>Ga0209482_1001730_pt1 | contig 14417 bp, 15 predicted proteins | sample CoawatmetaG10DNA_FD_187512 | JGI IMG/M metagenome (GOLD analysis project Ga0209482, IMG submission 187512) | Marine microbial communities from the West Antarctic Peninsula - Coastal water metaG104-DNA (SPAdes) (version 2) | ecosystem: Environmental > Aquatic > Marine > Coastal ...
GCAAAGTTCACTGCAGATTTATAGTACAGACATAAAAAAAGGGCAGTAAAGACTGCCCTTTTAAAATTTTATTTAGAAAGAGTGGGATTACATTCTCATTCACTAGTTAAATAAATACTGATTTACTTATCTTTTCTTAAAATTGTTCATCTATGTTCATCTAAATTAAGGTCAAATTCAAAAGGAACTCAAAAGATGACTTAGTCTTAGAGGTGGGGTAGATTTAAGTATGGCAAAAGATGATTTTACATCTCAAAAAGAAAGAGATTTAGAAAGAGCATATTCCCCAAGAGTACCTAGACATCAAGAATTAACTAATCTTAAAAAAGTACAAGAAGTTATAAGTCTTAGAATTTTAGAAATAATAAAAAAATTAGATACACACACTCAAATTCTTGTAATTAACTGTTCATGGAATGACAGTTTTTTTTCAGAAGAATTTTTTAATAAAAAAGAATGTACAATTGAAACTATTAAAAGTTCTACTATTGATGAATTCATAAACACGTATGATGATATTATTAAAAGAAGTAAATATGATATAATTCTTTTTCAACTGCCAGTAGGTTTAAAAAAACCAGATCCAGATGACTTAGTTCATGAGTTTATACAATCAAAATTAAGCAAGTTTGGTGTTGCTTTAAATATTTCTACATGGGCAACATTTGGACAAAAAACTAAAAAATATCCAAATAGTGTAAGATCTAGACAAAATATATTAGGACAAATACTTCTACCCCAAACAGGAATAAGTTTTTCTCTCTATGAATTTTTTAAATATTCCAGGAGTGTATATGATCATCCTTTAAATATGGGTGGATATATTGAGTGTGTTAATTTATCAAAAGTTATATTTGGAGATGAAAAATATGATAAAATCAAAGTATACAAATCATATCCAGAAGAATTTTTTGATGCTTCTAACACAATACTACAAAGTATAATTCGTGAAAAAAATAAAAATAAAGAATTTAAACAATTACATTCTGTATGGATTAGTAAAGGTAGATGTGATTTAACTAAATCAAATCCAAAACGTGATTTGGTTAAAAAAGAATTAAGTAAAATTAAAAATGGTATATTTATTCCAACTATACCGAGTAATACTAATAAGGTTGAGGTTGAAATAAAAAATCTTAAACCTTGGGCATACTGGTTGGTTATTCTTGATCCCTCAAAAATTAATAATAAATATGCAATGGATTTTTTTAATTCTAAGTTAGGAAAAGAGCAATTAATTTCCCATGCTAGTGGTTCTACTATTAAGCATATAAATTCAGACTCGCTATCAAATATTGGTATTGTTTTTAAAACATTATCTGCTCAGAAAAAGATTTCTGAATCTAGACAAAAAGTAGAAGATTTTATTCTTGCATCAGTTGGTTTATTCAAAGAACTCGATGACAAAGGGGAAGATTTTGATTTTAACCCAGATAAATTATTAAAAACAATCCCAGATTATGAGATAAATAAGATGTTGTCTTCAGATGAGTCACCTTATCTTGAGAGAAAAGAAACACTTAGAACAGATACTAGAAAAAAACAATTTCAAAATTATATTACAGAGGCATCTTTAAAAACAATTGTTGCTTTCTTAAACACTAAAGGTGGAACATTAATAATTGGTCAAAATGATGACAAAGAAATTACTGGAATAGAAGAAGATAAATTTAAAAATAAAGATGATTGGTCTAAATATTTAAAGGATAAAATAAAAACCCATATAGGAATAACCTTTATGGAAAAAAATATTACACAAAAATTTCATGAAAAAAATGGTAAAATAGTTTCAATAATTAGTTGTAAAAAACTTGATAAAGATAAACATGCATATTTAGATGGTCATGATTTATATATTAGAGTGGGACCTACTAGCGAGAAATTATCAGCAAGACAAGCATTAGAATATTTTAACAAAGGTAAATAAAAAACCTCCGATGTGTTTAGTTCTTTTCAAGGTATTTTTTTTTGCTACTAGAAGAATTATAAATAGATGCCTCTTTCGAATTAAGACTTATTCTAAAATAGATATTTGTTTTTTCTTTATTGTAACCATATTTTTTATGAAAATTATCAGTAACTTGATAACAAGACGATACTCCTAATTCTCCAGTTTTATAAAATATTTTATCACGATTGAATTTATTTGGATGTTCTTTATACATTCCAATTTCATTAACAATTAAATGTGTTACCCCACCTAAGTCACTTAAAAAATGAGTTGCTTCTTCTTTTTCAGCAAGACAAGACTCAAAAGTGTCAAAATAGATTCTACCCCCCAATGAATGTATTTTTAAATTTGATTGTTTAAAAATTAGATCAACACCATCATAGATGCCTGTAGATTTTTTTAAATCAATTGATAATTGGCAAAACTCTTTTCCTTTTCGTAATTCGCAATTTTTGGATTCATCTATTGCTGTTTTAGTAAAATAATCTAGTAAATTTGTTTCAAAACTGAAATTATCAATTTTAAAATTTTTAACTTCCACAGCAAGACTGAAATTAAATAAAAAAAAATTTATTATTAATAAACTTAGAATTTTCATTGTTAAACTTTAACCTTACTCTTTACTGAAGTCATCTATTTTACTAACTTGAACTTATTTGGAACTCTTTCAGCAAGATTGATTAGTGATTGATCTGTGTGTCCTAAATAAACACTTAATATCATTCTTGAACTCGTATTCATAAGTTCAGCAATATCTTCAACAGGAGTTCCTTTCTTATAGAGTTCTGTCGCATAAGTGTGTCTGATTGCATAAAGAGGTCTTGTTCCACCTTTATGATAAAATAGTTTCAAGTCTTTTGATATTCTTGCAAACAACTTACCTGTCTTATGTTTTAAAGTTCTTCTATTTTTTATATGTGGAAATAGCAGATAGTCAGTATCATTTTGATATTCTTTATGTCTTTCGTTTATCTCTGGATAAATGTGTTCAAGAAACCAACTATTTGCAATCGGATTATGTATTGGTTTGGTTTTTGTTCCCCAAATCGTATATTTTAAATATTCTTTATCTGGGTTGTTTGGACTTGATATGATTTCACAATCTTTTCTTCTTAAACTTAATGGTTCATTTCCTGGTCTAAATCCAGCACTTCTTAACAGATTGAAGTAATCTTTACTGTGAAGATGAAAATCATCAATCTCTTTGTTATTCAGTTCTCTACATCTTTCGTTGATAAAGTTTAGTTCTTGATTCTCGTATGGAAATCTTGGTGTATTGATTACTTGTTGAGTTGGAGTATCAGGAATGAAACTAACTTTACCTCTATCTTTTGCACGTTTGAACATTTGAGTAAGAACAGACATATACTTGTTGATCGTATTTCCAGATTTATCATGATCTTTTAGTTGAGAGAGTAGGTCATTATTGATTATATCTTCTACTAACTCTAAGTCTGTATAATCAACTTCATCAAACATTGGTTTCATATATTGCCATTTTGATTTATCTCTCACACCTTGATCTGCATTTTTAATATCAGTTCTGTTTTTATATTTTCTAACTTTGTAGTTAATATATGGTTGTGCAATATCTAAATCAAAGTCGTGTTCTCTAACTTGTTGTTTAGTATCAGTATGTTCTCTAAACCATTCTTTATAGAGTTCGTTTGCTTTAGTGATTGCTTCGTTGATATTTTTTGTCTTTAAAGTCTTTTCAAACTTGCCTGACTTATAGTTCTTGTGACCAAGACCAACATAAAATCTACAAAAATAAGTATTTTTATTTTCAAACTTATAAATCCATATTTTAGTTCTTGGTAAAATCTTTAATGAGTCTTTGTTTATCTTCGGCACTAGTACTTTCCTGTAAACTGACCTTTCGCAGTATTCTTTAATATCGTTTTTGCATTTAACACTTTTCTTCTAACGATTTGAAGCAGAACCTCATCGGTCTCGTGGTATCTTGTGAATTGTCTTTTGGCAAAAGTTCTTTTGATCATTTTTGATGACTTACGATATAGGAGTTCTTTCTTTTTATAGTCATCATGTATTTTCTCACCAACTGATTGATAAGTTAGCATTTTATCGTTTCTTAACTTGAAACACTTTAAATAGTCATCAACTTCTAAATATCTGAATCTTGTATTAGTCATTTCATATTGAGAAGTCTTACCTACTTTATTGATTAACTGTTTCTTAACTTCTTTAATTGCGTCTTCATAAGATAATGAGTCTGATACTTTAACTGAAACATATTTTTTATTAGCAAATAGGTGTTTGTGTGTGACAAACCATTTATCAAACTTAAGTGATCGCACTTGTGATAAATTCCAAGAACGATAATATTCTTTGTTAATGGGAAAACTAAACACTTCTTTAGTCTTACTGTTTGGGTCTATTTTACCATTCCATTTAATTGCAGTTTGTAAATAGTTAAACCAAACACGAATATTCTGTTTTAATGGTTTCTCTCTCGGTGTTCGTGTCTGATCTACTATTTTTTTCATATGTTTATGCACACTCACTTTCATCATTATCATCAAGATGAAACTTTATTCTCACTAATGGCGTTTGTTGTTTTCTAATATCTGAAATCTCAGTATCGATTTCTTCAATCGAATGATTCAAATGAGAAATACTAGCAGTTAGTTGTTCAAGTTGTAAATCTGGATAGTTTCTATCTCTCTTAAACTTATTCAAACTCACTTCACTTAAATAAACTGTCTTTTTAGCACCCAATACTGCTAGTTTTTTTTGATTAAATGCTAACTTCTCATCAAGAGTCAGTTGAATATAAAAGTTAGATTGTTCTCTATTTTCATATTTTGTAACTAAAGAAGTCATTCTTTTGTTAGAGTTATATTGTGTTTTCATCATACTCATTATGCTACTTCTTTCTTCTCAGAAGATACATAACCTGAAAAATTACCTAAAGTCTTAACATAGAACGATCTCAATATTTGATTATCAACTGAGTAAAACATTACATCAACATAATCTAAGAAATCACTTCTATCTTTCTGATTGTTCATTTCATAAATTGGAAATCTTGAACTATCATTCAATACAGATGAAAAATCTCTAGTGAACATATTTTTGATTATCTCTTGTTGAGTAATTTGATCAGTATTGATTGCAATAGTAGGGACTATGTGAGTCACACCTAAATTGAACAAGTCTGATAAAGTATTTAACTTATCAATCTCAATTCTTTGTTTATCATTACTTCTTACTACTAATTCAGCATTATTTGATGTGTCAGTAGTTATTAGAAAATACTTTTTTAAGTTTTCTCTAAATTCAGCAACAGTAGTTGCTGTTTTTATGTCTTCATATTTAATTGTCTTCATACTCGTCTACTTTCGTTTGAAGTCTCGCATTTATTATAAAAGTTAAAAGAGAGAGTATTGAGACTTCTAATATTTGTTCTCTCATTTAACATACACATAGTATAGCAGACTTTTTAATCAAAGTAAATCGGATCGCATATACATATAGAAATCTAATCTTATCTGTATAGGTAAATGCTTGTGCTTTAAGGGTTTACCAGTACCATAATCTAATCGTGAACGCAGTTAGAATAATAATCAACTTAACAAAGGAGATAAGATGACAGTATATTTCTATGGAAGAAATAGTGACATTGGTAGTTTCGAAAGAGGATCTAGTGTTGCAACACAATTAAGTAAGTGTAAATCGTACTGCAACATTAAAGATTTAACTATTGATGTTGAAGTTTCAGAACAAGTATCTGGAACAGTACCTTTTGAAAGAAGACCTAAAGGTTTTGAGTTAATGCAGAAATTAAAACCCCAAGACCATCTGGTAGTTTCTCATATCTGTAGATTTGGTAGGAATACATTGGATTTATTGACTATGGTGGAGAAGTTCAAGAAACAGAAGATATCATTACATATTGTTGAGATTGGTGCAGAAGTCACTGGTTCAGACGCAATGGGTAGTGTGTTCTTGAAACTTTTGTCAGTATTTGCTGAGTTTTATGCAACGCAAGTATCAGAAAAAACAAAGGCAAGTAAAGATAGATTGAAATCTCAAGGTAAGTTCTTGGGGGGTTTTAAAGCACCATTTGGTTATGATGTTGATGATAACAACTTCCTAATACCATGTGAAAAAGACCAGAAGATAATTCGTGAAATGAAGTATCTGAAACAATCTGGAAACTCTTACAAAAAAGTATCTGAAATCATTACTGCAAAAACTAAAAAGAAGTTTGCGTCATCATGGGTTTGGGCAATCTTAAAAAGAGAGGGGGTTCCAAATGGATTATCTGTGTAGTGAGTGTTCAATGCAATTATCTAAATTTGAGATTGAATTGAATGAGTTATATCCAGTAGGCAAACTCTATTGTGAGTTTTGTCAAAGTAAACACGAGAGGGAAATTATCAAGAAACTATCAGAAGACTTTGCAAAGGAACTAGATTTTTATGATTTTAAGAAATAAATTCACATTTCATCGTTACTAAAGATGTGCTAGTCTAAATTAATAAAAATTTGATTAGACTAGTATTTTTAACATTATTTTTTGGTCTATTAACTTCTTGTGCAAGTTATAAACCATTAGTGGATACTGCAGGAAGGTCTGGAACATTTGATGAGGATAAAGCAAAAGAAATTAGCAATGACCTTCAACATTGCAAACAAATGGTGAAAGATAATATTAGCATAACAAGTAACATAAGTTTTTGGTTAATGTCACCAACCGCCCAAACACAATACCAAGACATTTATAGAAAATGTATGATTAATCGTGGACATAGCGTTTTAAATTAATTTTAATTCTTTAACGCAAGGAATTATCTGAAAAAAGAAATCATTCATTATTCTAGTTTTTCAATGGGTTTTCCTAATAGTGTTGAATTACTAGATGATGATAAAGGCAGAATATTAGATGATGGTGCTGAGATAATAATAGATTTAAAAGAACATAAAATTTTACATTTTTGGGACAGAATGAATGAATTGCAAGTTTGGAAATGGAAAAGAGAATACAATTCAAAATTTGAGATATTGGATGGTCATCAGTGGGAACTAAAATTGAGAAATAGAGAGGGTAGAACAAGAAATTTTGATGGTCATATGAGTTATCCTGACAATTACAATAACTTTATTAAAGAGTTAAATAATCTCTTTGGTTCAGAAATTAAAGATGAAAAATATGAACTATGAAAGAAGAAGTAATTGAACTTGAAGTAATTTGGTATGGTGGACAATTTAGTTTTTGTTTAGATAAAAATTCATCAAAAATTAATGAAAATAAATTAAATCATTTTTGGAAAAGAGTTGAAGAGTTAGGTGTATGGGAATGGCATAGAAAATATCCTTATTGGACACCAAAATATCAACCCTTAACTTGTGGTAGAGATTGGAAATTAAAGTTAAGAGATAAAAATGGTAGAGCAATTTATTGTTCTGGATATGAGAGTTTTCCAAGAAAATTTAAGTACTTAATTAAAGAGATGAATATTCTTTTTGATGAAGAAGTAGACTTTTAAAAGGTTTTGCAGCAATTGTTATAGACGCATTTGCAAGTGTAACAAATTACTAAAATAATTTAGAAATTTTTTCATCAATTTTGTTTTGAAAAATATCAATTAATTTTAAATTTTTATTTACATTCTCAATTTCTATTTTTAATTCATCTATTATCTTTTGCTGTTTATCTATTGATAAAATTGGAAATGGAATTTTCTTAAGCATTTTAACTGGAGCAGCATTTGGAATTGCCGTACCACTTTGATTTTTAAAATATTTGTTTTGTACTAAATCAGATTGTAGATAATATTTAATGAATAAAGAATTTGATTTATCTTTTTTTGGTCTCAATTTCAGTAATGCTTGATTTATTATACCTTCTTTAAAGTTTTTAGGAATTATAGAAACTCTCCCCATCGTAACCCCCGAACAACTTATAAGCAGATCATCTTCCTTCACAGAAAAATCTTTCATCTCATTGAACTTATTCTTATCAATAAAATAACGTTCAAAATTGTAGTCATCATTAATTGCGTGGTATTGTTCATAAACAAGATATCCCTTGTCTACAAAAATTTCTTTTTTAAGAGATCCTCCAAAAGGTCCTCTTTTAAAATCAACTACATTTTCTATATCTTGAAATTTCCACTCAGTATTTATTTCAATCATAGGTTTATAGTTTTTTTGAATTTGTTTTGCTCCTTCAACTATACTTTGATAACTCTTCAATTCACTTATTATTAGATTTTGTTTATCAATTGAAGGTAGAGGAATATTAAACTCTTTTAAATGATTTGGGTTTACACCTGCTTGTGCAGATCTCATTGATAATAATTTAATTCTTTCTTGAACAGTTTTACTTTTTAAAAAATAGAATAAAAACTCATTTAAAATTTTTTCTTTATTATTTATACATTTTATTAAAGCAACGTTATAGGCACCTTCCATTCCAGTACAAATCACACCAACAGAAGCACCATATCTACCAATTAAAATATCTTCTTTTGAACATTTTTTATTTTTATTTGAAATTGGAATATATGTTTTAAATCTATCTGGATTAGAAAAATCTCTTATTTGAAGAAATCTAATATAATTATCTTTTTCCTCATATTCAAAAACATCTTTGGGTGGTTGGTTGCCACCTTGAAATTCACACAACTGACCTAATTTTACGATCTCATATTTAGATGAATTAATTTTGGTTTCAATATATCTATTTGCCGTTAAAGATATATCTGAGGAATTTAATATTTTTTCTTTTTTAATAGAATAAGATTTATCTTTATTTTCTATAAAACTTTGAAATTTTTTTAATATAATTGGTAAGTCGTTATCTTTAGTTTTTCTTCTGTTAGAAGATTGATCATAACCATCATTTTTCACTTCATAAAAAAAAATATTTTTTAATTCTTTATTAATCTTTTTATCTAAAATTAAAATTGAAGTTTTTACACCAGAATAAGGTTGAAAAATCCCTGAATTCAAAGAAATGACACCAACCAGTGAATTATTAATTAATTTTTTTCTTAATTCTTTATATGCAATTCCATTATGAAAAATTATTCCTTCTGGGACAATAATTCCTGCACGACCATTTGGTTTCAAATGTTCGTTAATATAATCAACAAACAAAACTTCTGCTTTTGGTGACTTAACTCCAAATCTATTGTGAGGCATTATTCCACCTTTTGGAGAAAAGAACGGAGGATTAGCAAGTATCACATCGTAGTACTCATTCCACCTTTCTTCGCTTGAAAGAGTGTCGTATTCATTAATTTTGGGGTTAGTAAATTTATGTAAATACATATTTACCAAAGACATTTTTACCATATCAGGAGAGATGTCGTATCCGTTTAAATTTTCACCAATTTTTTTTCTATCTGATGCATTTAATTTATCACCCAATTTTTTTTTTGTATTTTGATTTAAGATATGATTATAAGAACTAATTAAAAATCCAGCAGTACCACAAGCAGGATCTAATATTGTTTCATTCTTTTGTGGTTTTATAACCTCAACAATAAAATCAATTATATGTCTAGGGGTTCTAAACTGACCTGCATCTCCTTGGGAACCCATAAATGATAATAAGTATTCAAATGCATCACCTAGGTTTTCAGAGTTAGAATATTGAAATTCATTAATTTCTTTTAAAAACATATTAAGTGTTGATGGGTCTTTAAATGGAAGAAAAGAGTTCTTAAAAATCTCTCTAAACAATTCAGGGAGATTCTCATTATTATACATTTGTTCTATTGCATCTGAATAGAGTTTAATTTTTTCAACACCACTTGTTTTAGTATCTAATAAATTCTTCCAAGAATACTTTTGAAATTTGCCTGAAAAGTAAGTTGATTTACCACCTAATGATACAGATTGTTCATCCATATCATTCATAAATTTATAAATTAATCCATTTGTAATTTGTTCAACTTGTGCCTTTGGGTCAGGCAATTTACCAACTAATATTTGTCTTAAAGAGTTAATTCTTCTTTTAGTAACATCATCAAGCATTAATAAATCTTTCTAAATTAATATTTTCTTTAATATAAGTTGGTATCTTATTTCTTAAATCTTCTGGCAATTTAAAGAAGTAGTCTCCAGATGGGTGTACATTTAATTCTGCAAATTTACCACTATCAATTTTTTCTCTAAATTCTTTGTCTGTCGCATATGCATCAAATACTTGTTTAACTGCATTGAATGAACTTTCATCTAGTTTAAATCTGTCATCAAACTTATCAAATTCTTCATCTAATATTTCATCTTTGTTTTTAATTTTTGAAATGAAACCAAATGTATATAAGAGTAAATCTTTTATTGAGATATTTACATCAAGTCCTAATGCTTCTCTTAGTTTATCTAGTGAATATGACTTGTTCAGATATTTTTCTTTAAAGTATTTTTCTGCATCATCAAAATTTTGATTTTCAATCATTTGTTTTAGATTAGTGTATGATTGTTTATCTTTAAAAAACTCTTCTTTGAAAGATTTATATAAATCTCTGTCAATTCTCATACCTGCTTGAGGTATGTTTATTTCTTCTGTCTTTTGAATGGGGTCTATATCTTTATTAAATACTTCGTCTGCATTTATAGGAGGATTTGTAGTTTTGCCACCATTTTTACTGCCAGTTGGAAGTTTTAAAACTTGGTCGTAATCAAACTCTTCTTCAAAATATTGATAGTTTTTAAAGTAATCAAAAAGTTTAAATGATGATTTAATTGAATTAATGGTTTTGGGTATTTCTTTCTCATCTTTCCAAAGTTCTTTAAAATCAAATAATCTTGTTCCTCTACCTTTCATTTGAATAAATTCTGTAGGAGAAAATACTGGTCTAAACAAACAAATATTTAATAAGTCTTTACAGTCATATCCTGTTGTCATCATTCCTACTGTTACACAAACTCTTGCTTTTGATGACTTGTAAAGTTCATTTAAAGGTGAATTTCCATTTAAATTATTATTTTTAAAATCAATCGTCATTTGTTGAGGGTCAGGACTGGTAATACTTGATGTAACTTGAATTGCAAAATCTGATTGATATTGATTGGGAAAGTATTTCTCAGCAAGTTCATTTAAGATTTTGGTAATTTTAACTGCGTGTTTTTGTGAAACACAAAATACTAAAGTTTTGCCAATTTCATTTGAATAAGGGTCTCGTAATGCGTTTTGAATAAATGCACTACAAAAAGATAAGTTTGTTTCATCTGATTTAAATTTTCTTTCATAATCTTTTTTAAAGAATTGTTGTTCATCTACATCTTTTCCTTCTGCATCAACTCCTTTAAAAGTTAAACCTTCTTTACTCATAATGTCTGCTGAAAGACCTGTTTCAACATCAACAACAGTAGGATTAATTAAGAAACCATCTTTAACTCCGTCAAGTAATGAATATCTAAAAGTTGGTTCACCATCATCACATCCAAAAATAGAGTAAGTGTCTAACATCAATCTTCTCTCAAGTTCTTTAGGGTCTGTCATCGACATATCATCTTCATTAACAGACTTTAAAAAATCTCTTGGAGTTGCAGTTAAACCTAATTTAAACCCAATAAAGTATTCAAAAACATTTCTACTACTTTGACCTAAACTTCTGTGTGCTTCATCTGAAATAACTAAATCAAAACTATTAGGTTTGAATATTTTTTTATATTTGTTATGTCTTGTAAATGATTGAACAGTAGAAATGACTACTTTTGCTCTTCGCCAATCATCTTTGTTTTCTTTCCATATTGTAGTTTCAAAATCATTTTTTAAAATATCATTAATTTCTTTTTTTGCCTGAGTTTCTAACTCTAATCTATCAACTAAAAATAAAACTCTATTAACTTTAAATAATCTTACAAACATTTTGATAATAGCAGCAGCGGTAGTTGTTTTACCTGTACCAGTTGCCATCTCTAATAAAAATCTATCACCACCATTTTTGACTTTTGATTGAATTGTTTTAATTGCACTAAGTTGATAGTGTCTTAAAAATCTTAAATTATTCTTTTTAAGAAACTCTTTTCTCTTATCTTCATTTTTATAATCAGGACTATGTTTGTATTGTGGAAATTGAGTTAGTGCTAAATAGTCTTCATTAATTCCATTATCTTCATCCTCATCTCTTGGAGGATTAAATGTAGTTTTCATCTCTAAATCTTCTTGAGATGGAAACTTCTCAATTTTTACAGGATTACCTTGTTCTAAATCCCAGAGATAATGAAGAATGCCATTTGATAAAATTATAAATCTACAACTTAAGGAATTTGCATAACCTCTTGCTTGTTCTTTACCAACTAGAGGGGAAAGTAAAGTTTTCTTTGCTTCAATTGTACATAGATGATTTTCTTTTGAACTTAATAAGACATAATCTGCTTCGCCAGATGCATTGTTAATTTCTGTTTTAACATTTATCTCTTCCTCTTTTGCCCAAGCAGGGAGTTTCCAACCTGCCTCAATAAGCAGTTTATCTATTCGTATTCGTGCATCAGTTTCTTTTGAAGACATTGTGCCAGTAAGATAGCACCAATAGATGAATTCAACAATTTAGAATTAAACCTTACTCTGCACATACCTACGAATACTGCCTTATACGATATTTGTGCAATTTCTTTAAATTGATTTACTAAACAGTTCCAACCATTTTACTAACATCTGCCATTTCTTATCATTAGATGGTTCTTTCTTAAGGTCGTTTAATAATCTGGTTAATTCTTGTTTCATTATTATGATTTTGAGTTGATGTATCTAACAATAGATTGCTGAATGATGTTTGATAGTTTTCTCATGTCTTTTTCTGCTACATCTTTGAACTTTTTGTAGATACTCTCGTTGATTACATAAGTTCTGGTAATCTTATTATCTGTTTTCTGGTAGGTGTTCATAATCTCTATTTCCTTTTGGTTTTGGATTTCTTCTTCTTCTTATATTTATTAGTTCTCTTGATCATTTTAGATCGGCACATAATGACTCTTCTTTCTGGAATAGTTGGTGCATTTACTCTGGTCTCTAACATCTAGGTCATAGTAAAGTTTGAACTTGGGGTTCTTTCTCTTATCTAATTTTGTCCATAACTTCTCCATATCAAGAACTACGTTAAGAACATCATACTCTGGTGGAACTTTTAAGATGATATTACTATGGGCATTGTTATGAACTCTCTCGTGATAAGCATGAAATCCAATCTTCTTTTCTGGATATTTATTATGATACCTAAAGGTCTTATCATTAAGTCTTTTGTTCAAACTGAATAACAAACTGTCCAATGTATTGAATGATATATTCTTATAAGTGTTAGCAACCATCTGGACATTGGTCTTGATACTAGTATCTTCTATATAAGCATTTGTTATCTGTTGATCTGTTATTTGTGTTTTGGACATACGACTCTGAATCACATTTTCATGTGTTATTTTATTATTGGTTAGTTTCATCGGAAAAATATTACAAAACTTACTAGAACTTTTATTTGTCTTGGACATGATAAAAGTTTCTTCCCGAGTAGTGCAGATTAAGATAACTTCGATGTTAGTTAAAAATAACTATTAAAAAGAAATCATATGAAACTGTATATTATTATTTATAAGAGTTTGAACTTACGCAACCTATACAGACTGGAATCTTTTACTAAACGTCTTTTGCGTAAGATACTTTTACTTTCCAACTATCGCCTCGTTTAATAACAGTAGTTGTAGTTTCACCTCTTTTGATTGCACGTTCTTTAATGTATTCACCAAGATACTTGTCTATTTCTTTTACAGTAAAATCTTTACTGATTTTTGCATTAGTTCTCTTATTAATGAATACGCAATTAAACTTCATTTGTGTGATTTCTTTTAGATTAAGATGATGTCGCAACTTATTATCTCTTTTGCGTCTATAGAGTAAGATTATTCTATTTGTGTATCGTTCATAACGCACTGCTGAGTGTATAAAACTATATAATGAGTGCAATCTACTGCAACTGCAAAAAAAGAGTCTAGGATTGCGTCTAAGACAATAAAAAATATCGCAGAATTTTTGTAAAGTAAAACGACCTTAATGTACGAACAGATCCCTTAAAGTAGTGTCTTGTTTTATTTTCAGATTTGGGGGTATGCGTCTTTTGTAAAATAATATTGTTCATCTAACGTTCATCTATTTGTTCATCTATAGTGCAGACATAAAAAAAACCCCAAAAGTATTGCTACCGTTGGGGTTTTTGAATATTTCAAAAATGAAATGAGTCTTACATACCCATTCCACCCATGCCACCCATGCCGCCCATTCCACCAGGCATTCCGCCAGGCATTCCGCCAGCACCAGCATCTTTATCATCTGGCTTATCAGCAATCATGGCTTCAGTAGTTACAAGTAATCCAGCAATTGAAGCTGCATCTTGTAAAGCTGTTCTCACAACTTTAACAGGATCAATGATACCTTTTGCAAACATATCAACATACTCTTCATTCTGAGCATCAAAACCTTGATTCTTTTTGCTTT
>Ga0209482_1001734_pt1 | contig 14397 bp, 10 predicted proteins | sample CoawatmetaG10DNA_FD_187512 | JGI IMG/M metagenome (GOLD analysis project Ga0209482, IMG submission 187512) | Marine microbial communities from the West Antarctic Peninsula - Coastal water metaG104-DNA (SPAdes) (version 2) | ecosystem: Environmental > Aquatic > Marine > Coastal ...
TAATTATATTATCACTTTTAGCGGTGACAACTTATTTTTATAAAGCCTCTGTTTCAAACCAAGGATTTATTTCTGAAGAATTTATTAAGATTTCTAAAGACTATAAATACAAGATAGATAGAGATATTTATGGTGTGCCACATGTTTCCGGCACTACCGATCAAGATGCTGCCTTTGGATTTGGATTTGCGCAAACAGAAGATGATTATGAAAATATTGAGTTTGTTATAAAGATGGCTAGAGGAGAGTTATCTGACTTAAATATTTCATTTAGTTCTTTAGTAGATTTATTTAATCTTGTGAGTGGTACTGGTGATATTATGACAAGCCTGAGTGCGATTGAAGGAGTTGAAATTGATTATTTAGTTAAGTTTTTAAACGCTGAGGAAACTGCTTTAAGCCTTAAAGAAACAGTTGATCAAGAAACTTTAAAATATCTAAAAGCCTATGCAGACGGCATCAATTATTGGGCCGCACTAAATTCACATAAAGTTGATAAGTCTCTTTTCCCTGTAACAGAAGATGATTTATTAATTGGAATGGTTTTTCGTATGCCGCTATTCTACGGATTAGATAATTATATTGATCAGCTTATCAATTTGATGTCAGATTCTGATGAGCAAGTAGTTGTGCAAAATGAATTATCTAATAATCAGTTAGTTGCTGCTATCAAATCATACTTTAAACCGTCTGGATCAAATGCATTTGCAGTTTCTAAAAGTAGATCTCAAGAAAATGAAACAATGCTCGTGATTAATTCACACCAACCATTAACAGGACCAGTTGCATGGTATGAAGCGCATATAAAAAGTGATGATGGTCTAAATATAATGGGCGGAACGTTCCCAGGGTCTCCATTTATTCACGTTGGCTTTAATGAATATTTAGGTTGGGGAGCAACAGTTAATCAACCAGATTTAGCAGATATCTATAAATTAACTATTAATCCTGAAAATGAAAACCAATATTTATTAGATGGTGTTTGGAAAAATCTAAGAGTAGTTAAGCAGGTATTCAAGGTAAAATTATTCGGTCCATTTAATATATCTTATCCAATAGATATGTATTTTTCTGATCATGGGCCAGTAATGAAAGATGGCCAAAAAGCTTATGCTCTAAGGTATGCTGGTATGAATGACGCCAATCAAGCAACTGCATGGCATAGAATTAATAAGGCAACAAATATTACTGAATGGGAAGAAGCATTAAAGATGCAACAAATAGCTAGTCTCAATTTTGTATATGCAGATAGAGAAGACAATATTTTGTTTGTACACAACATGAAGTCTCCTAAAAGAAATAGTGCTTATGATTGGAAGAATATTCTACCTGGTGATCAGAGTGACTTAATTTGGAATGATTTTTATTCTTATGATGAAATACCAAAAATATTAAACCCACAATCTGGTTATATATATAGCACCAATCAATCTCCATTTTTCGTTACTGGTAAGAACGACAACCTTAATGAGACAGATTTTCCTTCAACTATGGGTTTTCAATCCAGAATAACTAATCGAGCACACCGTTCTTTTGAACTATTAGATAATGATAAAAATATTTCTTGGGATAAATTAGATGAATATAAGCACGATAATAAGTATTCATTTAATTCAAGGCAGTATAAATTTTTACAAAAGATTTTTGAATTTGATTTTAAAGATGATGTTAGGTTAGTAAGTGCACAGAAATTTTTAGAAAAATGGAACTTAGGAACTGATAGTGAAAATTTACAAGCAGCATTCGGTGTTTGTATTCTGGGTCCAGAATGGTTGGCAGAAATTAAACGGGAATTGCAACCAGATGCAATTAAAATATTTAAAGATTGTATCAATGAATTTGAAAAAAACTTTAATAGATTAGATATTAAATGGTCGGAAGTTAGTTTTTTAGAGCGAGGTAAAAAAATGCTACCAGTACAAGGCGGTCCAGATGTATTACGAGCAATCTATTCGCCGAGATCAGAAGATGGGATTCTTAAGGCTGTAGCTGGGGATGGCTTGTACATATATGTGAATTGGGATGAATTAGGTAAACAAAGATCAACAAGCATCCATCAGTTTGGATCTAGCAGTACAGTTAAAGATTCTCCTCATTATGATGATCAAATGGAGCTATTTATTAACGAAAAATTAAAGAAAACATTTTTTAATTAGAAAATTCATTGAGAGACGTGATTTTTATGATTAGAATATTTTTAATAACTAAACAATATTTATAGGGGAAAACAATGCTATTACACGACTATCTTGAAGGACACGCCAATAAAACACCTGATAATTTGTTTTCAGATTTTAACTCTAGAACACTTACATATAAACAGGCTAATGTTATTGCAAATCAATTTGCTGCAGCATTAAAAAGCGAAGGTCTAACTAAAGGTGATCGTTTTACTTTCTTATCAAAAAATTCTGATGAATACGCGCTTATGTATTATGCAGCTTCGAAAGTTGGTATAGTCCCTGTACCTCTAAACTATCGATTGGCTGATGCTGAGTGGGAATATATTATTAATAATTCAGAATCAAAACTTGTTATTTGTCGAAGCGATGAATTTGTTGAGAGGGTTCATGGGTTTAAAGCAAGCTTAACCTCGGTTAATAAATGTATTTCAATCAATGCTAAAACACCTGATGATAGTTGGACAGATTTTTATGATTGGACTCAGTCTCAACCTGAAGAGAATCCTCAAGATGATATTAAGGAAGATGATGCTGTTTATCAAATGTATACAAGTGGAACAACAGGAAGACCAAAAGGAGTAATTATTATTCAGGCAAATGTTGTAGCAAATATAGGTCAGGTAGATAAATATATTGCAAGAATTCCTGTGCCAAAAAATCTATTAGTAGCCCCTGTATATCACGCTGCCGCTGCGATTAATCACTTTGGAACTATCGCAAGAGGTGGTCAAAATGTAATTCATGAAGATTTTAACCCAGCTGAGGTAGCTAAAACATTGTCGGTAGAAAAAATTACCAACACTGTAATGGTACCAGCAATGATTCAAGCATGTGTCTATATGGTGCCGGATATTGATAAAATGGATTTTTCAACGCTTGATCATATTACTTATGGTGGATCACCGATATCTCCTGAAGTACTCACTAAAGCTATGGGGGTATTTAAGTGTGACTTTGGACAAGGTTTTGGTATGACAGAAAATGTTGCAGTTTTATGCTTCCTTTCCTTTGATGATCATAAGGAAGCTTTAGCAAGTAAGCCTAATCTTTTAAAATCTTGTGGTAAACCAGTCGAAGGCGGTGCCATTGAAATACGAGATGAAAATGAAAAAGAAGTACCGCGCGGAACAATAGGTCAAGTATGTGCAAAAGGACCTCAAGTTATGCAAGGTTATTGGAAGCTAGAAGATGCCACAAAAGAAACACTTGCAGGCGGATGGTTACATACTGGTGATGCTGGTCGTATGGATGAAGATGGTTACGTTTATATCGAAGATCGTATTAAAGATATGATCGTATCTGCTGGTGAAAATATTTACTCAATTGAAGTTGAAAGTGCATTAATGGAGCATCCAGAAATAACTGATGCTGCAGTAATTGGAATACCAGATGAAAAATTTGGTGAAGCAGTCAAAGCTTTTATTGTCACCAAAGATGGTAAAGAGTTATCTCAAGAAGACGTCATAGAGTTTTGTAAGAGTAAGATTGCAAGTTATAAAACTCCAAAAACTGTTGATTTGATTGAGATTATTCCAAGAAATCCAAGTGGTAAAATACTAAAAAAAGTATTAAGAGAACCTTTTTGGGCAGGTAAAGATCGTCAAGTTGGCTAGTTAGGACTATTTTCGTAATAGATAGAAGCTGAAGGAAAAGCAAAACCAGCTTTTTCAGTTTCTACAATTTGTTTAATCTCATAAGCTAAATTTTCTTTTATCTCTAACCACTCACCCCATTTTTTTGTTGCTGCAAAGCAATAGACTAATAAGTCAATGGAGCTATCAGAAAATTTGTCAATTCTGACAAAAGTCGCTTCCTCCGTACCCTTAACAAAACTGCTATTAGAAGTTATGTAGCTTTCAATCTTATCCCTTATATTTTTTAATTGCTCATGAGTAGTTCGATATTCTAAACCAATTGTCCAATAGATACGTCTATTGCGCATATTTGAAAAATTAGTCACTGCATTTTCTGCAAAATTAAAATTTGGAACCATTATTGGAGATGAGTCAAATCTTCTAACTAGAGTAGATCTAAAACCTATTCTCTCTACTGTACCTTCAACAATATTATCCACTTTAATCCAATCACCATTTTTAAATCTTTTTTCAAGCAATATAAGAATTCCTGAAATTAGATTTTTAAATAAGTCTTGCGCTCCAAGAGCAATAGCAACACTCAATAGACCTAGTCCTGCTAAGATAGGGCCAACTTTGATACCCCAAGTTTCGAGCACTGCAGCAGCTCCAATGAAAAAAATAAAAAACTTTAAAAGTTTAATTCCCCAATCAACTAAATCACTAGTAAGTAGCTCTTCATACTTATGCATAAAGAATGAAAGTGGATCGATTAATTTGTACATAAACCAAAAAATTTGAATCGTTATGAGAGACTTATTTAAATTAGCTGCAAATAATTCTAAAGACGGATTTAGATCTATATAAGCGGTACTAATGTAAACACCTAAAACTATAGGTATGAAACGAATAGGATCTGAAAAAGCCTCAAGAACCTCATCATCAATCTTTGTCTTGGATCGAGAAGCAAAAGCTTTAAGTCTACTAACGACAACTTTAGAAAATAGAGACCTAAAGAACACAAAAATAAGAAGTATAAAGATACCAATAACTATATTATTAAAATTGATACCGAAAACACCTTCATTCCAAATAGAAACTACAATATTTAAAAAATCGTCCATTGACAGTGACACTAACTTATTTGTGAAAAATTTTGTAGATATTTATATTATCTATAAAAAGCTTAATATCTCATTACTTACGCCATCTATATCTTCAAGTGGCAGCATATGAGTAGTATTTTCTAAGGTCACAAACTCTATTTTTGACATACTCCGCCTCAATTTTTTTTGTGAACCTTCACTACATACGAAACTATTAGGTGTAAGAATTACCTTGGTTGGAATATTAGATTTTTTTAGATTAAACCAAGTTCCCCCTGAAGTTAGCTTAAAGTTAGCTGCTTCCCATTTTGGATCACAATTTAGTTCAAATAAATTTTCATCAACTTTCTTTATGCCACCATCAATATAATCATTAATTGCCTCAGGTATTATTTTGCTAAATAATTTTTTGCCAGAAAAATACTTGAAAGCCTCTTCTTTGCTTGTCCAAGTTTTTTTTCTTATTAGTGCTCCTCTTACCATCGGATGAATTTTTTCTATCAAACCAATTGATTGAATTGCTTTAGTGCCGAGCCAATATGTTAGTGGTAATAAAACAGGATCTATTAATATAATTTTTGAAACTAGTTCAGGTCGCTCAAACGCCACTAACAAGCTTGTTGTTCCGCCCAAGGAATGACCAATTAAAGTTGAGGGTCCATTATTTTTTTCAAGAATATTTATTAAATCATCACTATATCGTCGCCAAGATTTTAATTTTTCTGGTTCAGCTGGAACAGTAGATTTACCATGGCCACGTAAGTCATAGGAAATAATTTTTTGATTAGTGGAGATTTTATTTAATAGTGTTTTATAAGCTAAGCCATTAAAGCCATTGGCATGTGAAAAATATATTGCTGGTTGATTTAATTCATAATTAATTCCGTAAGCATGAAAATAGTTCTTTTTGTAAGGTATTTGAAACTCAAACATTTAGTGACAAGCAATACCATATTTTTTTAATCGCCAATAATTGTAAGGCCAAGGAGTAAGAAATCCTGCCGCCAGCATTATAGGAATTACCCACCAAGTGATCATACCTTTTGCGAAAATAAGATCTGTAAGATTCATAGAAATCTCCATAGCAACCATGCTGATAAAGCTCATACCGAGTGCAGTTTTTAAAGCATCTTTAAACTTCATTTTTTTAGCTAATATGAAAGTTTCTAATATGACACTAGTAATTAGACCGTTAATAATTGCCAAGACCATGACTAAATAAATTGATAATGAATGTTCAATACTTTGAAAATAAAAAATAGTAGCAAAGTCACCAATGCTACATCCAATTAAGCACCATAAAGTATTATAGGCACTCTCTTTCCAAGTCTTAATACAATTCCATGCAATGCTATTCATGCTTAATAAATTCCTTTTTTCTTTCTTCTATATCAATTAATGCATCTTCTTTCTCAGTCAATGTCATTCTTATCCAATTTGTAATTTCTGATCGTTCTCGAAAACAACCAATACAGACCATTTCATTCATAAAATTTTGGTCATATTTGCAAATTTTTACACATGGACTGTAATTATTTGATATTTTTTTTTTCATTATCTTGAGGTATTTCAGTACTTAATATATTAATTCATTTCAATAAGATAGATTTGCTTGATTTTTTCCTATAAATCAATAAAAAACACCTTCTAACTTCAATATATATATATAAAAATTATGGCTCGAATAACTGTAGAAGATTGCATCGATATCGTTAATAACCAATATGATTTAGTAATATTAGCTAAAGAGCGTGCGGTACAACTTGGACGTGGTGCAGCTCCAGCTGTAGATGCTGAAAATGACAAAAAACCAGTAATTGCACTTAGAGAAATTGCCGAGAGAAAAGTCACAGAAGAAGAGTTGAGCAATAGCATAATTGATAAACTACGTTTAATTCCAGATTATGTTGAAGAAGAAATTGAAACTGACGAAACATCTAATGATACGTTTAGACAAATGTACCAAGGTGGTCTTTCAAAATCAGAGATGGAAAAACCAGCATCCAGAAAATTCACTGCACGAATTCCAAAGCCTGCATTAAAATTAGATTCTATTGATGAAGAAGTAGCAGTAACTGAAGAAGTAGCAGCAACTGAAGAAGTAGCAGCAACTGAAGAAGTAGCAGCAACTGAAGAAGTAGCAGCAACTGAAGAAGTAGCAGCAACTGAAGAAGTAATTACGGAAGAAGCAGCAACTGAAGAAGTAATTACGGAAGAGGCGGCAACTGAAGAGGTAGTTATGGAAGAAGCGGCAACTGAAGAGGTAGCTATGGAAGAAGCAATAACTCCTGAAGGTGAAGCTCCAGCAAACAACGATCAAGAAGAAATCTAATTCAGTAAAATGAATTTTGACTTCTCAGATGATCAAAAGCTTTTACAAGAACAGGCTAGGAAATTCTTAACTGATAAATGTTCAAGAAAATTAGTTAGATCTGTTTTAGATAATAATAATAATCAATATTCAAAAGAACTTTGGCAACAAGTTGTTGACATGGGTTGGACTGCTACCGCTATTCCAGAAGAGTATGGTGGCCTAGGGTTAGGCATGCTTGAGCTATGTGTAATTGCAGAAGAATTAGGGCGATCACTTGCGCCAATTCCATTTTCTTCTTCTATTTATATCTTTGCTGAATTTTTAAAAGCATATGGATCAGATGAGCAAAAGAAAAAGTATTTACCAAAAATAGCATCAGGTGAATTTATAGGATCGTTTGCTTTTCCAGAAACAAAAGGGTCCCCTAGAGCTAACAATTTAAATTCTAAAGTAGAAAATAATAAATTAAGTGGAAAAAAATTGCCTGTAAGTGATGGTCAAGTAGCAGATGTACTAATTGTAGCTGCAAATTCTGATAATAATCAAAATCATAATTCTCTATCGCTATATATTGTTGAAACTAATCAAGATGGAGTGAAAGAAAAACTTCTCGATACTCTTGATCCTACTAGACCTTCAAGTGAAATTGAATTTAATGATGCGTCTTGTAGCTCTTTGGGGGAAAAAGGCGAAGGTTGGTCAATGATCGAAAATATTTTAAATCGAGCAGCCGTATTATTTGCATTTGAACAAGTTGGTGGAGCACAGGTCGCTTTAGATGAAGCAAAGAAATATTCAATCGAGCGTTATGCATTTGGTAAACCAATTGGTTCTTTTCAGGCCCTAAAACATAAAATGGCTGACATGTATGTTAAAAATGAATTAGCTAAGTCTAATGCCTACTATGGTGCATGGGCACTAAGTACTGATTCTATGGAATTACCAGTAGCAGCGGCAGGTGCAAGAGTAAGTGCTACAGACGCATTTCACTATGCTTCAAAAGAAAATATTCAGATCCATGGTGGAGTTGGCTTTACTTGGGAATATGATTGTCATTTATTTTATAGAAGATCAAAGTTACTTTCATTAAACTTGGGAAGTATTAGAAAATGGAAAGAAAATTTAATTTCTAATTTAGAGAAAAGAAATATAACATAGGTATATTATGGATTTTAATGACAATCAAAAAGAAGCAGACTTTAGAGTTAAGGTACGTGAATTTTTAGATAAAAACGCAAAAAAAAGAGCAAGCTCAAAATCAACTTCTGCAAATGCAGCTGCACCTGAAACTCTTAGAGGAAAAGAAGCTCAGATAAAAGCACTACAAGATGCTAAAATTTGGCAAGCTAAAAAAGCTGAAGCTGGTTTTGCTGGAATATTGTGGCCAAAAGAATTTGGTGGATTAGGTGGAACCCCAATAGAGCAAGTTATTTACCAACAAGAAGAACTAAATTATTTTGTGCACTCTGGTTATTTTGAAATTGGTATTGGTATGCTTGGTCCCACTATGATGGTTTGGGGGAAAGATGAAGATAAAGTTAAGTATCTACCAAAGATGTTAAATGGTGGAGAAATTTGGTGTCAATTATTCTCAGAACCTTCTGCTGGCTCAGACTTAGCCGGTATCAAAATGAAAGCTGAAAAAGATGGTGATGAATGGGTTTTAAATGGTCAAAAGGTTTGGACCTCTGGTGCTCACTTTGCTGATTATGGAATGATTGTTGCGCGATCGGATCCTAGTGCATTAAAACATAAAGGCTTAACCTATTTTTTCTTAGATATGAAAACTCCTGGAATTGAAGTTAAACCAATTGAACAAATATCTGGTTCATCTAATTTTAATGAGGTTTTTTTCAACGATGTGCGTATTCCTGACTCTCAACGCTTAGGTAATGAAGGCGATGGTTGGAAAGTTTCTTTAACAACATTAATGAATGAAAGACTTGCTGTAGGTGATCCTGCAGGTTTAGACTTTGATGAAATTTTTGAAATCACTAGAGATTTAGAAGTTGAAGATGGCCTTGCTATTAATAACAGTGAAGTTAGACAAAAAATGGCAGATTGGTATGTTCAATCAAGAGGTTTGAAGTACACAAAGTATCGAAGTATTACTGCGTTATCAAAAGGTCAAACACCAGGTCCAGAACTATCAATTAGTAAGTTAGTTACTGCTTCAAAAATGCAAGATGTGTCTTCTTATGCATTAGATTTAATGGATATGGGTGGATATGTACTTGATGAACAAAATGCTATTCTAAATAATGTATTTCAAAATGGTCTACTGTTTTCAACCGCGATGCGTATAGCTGGGGGTACTGACGAGGTATTAAGAAATATTATTGCCGAAAGAGTACTTGGACTTCCTCAAGATACACGTGAAGATAAAATTAAGCCATTTAATGAGCTACCTTCAGGCAAATAAAATTAAGCTATAATAGCTTTTAATCATTGGTAAAAATTTGTTTTCTACAATTTTAAATAACATTCCATCGGATCAATTAGTTTTACTAATAATACTTCTATTAACTACTGGTATATTTGCTGGCACTATCGCAGGTTTATTTGGAATTGGTGGCGGTGTAGTTATTGTACCAGCACTTTATTACATCTTTACTCTAGCTGAAATTGATGAATCTTCACGTATGCATTTGGCCGTTGGCACATCGCTTGCAAATATTATTCCAACATCCATAATATCATCTTACTCTCACTATAAAAGAAAAGCAGTTGACTTTAATCTTATTAAATTAATTGCTCCATCATTAGTAGTTGGAGTTATTTTTGGCGCATTTGTTGTTTCCAATATTTCCGGTTCATCACTGATGTTAACTTATGCAATCTTACTTTTTCTTATTGCTTTACAATTTTTCTTTTGGCGAGACGAATGGCAACTTGCCGATGGTTTTCCTAAAAATAATTTAAAACATATTTATGGTTCACTAATTGGATTCTTATCAACAATTATAGGTATTGGTGGCGGCTCACTAAGCACTCCACTATTAAAGATTTATAACTTTGAAATTCACAAGGCTATTGGAACAGCAGCAGGTATAGGCGCAATCATTGCTATACCGGGAACTATAGGCTTTGTACTGTCTGGAATTTATAACAATGTTAGTTTGCCTTTAAGTGTGGGTTACGTAAATTTTCTTGGATTGATGATGATATCTCCAATGACTGTTTTAGCTGCGCCTTATGGTGTTAAGCTTGCGCACTACTTATCTAAAGAAACTTTAAATAAGATCTTTGCTTTTTTTATACTTTGTATGTCGATTAGATTATTTTTAGAGTGGCTATTCTAAATTATAAGGTTTGATCATATTCGCCAACTTTTCCAGTCGCGTCTAAAATTTCATTGATATATTTAAAAATAGCTTTTACTTCATCCATAGATTGAAAGCTTTCAATTACTACTACTAGAGATGGTTTATTTGATGACGCTCTAACTAAACCCCATGAGCCATTTTCTAATTCGAACCTAACACCATTAACGGTAAGTACATTCTTAATAGCTAGACCAACAATTTTTTCATTATTTTTCGCCTTATCTTCAATAGATTTAGCTACACCTTCAACTAGCTGATATTTTTCATCATCAGCACAATAGGGTGCCATTGTTGGTGATTGGAATGTTAAAGGTAGCTTTGATTTCATCTCAGATAACTTGGTATCAATATTATCATCTAATAGTTTGGCCATTAAAATTGCAGATTTAAGACCATCATCAAAACCTAAGCCCAGAGGCTCATTGATAAAGAAATGTCCACTTTTTTCAAAGCCACAAATAGAATTTAATTCACGAACCCTTCTTTTCATATGTGAGTGTCCAGTTTTCCACATTTCAATCTTGCAGTTCTGAGCTTTTAAATATTCATCATGAAAATATAAGCCAGTCGATTTTACATCTATAACAAAAGTTGAATTAGGATAATCAGCAGCAACATTACGTGCAAGCATCAAGCCAATCTTGTCAGAGAAAATTTCTTCACCAAGATTATCAACGACTCCAAGTCGATCACCGTCACCATCAAAACCAAAAGCAGCATCCGCATGATGGTTTTTTACTGCTGCAGTCATATCTTCAAGCATGACCATGTCTTCAGGATTCGGATTATAGTTTGGAAATGAATGATCTAGCCTACAATGTAGTTCGACTACCTCACAACCAATAGCTCGCAATAAATCTGGTGCAAATGCTCCTGCAGTTCCATTGCCACAAGCAGCAACAATTTTTAACTTATTTTTAACTTTATAGCCTTGGGTTAAGTAATCTAAGTAATCTTGTCTTAAGTCATGCTTAAATTCATAAGTACCATTATGCTTTGCTTTAAAATCTTTTGTAGCAAGGGCAATTTTTTTTATTTCATTAACTTCATCGGGTCCAAAAGTTAAAGATTTTTCAATTCCACACTTTATACCAGTCCAGCCATTATCATTATGACTAGCTGTAATCATTGCTAATGCATCTGTATCTAAATGATGTTGAGCAAAATAAACCATAGGAGATAGAGCTAGCCCAATATCAATTATTTTACATCCAGCCGTTAACAATCCTTTAGCAACGTGATATTTAACTTCTTCACTGTAAGATCGGTAATCATGACCAATGACCACAGAAGCCCCTGGTTTAACTCGATTCGAAATATAGGTACCTAAACTAAAACCAAAAATTTCTAAACCTTGTTGATTTACATCATCAGGAAATAGCCATCGCGCATCATACTCACGAAATCCATATGGAGAAATTACAGTAGGATCTAATTTTTCATCAAAATTAAATTCTAATGAAGATTGATTTTTAAATACTTTCATTTTTTTATTGTTATTTTATAGTTATTATATAAATATAGTTTTATTGGTTCGCTGCAAAGTGATTAATAGGGAATATGGTTTAATTCCATAACTGTTCCCGCAACTGTACGCAAGGAGCTTAAACATAATATACCACTGATTTATCGGGAAGGTTTGTTTAAGTTATGATTTGTAAGTCAGGAGACCTGCCAATAGAGTACAATCATCCTCATTTGATCGGTGAAATCAATTGGACTTAAGCGTTAGCGGTGATTTTTGTTATAAACCGCTACGATTCTTGAGGATAATTCTCATTTTCGTTGCACTAAAAACTGGCTTAGGCCAAGGAGCAACTATGTTAAGACGACTTTTAATAACTTTTTTATTTTTATCACTAACCTCAATTGCACATGCTGCAGATACGAAGGAAATTTGGATTACACCAGAGGCATCTGATTATTCAAGATTAGCAACTGGTTTAGCTGGATCAAACATTACAATTATTTCTAGTGATGAAATCAAAAAATTTAAAGGTAAAACAATACCTGAAATATTAAGCAAACTTTCTGGCATTACCATTCGATCACAAAATTCTGGAGTAGATTCTACTAGCACTAGTATTGATATGCGAGGCTTTGGTGAGTCCTCAAGCAGAAATTCATTAATACTAATCAATGGCAGAAGACTTAATGACATTGATATGTCAGGTGTAGATTTTTCGAATATACCCTTTGAATCAATTGAGCGTATTGAAATAATTAGAGGTGGTTCGGCTTCTACTATTTATGGTGATGGTGCTGTTGGTGGGGCAATCAATATTGTAACTAAAGATACAATTGATGGTGCTAACATAGTTTCGTTAGCAGTCGGTTCTTATGATTATTATAAAACTTCTTTTTCTGCGCCTTTAGTTATCAATTCTAATACAGGAATTTTATTTTCAGGTTCAAAAACTGATTCTCAGTCATATAGAAATGAAGGTAATTATGATAAAGAAAATCTTTTAGTGCGCATAAACCATAGTGCTGACCAAATGAAATTAAATATTGATATTGCTGATAGCAAGCAAAATAAATTTCTCCCTGGTCCAAGAAGAATACTATCTATAGACGGTGGCTCAGCAGCTGCTTATGAGACCTGTAATTTATTATCTGCCAGTAGAACCGCAGCCTATCAGGGCGGAGCATCAACTAACCCATGTACGACTCAGGTTAAAGATTACGGAGATCATGATAGAAGATCAGTTTTAGCAGGTGCCAACTATCAGCTATCTGATACTACCAATGTGATTACTAATATTGGCCATAGAGCTAAAGAGCAAAGATATTTCTCTGCATCTAACACTAATACAATTAGCTCTTCCAGTCAGTACGATGAACATGGAGTGACTAATCTAGACACTGATTTAGTGTCTTTACGTGTTAATCATTCTGATTTTGTAAATAGCTATCTTGGCACTTTTAATATTGGATTTGATTTTCAAGAATCTGATTATAAAACAAAAAAATCTCAAGGTAATGGAGATGGCTATGGACAGTTTGTGAATGCATCACAAGAAAGTAAAGCTGCCTTCATGCAAAACACCATTAATCTACCTGAGCAAAATAGTGTAATTTCATTTGGACTTAGAACCGAAAGAACTGATTATAATGTTAATGAGAGATATGATACGAGCATCTCTAAGTATCAAAATAGTACTGCAAGATCAGACTTTACAGACTCAATGTCGAACCGAGCATTAAACTTTGGCGTTGAACATAAACTTCAGCCAAATTTGATTGTATTTGGAAAATATGCTGAAGCATTCCGGACACCAGATATTGATGCCCGAAATAAAACTAGCTCAGCAACTGGTAATTTTGTTTTAGAAGAACAAACCTCTGAAGAGTTTGAAGTTGGTTTTAAGTATGAAGCAAATGACTTAAATTTAAATGCGAGTATTTACTCGATGGACACTAAAAATGAAATTAGATATGTCCCTTCATTAAACAACACCAACCTTGATCCAATTAAAAGAGATGGTTTAGATATTGATTTTGATTTTAAATCAAATGAGCGTCTAAGTTTTAATGGTTCTTTCTCTTATGTGGATGCAAGATTTACTAGTGGCTCACTATCACTTGGTACAGGCTTAGCATCATATATGTCAGGAGAAACAAGAATTTATTATGTAACAGGCAATCAAACCTATGCATACAATTCTACTGTTGCACAAACTTATCTTGGATCAGATGGAACTAGCTTAAATCAAACTTATAGTTTAGCTGGTAACAAGGTTCCACTAGTTGCTGAAATTACATACAGCCTTGGTATGGAGTATGAATTGAATAACGATATTACTGGAACACTAGGTATGTCCTTTGTAGATGAAAGATTTGTATCCAATGATCAAGAGAATATAGAGCCAGTAATACCTAGCTATTATGTTT
>Ga0209482_1001735_pt1 | contig 14395 bp, 15 predicted proteins | sample CoawatmetaG10DNA_FD_187512 | JGI IMG/M metagenome (GOLD analysis project Ga0209482, IMG submission 187512) | Marine microbial communities from the West Antarctic Peninsula - Coastal water metaG104-DNA (SPAdes) (version 2) | ecosystem: Environmental > Aquatic > Marine > Coastal ...
AAGTAAATACATTCCTCATAAATTATAAGTGTGACGAGTGTGAAGGTGGATTAATGGAATACAAAGAAATGATATTACCTAGCACTTGGGGAGGATGCACGACAACCGAAAACCCAAAATGGAGACACAAATGCGACACTTGTGATAATGAGGAAGAACTGAAAACTAAGTACCCATATACCACATACGAATATTACTGATAACGCTTTCGGCTTCATTTTCGTTTTAATGAAATGAAACCATAGTTATGAGCTTCACGATAAAACACCACCACAAAGGAAAATGAAAATGATAAATGAAAATAGCTTAGAGTATATTAATATAAATGGGCCTCATTCTAATAGCGCTATTTTCCAAGGGAGTTCTGAAGGTGAGCCGATGCTTAAACTCTGCAAAAATGGAGATATATACATAAGAGGTAAGCTAATTGAGAACGATAAAGAAGTGGTGGATGGTATGAGAGATTTACTAGGGATACTACGATAGAGTGTTGCTGATAGCGCTTGAAGCCTTATTCTCGTTGCGTAGCAATGGAATGAGGGTGTAGTTATCAGCCGTTAAGAGAAACACCACAAAATTAAATAAGGAAGATGCGTGATGGATGACTTTACTAAATGTGAATTACTAAACGAACTACAAGACAATTACAAAGGTGATGTGGATTTTATTTTTAAAATCGTAGAGGGCAATGCTTCATCTTACGAACAAATGGCAGAAGTGAGGGATAGAATAAACGAATGCTTGAACAATGTTAATTACACAGCAATGATGGATGATGAACCGAGGTAGTAGCCTTTTTTCTGAAAGTAAAAATCAACTTATCAAAATAAAGGAATGGGAATCATGAAAGTAAATTATGAGAGAGAATATCACCTAATGACACAACGAGTCGCAGAACTATTGTGTAGATTCCGTGACTCCAAAGGAGACCAAGCTATGAACGCTTACGACCTATTGTGTGAATGGGATAAGATACGAGCAACAAAGGAATAGGTATGAAGAAAGAAGAATATTCATTGCAAACACAATACATTGATATTGGTTTAAGAGTTAGTGGCTATGAGCTACCCATGAATTTAATAGAGTTGGTTCTAGCTACTGATAGATTAGTAACCGAAAAAGGAGGCGAAATTACACTAAGCGAAACGCTAAGTCTTAAAAAACAACACATAAAAGATGAATCATAACATGGGGCTATAACCTGTGCTTGCATGGGGTATAGGTGAAGTTATCACACACGAAAGGAAATTATGAAGGAAAAAATAGACAAAAGAGAAGTTAAAATTAGAGTGATGAAAGATGGTGTTGAGATTGAAAGGCAAATTTACAATCGTGGTGCGCCTTTAGTGCTTATAGACTATGCTGGGCTTAGAAAATTAGCATTAAAGGGTGATATTGAATACATTAACGAAAGACAAGTTGGTTTAGATTTATAAGGGGAGGCTTTTTAGCTTCCCTTTTTATTTTAATACAGAATTATCTCTCCTTCTGCGCTTCACTTTAGTTTTATGTATCTTTTCACCTTTGCTTATTCTAAATAGCTCTGGCATCCTCTTAGATGTGTATTTTGGCCTTTCTTCGTAGTACTCTGTTGCGGTACTCCAAAGGGTTTTTTCTTCTTCACTTTCTTTTTGCCTGAGCCTTGTCCTTAGTTCAGCCCTATCCTCTTCCTTTCTAGAAAAGAACTCAAGTATCTCAAAGGCTGTGAATCCGTAGATTTGTTGCAAGAATCCAAAGAGCATTTTAACATCTTCGTAACCCATTTCTAGTACTTCATCTAAGTGGTATTTCTCAATCCAATAGTGATTCATGTATTCAGAAGGGGCATTATAAATGGCTCCACCAACCTTCAACTTGGCAGCTAAATAAGCTCCTTGGTCGCTTTTTGTCTTAGTAATCTTATCTTGATGTTTCTCAAAATACTTAGCTACACTTATAGCCTCAGCTAATGTTTCATACACCCTATATTTCCTACTTCCTGTTATTGGAAGAGCCACTACAGGTCTTAATTCACCAAGAATACTCTTAGAATCTTTTAATTGTCTTGCTATATCTTTATTTATGCCCATTATTCGCACCTCAATATATTATCGTTATAGATGCGATAATTGGAAGAACCAATGTTGGTTATTTAGGAGTAGTTATGAATATTAGACTCAAGTATGCAAAACCTATAGCGCCAGGCGCACAAGTTAATCTTAATTTCGGATATGAGATTCACATAAATGCTGAACAACGTGTATCTTATGAGGATGAATGGCATGAAATCCAATACACAACCGAAACGGCATTAAGACCTGTAACCGCAATCTTTCTAGACAAAATCAGCACTGTTGAGATTCCTATGTGTAGAGAGAATGTTGAAGCTATTGATAAACTAACATTTGGCGTTGATGGTAGGGGTATTTTTAGATTTGCAGATGGATTAAGTGAAGAATCTTTCGAGCAAGCTAAGGCTACCTTTGCTAAAACAAAAGCACCTAAAAAGAAAGTTCTTGCAGCGCCAAAAAAGGAAGTTGCAGAAGCACTAGAAGCTACGGAGTTATAAATGAATACTACGGATTTTATCACACTAATACAAGGTGATTGTAATGGGGCAGCAACTAGGGATGAAATTCGTATTATTTTAGACCTCGTTCAACAGGAAATGTTGGCGAGGGATATTCAATATATGAGAGCTATTCCAGACGTAATCTTAGACACTACAAATGATGTCTTAGTTTATCAGTTGCCTGAAGGAATACGCTCTTGTGTGGGTATCTACCTTCCAAATATAGATAACGGAAACACAGAGCTTCCTTATAAGATTGATGGCCAATTCAACTACATGGTTAAAAACGCTACAGTTGCAGACCCAGGAGATGGTGGTTCGCCAACAGTATTATTCACTTCTGCTCCTTCAGACAAGTACGCTTGTGTCTGCTATAGAGCGCCTAGTAGAATACTTGATGAAAGTGATGTGATTGAAGTTCCAAGTCCTCACACAACAGGTTATTTAAGAACTAGAATAATGGAGTTTATCGAACAGAGAAAATTTGGTAATTCTGTTTATTGGAGTAACCAAGCCAAGAGAGATAGGGGTGAGTGGCTTAGATGGGCTAATCAGAATCAATACGACCCTAATCATGGCACGACTATGGATTACCTTAGTGATAACGGAAATACACCTAGTTACGGCAGACGAGCCTATGGAAGACCTTACTAATGGGAGATATGAGAAGAAGTACTGCTGCTCAAGCTCGTAGAAATGTAATTAGACGGCAAGGTTTATTTTATGGTTTAAATGTAGATGATGACCCTAGAGCTGTCGGTGATAATGATGGTGATGGAATTAGATACAATCCACTGCATGAAAATTTCGTACCTCAAGGGAATAAAATCACATCTAGGCGAGCTATGATTCGCACTGAAACTGATGTTGTCCCTTTTGAACCTGGTAATAGACTTGTATCTCAAATAGAAAGTTGGGATGGTAGTGTGCTTTCTGCTTATGCTAGTGATATTGGATTGCGAATTAGGAGCCAAATAGACACTAATAGTAGTGGAACGTTACAATTAAATTACACAATACCCACTATTACACCTGAATTTGACGCTAAATTCTATCGCATCTCTTCTGATAAGATTTTACTTGCCACGAATAATGAGGAAAGTGGTTTTATTGTCATTTATGATGATAACGGCACTTATAACTCTGTTAGGGTTGATAGTGGAGCTACACTGACAGCAACCGTACAAGGAACATCTGTCCTACCATCTGGGAATCTAAACTCTTATAGGTATGATTTTGGGTTTAGTTATTCTGCTAAAGATTCAGCAGGAGTTACAATATCACAAACTCCAATGCAGGGATTATCCACAGGGAACAACTTCTTAGAGCTTAGAATGGATGAGAAACTAGGGACAGCAGGATATTCTCTATTTATAGATGTGACTAAAGGTGCATCTGAGCTAGTTGATTATACTCATGTTCAAGTGTGGAGAACCCTTAATTACAGCATTGATACAGGTGATGCGAATGATGATGCCTTAGCTGAAGAAGAGGGGTCTAGAGTGCAGTATTATAAACTTGTAGAAGTTCCAATTGCTGATATTGCAACAACGGACTTGTTTTCATATAGTGACGAAAATATCATTGGTGTTGAGCAGAAAATACAGGGCTTTGAATTAGCCCCAGCCTCTAGTTTATGCGCTATTAGTGAAGCCTTTTTTATTACAGCTAGTGAAGAAAGGGCTTATTACACTGCACTTGGGGACTCATCTACAGATATTGGATTCTATTATCGTGCTTTTCAATATAGAGATTTTGATGACACTGTAAACTCTCTGACGCTCTCTAATGGGTGGATTCTCATTGGTACAACACCTAAGACATATAGATGGGATTTAGTTTCCACAGGTGACGCAGGAGTGATTAGTGATGGCATAAAAGTTGGCCTTAGTATTCCACTTCTAGGTGAAGTATTACAAGCATCTGGTGATATTGGTATTTCAAGGGATAGAGCTAATGCTTCTGTTGTTGCCACTAATGGCCATATTTGTTCATTTTGTGCTGATGGTAGTGTTAGAGTGTTTGATGGGGCTACATGGAGTGATGACTATACGGCAGGTAAGATTAGAAGTATAACAATTAATAATTCCATTGTAGCTAATGCTGTAGCAGGTTGGCTTCCTCATGGGGAATATATTCTTTGGCTTGGTGGATATACCCTAGCATTACAAATGCCTCAAGGTAATTACCCTCATAGATGGACTAATTATTCTGCTGATTTAACTATTACAGCAGAAGATAGAGATTGGCAAACACCAACTTTCACTCCAATATACCTTGGTAATGGAAACACTTACAATAAAGATGTTGATGTTTCTGGATATTCTTGCCTTGTTATCGCTAATGGGGTTAATAGGTATATTTGGGAAAACAGATACCCATTTAAAGCGACTACTACTGAATGTGTTATACAATTTGGTGAGCTAACAGGGGAACAATGGTACTATTTCATAACTCCTGAAGAAACTCACTTCTATTTGAATAATATTGATGAAACTCAAGGCACACCTGTGATAACAGCTGAACTTGTAAGTAGAGACGCTACAGGTGTTGCTGATATAACAAGTATAATTGATGATGCAGGCCAAATTACGTTGTACTCTCCTGTTGATGCAGGCACTAAATGGCACTCTTACTCAGTAATATTCAGAGTAACAGGTGGTGATATTGTAATCAATAAGTTGGATGGAATTGCTGAGGTAATGGATAAGAACAATTTCCCAACTAAGGAGATTTACAAACCCACAATCATTACTAAGAAGTTCAGAACTCCAACTATCCAGATTCTTACAGGTGATGGGCCATTAATGACTGCCACTAAAAACCCTACCGATGCTGTTTATGGGCTTCTTCAAGGTGAAAATGGTGAAGTTATTTCTAGTCCAAATGCAATTATTTCGGCTGGTTGCTCTGTTGTTGCTAATGACCCATTTGGTGGGACTAATAAATCAGTTCATGTTGTTGGGGCTACTCAACTATTAGGTAAAAATAGTGGTAACCCACTTTCAAGACCAACATCTATTGGGAGCAGGAGAGGGTTGTTTGTGCCTAGTGGAAGTTATCTTGATGACAAAACGTTGGTTCTTGGTGAGAATAGTGGTTGGAATCCTGTGTATGAGGGTCGTACAATGGTTTCTTGGTGGCAAAAGAAAACAAGTACTTTTGATAGCATAGGTGACACTGCTATATTTGGCTTTGGTGATGGGTACTCTCTAGTTCAAAAAGTAAGAGTAGTGGGTGAATCCAAAGAATTTGCAATCGTATCGAATACACCAGGGCAATACCTAAGAGCACCACTCATAGATGACAGGGATTTTGTTGTTGATGAATGGGAATATTACATAGTGGAGGCTATGAGAACTGATAATGGTGATGGGAGCTTTGATGACAACTATAAGTTATATCGTGGATTCGCTAATGACCCAACACTTGTTCTTGTGGATGAATTGCTATTTGCTAATGTGATAAACACGACAGGCCCATTCTACTTCACTTCAAATTCAATTACATTCAATGGAACAGTAGACCACTCTTACTTTGATATTTGCCTATTTAGTGGCCTTACAAATGAAACCCCTCAAGAGCTTTGGAGCGTAAAATACAATCTTGATGAGGCTGATTGGGTGTACAATGCAGGTAATAACCCAAACGCTGACAATGGTAATTAAGATGCGATAATTAGAAGAACTAAAGGGACAAATAGAGGTCTAAATGAGCGCAAAACGATTAATTTGTAGCCATGTTGAGAGTGAATCTAAAAAGAATTGTGGTAGATATTTGGGTAATGCCACTGATGCTACAATTTTTATTAGATGCCCTAAATGTGGTAACTTCACTCCGATAGAATTTAATTCTAATTCAGACGAGGAAAGAATGAAAGAAATCACAGAGGCACTAAAAAAACTATCAAAAAAAGGAGCCACACATGGCTAATACGAAAAAGTTAAGAATATTTCCTTCACAATCTGGGCAACTAGGTATCAATTTAACAACATCTGTTCCAACTTTAGGAACTGCTGATAGAGCTGCTATGGCCGTTGCTATTCCAGATGTCGGATTTATTGCAATCACAATTCCGAATCCAGATGGCGTTGAAACGGAATACTACATTCCACTACTCGAAGCCTAATTGGTTGGTTAGATAAACTTGGGGTGTGAAAGCCCCATTTCTTTTACAAAGGTAATTTATGACATCAAGAGATGGATATTCAAATGATGGTATTAGAGATTTAACGAATAGCGCATATCAGATATTCCAATCTTTTGTATCAACTAATAGGTTCAAAGGGTCTTATGATAGACTAGCTATGAATCGTTTAATGTACGCTGGCATTAACAATGGGCAGTGGAATCAAGAAGCTGTAGAGAAGATGACTCAGGCAGGTTATCCTGTTCATACTATAAATTTTGTGCAAGGTATTATTGATACTACGCAAGGGCATATAAGTCAAAGCCCAATTGATACAGTTATACGCAATGTTAGGCCAGATGACAGAAGTAATACAAATACAATGCAATCCCTTTATGATATTGACCAATCCAATGGTGAGTGGGATAAGAAATTTAATCAATTTATCCTAGATGGACTTATCCATAGTGGTTGGATGCAAATGCTACCGTCTACGGATAGTGATGTTCGTGGTAATGTTGGATTAGATGTTGTTGACCCAGCACATTTATTTCCTGACCCTTATTGGATTACTGAAGATATTAAGGATTGTAGAAGGTTATTTAAAGGTAGTTGGCTTACTCCTTCTCAGATTAAAGTTCTTTATAACACTAAAAATGCTGCTGTTGATGAAGCTATTGAATGTTACAATCACTTTACACAAGAAACCCCATTAGCCATTACTCAATTGTTTGATAGAAGCTTGGAATACTATGACCAAGAGGGTGATAGATATAAAGTACTTGAATACCACTATTTAGAAGATGAAAATGAAGCCGTAATCATTGACACTTACACAGGTGACGAAGTTAGTCGAGAAACACTTCCTGAAGAAGTTAGAGAGATGAAGGCGCAACCACTCAAGGCTTGGATGAAGATTAATGGTGGTGATAGATATTCTATTTACGAGAGAAAAACTCAAGTATCTAAATTTATCACTTTCTGCCCAGCTCTAGGTCTTGATTTCACTCTTGAACATGGTGATTACCCATACCAAGTAGGTCATTTACCATTCTTTAGGTGGTCTTACCATAATATGTATGGCGAACCTCTAGGGCTTATGGATTTACTTGTAGATGTTCAACAAATTCTTAATAAACGTGAATCACAAATCACTAAGATTCTAAATATGAAAACTGCTGCGAATTGGGCTGTCGAATCAGATGCTTTTGGTGGTGATACTGAACGAATTAAAGACTTTGGGCAACGAGTTAATCGTACAGGACAAACATTTACTGTTGAACCTGGTACTAATGCGAATGGCAAACTCAAGCCTCTATTTGATAATTCACCAATTAATGACCTAAGACAACAAACACAGAGTCTCATGGATTACTTTGGTAGAGTGAGTAATGTTACAGCCGCTTCTCAAGGCTCTGCACAGCCTAAGCAAGATGGTAATTTAGCCTTTGACCAAGCACAAGCTCAATCTCTCACTGTTATGGAAATGCTTGTCACAAGTGTTAAAGATATGAAAAGAGCATTTGCTAGGGCTTATGTTAAGTGTGCTGTTGAACAATATGGTAAAGACCCAAGGGTACTCTATGACTCTTACTCAGAGAAGATGGTTGCCTTAAATGTGATTGAATTTGATGCTTTAAACAATGAAATCACTACATCTAACACCCTTCAAGATGCTAAATGGTATCAAACTTCCATTGAAATGAAACGCATGGGTGAAGGGCTTAAAAAACAAAGGTTGAACCAATATGGACTTATGCTTAATTCTGTCAGCAGCCCTGTTGTTAGAACTGTTATTGAATTCGAATCGGCCAAGTTAATGAACTTTTCTGATGAGGCTAATACAATGCTAGACGCTGCGTTTAAAAGTCAATTTGAAAGCTCTATGTTACAAACTATGTCGGCTGGTAAACAAGCCGAAGCAAGTAGTGTTCAGAGTGAAATGATGATTGAGCAATCACAAAACCCTCAACCTCAAGCACCCGAAGGACAAGGTGGGCAACAAGGTGCAAATGGACAAGGAGGATTAAATCCAGCTTCATTAGCACAAAAAGCACCACAAATGTAAAATAGTATGTATCTTTAGTGAAGTGGCGAGGGTTAAACACTCTCAATACTTCCTTTCGTGATTGGTTGGAATGAAAAAGGCCCTGAGATTAATTTCCCAGAGCCTTTTTTTATTGTTTAGAATGAGATTAGTCGTTACCGAACAATACCACTACAGAGTTTTTATTGTAGAACTCAGTTGAATTGTAGACTGTAGCACCATCAAATCCTTCACCATCAAGAAATTGTGACAACGTGTATGACTTAGTACAGAACATTCCAATACCACGGTCACGACCATAGTTATCAACATCTTCTTCAAAGTGCATATCTTCGTTTTTCATCTCATAAAGAGCAGCTTTACCAAGAACATAACCAACATTTGCAACATTCGCAAGGTTAGCAGCAGTTGGAATCAAGTTCGGCCCTTTGTAAGAGAATTGAAGTTCTCCACCACCAGCAGCAGATGCTTGAGAGAAGCGAGGGTCAGCCATAATAACGAAGTTAGAGTATTTAAACGCTGTCATTCCGTTAATGATTTTGCCTGAAGCATCAAATTTAGCTAGGTCAGTTTGACTTCCACTTCCAACATTGTACAATTGACGAAATTGGTTAAATGGAACAAGCAGTAAATAACACTCGTCACCATCAATAGTGATAGGCTCAATTTGCTTAACTGTTTGAGTAAGTTCAGCAAGAAGATTCAAGTTATCAATAGTCGCACGATATGTAGCAGGTGCTGCACCGACAGCATCAACAACAGCAGAGATACTTGCTTTGTATGCAGCCAAGTTAGCTCCACGAGAAACAAATGCAGATGAACCTATTGCGTAGAAGTTACCATTAAGACCAAGTGTACGGCTTACAGGTGCTTTTGTTTGTTCGTAAGAGTAAATTTCATTTAATGCTTGGCGCTTCTTCATACCAATCATTTGACCACCCCAACGAGATAGTTCTGGTTGTGCTTCTTTGTAAATCTTAATAGCGTTTTGACGAACATAGTCAACACCATAAGTTTCAGTTGGAACAGCATTTCCCCATGAGTTTGCGTATAAATCAAGCTCAGAAGTTCTTAATGCTTCTTCGTTACCTTTTGCACTCTCACGACCCTCAACACCACTTCCGATTAATGCACGTTTTACTGCGACAACGGAGCGAGTTGTATCTGGGCTATTCACTACCACTGTTACAGCGTCAATAGGAGCCTTCTTAGTGCTTCCATCATAACTACCTGTAAAGTTTGATAGTGGGTCTGCAACTAGAGATTCTTCTCTTAGTTTAGTTTCAATTACTTTCTTTTGTAATGCTGGATTGGTTACATATGCCATTGTTAGCTACCTTTTTTAAATTTGTTAGTCGAGAGAAGCGTAAATCTCATTGAGTACCTTCTTCTGCTCTGGTGTGTATTGCGAAGGGTCTGGATTGTTGACTAGCCATTTACTAACTGAATCATCATTCCATCCACCTGTGTCCCCACCATAACCATTTCCTAGCACTTTAGGCTTTGCCTCTGCTCTTTCGTATGATTCCTTAGTTGCTTTTCTTTTAGCATCCTCAGTAGGGTCGGTAAATTCTAACTCAGAAGCCTTATCACTATCGTAATAGGCTGCCTTTAAGCTACGAAGATTGTTACCATTCTTATAAGCAACCATTTCTGATAAATGCTTATAATTTTTAAAATCTTTCTCACTAACACCTAGTGATTTCATTTCTTCAGCCGATGGCTCTTTATCATTAGCTGCCCAAGAATCAAGAAAGAGTTTATCAATATCTTTACAATCCTTTGATGTACTAAGATTAGGAGTAGCTTTTTGAAAGTCAGAAACCTCATTGAACATTACATCTTTCGCTTTCTTTGCTTCAAATTCTTGCTCTCGCTTGGTAAGTAGTTCAAACTTAGAATCAATTTCTTCTAGCTTTTCCCATCTTTTAGCGACAACATCATCATTCCACATTTCTTCACGATTGATATTAGGCTTTGGTTGTGGTGCTTCTATTCTCTTTTCTAGATTTTGATTTTTCTGTCTAAGAGTATTTAGTTCATTAGATTGTTCGTATAGCTTCCGTTTGAGGGTTGAGTCCTCTTCTTCAGCTTTAAGTTCAGAGATAGAGTCTTTAACTCCTTCTGCTTCCTTTACTACTACTTCCAGATTCTCTTTTACTGTTGGCTTAATTTCCTCTTCTAGGACTTCTTCGGCCTCTGCATTAAGTAGAGCGTCTTGCTCTTCTTTCGAGAGTTTTTCTATATCTAATTCACCAGCTTCAAAAGCTCTGGTTAGTTCTTCGTTACTTCGAGTCATACTTACTCCATTTGGTTTATTTTTGGGTTGAAAAGGTAGCCTTTCCTCCATTAACACTAAATTATCGCAACCATTTACGAGCGATAATTAGTAAACAACTATGAGGTATTTAGATGATTAATTTCTTCGAGAGAGGGCAAGACCCAGTTCAGCCAGAAACAGGCAGAGGGAGGCTATATCTTAAAGATGATAAAGCCCTTTATTTAGAGGACGATACAGGCCAGGTTACCAAACTAGCTGGCCAAGGAGGTGAATTAACGCAAGTGGAATCACAAGATACAGATTCTATTGCATTTCAAGGTTTAGGTACAACAGTAAACCCACTTTCAAGTGAGCTAAATGTTTCGGCTAAGGCAGACAATGCTTTGGAGATTGTTACAATTGTAGGAGAAGAGGGTGCTTATGTAGCCGATGTTTCTAGTGACTTAGCAAATAAACTAGACAAGGTGCAAGCAGGGGCGCAAAGTGTAGCTTCTACTGTTGATTTTGATGGTGGGATATTAGTCGCAAGTGGATATTTTGGTGCAACCTCACCTAATATTGTTTTTGATGCTTCTGCGACTTCTTATATTCTTGATAATCCAGGCGCAAGCTTAATTATTAGAAAGCTTCAAGATAATAGTGCTTCCTCTTCCTTAACAATGGCCAAAGCTACATCTGTTGATGGAGTTACAAGCCTTAAATCAAACGGAGCAATTACTTCTTTATCAAGTGTTGATTTGTTTTCGGGAAGCTCTACGACTTCAACTTACCAACAATTTAAACTAGAAAATACAGATGGTGGAACTGTTGGCGCATTTCTATTTACTGGTAGTGGCTTAAATATTGAAAATGTTTCTTCAGATGGTTCTGCAATCAAGATGCCTAATGGGTCATGGATTAGACCACAAAACGAAAATGCTTCTCTTTTTTTTACAAATGGTATTAACCCAAGTGATATATATTCAAGCGTTAATTTAAGTCAAGGTCAACTTAAAATAAATGGTGGTAATGGTGTTAGTAATCTAGGTTACTTACAGATTATTGATGGCCAAATTTCTCTACAAGTAGTTGAAGATGGTACAGGTACACCTAAAGATTCAATTGTCTTAGGTGATGGAAATATTGAATTAATTGCAGACGGAAATCGGGTAACTGTAAAAAACACTTCACTAACATTGGGTGATAATAGCAAAACAGAGATAAGTTTAAATAATACTGCAATACAATTACTAACTCAAACAAACTCAATACTACTTTCTGAAACTACTGGTCTTAGAATTGATATACCATCAAAGGGTGCTAGTAGAGTTCTTACAAGTGATATAAATGGTTTTGCAACTTGGCAAACTCCAACAGGAGGCGGCACTAATGATTTACAAGATGCTTATGATAATGGTGAGCTAATAACAACTGATGCTACAAATGGGGCTGTAACAATAAAACGAGGAAGTGCTTTAGACACTGATAAAGTGCTTTCTATTAAAAAAGGTGATGGTGCAGAAGTATTGAGTGTAACTGGTGAGGGTGCAACTCAGATTGCTAGAGGTGTAGATATAACAAACACTATTGATGGAATTGCTCAAAGTAAGTCTATCAAAATTCCTAATGGTTCTTTTATAGGTGTTCAGACCAATCAACAGCCTTTGTATATTAGTAACGGAGTTAATCAAGGCCCTTCAAATTCTAGTCTTGCATTAAAAGATGGTGAAACTAATTTGTCGGCTGGTGATGGTACTATCACTGATGGATTATTGTCACTCTCTAAAACAACTGGTGTTCAATTATCAAACTATGATTCTGGTAGTCAATCAGCATATTTGGAATTGCTAACTAATACTTTAAAGTTGGTTGATAATACTGCTAGAGGGTTTGATGTAACGGCAACAGATGTGGGTGTTAATAATGGAACTACTAATATTACACTCAATCCAACTGGTATTTATTTTAATGGAACAGTAAGTGGCGATTATGAATTTGTTGGAATACCAACAGCAACACCATCTTTTGCGGTGGGTTATGACTCAAATCAAAAGTTAGTGAAATTTGCTGTTCCAATTAGCGGTGGCCAAGTAGATTCGGTTGGTGGTGGTACTGATATTACAATTACAGGCACAGCAACAGACCCTATTATCAACGCTCCAGGTATTGCAACAAATGCCACTGCAATTGGGGCATTAGACTTACAAGCTATCACAGATGTAGGCTCTGTTACTACGAATGGAGCTACTTTTGGTGGTATTGTTAATGCGTCTAGGGGTTACTTTCAAGATTCAAATAATAATAATTTTCCTCTTCGTGTAATTGAAGCACCTAGTGCAACCAGTACTAATATATTTATGCAAGGCAATGGGGAACTAGGATTATTAGGAGTAAGAGCTGATAGCACTAGAAGATTCAATTTTAGGTCTGAAACAACGACTGATAGTAATTTTTTATTAAGACTATACGATTCAGCAGGTGCAAATAGTAAAGTGATGTTCTCAACGGATTATGCTACTAATACTTTTGAATCAATAGCGACATTTAAAGCAACTGATAAAATCCTCCAAGGCGTTACAACAGATACAGGTGAAGGTATTCAGGGTACTAGCTTAGGGATTGATGGTGATGTTAATTTTAGAGGTATTGTTGATGCTACTCCGACTAAAGCTCTAGGCTTAAATGCTTCTGATAAAGTAATTACCTATTCGGTTCCCTCACAATCACCTAGAGTTACTAGTGTAGTTTCAACAACTACTTTAACAATAGATGTGACAACAACAGACCAAAGTGTTATCACTGCTCAATCTAGTGCTTTAACTATTGCTATACCAACAGGTTCTCCTGCTGATGGTGTAAAACAAGTGATTAGAATTAAAGACAATGGAACCGCAAGAGTTCTTACTTTTAATGCTATTTTTAGAACAATAGGAACTACTTTACCTGTTAATACTACGGCAAATAAAACATTATATATTGCTTGTATATATAACGCAATAGATGCTAAATGGGATGTTGTAGCAGTGAGCGAGGAATCTTAAAATGGCATTAACGAATTTCACTAAAAACTATGGAATTGTTAGCTCTTCACCTAATACAAATTTTAGAGTTTTTAATCATAATTCTGGGGCTTCCCAAAGTGACAAACAACTTATTGTTGTTGTCACAATGGCGAATACAGTAAATTTTGGAAATGCTACTTATAATGGTGTTACAATGACACCTGTTTTGTCTAAAAATTTCACTGGGTTAAGTCAAAGGCAAAGGATTTATACTTTAGCAAGTCCTACTGATGGAACAAACCAATTTAGAGTTGATTTTACAGGCAATCAATGGAATGGTGTTTCAATAGCTTGTTACACTTTTATTGGTTGCTCTGGGATTGGTAATACAGGAAAAAGCGGAGGT
>Ga0209482_1001737_pt1 | contig 14385 bp, 17 predicted proteins | sample CoawatmetaG10DNA_FD_187512 | JGI IMG/M metagenome (GOLD analysis project Ga0209482, IMG submission 187512) | Marine microbial communities from the West Antarctic Peninsula - Coastal water metaG104-DNA (SPAdes) (version 2) | ecosystem: Environmental > Aquatic > Marine > Coastal ...
AAGCCGCATTCAATATCTAGATGTTTTGTTGTCATTTAACTAATACTCCTAAACGCTCTCTTTTATAACTTCCATCTTGTACATGCTTACACCAGGTTTTGTTATCCAAATACCACTGGATAGTTTTTTTAATGCCTGTTGCAAATGTTTCATCTGGCGCCCAGTTAAGTTCATCTGCTATCTTAGTTGCATCTATAGCGTATCTAACATCATGTCCTGCTCTATCACCTACATAGGTGATAAGCTGTTCATATTGTTCAATACCATTAAGCCTACTTGGGACTAGTTCATCTAAGATGCTACATACTGTTTTAACAACATCAATATTTTGCAATTCATTGTGTCCGCCAATATTGTATGTTTCACTGATCTTTCCAGTTAGTGCCACATGCAGTAATGCTCTTGCATGATCATCGACATAGAGCCAGTCACGTATTTGCTTACCATTACCATAGATTGGCAATTCTTTACCTTCTAAAGCGTTAATAATAATCAATGGAATGAGCTTTTCAGGGAATTGGTAAGGACCATAGTTATTGGAGCAATTGGTAATCAGTGTTGGGAACTTAAAAGTTCGTTGCCATGCACGTACTAAATGATCAGAACTGGCTTTTGCTGCGGAGTATGGTGAGCTGGGCGCGTAAGGTGTATTTTCAGTAAACAGATCATTTGTTCCCTCTAAATCACCATAGACCTCATCTGTAGATACATGGTGAAATCTAAAGTTATCTTTCTTATCACTATCTAGATTGAACCAATAATCTCTAGCCTCTTCTAATAGAACGTAAGTGCCAACAATATTGGTTTGAATAAATTCACCAGGACCATCAATCGATCTATCTACATGTGACTCAGCAGCCAGATGCATCACAATATCTGGTTGGTGTTCATTAAACACTCGTTTGATCTCATTAGCATCACAGATGTCTACTTGCTCGAATGTGTATCTTGCATCGCTTTCAATTAAAGTTAAAGATTCTAAGTTGCCTGCGTAGGTTAGCTTATCAACATTAATAACGCTATGATGAGTGTTGTTGATAATATGGCGAATGACAGCAGATCCAATGAAGCCTGCACCGCCAGTGATGAGTAGTTTTTTTGAAGTCATTATTTTTGCTTTAATATTTTCATACAAGTGTTAAGAGAAGACTTCCAATTAGATATTTTTATGTTAAATACCTTAACTATTTTATCCTTGTTCATTGAAGTGTTTCTCGGCCTTTTGGCAGGCGTTGGATATTGTTGCGATGTAACAGGATTCACTCCACATTCTATCTTTTCTATTTTAAAGATTTCTTTAGCAAACCTATACCAACTTATCTCTCCCTCACCTGAGTAATGATAAATCTGCGTTATTTGAGCTACATCTCTAAATTTTTTATGCTTGATAATTTCTAATATTGCATCTGCTAAATCAGCTGCATAAGTAGGTGAGCCAATTTGATCATTTACCACGCTTAACTCATCTTGCTCTTTACCAAGTTTTAGCATGGTGCTAACAAAGTTATTGTCATATTCAGAATAAAGCCAACTGGCTCTAATAACTAGAGCATTCATTGGCATTACTATTTGGAGTGCTTTTTCTCCAGCGAGCTTGGATCTGCTATAGGCGTTGATTGGATTGGGTGTATCTGTTTCTATATATGGCTTGTCACTTTCCCCGTCAAAGACATAGTCCGAAGAGATGTGTATTAGCCTTGCTTGTTGATTGCTCGCAATGCTTGCTAGTTGTTTTACTGCTAGATGGTTAATCTGGTTTGCTAACTCTGCCTCTTGCTCTGCTCTATCGACTTGAGTGAAGGCTGCACAGTTAATGATAAGATCAAACTTATCATTATTACTAAAGTAGTGGCTAATACTGCTCTCACTACTGAGGTCTATATCCCCTCTACCAACAAAAATAAAATCATTAGGGCTTTGATTGTTGCCTATTTTAGTGTCAGTTTTAACTAGCTTCTGAATAGATCTACCTAATTGGCCATTCTTGCCGGTAATGAGTATTTTCATGACTATCAGCTACTCAAATAAATCTTTAGTATTTTCTATAGTTGGATGAGTTTTGTCTTTGTCTGAGAGTTGCAGCTCCTCTGCTGATAACTGCCAATCAATTTTAAGCTGCTCATCATCAAAAGCAATACCCCGATCATGCTCAGGTGCATAGTAATTATCGACCATATAAGTAAAGGTAGCGCTATCACTTAATACAACAAAGCCGTGGGCAAAGCCGTGCGGTACAAATAACTGATATTTGTTCTGTGCGGTTAGCTCTAAAGACACATGTTGGCCAAAGGTGGGGCTAGACTTACGTATATCAAGAGCTATATCTAGAACATTACCTTCAATCACTCTTACGAGTTTAGCCTGAGTAAAAGGTGGCAATTGATAATGCAGCCCCCGAAGCACACCTTTGATTGATTTGGATTCATTGTCCTGTACAAAGTTAACCTTGTATCCTATAGCCTCTTCAAGTAGATCTTGCCTGAAGGTTTCTGCAAAGTAGCCCCTATCATCACCAACAATAGTGGGCTCAATAAGTATTACATCTTTAATTGACTGAGGGGTAAGTTTCAATTGATTTCCTCTGCACGTCTGAGTAAGTATTGTCCGTATTGATTCTTAGATAAGGGCTTTGCTAGCTCTATGAGCTCTTCTTTATTAATATAGCCTTTCTCAAAGGAAATCTCTTCGATGCAGGCTACTTTTAAGCCTTGTCTTCTCTCGATGGTTTCAATAAAGGTTGAGGCCTCTAATAGACTCTCATGAGTGCCTGTATCAAGCCAGGCATAGCCCCTACCCAAAAGCCCAACACTTAGGCGCTCTTCATTCAGATACATTTGATTAAGCGTGGTAATCTCTAACTCGCCTCTAGCAGAGGGCACAACTTCACAAGCCTTCTTAACGACATCATTAGGATAAAAGTAAAGGCCAGTTACTGCGTAATTACTTTTAGGTGTTTTTGGTTTCTCTTCAATACTAAGCGCTTTGCCGGTAGCATCAAAATCAACAACCCCATAGCGCTCAGGATCATTCACGTGATAACCGAATATGGTTGCCATGTTTTTATTTTTAGCGTTTCTCACAGCGTTAGCCAACATATCAGTCATACCATGACCATAATAGATATTATCGCCTAGTATCAAACAGGCGTCGTCGTCACCAATAAAATCCTTGCCCAAGATGAATGCTTGAGCCAAGCCATCAGGAGAGGGCTGCACGATGTATTCAAACTTCATGCCAATATCAGAGCCATCACCAAGAAGGTGCTCAAACCTTGGTAGGTCTTCCGGGGTAGAGATAATAAGTACTTCTTGAATACTAGAGAGCATCAATACCGACAATGGGTAATAAATCATTGGCTTGTCGTAAATTGGCATGAGTTGCTTTGATATGCCTTTAGTCAAAGGATAAAGGCGCGTACCTGAGCCGCCAGCCAGGATAATTCCTTTCATTTTAGTTTTTCTTGTTTTACTCATTAGTTGTCCAGTAGTCTTTAATCCATGGAGATGGCTGAATGTGGCGATACCATTTACCACTCCGACCTATAATTGCCTCAGGCGGATTTGGCAGTCCATGGAACAGAATAATTTTAGCCCCTAAAGGTATTGAAGGGGCAACAAACCAAGATTTAAGCCAGGAAGGGCAGCATTGATACTTAAAGCTAGGGACCCAGTCGTCTGGCCAATATTCTAGTTTACCTAGTTTATCAATTTCGCGAGATAAATAGGCCTGCTCGTGGCGCACCTCATTTTTTATTTGTTCAGAGTTCTTCTCAAAGTACTCAAGTATATGAGTATATTGTCCAATCTCGAATCGAAATATTGAGGAGTTCCCCTCTATCTTCTTTGGGCTTTTTTTGTCATGTGCAATCAAAAAATCACTCGGCTGACTAAAGAATACATCTAGGCTTCCGACAATTACTACGTCCAGGTCAAGAAACAGTGTTGTCCCAGAGAGGCCACCAAAGTTTTCTTTAAACACAGTGAGCTTCCTCCAGCCGCGCTCAGGCGATCCGGCTGGAAGTTCTAGCTCTGGGAGTTCTTGTGTCTCTACTTCGGGGCGAATGCCAGAACTGTTTTCAGTGAAGCACACAAATCTAAACTCAGTGTTCATATTGCGTGACACCATTGCGTATAGACGGTTTACATATTCTGCGGAGAATTTACTGCCCCATTTCATGCAAATTATATTCATAGGTAGATCAAAATTAAGAACTATAAATTGTGATAAGATCCTCTACTAATACGCCTTACACCAAAAGTAAAAGAATAAATTTTATAGACTAAAGCCTGCATTATTAGGTAACCACCTGCATAAGAACTATGTTTCATTATAGAGCATAACTAAGAGATAAAAAAATGCACTAGCTATAAAATGTACTCACCGATTTATTTTAAGATTACCGTACGCTGTGAAGATAAGTAAAATTTGTTCAATTGTTGAACACGAACCAATATAAATGATAGAATAGATTTTTTTTCACGATTTTTTTTGCAAATACACTTGCAAGATATGGCGGTAGCCTGCCTAATATTTAACTTCCATTTTTTCCTACACTAATGAATAACCAAGATATACGCCTTGATCTGCTTCGTAAGCTAGAGTTAAACCCAGAGAGCACTCAAAGAGGGCTCTCTAAAGAAATGGGCGTTAGCCTGGGAAAGGTAAACTATTGCATAAAAAAACTGACTGAGAAGGGATTAATAAAACTATCAAACTTTGGCCATAATCCAAATAAAATGGGCTATGTGTACCTCCTTACCCCTAGCGGAATCGAAGAGAAGTCAAGGCTGACTTTTTCCTTTCTTAAAAGAAAGCTTGTTGAGTATGAAATACTAAAAAAAGAGATTAATGCACTAAAACTTGAATCCGAAGAGATGGCTCATGAAAAGTGATAATAGTCATTATCTTTTATAAAAAATAATCTATAGAAAATGTCCAAAGAGTTATTAAAGGAGGCCGAATGAAAATAGCAATAGCCGGAATCGGCTACGTTGGTCTTTCCAATGCCATGCTTTTATCTCAAAATCATGAAGTCGTTGCTCTTGATATCGTCCCTGAGAAGATTGAACAGCTTAATAACAAAATCTCCCCGATAGCAGATGCTGAGATTGAAGATTTTCTAGCTAATAAAAACCTCAACTTTACCGCTACTCTGGATAAAGGATTAGCCTATAAGAATGCAGATTTTGTCATTATCGCCACACCGACTGATTACGATACCATTAACAACTATTTTAACACCTCTTCAATAGAAGTGGTTATTCAAGACGTGATTGATATTAACCCTAGTGCAGTTATGATTATTAAGTCAACCGTATCGGTTGGCTTCACTCAAAGTATTAAAGAGAAGTTCAATGTCGATAATATTATCTTCTCACCAGAGTTCTTAAGAGAGGGATCGGCATTATATGACAACCTTTATCCTTCTCGCATTATTGTCGGAGAGAAGTCAAATAGAGCCCGTGTATTTGCAGATCTTCTGCAAGAGGGTGCTATCAAGGAGAATATTGATGTTCTGTTTACAGGATCCACTGAAGCAGAAGCAGTTAAGCTTTTCTCAAACACTTATTTGGCAATGCGTGTCTCATACTTTAATGAATTGGACTCTTATGCCGAAGCTCATGAGCTAGACTCCAGAGAAATAATTGAAGGTGTTGGCCTAGACACTCGTATTGGCTCTTTTTACAATAACCCATCATTTGGTTATGGAGGTTATTGTCTACCAAAAGATACCAAACAGCTTAAAGCAAATTATCAAAACGTGCCCAATAGTTTAATCAGCGCAATTGTTGAAGCTAATTCCACTCGTAAAGATTTTATTTCAGATTCAATCCTAGCTAAGAATCCTAAAGTAGTTGGTGTGTATAGGTTGATTATGAAAAGTGGCTCTGATAACTATAGAGAATCTTCCATCCAAGGTATTATGAAACGTATTAAGGCCAGGGGTATTAAAGTAATCATCTATGAGCCATTAATAGAAGAAGATGAGTTCTTTCATTCAAAATTGATTAGAGATATGGATGAGTTTAAAAAGCTATCTGATTTGATTGTGGCTAACCGCATGTCGGATAACTTAAAAGATGTGAAGTTTAAGGTCTACACAAGAGATTTGTTTAATGGTAATTAAGTTAATTATATGAAAGTATTGGTAACAGGTTCAGCAGGCTTTATTGGTTCAGCGCTCTCAATCAGACTATTGAGTAAAGGTGATACAGTAGTGGGTATAGATAATCATAATGATTACTATGATCCAGCTCTTAAAGAAGCTCGTCTAGCAAGACATATCAATCATTCTAACTACACACACATTAGAATGAATCTTGAAGATCGTGAGGCTATGGTTAAACTATTTGAAGATCATCAGTTTGAAGGAGTAGTTAATCTAGCAGCACAAGCGGGTGTTAGGTATTCTATTAAGAATCCATTAGCTTATATTGATACAAATTTAGTGGGCTTTGCCCACATTTTAGAAGGATGTCGACACAATAAAGTAGGGCACCTTGTTTATGCATCATCAAGCTCTACTTATGGCCTTAACACCAAGCAGCCATTTTCAACTCATGATGCAGTTAATCATCCTGTAAGTCTTTATGCTGCTACTAAGAAGGCTAATGAGTTGATGGCACATACTTACTCACATCTTTACGATTTACCAACAACAGGTCTTAGATTCTTCACAGTTTATGGCCCTTACGACAGACCAGACATGGCGCTTCAGAAGTTTACTAGGGCTATCATGAATGATGAACCTATTACTGTGTTTAACTTCGGTAAACACAGAAGAGACTTTACCTATATTGATGATATTGTAGAAGGAATCATTAGAATATTAGATAGACCAGCGCTATCAAACCCAGACTGGGATAGTAATAATCCAGATCCTGCCTCATCATCTGCGCCATATAGAATTTATAATATTGGTAATAACAATCCAGTTGAACTTATGGATTATATTGAAGCATTAGAAGCCTCATTGGGTAAGAAAGCAGAGAAAGAACTGCTGCCACTCCAGCCTGGCGATGTTCCAGATACTTACGCAGATGTAGATGATTTAGAAGAGCAGTTTGGCTACAAGCCAAGTATGAGTGTTAAGCAAGGTGTGGAGAATTTTGCGGTTTGGTATAGGGAATATAATAATGAATAAAAAACTATTAATCATAGGTGGTACAGGCTTCATCAGCACTGCGGCCATTCGCCATATTATGAACAATACCAAACATAGTTTTGTTAATGTAGATAAAATTACCTTTGTTGGTAGTTTGGGGTCGTTAGTACCCATTGAAAATAATGATAGAAATGTATTTGAACAGACGAGCAAAGAAACTCGTTTTAGTAATCAATTATGAGCAATATAAGACAATTATTTGAAGAGTCAATTAATGTAAAGAGTAAAATTTTGGAAACAGGTGTGTTCATTATTCTCTCAAAGATGGGAGATGAAATATCAAATGCTATTCAAGCAAATAACAAGATTATGCTTTGTGGTAATGGTGGGTCAGCGGCCGATGCTCAGCACCTCGCAGCTGAAATGCTAGTGCGTTTGAGGCCAAAAAATAATCGTGTGGGTATTCCAGCAATAGCTCTAGCTCAAGATACTTCTACAATAACGGCCTGCGGTAATGATTTTGGTTTTGATTTGCTATATCAGCGAATGGTAAAGACTTTAGGTAGAGAGGGTGATTGTCTTATTGCTATTACTACTTCGGGTAATTCAGAAAATATAATACTTGCTATGAAGGTTGCAAAAGAGATGGGGATTAAAGTCTTTGGTTTTCTTGGGTCAGGTGGTGGAAAGGCACTCGAATTTTGCGATGAAGCATTTATAGTTCCAAGTGATAATACTGGTAGAATTCAAGAGGCCCACATAACGGCGGGGCACGCATTAATGGAAAGTATTGAGGACCGGCTAATTGAGTCAGGATATCTTCATTTAGAGGATCGAAATTGATTCTAGATGATATTGATGCCTTTGTTTTTGATTTTGATGGTGTTTTAACAAATAATTTTGTATACATGGATCAAAATGGAATTGAATCAGTTTCTTGTAGTAGGGCTGACGGGCTTGCTTTTGATTTACTACGAAGAATAAATAAGCCATCTTTTATATTGTCAACTGAAAAGAATCGTGTAGTAGAAGCGCGAGCAAAGAAATTAAAGATTCCAGTAATACAAGGAGTGTCTGACAAAGTAGAGGCTATTAAAAAGTTAGTTGACCAAAACCACTATAACTTAAAAAAAATTTTATATGTGGGGAATGATTTAAATGATTATGCAGTTATGCAATTGTGCGGTTATAGTGCATGTCCAGCAGACAGTCATCCAAAAATTAAAAGTATTTCTGATATAGTTCTTAATTCAACTGGTGGAAATGGGGTTGTAAGAGAGTTGTTAGAGGAAGTGTTAAATATAGATTTTATTAAAACTTTGTACCAAACTAGCTAATAGGAGAAAAAATGCCAATTAAAATTATTGCTGAGATTGGAATTAACCATAATGGTGATCTGGATATTTGTAAGAATCTCATTGATGTTGCCGCAGATTCTGGAGCAGATTGTGTTAAATTTCAAAAGCGAGATATAAATCAAGTTTACACCCAGGATTTTTTAGATTCACCTAGAGAGAGTCAATGGGGAACAACTCAAAGAGAGCAGAAAACTGGTTTAGAATTTAGTGCAGAACAATATCAAGAGATTGAGAATTACTGTAAATCTAAAGACCTTGATTGGTTTGCAAGTGCCTGGGATATCAATTCACAGAAGTTCTTACGCCAATTTAATTCAAAATACAATAAAGTTGCTTCAGCGATGATAGTACATACGGACTTACTAAAAGAAATTTCTAGCGAGGGTAAGCATACTTTTATTTCAACAGGCATGACAACTTATGGTGATATTCAATCTGCTGTAGAAATTTTTCGTAAAGCAGACTGTTCATTTGAGCTAATGCATACAGTTTCAACCTACCCAATGAAAGATGAAGATGCCAACCTCAAGATGATTGGAACTTTAGAGAAAAAATTTGATTGTAATGTTGGCTATAGTGGGCATGAAGTAGGTTTGGCAGTTTCTTATGCCGCAGCAGCCTTAGGAATTAGCTCGCTCGAAAGGCATATTACATTGGATAGATCAATGTATGGCTCAGACCAATCAGCATCTGTAGAGCCAGCAGGATTTAGGCAGTTAGTTGGTGCAGTTAGAAAAATTGAACTTGCAATGGGTGATGGTATAAAGAAAATAATTGAAGCAGAAGCGCCTATTGCTGAAAATCTTCGTCAACATCTAGACTGGAAAAAATAGAATGAGTGTTGAAAAAATGAAAAATAACACAGGTGTAAATGTATGAAAATTGTTAAAGGTACTAGACATACTGGAATTATTTGTAAGGATATAGAAAAATCGCTAAATTTTTATCAAGATTATTTGGGGTTGGAAGTTATTCAAGATTTTTGGGACGACAGTGATTATATAAATCAAATAACTGGCATGAAAGGAGCTAATGTTCATATGATAAAGTTAAAAGCAGATGATGGTTCTGTACTTGAACTTCTTGATTATATAACTCACCCTACTGATATCATCAAACAAGAGGTTTATAATGTAGGCGCCTGCCACATTGCTTTCCAAGTTTACGATATTGAGCAAGCCTATGTTGATTTAATAAGAAAAGGTGTAAATTTCTTGAGTGGGCCAATCTTGTCTTCAGAAGGAATTGCAAAGGTTTGTTTTTGCATGGACCCAGATAACACTAGAATAGAATTAGTTGAAATGTTGTGAGTAAAGTTGTTGCCATAATTCCTGCTAGGTCAGGCTCAAAAGGAGTTAAAGATAAAAATATAAAAAACCTACATGGGCACTCTTTGTTGGAGTGGTCTATAAATGCTGCTAAGCGATCTAAACTAATTGACAAGGTTTTTATATCTACAGATTCTCCAGAATATGCAAAAATTGCAGAAGAATATGGAGCTGAAGCACCCTTTTTAAGGCCTGATTATATATCTGGAGACACGTCCTCTGACTTAGATTTTATTATTCATGCAATTGAGGAGTTTAATAAAATGGACTTGTATCCAGAATACCTAGTTCATATTAGGCCAACAACCCCCATTAGAAATCCACAAGTTATAGATAGTGCTATTTCTATATTTCAAAATGATAATCATTTTAACTCCTTAAGGTCAGTACATAAAATGTCTGAATCTTCATATAAAACCCTTGAAATAAATAATGGGAGTCTTACCCCATTATTTCTATTTGGTGACGCAAAAATAGACCCTAATGCCCCAAGACAAAGTTTTCCTGATACATATGTAGCTAATGGGTATGTAGATGTTTTATCAACAAGCTTTATTATTAAAAATCAAGAAATACATGGTAAAAAAATAATGCCTTTTATTACTGATCCTGCGTATGAAGTAGATACAATAGAAGATTTTGCTTATCTTGAATATGTAGCTTCTACCTCTCAAGATATAATTAAGAAACTATTTTAGGGAAAAATAATATGTCATATGAATTTTCAAGAACTCCAAAACAAGTAAAGTTAATAAATACTAAACATAGATCAATTTCTACATATGTTCCATGCCCAGGTACAAAAGAAATTTTAGAAACTCTTGATACCTATGAGTCCCGTTCTATGCATGGACAAATACCAATAGTCTGGGATGCAGCTACTGATTTTAATATTTTTGATCTTAAGGGTAATAAATTTATCGATTTTACGTCAGCTATATTTTTCTCAAATGTTGGACATTCAAATGACAGGGTTTCCAAGGCTATTCAAGAAATGCTCAAAAAACCATTATTAGGATGCTATGCATATGGCAATGAGGTGAGGGCAAAATACTTAAAAAAACTTGTTGAATTTTGTGGCCCTGGTTTTGATAAAGCTTTTCTTATGTCTGCAGGAACAGAAAGTACAGAGGCTGCATTAAAATTAATGAGAATGTATGGCCAATCAAAGAAAAAAGAAAGGTTGGGAATTATTGCACTTGAAAATAACTGGCATGGCAGAACAATGGGTGCTCAAATGATGAGCGGAAATATTAATCAAAAAAAATGGATAGGATATGAGGATAAAGATATTCATCACCTTCCTTTTCCTTATCCATGGGCATTAGATAATGAATCTGGAGAATCCTTTTTTTTAAAAAATATTGATATTCTTATAGAGAGTGGAATAGATCCAAAAAAAGATTTATGTGGAATGATCTTAGAAACCTTTCAAGGATGGGGGGCAATTTTTTCCCCTAGAGATTATGTTAAGGCAGCAGAAAAATTCTGCAAAGCAAATGATATTATTTTAACATTCGATGAAATGCAAGCCGGTTTTGCAAGAACTGGTAAAGCTTTTGGTTATCAGCATTATGATATTATTCCTGATTTGATATGTTGTGGAAAGGGAATGGGTAATGGGTACCCTCTCTCTGGTGTTATTGGTAGAAGAGACATTATGGACTTGCCAGAAGTGGGAAATATGAGTAGCACTCACTCAGGCAATCCAATGGCTTGTGCGGTAGGTCTTGCAGTTATAGAGGAAATTGAATCTCGTAATTTAATTGAAGAAACAAATAGAAAAGGAAAGATCTTAAAAGATAAATTAAATCATTTGAAAGAAATATCAGGTGGAAAAATTAGTCATATACTTGGTAAAGGTTTAATATCTGCAATTCTCTTTCAAGATTCAAGCACAGGTAAACCAGATGGTTTAACAGCATCAGTAGTTGCAGAAAAATGTTATGAAAGAGGTTTATTAGTTGTTCATACAGGCAGAGAATCAATAAAATTAGGACCACCTTTAACTATTTCAGATGAGGCGCTAATTGAGGGTCTTGAGGTTTTGGAAGAATGTATTAAGGAGTCTATTTAACTAAAAGTATTTGTTAAGCTATAAGTCCATTGATTTAGGTTAGAACTAAAAATAAGATCTTTCGTTGGTCGAGAGAGTTGATGCTGGTAGGCGTGGGAGTGAAAAAATAATATGGTAAGAAAGCTAGCTTCAAATGTGAGAGTGAATATAATCGCACTGAGTAACGTGTATTTTAAAGGTGGATCTTGGGATGAAAAAATTCAAAAAGATAAAAAGTGTGTAGATGAAATTATCAAGTTAACTGTGCCAAAGACTCGCCTTGCAACACCACAAAAAACTGCTAACTCTGCTGTATTTTTATGCTCAGATAGATCAAATTTTATTACAGGTACTGCTTTGGTAATTGACTGTGGTCAAACAGTAGGAGTGTTTTAATGTTAGAAGAATTATTTAGATTAGACAATAAAATTATTGTAATTACTGGTGCTACTGGTTTATTAGGTAGAAAACATGCTGAAGCAGTTGCGTGTTATGGCGCTACACCGATATTGTTGGATTTATCACAAAAAGAAATTGATAGTTTTGCTAATGAATTGAATGAGAAGTATAAGGTGGGTGTGGTTGGTTATGAGCTAGATATTACTGACGAAAAAGCATTAGAAAACAATGTCAAACAAGTTATGGAAAAGTTTGGTAAGATTGATGGTTTAATTAATAATGCTGCAAATAATCCTAAAGTTGACGATAGTACTGATTCAAATTTCTCTCGTTTAGAAAATTTTCCCTTAAACATCTGGAATGAAGATATAGCTGTTGGTTTAACGGGAAGTTTTTTGTGCGCTAAACATTATGGGAATAAAATTTCACAGAATCCAAATGGTGGCTCTATAGTTAATATTTCGTCAGATTTGGGTTTGATAGCTCCAGATCAAAGGTTATATTCTAAAGACGGTGTCGATAAAAATAAGCAAAATGTAAAGCCTGTTACTTACTCAGTAGTTAAAACAGGCTTGATTGGCTTAACAAGATATTTAGCAACATATTGGGCAGAACAAAATGTACGTTGTAATGCGATGTGTCCCGGTGGTGTAGACAATAATCTGCCTGCTGATTTTTTGAAAAATGTTGTAACGAGAATACCATTGAGGCGACTAGCTAAAGTAAACGATTATCAAAGTACTTTGCTTTGGATGTTGAGTGATGCATCTAGCTATTTGAACGGCGCAATTATCCCCGTTGATGGCGGAAGAACAGCTTGGTAGCTCGAACACTCATTACCACTGCTGATGAGCGAACTTGGCCAAAGGGGGAGGGTGAATCAGTACTCTTTCTTGGTGAGTGGTGTAAGCGTTATAGCAGGAAAAAAAAATGGGAGAAACTTAATTCAATAGTTGCTCCTTATCACTGGGATGACCGAAAAATGTTATTTAAGGACTACCAATATTTGCTGGAACTTCATGAAAATCTACTTATAGACCTATCACGCAAATTAAATCAAATTCATTCTGTTGAGTATTCACTAGGTTATTGGAGAATTCTAATTGGCCCATGGTTGGGTTACTTTGTCCAAATGCTTTTTGATCGCTGGTCTATGCTTAATCAATCAATTGAAAAACTGGAGTGTACAAATTGTAGAGTTATAGAAAGAGATCAACTCTCGGTTGTTCCAAATGATATGAATGATTTCAATAATATGTTTGATGGAGATGATTGGAATGAAGCCATCTACGGGCAATTGTTAGACAGCTTGTGGTCAAAAGCGATAAGAATTGAAAAAATTAAGACACAACAAGAAATCAAAAACAATCAGCCTTTTATAAAGCAAGGCTGGAAAACCCTACTGAAGTCAAAGCTAAAGAAATGGATTTTTCGTTTAAGTAAACTATTTCCAAATGAAGCAAGATACTTTTTTATCGCTACCTATTTACCCCGAAAAATTGATTTATTATTACAGTTGCGTTTAAGGCAGTTTCCGAGGATCTGGTGGTCAAATCAAGTGCCAGTTACAAAGCCAGACATGATGAAACGAAATTGGCAGCTGTGTAACAATATAGTTAACGAAAGTTCTTTTGAAGTTATTGCACGCCAATTTGTTCCACTTCATATACCCACAGTCTATCTAGAAGGTTATGATCAACTTATGAAGACTGTAGATTTTCTACCTTGGCCAAAAAATCCAAAAGTCATATTTACCAGTAATGCTTATCATGATGATGATATTTTCAAAGCATGGGCAGCTGAGAAAGTTGAAAAAAATACACAACTTATCATTGGTCAGCATGGAGGCCATTTTGGAATGTCTCCTTTTTCTTTCACTGAAGATCATCAGATAAAAATAGCGACAAAATGGCTGTCTTGGGGATGGTCTGATTCGTCCAGGCCCAAGGTTGCACCTATTGGAAACTTAAAGTGCATTGGAAGGAAGCAAGTCAAATATAATCCAAATGGCCAAGCTTTGATGGTTTCGATGGCAATACCACGCTATAGTTACCATTTGTATGCTATGCCTGAATCAAAACAATGGCTTGACTACGTGGCTGATCAGCAGGTATTTTTGCGTTCTCTACCGCAAACATT
>Ga0209482_1001739_pt1 | contig 14377 bp, 12 predicted proteins | sample CoawatmetaG10DNA_FD_187512 | JGI IMG/M metagenome (GOLD analysis project Ga0209482, IMG submission 187512) | Marine microbial communities from the West Antarctic Peninsula - Coastal water metaG104-DNA (SPAdes) (version 2) | ecosystem: Environmental > Aquatic > Marine > Coastal ...
AAATAATTAAATAGCTTAATTATTGGTCTAAATATGGTTTAAGACCATCAATAAGTGGTCGAATATGTGCTTTATATTTTTTCCAAGCCTCAGAGCTTCCTTGGTACATCTTATCTCTGACTTGTAATGAACTGGCTGTTTTAACAGCACGTTTGTTTTTATGAAAGTTTAAGCAATTTTTATCCCAATCTAATTCACAGTACTCTAATAATTTTTTAGTCTCTTGCTCTTGATTAGTAGTTAAGTCCTCATAACAAATGTCATAAATTTGTCCTGGAAACTTCTTGTGCCAAAAATCCATTAAATTTGAATATAGGCTATAAAATTTAACTAAATCGCTTATATTGTATGAAAATCCATAACCTGACTCACTCCAATTAGACTTATAAATTGACCAGCATATAGCCCTAGGATCTCTTTTTAAATGAATAATTTTTGCATCAGGAAATATTGAAAGAATAAAACCTATGTTTTGGAAGTTTGCAGGTGTCTTATCTGTAATAACATTAGCAGAGGTGTCTATGTGAGCAAGAGAGTCTAGGTATTTTTCACGAATTAATGTTAGATTTTTTTCAGAAGATATATTTTTATCACTTCCATTAGAGAGCTGATTCTTTAGTATTGGGTATAAAAGCTCTGTTAAAGTACTTAGTTCTCCTGCGCCATAAACTGATGCATGACTAGAAATAATTTGCTCAACCAGACTTGTCCCAGATCTGGGCATACCAAGAATAAATATGGGACGCTTAGAAGATGCCTTAGTTTTTAGAGGGTTTTTAATTGAGTTAGGTGCCCCAGTAAAGATTTCATAAATAATTGAAAATAACTTTTGAGAGGTGTCAAACGTATAATTTAGTTCTTTTTTACGTAAGCGATTAGCTTCATGAAGATATTTAAAAAAATCATCTTGGTTTTCAAAGTTTTCATTAGCACTTGCTAATGCAAAATTTATATAGATTAGATCAGATTGACTGATACCATCTGTTCTGAGAAGTAATTGCATTTTTGCAATTTGCCCTTTACTTAGAATGTAATGCTTAAATCGACTTAAGTTATAGTAGGCACTTGCAAAATTAGGATTGATTGATAGAGCATTTTCAAAAGCTTCTATTGCATTATCAGTCTTATTTAGTTCTTTTTCAGCAAGGCCAATATTATTATAAGCATCCACTAGATTTGGGTTGATTTCTAGAGATTTTCGATAATATTTTATTGCATTTTCAAGATCACCACCATTCTGAAAAATAACACCACGAAAGTTAGCTGCTTCAGCATAATCAGGCTTAATAGCAAATGCTTTATCAAAGTTTTTACCTGCCTCTTGATTTTTTCCGAGGTTCTTATACAAAAGACCTAAATTATTATATGCTTGAGCAAATTGAGGATTGAAAACTATTGCTAATTCAAGATGCTTAATAGCCTCATCATATTGCTTAAGGCTTGAAAGTGCATTGCCAAGATTGTAATGCGCATTTGGATATGCATTTTTGATACTAATGGCTTTCTTATAACTTTTAACAGCTTCTTTAATTTTATCAAGCTCCCGAAGTGTTACTCCAAGATTATAATGAACTTCGGCATAGTCTGGCTTTAGGACTAATGCTTGCTCAAATTTTGTTACAGCTATATCAAGCTGGCCACTTGATTTGTAAAAAGTACCACTAACGTTAAATAGTAATGGTGCTAAAGGGTAATCCTTGATTAATGCCTCTATTTCAATAATTGCTTCTTTATTTCCCTTTTTTGAGAAAGTATCAATAATTGATTGAATAATCTCTTTTGGAGGCTCTTGATTTTTAATATTTGGAAGGTTGTTAAGTATTTTCTTCTTCATTTTAATATAGTTGAACTCTAAAAATTAATATGATCAAACTCTTAGTATTGAGATGTATTATAGATATCCATTTAAACAGCTTCAGGCACTTTTGTAAGTAAATAATGAAGAGGCAGATGTACTTTATCTAGCTTGCTTTTAATAATTTTTAGAAAGTAGTTTCCCTATTTCCTCCCAAGTCCCTAAGTCTTTAAAATCTTCTACTTGAATGACTTTGCTCCCAAATATATTTGTCTGCTTAATAAAAGTTTTAGGCTTCTCAATCTTCAAGGTGCTTTGCTCCATAAATCTGATGCACTCATCAAAAATATCTTTTTTGAAAGCAAAAGCACACCAGTAGCCATTAAATCTATCCATATTTTGCGAAGGTTTGTCTTCATAATCAAGAACTCTTTGGTCATTGTCTAGCTGCAAACAACCTTTTGTATTTAACATTTTTTCATTAATTTCGGATTTGAATAAAAATGCAAAACTCTTCTCTTCTAAGTGTCTATGAACCTCATATGCAAGATTGAAATCATCAGGCAATTTCAAGATCGTATCGGGCAAAAGTACAATGTTGTTTTCACCAAAAAGATGTTTAGCACTTTTAATCGCTCCAGTGTACTCAATCTCTTTAGGATCTTGGTATGTAAAACTTACGTTGTACTTAGATTTATATTTAGATAAATACTTAATAATTTCTGTCTTCTCTTCGTTGATGACTACGACAAATTCAACATCATCACGACCTAAGTTCTCAAAGAGGTCAAAACTGTTATCAATCAAAGCCTTTTCTTTATCGACACGTAGTATCTCTTTTGGGTAAGGTAAATTTAGTCTGGAGCCGGAACCAGCTGCAGGAAGGATCACGGTAAGTTTGCTCATGATGCTTTAAACTCCATTGGTGAAAGCCCATCTAAATATCGATCATAAGCCATAGTGTATGCTTTTTCTAAATTCTTTGTATAAGCTTCAGTGTCAAAGAGTGGCGCTTTAGTTCGCTTATCCTTTAATTTTTTTTTGATCAAGGAAAGCTTATCAAAATTCATAGCTAGATCTAATGCTAGAGCTTCATATTCTTTTTCTGAAGTTGTAATGAGTTCGGGAATTTCTAGCGAAGTAAGCAAACTACTCGCGACTCTGGCTGCAAATCCTTTGCCTATTTTAGTCAAAACTGGCAAACCTACCCATAAGGCATCACTTGCTGTTGTATGAGCATTAAAATTAAAAGTATCTAAAAATAAGTCAGCAAGTCTTTGTCTTGCTAAATGCTCTTCAACTCCTAATTTTTCGGCAAAAATTAACCGATCGGGTCCAATGCCACGTTTTTTAGCCTCAGTTCTTAAATTGTCTTCAGACGACTTATTTGCTTTTAACAGCCATAGGATACTTCCATCAATCTTACTAAGAAGTCGCATCCAAATATCAAATTCGTTTGGTGTAATTTTAAAACTATTATTAAAACAACAAAAAATAAAGCTATCTTCTGGCAAATTATAATCCTGCCGGGTTATTGATTTATCTGAAACCTTTCTCGTGCGATCCTGCGGCATATAACAATTTGGTAGGTAAATGATATTTTCTGAATAATTACTTTTTTGATCTTCTGGGATTAAAATTTCGTCAGCCACAATATAGTCGAAGAAATTAGCCCCCATTGTCCCAGGATATCCCAAATAGTTTATCTGAATAGGCGCTGGAAACAGAGCAAAAATATCTAATCTATTGTTTGCAGTAAATCCTCCTAAATCAATAGCAATATCAATCTCTAAAGATCTCGATAGTAATGCTATATCATTATTTGACATCATTTGAACATCATAAAAATTATCAACCCCTGCTTTAATTCGAAGGTTCATTGCATCGTTAGTATCAGGGCCAAAAGAAAATGCATAGATTTCAAATTGGCTTCTATCATGAAGTTCATAAAGCTCAGCTGACAAAAAAGATACAGGATGTTCATTAAAATCTGCAGAAAAATAACCTATTCGAATCTTTGTATGATTTGAATGCTTATTTATTTTTGATAAGGCTTTATTTATAGGAAATCTATCCTTAACAGTAATTTCAGCATTTTTTAGTTGAATCTTTGCATCATCAATCAGAGCAGACAAAGAAAATGGATCAATAGTCTTTTCACCATAATTTATTTTATTTAATAATTCTTTCAGATCATTAGAAAAATTATCCCATCTACATAAGTGCATCTTGGTATGAAATAAATTTCCAAAGTTACACTCTATACCAGATTTGAGATTAAGAGCGAACTCATAATTTAAAACTGCTTCATCCAATTGCTTCAATTCCAACATAAGATTTCCGAGATTGAAATATGCTTCAGCATGTTTTGGATTAATAAAAATTGCTTTTTTATAGCTTTCAAGTGCTTTTTCAAATTGACCACTCTTATGAAGAACAATTGCAAGACTATGATGAAAGTTATCATTTTCTGGAGTTATAGAGATTGCTTTTTCATAACTTTCAATGGATGCGTTAAATTGACCTAAGTCTTGTAAGATATTTCCAAGTGCATAATGCGCCTCAACTTTATCTTGTTTTATGGCAAGAGTCTTTTGATAGCTCTCAACTGCTTCATCCAATTGACCTAAGTCTTGTAAGATATTTCCAAGTTCATAATGCGAATCAGAATAGTTTGGATTGATAGCTACTGCATTTTTATAACAATCCAAGGCCTTATCAGGCTGATTTAATTCTTTGTAGACATTACCAAGATTATTAAATGCTTCAGCAAATTCGGGCATTATTCTAACTGCATCTTCTAAATGATGCAGAGCAGAATCTAATTCACCAGACTCTTGATATATTACTCCTAGATTATTGTGTAATTGTGCAAAATCTGGCTTAATTACCAAAACCTCCTCATAACTTATAATTGCCAATTCTATGTTGTCAAGATCTTGAAATATTTGACCTAAACTATAATGAGCTTCAGCATAATCAGGTTTTAGTTCTATTGCTTTCTCAAAACTTTTAATTGCATTATCAAATTGACCAAGCTCTCTAAAAACATTACCAATATTGTTATTTGCTTCAGCATAATCAGGCTTTATAGAGAGAGTTTTTTCAAAACTTTCAATAGAAGCATTTAGTTTACCTAGATCTTGTAATACACCCCCAAGATTATAATGCGCTTTATAGTAACTAGGATTAATCTGTATTGCCTTTTCATAGTGCTCAACAGCAATCTCAAATTGTCCAAGTCCTTGATAGCAGGCACCACTTATATTGGACAGTAAAGATTCACAAGGGTATTTTTGTTCTAAGATAACAGTTTTTTCTAATGCATCTTGAAATTTTCCAATAGAAAGAAGTGAGATAACAGTATCAATTTGTTCTTGAGATAAGCTCAATCTTTCCATTATGATGAATAACCGAGAGTATGAATCAGTGGGCTTAATTGGGCTTCATATTTCTTCCATATTTGAGAACTTCCTTGGTACATTTTTTCTTTAACTTGTAATGAGCTAGCAGTTTTTACAGCTCGCTTATTAGTATAAAAGTTCAGACAGTTCTCATCCCAATCTAAATCACAATATCTCAATAATTTTCTGGTCTCTTCTTCTTGGTTGATAGTTAAATCTTCATAACTAATGTCATATATTTGATTAGGAAACAGTTCATGCCAAAAAGTCATCATTTCAGCATAAGAATTATAAAATTGTCCTAAATCCTTCATATCATAGGGGAATCCTAGACTTTCACTAGGGAAGTAGCGCTGATAAATTGACCAGCAAACAGCCATAGCATCTCTTTTGAGGTGAATAATTTTTGCTTCTGGAAAGGCCTTAAGAATAAACCCTATGTTTTTAAAATTTGTAGGCATCTTGTCAGTGACAATGTTTTCAGAGACATTAAGATTTAATAAATTGTTTGAATATCCTTGGCGTATTAACAAAAAGTTTTTTTCAGAAAAGTGTTTGTTATGGGATAAATAATCATTCATTATTGGAGTAATAAGATTATTTAATGCATTTAATTCTCCCGCACCATGTACTTTATGATGACTGGAGATAATTTGCTCTACTAGGGAAGTACCAGAGCGAGGCATTCCAACAATAAAAATTGGACTAATTATAAGTGGCTTATATGATGAACTTTGTGGGATGGATAAAAATAGTTTTCTAAATAGTGAGTGATTTTTCAGGTCCACTTCAATGGAGTAATTTAATTCTTCTTTACGAAGTTGATTACCTTGATTTAAGACCTTAAATAATTCATCTTTCTCACCCAAGTCATCGTATGCTTTCGCTAAAGCAAAGCATAATTGTATTCGCTCTGATTGGCTAAGATTATCATTGGAGAGGAGAGATTGCATTTTAATAACCTGTGTATCACCTGTTTTATAATTCTTCATTAGTGCTAGATTTCGGTGAAACTCAGCATTATTAGGATCAATCGCTAGTGCATAAACATAGTTACTAAATGCCTCATCAAATTGACCCAATTCTTGGAGAATGTTACCTATATTATTATATGCATCAGCATAGTCTGGATTAATTATTAGTGTCTGTTTATAAGAATTTAGTGCTTCATCACTTTGGCCAAGCTCATAAAGAGTAACACCAAGATTGAAGTAAGACTCATCATAATTTGGATTAATAGCGAGCGCCTGCTGATAACAATTAATTGCCTCATGAAATTGAGTAAGTTTATTCAGGGTAACACCAAGATTGTTATGCGCCTCAGCGTTCTCAGGATTGATAGCTATTACTTTTTCATAACATTTAATCGCTTCATCCAATTGACCCATTTCGTGGTAAATAATTCCTAAATTATTACGTGCATCAGCATAGGTCGGATTAATGGATAGTGCCTGTTTATAAGCATTAAGCGCCTCATCAGTCTGACCGAGTAAATTGAGGGTATTACCAAGGTTATTATGGACCTCAATATAATCTGGCTGAATTACTAATGCTCTTTCATAGCAATTAGCTGCTTCATCCAATTGCCCCATTTCTTGAAGTGTTGTACCTAAATTGTTATGCGCCTCTGCAAAGTTTGGCTGAAGATCTATTGCTTTTTCATATGACTTAACTGCATCTCCCATTTGTCCAAGCTCTTGATAAATAACACCAAGGTTATTATGTGCCTTAAAATAGCTTTTTTGAAGATCTAATGAAACTTGATAGCTCTTAACTGCAGCATTCAGTTGATTGAGTTCTTGAAGCGTTAGACCAAGATTATAATGAGCATCAGCGAAGTCAGGCTTAAGTATTGAAGCCTTCTCAAAACATTTGATTGCCATCTCTAACTGACCAGATGCTTTGTAACAAACACCACTGATATTGTAAAGTAATGATTCATTAGGATGCTGAATTATTAAAGTTTTAACAGCATCCAGTGCTTCAGTTATATGTCCAGAAGAATGAAGCTCAATAATAGAATTAATTTTAATATTTAGATCAGTAGGAGTGTTCATATTAAAACTCTAATCAGAGCTGAGTTCTTTTAATTTTTCATATGCAAGGGAGTTGTTAGGCTCCATAGATAAGACCTGCTCAAAACACTTAACAGCACCATCTTTTTGTCCAAGATCTTTAAGGGTAATACCGAGATTTAAATGAGCCAGAGTATAGCTTGGATTAATATCTATAGCTTTTTGAAAATTTTTAGCTGCATTATCGATTTGACTATGTTTTCTATTGGCAACTCCAAGATTATTATGAGCCTCAGCAAAATCATACTTGTAAGCTATTGCCCATTCTAAATGTTCAATCGCATCTTCATATTGGTTTAAATCTATAAACGTAACTCCAAGTTTATTATGGGCTTCAAAGTAACTTGGTAGAATTTCTACTGCTCTTTTAAAACTTTTGGTTGCGTGATCAAGTTTACCAACCTTCCTCATAACAACACCATGGTTTAAAAATGCTTCAGCGTAGTCTGGCTTTATTGAAATTGCAGTTTCAAAAAACTGTGCAGCAGGGTCAAATTGTCCTAATTTTAAATAGCATGCGCCTAGTAAGTTGAATAGTAATGGTACATTAGGGTAATCTTCATTTAAGGCTTTAATCATATCGATTGCCTCACTTATTTTGTCATTAGAATACAGACCTAAAACACTATCAACTTGTTCTTTGGGAAGGCTAAGTGGAGTATTTTCGTTTTCGTTTTTCATATTTAAAGTTTTTGAACTTAAACAATAGATTTATGCTTTGATTTTTTTTCTTATTTATTTTACATATTATCTGAATTCTTGATGCCTATTTAATTATCTTATGAGTTTAGATTTAAGTGTCTTTTGTTTATATTAAATCTTAGCTTCTTAAATTATCAACAAGGCTAAGTTCATTATGGATATCAATTAAAATGACGATATGAAAACACTAAATATCATTATTCCAGAGAGGATGATAGGAAATAGGCTAGATGCTTCGCTATCAGAAATGCTTCCTGATTATTCTCGCTCAAAAATAACTACATGGATTAAATCTGGATACGCCTTAATTAATCAAAAGACTTTTAAGCCAAAGGATAAGGTTTGTGGCTCTGAAATTGTCTTTTTAACTTTAAATCAGAAGCAAAGTAATGACTGGATTGCTGAAAAAATTCCCTTAAATGTTGTTTATGAAGACGAGGACATTATTGTAATAAATAAACAATTCGGTCTTGTTACTCATCCAGGTGCGGGAAATTGGACTGGGACACTGGCAAATGCTCTTCTTTATTATGATTCAGCTTTATCTTCTCTTGATAGGGCTGGTATTGTTCATAGGCTAGATAAAAATACTTCAGGATTAATGGTTATTGCTAGAAATGAAAAGTCACAAAAATATTTGGTTGAACAGCTCCAAAATCATTCAGTTGATAGGGAATATTCTGCAATAGTCTATGGACATATGATTGCTGGAGGAACAGTAGATGAGCCAATAGGCCGTGATCCTAGAGATAGAGTTAAACAGGCTGTTTTAATGAGTGGAAAAGAAGCAACAACTCACTATAGGGCAATTGACCGGTTTAAAAGTCACACCCATGTGAAAGCCATTTTAGAAACTGGCCGCACTCATCAAATTCGTGTTCACCTTTCGCATATTGGACATTCTTTGATAGGAGACCCAATATACGGAGGTCGCGTACGTTTTCCAAAAAAAGCGAGTGAGGAGCTAAAGGATGCTCTACTTAATTTTAAAAGGCAGGCGCTTCATTCAAAAAAGTTAACTCTTACTCATCCTATTTCAGGAGAGTCAATGTCATGGAGGGCGCCCTTACCAGATGATATGACAGGGTTATTAGAAGTCTTACAAAAATTCGATTCCTAATAATTTTGACTTATTGACATTAATGAATTTTTTCCCAAATAATGTTAAATTACTTTCAACACCAAGATTTTTAGAGGGTGGGAGTAGCAAAGGTAGCTTTGATAACTTAAACTTGGCGCTCCATGTTGATGATTCACAGAGCGCGGTATTGGCAAATCGTGACTTATTATTAAACCACTATAATTTACCATCCTCTCCAGTATGGATCAATCAAACGCACTCCAAAATAAGTATTGATGCAGATTCAATATCATCAATAGTAGATGCTGATGCAAGCTATAGCAAAAAACTTGGAACTGTTTGTGGGGTTCTAACAGCTGACTGCTTACCAGTTTTTATTTGTAACAAAGAGGGCACTATTGTTGGTGTCGCTCATGCTGGCTGGAGGGGGTTAGTTGATGGAATAATCGAATCTCTAATTGAATCTTTTGATTGTAGTGGAAAAGACTTATTAGTTCACTTAGGGCCGGCAATTTCTCAATTATCTTTTGAAGTAGGTGGTGAGGTTAAATCTCAATATTTATCTAAAAATAAAAATTTTGAAAACTGTTTTACTAATCTAAATAACAAATATTATCTTGATTTATATGACGCAGCAAGGGTAGTTCTTAAAAGCTTTGGAGTTAGTTCAATTAGTGGGGGTGATAGGTGTACCTATAAAGAATCAGATCAATATTTTTCATACCGAAGAGATGGTAAATGCTCAGGGAGGATGGCGCATCTAATATGGATGGAGAATTCTTAAGTGACTATTTCTTTTTCCGTTCCTTTGGTACTAAATTTCATTTCTCCACTCTCTTTTTCAAGTAGGTAATAGTGAAGTGATTTCTGTTTGCGCTGCTTTTGTTGAGTGATACACCCACGAAATTCAAAATTACCTGTCAGATTTATATCCTCATAGGAAGAGTTAATACATCTCATTAGTTGATTATTGTTTTCGATAACATACTGACGAAAATAAAGTTCATCATTAAAATCAATAATGGCATATGCTTTATTGTGAATTGGCATTCCAGGGTCAACAATTATGATGCAATTTTCGCTAAATTCAGGCGACATCATGTCACCAATATTTTGGAGTGCATAAGGCTCTGAATTAGTAGAGCATGTACTTTGAAATAAAGCCTTGGGATTATCTAATGTTGACATTTAGGACAATAATAAGTTGCTCGTTGATTTTGTACAATCTTCTTAATTGTGCCACTGCATCTCTTACATGACATGTCTTTGCGGTCATAGACAGATAAGATTTGATAAAAATAACCAGCCTCACCATCCACATTAGAAAAGTCATTTAAAGTAGTACCGCCATTATTAATTGATTCTGTTAGCACCTTTTTAATACACTTAACAAGCATCTTGAAACGCTTCTTTGATGTTTTCCCTGCTTCTCTTTTAGGTGAAATACCTGCTAGAAACAAACTTTCTGATGCATAAATATTTCCGACGCCTACAACTACGTGACTATCCATAATAAATGTTTTTATGTTTTTTGTCTTACCAATGGACGAATTGAAGAGTGAGTTTTCATCAAACTCATAACTCAAAGGCTCTGGGCCTAGTTTTTTAAGGAGAGAGAGTTGTTCATCATATTTTTGCCAAAGAATTGAGCCAAATCGACGTGGATCATGAAAACGCATACTCGTTTTATTATCTAATTTGAGTTCAAAATGATGATGTTTTTTTAGAGGCTCAACATCAGGGACAACACTAATTGAACCCGTCATTCCAAGATGCATAACTAGTTGCCCATCACTAAAGTCAACTAGTAAATACTTTGCACGTCTTGATATTTTTTGGATAGTTTGGTTTTTTAAAGTATCTATTAGATGTTTAGGGATTTCCCAGCGAAGCTTTTCTTTATAGATATGAATAGATGTAATTATTCTATCAACAATTAAAGGTTCTAGACCCCGTCGGGTAGTTTCAACTTCAGGAAGTTCAGGCATTTGCTAATATTATTGGTCGTTAACTAGTGCAATCTTCTTAGTTGCACCAAAGTCTGTTTTACCACTTCCTAATTTAGGAATCTCTTCTACAATTATTATTTTGGCAGGATGGTGGAGTGGGTTAATTTTAGCTTTAGTTAACAATATCTTGAGTTCATCTTTATTAATTTCTGCAGTAGAAAGAAGAACAATCTTTTCACCTTTACGCTGATCTGGTAGGCATGTGGCTGCAATTTCTAGATCGGCATTATTGCAAGCATCTAGGATTTCTTCCTCAACTGTTGTCAGGCTAATCATTTCTCCTCCAATCTTTCCAAATCTTGAGTAGCGATCAACAATTGTTAAAAAACCATCATCATCCAGGTGTCCTTTATCGCCTGAGCGATACCACCTATAACCATCAATTATTTCGATTACCTCAGCAGTTTTTTCAGGCATCTTAAGATAACCCTTCATTATCTGTGGGCCTCCTATTAATATCAGGCCGTCCTCACCAGTTGGGACTGGCTCAAGTGAGTCAGGATCAACAATGCGGAATTCAGTACCACTAAAAGCCTTACCAACTGTACCTGGTCTATTTCTTAGTTGAGTATGCTGAGAGTCCTCTAATTTGATGTCTGGCAAATTGACCGAGGCACCTGGAGATGTTTCAGTTGTTCCATATCCCTCATAAACTAATATATTAAACTTTGATTCAAAGACATCTCTTACTTCAGATTTTAATTTTTCAGCTCCAGCAACTACGAGTCTTAAGGAGCGCATAGACTCCACACTGACTTTCTTGCTAATTGTATACATCCTAAGAAAAGTAGGAGTGCCAACAAGAATCGTTCCAGAGTATTTTTTAATTCCTGAGGCTATTGTTGCAACATCTTTAGGGTCTGGATGACAAACTATTGGAATACCTTCAGTAAGAGGCATTAGTGTGGTGATGGTAAAGCCAAAAGCATGGAAAGTTGGAAGAGTTGACATAACAACGTCAGTGCTGACTGCGCTCAATTCAATCGCAGCTTGTTTGGCATTAGCCGCTAAATTACTATGAGATAGTTCAACTCCTTTAGGAGATCCTTCACTGCCACTCGAAAACAAGATAGTAGCCGTATCATTCATTGAAACATCTTTAAAGTAATTTTTTTGTATTAGGTTTGCTGGCATTAAAATTGCTTTTAATAAAGTCGTAAGTCTAGAAAAGGTTGATATCTCCTCTTTAATATCTTCTAGCATAAGAAGTTTAGATTTTGGGAAAAATGATTTAAGCTCTATCCCTTTCTCAGACATTTTGTCTAAAAACTTACGTGATGTATAGATATGCTTAACTTCAGATTGCTCAACAGCAGATTGAAGCGCCTTCTTTCCTGCAGTAAAGTTAAGGTTAACAAGCGTCTTTCCAAGTGAGAGGATTGCCATCGAAGCAATTGCACCTCCCCCACTACTAGGCAAAAGGAGTCCAATATTTTGCTCTGGACTGTAAGATTTAATTTTTTTTGAAAATAGAAGGACCCCAGTCAAGAATTTCTTATGCGATATTTCAACTCCCTCAATATCAGCAACAGCAAAAGCAGTTTTTGATTTCTTGGCTTGTTTAAGCCAAGCCACATGGATAGGATCAAGTGTTGAGGGGTAGCTTTGCCAGTCTTTAAACGAAGTTGGATGAGTCATCATTTAAACTAGCCGCCAAGCATAGCTTTTTTCAAACTTTTCTGAATTGGATTATTAGACAGGAAAATTCCAAAAAACGCCTTTTTAAATCCAATCCCTGGAATTGTATCTATGTAGTTAGAGTTTTTAAGGACATTAACCCCTGAATCTGGTAGATAAATGAATTCATAAAAGTCACCGGAGCCAACATCACTGTTAAATGAAGCGTTTAGCTGTTCAATCTCTTTACTAATTGGAGAAATGTTTTTCCCAGTTGATTTTTCTAGTCCTTCATTAAGAGCTGTTTTCATTGCCTCGGGAGTAACTAAAGAAGATAAAACATCGATGCGGATAGACATTGGTGCATCACTTCTAAGTATTTCTTCAGCGTTACTACTTGCAGACTCTAAGTAAAGACTGCCCTCATAAACCTTCATGAAAAATTTGATCCTGTTGCCATGACCATTAAGAGTTAGATTAACGCCTTGATATTCCATCTTGGTTGGAGGTTCAACTGCATGAGATGAGGTTAATGAAAAGAAGCCAAATAATAGCAGGGCTAATGGAAGAAGTCTTTTGCAGTAAGTAAGCATATCGATTCCCTAAATTTTTATTTAAAATTGAATTCATCCTATTATAAATATAAATATAAATTACAAAAAAACATTTACCCAATTATGAACAATTTATAATAATGATTTTATAACTAAAGGAAGTTATTTTTATGAATCCATTAACCTCTGTTAAAGGCACTATTGCATCAGGCTTTGTTTTAGCAATTCTTGCTGCATTTTATTTGTCTCCTGAAGGCTCATCTTTGATTCAACGTAACCTTAGTGTGTGGATTCATTCACTTGCAGGTGTTACTTGGGTCGGACTCTTATATTACTTTAATTTTGTTCAGGTTCCTGCAATGGCAGAAGCCTTAACAGATGAAGGCGGTCCAGGACCAGCTGCAATTGGTAAGTATGTTGCGCCAAGAGCCTTATTATGGTTTCGTATGTCGGCCGCTGTAACGTGGCTAACAGGAGCATGGGCTCTTTCATTGGGCTATGGCTTCACCAACGCATTCCTTTTAAAGCCAGGTGCTGAAATGATTGGCTTAGGGTCTTGGTTGGGAACTATTATGTTATTTAATGTGTGGGTTCTTATTTGGCCAAACCAGAAAAAAATTCTTGGTATGGTTGAAGCAAGCGCAGAAGAAATTGCTAAAGCTAAGTTTACTGCAGCAATGGCTTCACGAACCAATGTAGTTCTATCAGTCCCAATGCTTCTTTGCATGATTGGTGCTGGCCATGGTGGTTATTTATTTTAGTTGCTAAGATTTAGTCATTTTTAAAACCGGGTTCGCCCGGTTTTTTATTGTATTAGTAAAAAAATAACAAAAAATCAAAAAAAAAGCAACAAAAAGATATATAAAGAGAAAGATAGATAAAAATATTAATAACTATTACCATATTATCTCTAAAAAAATAAAGCCAAAAATACCTACAATAAAAATGATAAATCACAAATAGCGATGAATTGTTGAAAAAAAACAACTAAATGTATTATTTTTACAAATAACTGTTGACATTGGCATAGGAAGTGGTTATTATTGTTGTATTGTTATTCGTAAGAGTAGCAAAAGGCTGCTAAGGAAGACCTTAGCAATTAATATATTCTAAATGGAGAATAAAATGAAAAAACTAATC
>Ga0209482_1001744_pt1 | contig 14354 bp, 13 predicted proteins | sample CoawatmetaG10DNA_FD_187512 | JGI IMG/M metagenome (GOLD analysis project Ga0209482, IMG submission 187512) | Marine microbial communities from the West Antarctic Peninsula - Coastal water metaG104-DNA (SPAdes) (version 2) | ecosystem: Environmental > Aquatic > Marine > Coastal ...
ATTTAGAGCTTCATCAAAATCAATTATATGTTAAAGCTACAAACTATTTTGCAATTAAACTGAATATACTAGACTGACTTAATGAAATAATTATTTTTTTAATCTTAATTGAAAATGGGAAGAATTCAAATAGCTACCGTTTGGTTTAATTATTCTAAAGAATCATATGGATTAACATTTTTTAAAAGAAAACTATTCATTTTTTTTAAAAAGAAAGTCATCGATATCTGATTGTGGTGAATAACCTGCAACTACTTCAGTTAAAATTCTCCTAATTTCAAGAAAATCAGCATTTTTAGAAGCTTCGTAAAGCTTATGAACAATTGGCTCCAAAACTAGCCAATCTATTGATTCTTCCTCAGCTCTCATAATCAAAGGATGCTCAGTTTTTATCACATCTTCTCCAACCAATAACTCTTCAAAAAGTTTTTCACCAGGCCTAAGGCCTGTGTATTTAATTTCAATATCTCCATTAGGGTGTTCTTTATCCTTAACCTGAAGACCACTTAACTGAATCATTTTTACTGCTAAATCATTTATTTTAATGGGTTTTCCCATATCTAGAAGAAAAACATCTCCACCGGAACCCATCGCTCCTGCCTGAATAACAAGTTGTACTGCCTCAGGAATCGTCATGAAATATCTAACAATATTTTTGTCTGTTACAGTTATAGGTCCACCTCCTTTTATTTGTTTATTAAATAGGGGTATAACTGAACCACTCGATTCTAAAACATTCCCAAAACGAACCATTGAAAAACATGTTTTAGAAGTTTTTTGGGCAAGTGCTTGTAATATTAATTCAGATACCCGCTTAGTTGCGCCCATTACACTTGTAGGTCTTACAGCCTTATCAGTGGAAATTAATACAAAGGTTTCGACTTCTGCTTCAATAGCTGCTTGCACAGCTGAAAGTGTCCCAATAACATTATTCAAAACTCCTTCTGCTTGATTAAATTCAACTAATGGAACATGTTTATATGCAGCAGCATGATAAATTGTTTGCACTTTAAAGTGCTTACAAATATTTTCAAGCTTAGCTTGATCTCTAACTGACCCTAAGATTGGAAAAACTTCTATACCGTCTTGCTCAAATAATTTTAACTCCTGTTCAATATGATACAAAGAAGACTCACTTAATTCAAAAAGTATAAGTTTATGTGGCTTCAAACTATAAATTTGTCTGGAAAGCTCTGAACCAATTGAGCCTCCAGCACCTGAAACTAAAACTACCTTATTAGTGATTTTTGTTTCCAGCAAAGAATGTCTTGGGGCAATAGATTTTCTACCCAATATATCTTTAATATTAATTTTTCTTAAATCGTCAATTTCAACTCTTCCTTGTGCTAAATCTGAAACACTTGGTAATGACCTTACAATAACAGGAAGAGGTTCTAAGAATTCAATAATTTCAGAACGACGCTTTCTTGATAAGGATGGAATAGCTAGAAATACTTCAGTAATATTTTTCCTATTAATTAATTCTTCTAAGTTTTTTATTGAAATAACTTTTAAACCATTAATAGTTTGATTTTGAATTTCAATTAAATCATCAATTAGTGCCACGGGTCTATACTCAGAGCTCTGTTCAAGTGCCCTAGATAGTTGCCTTCCAGCAGAACCAGCACCATAGATTAAGACATTTTTTAATGAAAGATTTTTATTATTTGCTAAAGTTAGAAATAGCCATTTAGTAATTGCTCGAGTCGCCGTCAATGCCAAAACTAGTAGTAACCAATTTATAATAATTACTGATCTAGGAATACCTTCTATTGATCCCATAAATCCAATAATCCCCCATAATAGGGCATATAAAGAAACAGCTTGAAATACAACCCAAAGTTCTTGAAATCCTATAAATCTGATAACAGTTCTATAAAGGCCTAGACTAATAAAAATAGGAACTGCTAAAATTGGAGCAGTAATTATAGTCCATAGTATATCCTGCTCTGGCCAAAACCACTCTCCAAGTCTTAGAGAAAATGAAATTAATAATATTAGAATCACAATAAAGGAATCAACAAGCATCATTAGTGATCGCTTATAAATCCTTGGGGAAGAAATGATTAGGTTTATCAATATAATTCCTTGAATTTGTTCATAAACTATTAAAAGATTTAACTAATTTTTCTTATAATATGAACACCTTCACCATAAGCAAAACCTGCTTGAGTCCCCCTAAAATGTGCTAGAGCCTTTGCAGCCTCTATAGATCTTGGTCCAGGAGATTCAGAAATTTGAGATTTATAGCATTCCAGGGCTTTGACTTTATTTTCAATCTGATCTGAAATATTAATTATCCAATTTGGTGTAAAGTTGGGCTCTATATGAGGGGCATTCCAATGAGTTTCAGATAAAGTCTCATAAGCTCCTAAAATTTCAATATATTTACCAGAACCAACTGGTCTTGTCGCAACCATAGTGCTTTCAAAAACCAATCGATGGTCTATATGTCTATCAGGATATGGGCAAAAAACAATTTGAGGCTTTAAAGTATCAACAGCATCGGCAAATTTCTTATTTAATTCATTTATTGGTAGGTCTCCAATTTGTGTAGCAGGGATTTCAAGAAAAGTAGAGTTTTCTATACCCAAAATTTTTAAAGCATTTTTTGCTTCTGATAAAGTCAATTCATAATCCTCACGATTATATACTGGGGGTAAGTGCCCAGATACAACTAATAAATGTACCTCATGGCCTTGCTCAACAAACTTAGTGATTGTTCCCCCAAGCCCTAAAGTTTCATCATCAGGATGAGGAGCAATAACAAGAACTCTTTTAGACATAATTTAAACTACCCATTTAAATAACAATATATTGTATATCATTATTTATCCAATTTAACTATTTGAGGCTCAGGCATAGGCAAAATAAAGTCTCCAACCTCCTTTGCATACTTGATGTGATTTTGCATAATAGGTTCGGCAAAATTCCAAGCCAAGATTAATACATAATCAGGTTTTTTATTATAAATTTCTGAAGATGGTAATACAGGAATATTTGATACAGGGGTATATAAACCCTGCTTTAATGGGTTCTCATCAACAATGAAATCAAGTATGTTTTCATCAATACCAAAGTGATTCATCAGAGTTGTTGCTTTTGTTGGAGCCCCAAAACCAGCAATAGTTTTCCCATCTTTTCTCAATTTACGAAGCAAATTCTGGAGGTTATTTTTAACTAGAGTTATTTTCTTCTCAAATGTTATAAGGGTTTGTAACTCATTCAGCTTCAATTTTCTTTCAGTTTCAATTAATAAGTCAACAGAGTTATCACGAATAAACTTACCACCAATTTTTTGAGCCATTACTCTTATAGAACCGCCTTGGGGGGATATTCTGTCAACGCTGATAAGTTCCATACCTACTCTTGAAAATAATTTTTCAAATGGGGCGACTGTATGAAAGTCAACATGCTCATGATAAATAGTATCAAACCAAGTGTTGACAAATACATCTGCAAAATAGCCTACTTCAAGAACAAAAACACCATTTTCCTTAAGTAAATATTCTACTCCTTTTACAATATCAATTAAATTGTCAATGTGTGCACATGCATTATGCGAAGTTACAAAATCAGCATTCCCATATTTTTTTTGCAATGAAACTGCTAGCTCATAACTAAAAAAATCATTTTCCGTTGTTATTTGATTTTGATTAGCAATTGCTACCACTTCTGTTGCTGGATCAACCCCTAATACCCTCATTCCATAGGACTTAAAGAAACTTAAACAGGTTCCATCGTTAGATCCTATATCAACAACCATAGATTCAGGCTTTAAATTAAATCGCCCTATCATTTCCTTGGCATATTTAGCAAGATGATTAACAAATTGAGCTGAAGTCGCAGAAACATAAGTATAGTTTTTCTGATATAAAATCTTAGGGTCAACTACATGGCCTAGCTGAATATGAAAGCAATCTAAGCAAAAATATAAATCAAGTGGATACACATCCTCTTTTCTCCCTAATTCATCTTTCGAAAGAAAATCATTTCCGGGAGGAGTTGGCGTTAATGACATAGCCCTCTCTAAATTATGGCCATCACACATCCTACAAGAGTCACGAAAATAAAAATTATTTTTAGGCATTTAATTAATACTGTCTGGATCAATCAGGATAACACGACGAACATCCTCTTCATAAGCCTCTTGATCTCGTGGATTTCGACTCATAGCTAAAAGATCACAATCCTCTATAAATACTGTTGCATGATCTTCCATTGGAGGTGTAAAAATCATTTCACCTTTAGTAGCAGTGACACATTTCAATTCCTCATTTGTATTTGTAGGCCGGTAATAGTAGTCAAAAGATCCAGATAAAACATACATATAGTGCCAATCAGTAAGATGGTAATGATTAGATCTAACCGCTCCTTTTTTTGAGGAGATTAATGACAGATTTTTCATGGGAAAGTTAACTAAAGACTGGATTGATCCTCGGTCGTCCTTATGAGGCGCCTCAAGATCAACAATGCCAGTTTTGGGCCACATTTCTTCACTATCAAGCTTAATATTTTTCCACTTTTCCATCACATTTCCATATAAAAAAAATTACAATTTTACTTTAATAATTACAAAAAAAGTCATTCACTTACTTTTGCAGTCTTGAGAATTTGGTCCATAATTCTTGCGCGATTAAGGGTGCGTTTATACTCTTGTTGAATTAAATCAGACGAATAATAAACATTATAAAAAAAATGAAACATATCTTCAAATTGTTCAGAGATTTGCCCATCCTCAACATTCTCATTGCCTTTTGAATCACGAATCTTGTATTTAGTTTGGAAGTTTTCTGGTTTTGAAAAAATTTTATCTGTATAGAAAGATCCTTTTTCTGACCAAAGATCAATTTCATTTTTATAGCCAACCCCTATTCCCCATTCAAGATATGCCACTGGCCCTTTAGAAAACCTCAATATAGCCCTACCTCCATTATCAGTAGAAGAATTATCTTGCATGAGAATTTCTGAAAATAAAACCTTAATGCTTTGGTTAGAGAATAAAGCAATTACTGCAGAGACTGGATAAGACGCTATGTCCCAAAATACACCACCACCAAGATTTTTATTATTTCTAAAACTAGGTTTTTCTAATGGGGGCATTCCAAACCTACAAATTATCGAAAATATATTCTCATTACCGTTGTCATTGACATAGTTTTGAACTCTTTCAAATTGAGGGTGATAGAGATACATAAAAGTCTCAACAAGCATTCTATTATTATTTTTTGCAAGAGAAACTAATTCTTGGGAATCTTCAAAACTACAAGTTAAAGGCTTTTCACACCAAACATGTTTTCCAGCTTTTAAGGCTCGAAAAACTTGTGACTTGTGAATTCCTATTGGTGTAGAAATATAAATTACATCAATTTTTGGATCATTAAGCATTATTTCTGGACTAGTCCATCCATTACAATTTAGTTCAGATGCAGTCTTAATAACTATTTTTTCATTACGAGAGCAAACACCTATTAGTGACAGCCTCTTAAATGCTTTAATTGCTGGAAGGATTCTTACAAGAGCATGCCTCCCTAAACCCCAAACTGCTATATTAATTACTTTCATCTAATTATTGACATACTATTTATTAGTTTTATTTCTATGCCAGTTTTTAACTTCAGTTTGTCTAGCTCTTGCAATAACTAATTTCCCATCAGGAATATCCTTATTAATAGTGGATCCTGCTCCAATAGTTGATCCTGCTCCAATATTAAGAGGTGCAATTAAGTTGGTGCCTGAACCAATATAAACATCACTTTTTATACTAGTTTGACTAGAATTACTACCATTATGATTACAAGTAATTGTTCCCGCACCAATTGTCACATTCTCAGCTAGATCTGCATCTCCAATAAAAGAAAGATGGTTAATTCTGCATTTATTCATTATAGTTGTATTTTTAATTTCAACAAAATTACCTATCTGGACAAAATCATTAATAACAGACCCTTCTCTAATTCTTCCAAATGGGCCAATAAAGGAATTTTTTCCAATAACTGCCCCCTCTATTAAAGTAAACGGCTTAATAACAGTATTTTGTCCAATTACAGAACTTATTATGATGCTATTTGCCCCGATTGAAACATTGTCATCTAATTTAACAATTCCTTCAAATATTACATTAATATCAATACTTACATTATTTCCACAAGTCAATTCACCTCGAATATCAATTCTTTCAGGATCAGCAATAAAAACGCCCTCTTTTAATAAATTTTCAGCATGTAGAAGCATTTTTTTCTTGTTATTTTTTATTTCCTCAATAGGATTAGCTGTTTGATTATTTTTCACATCTCATTCCCTTGAAAATAAAGGCCCAAATTTAATAGTCAATATAATTGACGGTAAGTAAGCAAGAGTTACTGCGATTAAGCCTAAATTAGGTTTTAAAACCGTCAAAATAGCTAAAGGAAGCAGCCATATTAAATGATAGAATAACACACCAACTGTAACTATAAAATGATTGTTTTTAATTCTAGCAAGGTTTTGATATGCATGACTTCTATGCGTCCCATACCATTTCTTAACAAGACACACCCTAATTAAAGTTGTTATTGAAGTGTCACTGAGATAATATCCAAATACTACAAGCCAAGTTAACAAGCTTATTTCTTTTAAAGTTACCGAATAAATAATAAGTGCAGAAAAGCAGAATCCCAAAAAAATACTGCCAGCATCTCCCATAAAAATTGATGCTTTAGGCCAATTAAAAAATAAAAAACCCGAGCAACTTGCCAAAAGAACCAATAAAAGAATTTTCAAGTCTGAGTTTGAATTCGTAAGCAACAGAGTTAACAATAAAGTACTTGAAATTAGTATCGCACCTAAAATTGCCATTCCATCAATACCATCAATGAAGTTGTAGACATTTATCAGCCACACTAAAAGCAATGAAATAACAAACCAAACGATGTAGTCAATTAAGCTTTTATGTTGGCCAAAAATTGCATCATCAAAGCAATACATTATCCAAAAAACTAGGCCAAACTGCAATAAAAATTTCTTTAGTGAAGAGATGCTGATAATATCATCAACATATCCCAAAATTAATGCAAAAGTGCATCCAAAACCAAATATAGTAACTAAGTCTTTTTGAATAATTCCCAAAAAACCTAATAAAACCACGCTAACAATAAAAGTGACAGAAAAAACAATTCCACCACCCATGGGCGTGGGTTTTTGATGCAAAGTACGAAAATTTAAACTAGCTAGAATATTAAATTTTATTGCTAATTTTTGATAATAAACTGTACCAATGGAGCTTATCAAATAAACCATAAACAAGAATATCAATAAATTATTATTACTCATAGAAAGTTTTTTGAGATTTGCAAAGTAAAAACTTCCAAATTAAACTTATTGCTAATCATTTCAATAAGTTTTTTACATCTATTTTTGCTTTCGTAAGCTGATCTAAACTTCCAAAATCAACAATAACCTTTGCATGAACGCCTACCCCAAAAATCAAGATACTTTTCATTAACTCACCCACCCTATTCTAGATAAACTGAAACTATACTTTATATTACTACTTATTATAAAAGAAAGTAGCAATTAGTTTTATTATGAAAGTTTTAATACTACGTTGATTATATTTCAACTATTATCCTCCTAAACATTGGCTAACAGGGATATTAGTTGAAACCAAAATTGCATGGTTGTATTAAAAAACATTGAACAAAATGAAGATATGCAAAGCATTAGTTTCGATATAATTACATGTAAATGAACCCTAAGGGGTTGATGTTAAACTAATTGTTTTTTAATGTTAGCTAAGGAAATATAAATTGATTAAAAAATGTCTTTTTCCAGCGGCTGGTTATGGAACTCGTTTTCTTCCAGCTACAAAAGCAATTCCAAAAGAAATGCTCCCAATACTTACTAAACCTTTACTTCAGTATGCAGTGGAAGAAGCTTTATTGGCTAATATACATAATATGGCGATTGTCACTGGGAGAGGCAAGAGAGCAATTGAAGACCACTTTGACAATGCCTTTGAGCTTGAGTCACAACTTAGAGGTACTCCAAAAGAACACTACCTAGATGAAATTTCAAGTGTTATTGAACGAGCAACTTTTACTTACATTCGCCAGCAAAAAATGAATGGACTAGGAGATGCTATACTAACAGGAGAGCCTCTTATTGGAAATGAAGCATTTGCCGTAATACTTGCTGATGATTTATGTGATTGCGATAATGTTGGTGTAATCAAGGAAATGATCAATATTTATAAAAAATATCAATGTTCTGTTATTGCTATTCAGGAAATAAACATAAAACAATCAAACAAATACGGAATTATTAGTGGTACGACAATTAATGACAATAAAGACCTCATTAAGGTTAGTAGTTTAGTCGAAAAGCCTAAAATCAATGATGCGCAAAGTAATTTAGCGATAATAGGAAGGTATATTCTAACTCCTGATATATTTGAAATTTTAAAAAAAATTAAACCTGATAAAAATGGTGAGATTCAAATTACTGATGCTCTAAAGGTTCAAGCAAAACAAGGACGAGTAATTGCATATAAGTTTAAAGCCAAGCGATTTGATTGTGGAAGCGTCGAAGGGTATGTTAAAGCTATCAACCATTATGCAAATAAGTTAAATATAATTAATTAAACAGTACCAATATTTTTTAATGCATCTGATCGATAAATAAATATTCTTTAATAACACCTAAAAAAGAAAATAATGCTTATTAAATTATCAATCTTAAACAACATTATTATTGATTATTGAAATTTTTAAGAATTTGTTTCGTAGCAACTTCAACAGTAAATTCTTTATTGAATAATTTTAATGCATTTCTCCCTTGCGTTTTTCTTAAAGCTGTGTTGGTTAATATTTCATCTAGATTATTATCAAAGTCTTTTTTATCAAGAGCTTTTGATGCAAAACCAATATTATTTCTCTGAATCATTGAAATGATTTCATTATTTTTATTGACAGATGCTAATATTGGCTTTGAAAGTTGCATGTATCCAATCATTTTGAGTGGGTAATTATTAGAGGACATTTTATTACTAAGAGAAACGAGCCCAACATCAGCTTTTGCCATTATTGATAGATATTTTTTTCTATTAACTGATGGCAAAAGAGTCACATTTAAAAGGTTTTTTTGGAGTATGGTGCTTTTAATTTTATCAAATTGATTTCCACTTCCAATCAAAAATAAGTGGGCCCTTTCGCCTAAAATAGAGAAATCAATCATACGCACCAAAGCCAATAAATCTTGAGCATCTCCCATATTGCCTCCATAAACTATATTTACTTTTTTTACATCTAATGGATTATTAGGAAAATTATGATCTATTTGAATTGAAGTTGAGCCCCAGTTGTTTAAAACTTCAATTTTGATTGACTTATTAAGCCCGAGGCTATTAAAGTAGTTAAGATCTGATTTAGCTTCAATTCCTATAGTATTACTAGAACTGTATAAGTTTTTCTCAACATACTTTAAATATCTATAAAGTAGGCCTTTACTTAATAGTCCTGCCTCAAGAGCCCATTTTGGAAAAATATCTCTAATAATTAGATAGGATTTAGATTGATATTTTTTTTTCAACCAATTTATCGCTGAACCATAAAAAATTGAGGGTGAATAACAAATAACCCCATTACATTCAATTTTTTTGAGCTTTTCAATACTTTTGATAATTTCTTTAGAATAATTAATTTCAGCCCATAAACGACCAATTTTGCCGTACTTTCGTGGAAGAGACCTTATTCGAATAACTCTTAATCTACCTTTAACCTCAATATCATACTTATCTTTCTGATCATCATCAAAAGTAATAACTGTAATATTATGCCCTTTTGATAATAGCTCATCGGCAAGATCTCCTACTATAATTGATCCTGATTTAACAATTGGATAATAGTAATCTGTTAATAAAATAAAATTCATAGGTTATTAAAATAGAATTTACGTACTCACCAAATAATCTTTAGAAATGATAATTTTTATACAATATCTTATTGAGAGTTGCCGATTCAACCATCTCGCCTATCATTTGATCATAGCCTGGCAATTTATAGTCTATTTCTTTTCTTGTATCAATAAAACTTTTATCTGAAATAATTCCATCTACTTTCTTAATTTTAATATCCTTTTTAGTATGCTTCATGAATAATTCAACTAATTTATATTTAGATATACTGTCACCGTTTGTGAGGTGATATAAACCAGTCGTATTATTCTCAATAAACCATTTAACTGATTTTGCCAACTCAATAGTTGAAACTCCAGACCAAATGGTTTTAGTCCAACCATCTATTACTCCAGACTGATGCATAAACCAATCAAAAAGCCCTTCCCCACTATGATATATTTCTGGCCCCACAACTGATGTCCTAATTGTCAGATGTCTAGAACCCATTACCTCTCCAAGGCTTTTTGTTTTTGCATACACGTCATTGCCATCCTTTAAGTCAGTTTCTACATATGGAGTAGTTTTTTTTCCTGAAAATACACAATCAGTTGATATATGTATTAATTTAGCGCCAATTTCATCAGCTAATCTTGCTAATCTATGAGGAAAGTAAGCATTTAAAAAAATTGCGCTCTCTGGGTCATTTGAAGAGCGACTTATCAAGACACCAATAAAATTGACAATGAATTGTGGTTTCGCTTTTTTGATGCAATCTAAAAATTTAACCTCTTCTCTAGCATCTAGTAGAATTGTTTGATCGTTTAGCTTTTTAGTAGAAGAAATATTTAATAAATTAAAATCACAATTTTTTTTTAAATAGTTATAAACCTGATGCCCTGTCAACCCTGATGAACCAAGAATAAGTACTGTTTGTTTCAAAGAAATAACCCCTATTTTTAAAAATTAATTATATAAATCTATCCTTCTTTATGCCAGACTGTTCTATTAACATAGTCAACATAAGAAATAATTATCCTAAGAACTTTTTTAGACACATTATCAACTAGATAATCCTGAACAGGATTTATTATTCTTTTACTTTTTGAATGATGTGAAGTAGCAACCATTACAGCATCAAGTACTCTAGCTTTATTAAGACCTGACATTATAACTGTTGTTTCGTCCATGCCCTCTGGCCTCTCATGTGCTTGGCGGATTGTTACCGCTGGAAGGTTTAAAATTGAACCTTCTTCTGCAATTGTTCCACTATCAGAAATAACACAAAATGCATTCATCTGCAGCTTATTATATTCATGAAAACCGTAGGGCTTAGAAAAGCGCACTAATGGATTTTTATTCTCATACCCAATTTCTTCTAATTTTTTCTTTGTCCTTGGATGAGTTGAAATAATAACAGGCATTTCATAATTTTTTGTTAACTCATCAATTGACTCTAATAAATCACGAAAGTTTTTTGGTGAATCAACATTCTCCTCCCTATGAATACTCATAATAAAGTATTTATTAGGAAGTAGTTTTTCTTTTTCAAGTATGTTACTAGATTCAATTTTAACCATATTTGCATTTAAAACTTCTTTCATTGGTGAGCCAGTTTTTATTACAGTCTCTGGCTTTATACCCTCTGCAATGAGATAATCTCTAGCCTGCTCAGATAATGGTAAATTTATATCACTCAAATGATCTACAATTTTCCTATTAATTTCTTCTGGAACTCTTTGATCAAAGCAACGATTTCCTGCCTCCATATGAAAAATAGGAATTTTTCTTCTCTTAGCAGGAATAACACTAAGACAACTATTTGTATCCCCATATAATAAAAGTGCATCAGGTTTTATTTCATAAAAACAAGCATCAGCTTTTGCAATAATATCTCCAATAGTTTCTGAAGCTGAGCCTTTTACTGCTTCTAAAAAAATATCAGGCCTCCTTACCCCAAGCTGTTCAAAAAATATTTCATTCAATTCATAATCATAATTTTGCCCTGTATGAATAAGGATATGTTCTACATGCTTATCCAACTCTTTGATTACTTCACTTAATTTTATAATTTCTGGTCGAGTTCCAACCACTGTAACAACTTTAAGTCTATTCATTATTAGCTAGCTCCTTTTTAATAAAGTCTAACTTAAGTAATACTCTTACAGTTTCCTCTTCATCAAGTCTTTTAGTATTATGTGAGTTGTAATCATCCTTTTCTGAAGTACTAATTTCACCTTCAGTAAAGTATTGATCATAATTTAAGTTACGATTATCAGCTGGGATTCTATAATAATCTCCCATGTCCTCTGCACTTTGCATTTCCTCTCTTGTTAATAGAGTCTCATATAGCTTTTCACCATGCCTTGTACCAATAATTTTAATTTCATTATTAGCCTCGAATACCTTTAATAAGGCCCTAGCAAGAGTCAAAACAGTCGAAGCAGGTGCTTTTTGGACAAAAATATCACCAGAATTTGCGTTACTAAAAGCAAATTCAACTAGATTTACCGACTCATCAAGATTCATTAAAAAACGCGTCATATTTGGATCTGTTATAGTTAATGGATTACCTGATTTAATTTGAGAAACAAAAAGAGGGATAACTGAGCCTCTACTTGCCATAACGTTCCCATACCTTGTTGCTGAGAAAGTAGAATTTTGAGAATAGATTCTTGATTTTGCAACCATCAACTTTTCCATCATTGCTTTTGAAATACCCATTGCATTTATAGGGTAAACAGCTTTATCAGTACTAAGAACCACAACCTGACTAACATTATTTTTATAAGCAGCTTCTAGAATATTGTCAGCACCCATAATATTTGTTTTTACTGCTTGCATTGGATAAAACTCACAGGATGGAACCTGTTTAAGAGCAGCAGCATGAAAAATATAATCAACACCAATTAAAGCTGCATCAATGCTACTATAGTCTCTTACATCACCTATATAAAATTTTAACTTTTTATTATTAAAGAAAATTCTCATATCTTCCTGTTTTTTCTCATCACGAGAAAAAATACGAATTTCTTTTAAATTTGTATTAAGAAATTTTTTTAAGACAGCATGACCAAAAGAACCAGTTCCACCCGTAATTAATAAAATTTTATTATCTAGCACAATATTAAATCTCCAATTAATGAAGTTGAAAAACTATAAGAGTGTTTTTATAAATCATTATATAGATAATCTGCAAATTCTTCAGGACTGTAGATAGAGTCCTCATTTGTTTGTAAATTTAAAAATCTCATAACCGCTCTTGCAATGGAGACATAAGACATTGGGTCAAAAGTTTCAATAGGAGAGCAGACATCCCTAACATAGTCTAGTTCAGAAGCTATTATTGGTAATCCAATCTTTTTAACTTCTATTAACGGCATTCCAAATGACTCCATTAAAGAAGGATAAATAAGCGCTTTTGAACTAGAATAAATTTGTAATACTTGTTGAGGATCAACCCAACCTAAGTTTTCAATATTTAAATGATATTTGTCAATTAATCTATTCATCTCACCTAAAGCCTCAGAATTGTTAGAAACATTATTATCTTTTGGTAAAGTTAAAGTTAATCTTGGGAAAATACCATTTTTTGCAAGATAAGTCCAAGCTTTAAGAAGGTTCAAATGATTCTTATGTTTTAACCCAACTGACACAAAAATAAACTCATACTTTGATTGAACTTTTTGAATAGAAGAGGAATCAAGAACCTCAGCAAAAGGATAAATAGAGACTGGACTCATCTTCTTTGAATAATAAAAATCTAAATTTCTTTTCATACTTTGTGACTGAACTATATATTTATCAACATTTTTATAAAAAATTCTGGCCAAAATTCTTTCTATAGTTAATCTAAATATAGCCTTAAATCCCTCATTTAGCATCAACTTAATATCTCCAATCATATGTTTATTATGAAAATATACTATTACTCTAGCTTTAGATTTAAAGACTGGTGGCATGCTATGGAAACATAAAATCGTGTCACCTAGCTGGGCATTATTTTTTAATAATATTTCTGCCTTAAATCTAGATCTAAAACTGGGATATATTTTAGCCAATATATTACTTTTAAACTCAGGATGCTCTAGTCTTTGATCTAAAATTAATAAGCATTCACGGTCTTCGATTGCTTTCAACAAACACATTAAAAGAGTTTTTCCACCGCCAGTGTGAACATTTGGAGCATATAGTATTAATTTTGACATAGAAAGTATTATTCCACTTTATTAGACTTAATCTGATTTATTACTTTACTAACCTTTGCATTACTTTTATCTAAAACTTTATTGAAAGATAATATGGCTTGTAAAACATACCCACAATCTGTAGACAAAGCCCCCATAATAGTCACTGGAAAAAACATAATTGCTTGAAAAATATTTCCTTTAAAAAATAAATTTCTAGAGCCACAATAACAATGCTTTAATTTATAAATATTTCGTATCAAAAATAAAATAAAGTGCAGAAAATATAATGGTGA
>Ga0209482_1001745_pt1 | contig 14354 bp, 17 predicted proteins | sample CoawatmetaG10DNA_FD_187512 | JGI IMG/M metagenome (GOLD analysis project Ga0209482, IMG submission 187512) | Marine microbial communities from the West Antarctic Peninsula - Coastal water metaG104-DNA (SPAdes) (version 2) | ecosystem: Environmental > Aquatic > Marine > Coastal ...
TAAGCGTAATGTTAAATTTGATGAATTTTGCCATTGTGTTTGTTGTTTGTTGTTTGTTGTTTGTTGTTTGTTGTTTGTTGGCTAGGTTTTAGACAGTCCTAATCTGTTTTTATTCGTAATCTTTTTTGGATTTACTGTCATCACCTTTTTTACCACCATACATCATAGCGGGTGATTCTTGTTTTCCATACATAGATAATGGAGATGAATGAGAATGCTTAGACATAAATGAACCTCCACTAGCGTGTGAAGCTATAGGGTTATCATTCATTAAATTTTTCTTTTCTTGACCTGACGATTCAGAACCGTAGCCTTTGTTTAGGTTTTTTACTGGAGTTTTTTCTTTATACATAGTTTTATTTTTTAGTGTATTTGCAAGCGACATTTATATTGGACCACCTGTCATGTAAGCCACGGCAGGATTATTTGATGGTTGTAAACCTTTTTTTCCGCTTAGATTAAGTAAAGGTTCTTCAGCACTCATTTGAGCTGGCGCATCAGATATAGCTTTTTTTAAGTGATCTGGTAGTTTATTTTGATCTCCTACTAACGCTCTTTGAGCTGGAGAATCGTGTTTATAATCTTTGTCAGCATTATGAAGTTGCTTTTTAGCATCATAAATTAATTCACGATCGTGAATCATTTCTTCTTTTCTTGAGTGTCTTGCGTTTCCGGTATATTGACCGTAATGTCCTTTTTCCATTGTTTTAGTATTTATGTTTGTTTAGCATTTCCATCTTCTTCTAGCAGCTTTACCTCTTTCTCCGGTCCAGCCTTTTGATCTAGCACAGAAAGATTTACGACGTTTAGCGTCTTTGCTCCCTGGTTTAACATCTCCAGTAACAGCAGTTTTTAACTTACTACCTGGATTTTCTGCTTTATATTTTTTAACTCCTTTACTAGTCATACCAGCACCTTCTTCAGTTGTTCTGAAGTTTCTACCTTTACCTTTTGTAGTTTTTCTTACTTTAGCTAATGGAGAGTTGTGTTGTATATAAGGCATATTATAATTATTACTTCTTTTCTTTAAGTTTTACCCATTTAGTTATTGTATACCCGATACTTATAAGTAATAAAATAACCTTTAGGCCAACTTCTATATGTGTCATACTTAAACCTAGCGTTATTGCATTAGTTCCTAATACTTTAAAATCCAAATGATTCATTTTTAGTTCATTCCTAATCCAGACTTACCTTTAGCTATCTGCGTTATTGGTCCTGCTTTATACATTGTAGGGGCTTTTAAAACCTGCATACCTGTAATGCCAGAGCTAGATCCAGATCCATGTAAACGACCTGTTTGATCTAACGGTCCATCCCATATTGCTGATTCACCTACTACTCCACTAGAGCCTTTGTCTGCTTTTTGATGTGCTTTGTCGTTATGCATAATTTTATTTTTTTGTTTTTATTGATTTTAACATTTTATCAATCTTAACTGCTTGTCCTTTATGTAGTGCAGAAGCTTTTTTTAATTCAGCTGATATTTGTTTTAGTTTTTTAGCGTCCATAGTTTTATTTTTTACAACCAAAGTTGTTAGCATAATTAGCCATTTTTCTAACGCTAGGACTATACTTATCTTCACTAGCACTCATAACTGCAGAAGCAGCACTGCAAGCATCATCAAAACCATTTGATTTAGCCCACTTAGTAAACTTACCTTTGTTCTTGTCTTTTATCTCAGGAAAACCTTCTTTGTAAAATGGTGATTTCATTAATTAGATTTTTTATATTTTGGGTTTGTAGAGATGTTTCGCTCAGCATCACCCCATGTCATTTTAAATTCTTTTCCTTTAGACGGTCTTATTGTATCTATTTTAGTTGGATTATAGTCTTCGTTTTTAGAAACCATAAATTGACTTTTTTTGTCTCTTTTGATTTCTCCAACATCTTGAGTATAAAGTTTAGGGTATGAAGTTTCCATGTCAGTTTCGTCCATATAGTCACCTTCTTTGTAAGATCCTCCTTTTTTTCTATGAGTATGCCCTTCATAATCATTCGCATGCCCTTTATCATGTAAAGGTGTACCTAAATTCATTAAACCTTGACGCTGCATTGGAGAACCAAATATAGATTCAGCTTTCATTTTACTTTGAGGGTTAAAATCAGCACCTGGAGTAGCATAAGGATTTCCAATCGCTGCCATATCAATAGCTCTAGCGCTAGGTTGTGAGTCTTGAGCTCCTATAATAGGTTGAGCGCCTAAATCGTTTTGAGCTTGGTTCGGTGGAACTGCTCCTGGGTTTATTTGTTCGTATGGATCCATAGTGTCTCCTATTAGTTTATTTGGTGAATTGCTAGCTAAGCTGTTTTTTTGTTTGTTTATCTCTAGTACTCTATATCCGTCGTGGCCTATTTCTCCTCTTACATTTGCCCCAGCTCTTTTATTTAATTCTCTTCTTTTTTTAGATGTTAGATTATTCCAATCTTTTATTGACATTAGATCACCTTGATATCCCGATGAGTAAGGTAAAACTTCTTCAACAATTCTACTAGAGCTAGAACTAGAACCTCCATTATCCCCGCTGTAGTTATTAGTTACGTACGTATTGTTGCGACTACCGGTTGAAGTGTCAGTTTCAGGTTTTTTATTCTTCTTGTCGTAAGCTATTTTACCTTTAGTATCCATATAATCAACCGCATTGCCAGCTATTCCAGTTATTGCTTTACCAACTTGCTCACCAACTGTTTTTGTTATAACTGTATCTGGTTGCTCATAAGTATCTCCTCGGTACGCTTGAAGACCTAGTGGTGATTTTTTTGAAAAAGGTGATTTAGATTTCATATTATCTATTTTTATCGTTGTTTACGTTTTTTATTGCTGTTATTAAAACTTTGTCTGTATAAGTTTTACCCAGCATTATATTATTTCTTGAACTAGTTGGAACGTCTTCATCTCCAAGCATAATACGATACATCCTTGCTATTAGTTGTCTACACTTTAAAGAAACTTTGTATATGTTATATTTCTGAGTAGTTCTGTTTCTATTTCTAAAAACTACAACCCATCCATCTTTAACTAACTTGTTCCAGCGTCTATTGTCCCAACTGTAAGCATAGGTACCGATTTTAAAATCTTGTTTAGTGAAAAATCCCATGCAGTCAAAATATATAAGTAGTTCTAAATCAGCATCGTTTAAATTGTTATTTCTACATGCCCATTTTCTTACTACTCTATAATGCTTCAATAGGTTTAAGTCCCTAATGTCACTAGCATTTAACTTTCTCACAAAACAACAACAATGTCCTGTATCTTAATAACAGTGTACTGTTCTTTATCAAATTCTATTGTATGACCTGCGTGTCTATCGTAATAGATTTCATCGCCTTCATTTAAAGCTTTTATTTCGTCGCTAACCGAGCGAATCACAGCTTTGATATATCTTATGTCTTCTCTGTCTTTTTTAACTAAAAGTAATCCACCTTTAGTTTTGTCACCTGTAACTTTTACAGGCACAATCACTACGTTATTACCTATTGCTTTCATCAATTCTTAAATTATTAATTACACAATCAGTTGATAATATTGTAGTAGCTACGGAAGCTGCGTTACGAAGTGCACTTTTGGTAACTAATAGAGGATCTATAATTCCTTGCTTAATCATATTTACCATATTACCTGTAACCACATTAAGACCTCTACCTTTACTCTTTGGTAATTCATATTCTAATATACCAGCGTTATCTAATATCGTCTTAAAAGGCGCTCTAATTGCTTCTAGTAACACTTCTTCCCCAGTTGACTTAGCAACTATGTTTTGTGAAGCGTTTAGTAGTGCAATCCCACCTCCTGGAACAATACCTTCTTTAATCGCAGCCTTAGTAGCACATATAGCATCTTCTACTCGATCTGTTTTTTCTTTTAACTCTATATCAGAATTAGCACCAACTTGAACCACTGCAATCTTAGCTGATAATCTAGCTAATCTTTTTTCTAAGCGTATTACTGCTCCTGGGTTCTGTGTAGTTGATAAATCTTCTTTGATTTGATCTATGATCTCTAAAATCTCTTCTGATGAATCCTCGACCTGTATAATAGTATCTTTTTCAGTTGTTACTGATCTTATACATGTACCTAGAAGTTCTGGCTGGATTAAATCCATATCATCACCGAGATCTTCGTTAATAACAGTTGCTCCTGTTAATAAAGCTAGATCATCTAGTATTTCTCTTTTGTTAATACCAAAAGTAGGTGCATTTATAATGTTTACTTTGATATTGCCTTTAGTCTTGTTCATAGCTAGCGTAGAAGCAACCGCTGGTTCTACATCTGCAATGATTAATAGAGGTTTGTCATTTTTAATAACATATTCTAAAACAGACTGTATTTGTCTTACATTTTCAACAGGTGATTCAATAAGAAGTACTGCAGCGTCTTTTAACTCTGCTGTTTTCTTAACATGGTCAGTTATAAAGTGTTGATTAGTCATACCTTTATCGTATTGAACTCCATCAACTATTTCAACAACCGTTTCAGCTTCAGCTGATTGTTCCATCATCACTACTCCTGTGTCTCCTACAGCTCTAAACGCATCACCAATAATTTTACCTAGATAAGGATCGTTATTAGTTGATATAGTAGCGATTTGATCAATCATATCGCCTTGAACGCTTGTACTGTATTTTTCTAGGTATGCCACTACTTTGTCGGTTGCTTTTTCAATACCGCTTTTTAAGTCTCTAGAACTTATATCAGCTTGAACTCTTTGAGCTTCCTTTAGTACGGCATAAGCTAGAACTGTAGCGGTAGTTGTACCGTCTCCAGCTTCTCTTACTGTTTTACGAGCTGCTTCTTTTAAAAGCGTAGCTCCCATATTTTCTACTGGATCTAATAGCACTATGCTATCAGCAACTGTTACACCATCTTTAGTGATTAGCGGGTTACCTGAACCATCTTCTAGTAGAACACACTTACCGCTAGCGCCTAATGTAGAGCTAACGGCTTTCGTGAGTTTGTTTATTCCTTCAAATACTTTATCTTGAGCTTCTTGCCCGAAATTAAGGTTCTTGACTATTAAGTCTGACATATTTAATTAAATTAGATTAGATTTACTTTTTACTTAAAGGTTTTAACGACTTTTGGTCCATCTAAGAAAGCAACTTTCTTTTTAAAGTGCTCAACTGAAGAGTCTATTGCTTTTTCAGCACCTTCAATTGTTTCTCTTCTGGTAACGTCGTGCCAAGTGTCTTTGTCTTTAACATCTTGGTGTTCGGTTTGGTAGAACCCGTTTGCTAGTTGTACTATCCTCCAGTTAGATTTTTCAGATAAATGTTTCCATAGCTCTACGGCTTCTTCGGTTACTTGTGGTTGACTATTCCACGATTGAGTCGGGTAAAAAAACGTCATTGGTTTTGGTTTTATTGGTTGGTTTACACTTTTGGTTTAATCATAGTTAGTAAACCGTTAACTATGTTTTATATTATCACTTGTTTTTAGTTAAATTTCCATTTAACTTAAGCAAATGTAACTGTTCCAGTTCCTGTTCCTGTTATTTTTATAATTCTATCAGTACTTCCTGACACAACACCATCTGTATATGTTAATGTAGAACTAGCTGTACGAGCACCAGGGTATCTAAGTATTACAATTCCAGAACCGCCAGCACCTCCAATTGTTCCGCTTTGCGAACCACCACCACCACCACCACCAGTGTTAGCTGTTCCAGCATTTCCATTGGCATTATAACCACCACTGTTTCCTGCTCCACCGCTAGGACTACCTAAACTTCCACCACCACCACCAGAATAAGAAGATCCAGTTCCTGAAGAGACTGTTATTGCTGAGTACATACCATTACCTCCGGTAGTAATTGATCCTGCTCCGCCAGCACCACCACCACCACCACCGTTGTAAGGGGAGTAAGTTACACCGTTTCCTCCGCCGTAACCTCTAGATGTTGCATTTCCACTACCCGCATAGCTTCCTCCACTTCCACCAGTGTAACTACCACCTCCACCGGTAGCATAAGTTGGTGCTCCTAGACTGGGGGTTGAAACGCCTCCCTGGTAACTTCTTGCACCTCCACCTCCTAAAGATGTAAAACTGTTAAATATAGAAGAGCCTCCGCTGCCTGAAAAACCAGCAGAAGGACCACCACCACTACCACCGCTGCCAACAGTGACATCATAACTTACGCCTGCTGTTAAAGTTAAAGATGATTCAGATGCAGATCCTCCTCCAGATCCTCCAGATAAAGAAGTTATAAAACCTCCACCGCCACCTGCACCACCTTGAATACCTCCAGCGCCACTAGTTCCACCAGCTCCACCACCAACTATTAAAAAGTCAACAGTAAAATTAATAACTTGATAACTTATCTTATACCAATTTGCAGCAGTTCCATCGTAATATTCTACAGAGTCTGTTGTAGAGTTGAATATTAACTCACCGTTAGACATACCAGTCATAGCTGTTCTTTGTGTAGTTGTCATAACAGGTAGTTGCGTACCTTCAATATTATTAGACTGTAAGTTAAATAACTCAGGTGTTGTAATTTTTGTTATTGCCATGTTACGTTATTGTGAATGTTACAGTTCCTGTAGCTGTAAATCTAGTAAATTTTTCTGTTGAAGAGCCTGCTACCGTAGCGTTTAAGTTAGGTGCGGTTGGTGAAGTTCCAGTTGCTATGTTTACATTATTTGCGATTGGGTATCTAATTATTACAACTCCAGATCCACCGTTAGCTCCAGTTAAGTCTTGCACGGTATTAGGAGCTTTTGAGCCATCAGCCCCATTACCCGTGTTCGCAGCGGCATTGCTTGCTTGGGAATTTACAATTGAACTAGCATTTCCACCTTTAGCATAATCTACATTACTACCAGTTATATTGTTACTTGTTGCTGCTCCACCGTTTCCAGACGAAGAAGCTGACGCATTTACGCCTGCTGAAGATGAACCACCTCCACCAGCACCAAATCTACCTGGACTTCCAGAGAAAGATCCAAAAGATACACCTCCATTATTACCTTGAGATGGTGTTGCAGTTGCTACGCCAAATGTTGTATTTGTAGCTTGTCTTGCCCCAGCACCACCTCCAGAACCACCTGGACCTCCAAGAGAATTAGATGCATTATCGTCTCCTGCTCCACCGAAACCTCCACCAGTTGCTACTATGCTACTAAAAACAGAATTTTGCCCGGGATCGCCTTTATAACTTATTGCTTGATTACCTGAACCTGCAAATCCCCCTGCATTTCCTCCATTACCAACGGTTACCGTGATCGCTCCACTACCTACATCAAAAGCGTTTCCACCCATGTTAGTTAAATAACCACCCGCGCCGCCACCTCCAGATGAACCTGAATAATGACTAGCTCCACCGCTACCACCACCACCAGCGATTACTAAATAATATACTGGTAGTTTTGGTGATATAGTAGAATTAAAATACTTCCAAGTTGTTCCATTATAAAATGTTATAGCTGTAGTAGAATCAGTGCCACCACTGTCTTCGTCGGTGTCATTCCTAATCATACCTTCTACTCCTGTAGGTAGATTAGAGTTAGTTCCTACGGGTATTTTTAAACCTATATCTATATTTGATTCAAAACTAGTTACAGGTGTTGTTACTTTTGTTATTGCCATATTAAACTAAACTAAATGTTATTGTTCCGGAACCTGCTGTTATTTTTTCTATTTTGTAATCTGTTACTGTGGTTGAGTCTACTGAGCTAATAAATCCAACGCCACTTTGAAGTGCTGTTTGATAAACATTTGGATATTTAAGTATTAAAACACCAGATCCACCATTACCTCCAGATAAAGGGTTATTGCTTGCATCGTAACTTCCTCCACCACCTCCAGATCCTGTGTTTGTAACTCCAGCAGATGCGTCTACTGAAACAGATGAACTACCTCCAACTCCAGAACCACCAATCCCAACATTTGTGTAGCCAGAAGGGCCATATAAACCACCGCCACCTCCACCAGCATAAAACAAGTTAGTTCCAGTAATTGAATTTGGTAATCCAGTTCCACCATCTCCACCGCCACTTGTACCAGCAGCATTTTCTCCAACAGAACCAGCTCCACCGCCTCCAGCAGAGGGATATACTCCACCGTTGGCCCCAGAATTTCCACCAGCATTTCCTACTCCCGGACTAACAGCCGTTGAAGCTCCTCCAGACGTGTTTTCCGTATCTCCTCCACCACCAGAACCACCTGCTCCTGGTACTCCAACTACTGACGAACATTGACCAAAGCCACCTCCCCTTGCAAGGTATGTAGAGGAGATAAACTGACTATTAGAACCTTGTATTCCGGGATTACTTCCTGATCCTGCTCCGCCAGCACCTCCAGCACCAACTGTCCCGGTGTAAGCTGTTCCTACTGTTAAAGTTTGTAATGTTTTATATAAATATTCACCAGCACCACCTCCAGAACCTGAAGCCCCATTAGATGATCCACCACCACCTCCACCGGCAATTACTAAAAAATCTATAATTAAATCAGGCGTAACTGCTGTTCCACCTTCGCTTAAAACTTTCCAGCCACTAGAAGCGTAAACTTCCATAGTGCGGTCAGTTGTGTTAGCTCGAAGCGTACCTAAGGAAGGTGTTGCTGGTCTTGTTGCGGTAGTACCTTTAGCTATTTCTAAAGCTCCGGTGTTACCACTCATATCTACTACTGCAGTTGAAACTTTAGTTAATGCCATATTATAATTATGTTGTTGTTACAGCTTCTATGCTAACTCCAGTTGGAAATACAGCCGGAGATGTTAAAGTTAAATTTACTCCGGAAACGGCATATGTATTTTTATTTTGATAAACACCATCTACATACAAGTCTACATAAGCTGTACTTGAAGGTGTTATGCCTAAAGCTATAGAGCTTTGACCAGTTCCAGTTAAGTTAACTACTGTTTTAACAGGTAAACCACCAGCAGCAGCCCAAGATCCATCACCCCTTAAAAATGTTGTGTTCGAACCACCTGTTGGAACATGTCCTATAGTAGCTGCGCCTCCGTAAACAGTAGAAGTTAAAGTCAAAGTATTTGTTGCTGCAACAGACGTTGTTATCGCTGTGTTGGCAGAGGTTATTGTTACGGTTTCTCCACTACCTATTGATTGAGCTGTACCACTTTGACCGTTTAATAGCCAAGGACTGTAACCAGCTGGAACATCTGCCCAATTTCCATCTTGTTTAAGAAATTGACCTGCAGTGCCTCCGGTTTTATTTAAAGTTAATACACCAGAGCTTGTTATTGGCTGACCTCCAACTACAAATGCGGGCATATCGGTAGTATATCCTACGCTTGTTACTGTACCTCCTGAAGATTGTGTAGGTACAACACTCCAACCGGCTAGTACAGAAGCATTAGCAGCGTAAGCTGTTGTTGCTATCGCCTCATCACCTACACCCATAGCTGTTCCACCTGTTCCATAGAAATTACCAGCTACATTAGCTATGTAAAAATCACCTACAGAAACAGCAACTCTAGCTGCTGAAGAATCAAAAGCACCGCCTGCTGTTACTTGATATAAGAAAGTAGAACCACCGTCAATAGCACCAGTAGCGGCATTAAAAGTACCTTTAAATACTAAAGCTCCACTTAGAGCTAAATCTATTGCAGCTTGAATTTGTTGACCTGTAGCTAAAGTTACAGAACTTGAATTAACAGTTCCAGTTACAGCATTTACAACAGCTGTATTACCTCCTGTTACTGATATTCTATTAGCTGTTCCACTTACACTTGTTACTCCCGTAACTGGCAAAGTAGTCCACTGCCCAGTTCCGCCGTCTAAATATTCGCCTGAGCCGGCAGTTGCAGCTAAGCCTAATGTAATTACAGGGGTTGTATTGGGGTTTGTAGTTACTAATGTTAAACCAGGTATAGCAGTAACGGCAGAGCTAACGCTAGTGACACCCGTAACTGGTAGGTTTGTCCAAGCACCCGCTGCGCCATCTATATACTGCCCTGCAGTTCCTCCGTTTTTATTTAATGTAAAAGTCCCTGCGGTTGTTATTGCAGCACCTGGTCCAGCTGTGAAAGCAGTGAAATCAGTAGTATAATTTATACTAGTTACAGTACCAGTAGTTGGCGTTGACCACGTAAGTTGCGCTCCTGCTCCTGCTCCTGCAGAGGTAAGAACTTGATTAACTGTACCAACAGTTGATGGTAGTATTAGAGTATATGTAGCGCTATCTGAATGAGGCGGACTTTGTATAGTTACACCGTGCGTATTAACATAGCAGTTTAATTGTATCTTACCATCAGTTGTTGAGGCTGTGTCACCCATAACTTCTACACCACCAGTTCCAGCTCCTTTGAGCTTAAGATTAGCATTAGTAGTTGTAGCTTCTACTGTATCTTTTACTTTTAAACTAGCATTTACAGAAACAACTGTACCTGCTTGAGATATTAAAGAATCTCCTATAACAGATGGAGAAGTCCACATTGTAATAGTGTTAGCGGTACCTGATCCAGTTAGTGATTGTGTATTGTCTATTTTATCCCAAAAACCACCAGCACCTGTTACTCCGCTAAATAAAGCCCAGTCACCAACTTGCCAGTCTGTGTTTCCATTTAAAATTGTATTACCAGCTACATCTACAATATAAAAATGTCCGTTTGTACCTGTTCCACTTACTAATGTAGGTGTATTGGTATTTGCATTCCATACTCCTTGATAGGTAAGACCTGCAGAGTAATCAGTCCATACAACTTGGCTATTACCATTAGATAATAATATTTGATTACCAGCGCTTAAAGCCTGATTTACATCTCTTACAGCTCCGCTAATTGTAGTTTGACCTAGTAAGCTTATAGTTGTACCCGGTGCTCCGCCTAAAGTAGTGCTTCCAGACACTAATAGATTTCCAGTAGCTGTTAAATTACCTGTTACTGTTATACCTGTTCCAGCTACACCATTACTAGGTGAAGAGTCTTGAGACATTATAGAGCCAGTTATTTTTTTGCCTAATTGATTAAATACAGGTATTTGAAAATCAGCTGCAACGGGGTCAATTAAACCTAAACCACCATTTATGAAATCAGCTACCTGTTGTATAGTAAAATTTTTGGTAAGGTTTTTTTGTTTACCTCCTACTTTTTGAGCAGATGTACCGATGAGCATGTCATCAGCATTTAATACTCCTTGTTCTGGGTAGCTATAGATTATTGACATTTATTATTTTTTATATAAAGTTATTTATTAGCAAGTAGTTGGATTTTGACTTACCAAACCTGCACCGCCTTGGATATATACAGTTACTCCGGTTGCAGAGCCGTAGTATATAGCGTAGTAACCGTTTGCTAAAGGATTGTTTCCTGCTGCGTCTGAGTACATCTTATCATTTACTACTGGATATGTTCCAGATCCGTTGTGGTAATAGAAATTAAATCCTGGATAGTATGAGCAAGCTAATGCTGGCGTGTTATACATAGGCGTGCAGCTACTAACCTGAGCTAACTGTTCTATCACAGTACCGCTAAGTGTGGTTGTTGCTGTTTGAGCTCCACTAGTTATAGTTATTGGAGTTATAGCTGAGAACGTTAGAGCCGTTTGAGCCGTATAACCAGGACTTACGTTAAAAGTATATTGGAAATTAACAATAGTACCAACTGTGTTCGATACCGCTCCAGTGTAATTTATCCAATTAGTACTACCAGATCCAATACTATATTGAGCTTGAGTTGTATAGCCGGTTCCAGTACCTGAGCCATCTGGAGAAGTAATTTGATTTGTAGTAGTTAATGCAGCTGTACCGCTTGTAGAGCCTGTTGTGCTTACTATTGTATTAGACAGGGTAGCATCAGCCGTTATATTACCTGTTATTGGATTTGCTAAAGTTCTACTGTTTACGGTAGTCGATGTTCCTGCGCCCGATACATTGGTGTAATTAGTACTAAAGTTGTATGCTGTATTATAGACAGCAGTCATAGTTTGAGCCAAAGGAGCTGTTCCGCCTGTAAACGTTTGACCTGTAGTTACATTACTTATAGTGTAATCTGTGTTTATAGTTCCACCAGTGTTAGAATCAGTAATATTATATGTCAACGTGTAGGTTTTCTTTCTTACGGTTCCAGTTACAGTACATGTTACAGGAGCTGTTTGCCCGCTTGCTACAGTTCCACTAGTTGGACTGTACGTGTAAACTGGACTTATTATTTCCCATTCAGCAGCAAGACCTATTATACTAGCGGCTACGCCAAAATTAGAACTAGTATAAGTAAATGGAGCTGTACCCGTAAGTGGGTTTGTGCTTGCTGCAATTTGGTAGTTAGTTCCGCTAGCCGCACCGTTCTCTCTTGTTAAACTGTCTACTATAGTAACTGTAGCTGTTCCCGATCCAGCTGGTATAGCTTCTATGGTACCTGTACCTAAATTAGTTGTTACGGTTGTAGTACTAGAAAACGTTCCTTGAGCGTTACTAACAGTAGGAGCTCCGCTAGCCCATCGGTAGCCGCTAGTTAAACTTATACCGCTTGAAAAAGCATAGTTAGATCCTGATGCTCCTGTTTTAGTTGCTCCTATTTGATCTCCAGTTATAGCATACTGAGTACCAGTTATACCTGTAGAGTCTATTGCTAGTGTTACTGTGTATGTTGTTGGAGCAGAGCCAGAAGCTACAGTTAAGTATAATGTGTTACCATCTTTAGTTGCTATGGCTGTGTACTCAGCAGCTGTAAGTGTTATAACCTTATCAACATCACCAATACTTGTGTATGTATCTGTATTATTTTTAACAACGTCAGCTACTGAATCTGTTATAGCTGTATTAACTAATGTCAATGCAGTTACAGGTATTGTTGAAAACGTACCTTCTTTTACTTCTGTTGTTCCTTTTTGAAAAGCAAACGTGTCACCAGGAGAAGGATCCCCAGAAGGCGCATGCGTTATATAAGTGTCGGCGCCTGTGTAATCTATTCCTATAGTAGGATTAGCTGTTGTTGTTCCAGACTCTAATACAAGACCACTACCTGGTTGAACTATACTTACACCACCGCTAGCTCCACTACCTGAAGAGTTTATAGTTACTTGACCAGTGCCAGTTCCTGTTAAGGTTACGTTAGTTCCAGCTACTATACTAGTAACGCCTGTATTTGAAACTACAACGTCTCCAGTGGTTTGATTAACTCCTATTCCTGTACCCGCTGATACGGTATCTACAGTCGATGTCGCTCCTAAAATGTTAACTGTAACATTACCAAGAGAATCTGAAGATGAAGAAACACCATTACCTACAAAATTAACACTAGACATGTCATTAGTTATAGAAATACTTTCGTTAAAAACACTTATGCCTGCGGATACAGTAGGTGTTACCCACTGATTATCTCCACGAAGAAATGTAGTAGCTGATGGAGTACCTGTTGCAGTTAACCCCATTGTAATTGTACCAGCATCTGTAATTGGACCTCCTGTAGCTGAGAGAAAAGCATCAGTTGCTATCTGAACAGATGTTACTGTACCTGAACCTGCGGCCGCGTTGATGAGTGATACTAAACTTTGAACTGTAAAGCTCTTAGTTGCGTTTTCATCGTTAACGTCTGTACCTATTAATAGGTCATCTACCGTTGGTTGTGATGTGGGGTAAGAATAAATTATAGACATGTGTTATATTTTGTTATGGATATACCTGTGTTGTACCTACGTACATAGCACTGATGGTTGTACCACCGACATATACCGCTGATATTGCTGTTGAACCTACTTTTGCAGCCATAGTTGTTATTTTGTATGTTTGTATACTCTATATACTTACACATTTTACATGTTATTTACTAATCTTACAAACTTAGTACGGGTAATTTTACAAAACAGTGACACTTGCCCCTTACTAGTAACCTTAATAGGCTAATGTCACTAAAATATGCTATTATAGGGAAGTAAAGTCTTATACCGCTATATGCTTCAGTATCAGCCAGTTACAAAATAGTTTTAGTTTAGCCCACGGCCCCATCTTTTTTATGATTTTGATCTTAGGTTTCAGCTTTTTGTTACGATACCCCCTATATATTCAGGGTTTCTCTACTATAATAACTATTTATATAACTATATGTTCTATAACTTTACATTATACTACTACTATTAGTTTAAACTATACTACACTACACTACTATCAGTAATATCTATAGTATATATCATATGACACTGTGTCATGACATTATGTCACCGTGTTATACTTAACAACACTATTCTATAATTAAATATATACACACCTTTATACAAACTAAATACGATATCATATGGATAATATATATGTAAGCAAGCAACGAAGCTCTTACACCAAATATCACTACAATGACTGTACAAAACTTAGCTAAGCTAGAATTAGCGAAAATGAATGAAAGCTATTATGGTAGCGAAAAGCAGATAGCTAAAGAAATAGTTATAATGAAAGCTAGTA
>Ga0209482_1001748_pt1 | contig 14349 bp, 13 predicted proteins | sample CoawatmetaG10DNA_FD_187512 | JGI IMG/M metagenome (GOLD analysis project Ga0209482, IMG submission 187512) | Marine microbial communities from the West Antarctic Peninsula - Coastal water metaG104-DNA (SPAdes) (version 2) | ecosystem: Environmental > Aquatic > Marine > Coastal ...
TTTCCCTATTTGTCATATAATATCTCCATAATTTTTAAAAAGTTAGTTAATTAATTTTATATGTCTTCAATGATTATTCAAAAAGACTGTTGTGTTATTTTATTCATTATATTAGTGTGATCTTCTCGAGGTATTTCTAATGTTGATCTGATATTTGATGGCATTATTGAAGGTCTAAAACCAACTTTAATTCCTAGTTTTTTAAGAATCTTAAGTGTATCGTCATTGTAATTACCGCAAGGATGAGACATCGAGGTTACTTTCTCGTTTGTAATTGAGTGTATAAATTGATAATTCTTAGAGTATTCTTCAAGTTGTTTTTCATAGCTTAAATTATGTATTGTTGTAGGGTGACTATGAGAATGCAAACCTATTGTGTGACCACTTTCATGGAGTTTTCTTAAATTATCTTTAGACATAAATAGATATTTTCTTCTACTGGAGACGGAATATTCTTTTTCTTTCATCATAGTTGTAACCACATCAAAATATTTATCACCCAAAACTTTATCCCGTAAATATCTATATTTTTTATCATTATTTGTATAGAAGGGATAACTAGATAAATATTCAGGATTATAGTTTATTAAAAAAGACTTATATTCTTCACTATGAGTACATTGGATGATTTCAAAAAATAATTTATAATATTCGTCAACATTTTTAAAAAAATTCAATCTAAAGTCTCTAAAAAATTCTAATAAAGGTGGATTATCTGAAAATGCACCACTATAAACAAAAAAAAATGCCTTTATTTTTCTTTTCTCAAGCTCTGGATAAATAATATCAAATTGACATTTTAAACTATCATCAAATGTCAAGCATATATCATGCTCCTTAATAGTATTAGTAACTACTTTTTGAGTAAATTCATCAGGTGTTATTAGGTTAAATTTTTCATCTATATGATTGATTATTGCATGAAAGTCATTTGCTGAAATACTCCCCCCACCTTGTGAGTTAGGATATGTAATATCGTCATGAAAATGATGAAACATTGCACTATATATCATAATTTATAAAGCTTTTTTATGTTTATTATTTTCTTTTAAGATAATAGACATTAGCTGTTTATATAAGTATTTAGTATCTCAGATCCTAGACAAAATTCTATTTGCATTTGATTATAAATTCCAAGAGGTTTTTCACTTAGCTCAAAAAAATGTTGGTCATATTCCTTAGAATAATTGTAAATCCAATTTCTTTGTAAATTTGTTTCTAGAAATCTTGCATTAGCAGTTCTTCCATCAACAACTATAAGAGTTCCTGGTAATAAAAAATGCTCAAAAGTTAAAATATCTGCCGCCATTGGAACTCGATCAGGATTATTTGTCGAAATTCCTCTTACATCACCTATTGGAGAATATTGATCTGGAGCATCTAAATATATCAAATCAGGGCAGATATTAGGAACATTATCATATAAGGTGCAGATTCGATCATTAAAACTTGAAACATAACAAGGACAGCAGTGAAAAGTAACATTTTTTATAGAGGGGTTAGTTGATTTTGTTACTTCTATCCATTTTTCATTATTATCAACTGAATGACATTCAAAAGGATTAGACCTTCTTAAGTTTTTTTGAACAAAGTCGCTATATTTTGTTTTATTCTGTTCTAGTGCATGATCAAATACTATGGTGCTTTTACCAACACCAAATTCTAAAATAGTGGTTACTTTTCTAGAAGTTACTAGATAGTGTAAACGAATCAAGTCATCCAATTCTGCAGAACAAGGGATATTCGTTTCAGAGTCAACATTGAAATATGCTTCTGAAACATTTTTTTGATCTACCTGGCCATAATCTTCAAGATTAATTTCCAAGTTTTGATGGAATGGATTTTGTTTTAAATATTCGTCATAATTTAATAACTCTTTAAATAATTCCATTGTGAATCCTAACGATGTAATTTTGTAATTTATTCTGTTATTATAGTTAATCAGCAGGTTCAAAAGCTAGCTTCTAACTATAATAAAAAACCAGATATGTTGAGCCATTTTTAGTCCTGTAGGCTTTTTTTTCCATGTTTATTTGTCAATCATTTTTACTATATTTAAAAGACCATTTATTTCATGAGAATAATATGTTACTACAAATATATATCTAGTTCATTGCTAATAAATAAAAGATTGTTCATTTATTGAACAATAATAATATACAAAGAAGTCATCTTTTTTTTTTCAATTTCTTTATACTAGGGGGCGGTAGCCTGTCTATCATTTGACTTCAATTTTTTCTTTACTTCTACTTATTAAAGAAAAGGCGGGTTAAATAATCAGACTTAAATAATAATCCAAATAATATTTATCTCTTTAACAATTAAGAAATTAGACGAAAAATATGCCTTACTTTTCAATTCTTGGTAATCATAATGACTGACACTCTTGACACTGGTATAAAAAATGTACGCAATGTTATTCAATATAATATTGGATTTGGAGCTATTACTCAGCTTTCATCTATTTTAGAGAGCAAAAGAGTGGCTCAAAAGCCAGTTGTTTTTTTTATAGATGAATGTTTTACAAACGATATACAGTTTTGTTCTAAGTTAAAGGTTAAAAATGAAGATTTTACAATCTTTGTTTCAACACATGATGAACCAACCACAGATTACATTGATACATTAGTTGATAATTTGCATGATAAAAAAGTAATTACTCCATCTGCTATTGTAGGTATTGGTGGTGGCATTACAATGGACATTGCCAAGGCTGTCTCTAATTTATTGACTAATGGGGGTAAGGCAGCAGATTATCAGGGTTGGGATTTGGTTCAAAAACCTGGTATTTTCAAAATAGCAGTGCCTACAATCTCTGGAACAGGTTCTGAGGCGACCCGAACCTGCGTAATGACTAATAAAAAGACTAGACTAAAGCTGGGTATGAATAGTGATTATACTGTTTATGACCAGATTATTATGGATCCCGAATTGACTTCCACAGTGCCTCAAAACCAGTATTTTTATACTGGTATGGATGCATTCATTCATTGCATTGAGGCGCTTAGTGGGAGCTATCGAAATGCTATTGGAGATGCTTTCTCAGAGCAAACCATTAATTTATGTCGTGATGTTTTTAATAGTAAGGATATGATGACTGATGACAATCGCTCAAAAATGATGGTCGCATCCTATCTTGGTGGTTGTGCAATTGCCACCAGCTATGTTGGTGTAGTGCATCCTTTTTCGGCAGGATTGAGTGTTGTTCTAGGAACTCATCACTGCATTGCTAACTGTATTACTATGAGAGCAATGGAAGAGTTTTATCCTGATGAGTTCAATGAATTCTGGCAGATGGTGAAAAAACAGGGCATTGAAATTCCTATGGGGGTTTGTAGGGATCTAACTGACGAGCAGTTTGAACAGCTCTATGCTGCAACTGTTATCCATGAAAAACCTTTAACTAATGCTCTTGGTGAAGACTTTAAGACAATCTTGACGAAGGAAAAAGTGATTGAAATTTTTAAGAAAATGTAATTATGAATGATTTTAAAATACCCTTTAGTGGCCGTGCCCATAACTATACAGATGAAGAGGTTAAAGAAGTAGTAAATGCAATGCAAACCGCAGATACCTTGACTCAAGGCATTTATCTAGAAAGATTCCAACAGAAATTTTGTGACTATGTAGGGGCTCAGCACGCTTTTGCCCTAAATAATGCAACTGCAGCGCTAGAACTTGCTGCACAACTTGCGCAACTGAATGAGGGGGATGAAGTCATCATTCCAGGTCACACTTACACCTCATCTGCATATCCTTTTTTGAAGAATGGGGCAAGCATTGTTTGGGCTGATATTGATTTGAATACTCGCGTCATTTCTGCAGAGACCATCGAACGTTGTATCACTCCAAAAACTAGGTTGATTGTCGTCGTGCATCTTTATGGATATGGAGCAGATATGCCAACTATCATGGAACTTGCACAAAGGCATAACTTAATTGTCGTGGAAGATGCAGCACAGGCGCTTGGTGTTGAAATCAAAGGTCAGATGGCTGGAACTTTTGGTGATTTTGGAGTTTATTCCTTTCATTCACACAAAAATATGTCGACATTGGGGGAGGGTGGAATGCTAACTGTTAAAGATAAACAGATAGCTAATATCATACCGATGCTTCGCCATAATGGCCACTGTTCTTTTAACTATGAACAGAAATATTATTGGACTCCCGCTATGGGTAATGTTGATCTCCCTGAATTAAATGGAAAGCCTCTCTTCCCTAACAACTTCTGCCTGGGGGAAGTCGAATGTGCTTTAGGCATTAAACTGCTGGATCGCATTGACCAGATAAATATAGAAAAACGACAACGAGCAATGATCTTTATTGATGCCTTGGCTGACCATCTCGAATTGGAATTCCATAAAGTTGACTCAAGAAGACATAATTACCATTTGCTAGCAGCTCGATTGACTAATGGTGACCGTGACTACTTTATGCAAAAAATGGCAGAAAAGGAGAAGATTCAATGTGTTGTTCAATATTACCCACTTTATCGCTATGATTTATATAAAAAAACTGGACAGAGCAAAGCAAAATGTCCAAATACTGATCTTTTTTTTGATAATATGATTTCTTTTCCTTTTAGTCACAAGCTTAGTGATGAGCAACTTGAGGTGATAATTTTAGCTACAAAGAGGTGCTTGGTCTAGATGTCATCAGTCTCAGTTAATCAATCTAAACTTAATATACGTGAACCATTGATTTCGGTCATTGTTGCAGCTTATAACCAAGAGCGTTTTATTGGCCGTTGCTTGCGTTCGTTGTTAAACCAAACAATGCCACATCAAAACTATGAGATTATTGTTATTGATGATGGAAGTAATGATCGTACTCAATATGCACTAGAACTTTTCTGTGACCCATTTGATTCAATAATCAAGGTAATTAAAAACGATACTAATCAAGGCTTGCCTGCCGCAATTAATCAAGGTATTCGTATGTCAAAGTCTCCTTATGTAGTGAGGGTTGACTCGGATGATTTTGTTAATATTAACTTTTTAAATATGCTCCACTTGTATTTAGAAGTAAATAACTATGCAGATGCTGTTGCTTGTGACTACCTGCTCCTTGATGATGAGGAGCGTGTCCTTGGACGAGGTAAAAGCTCAGAAGACCCTATAGCTTGCGGGATAATGTTTCATAGGAAGCATCTTATTGATATTGGTCTTTATGATGAATCTTTTCGTTGGCAGGAAGATCGAGAAATACGTATCCGATTTGAGAAGAAGTATAATATTCATTATTTGGAAATGCCACTCTATCGGTATAGAAGGCATGACAGTAATCTCACTAATAATCATAAAAAAATGGAATACTTTAACCAAAAACTTAACAATAAGTACTCAAAAAACACTAAAACTTAGCTAACTAATTTAAGCCAATGTCAACAGCGATTATCCAGGCAAGAATGGGGTCAAAACGACTTCCTAATAAGATGCTACTTCATCTCCATGGCCACCCAATTATTGAGTGGGTCTATCGAAGAGTTAAAAAATCTGAGAGATTAAATAAAATCATCTTTGCTTTACCTGAAAACGAAGAAGATGACCTCTTAGCTTGGTATCTTAATTCTATTGGTGCAATTGTCTTTCGTGGAAGTGAGGACGATCTTGTAGATCGTTTCTATCAAGCTGCAAAATCTTCTCTTTCAGAGGTTGTAGTTCGAATATGTGCTGACAATCCACTTATCTGTGCCAGCGAAATTGATCGTTTAATCGATTATTTTATCAAGCATAAGTGTGATTATGCATATAATCATATTCCTAAAAATAATACATATCCAGATGGGTTGGGTGCAGAAATCTGTCGTGTAGAACTGTTGAAAGAAATTAATGTAAAGGCTAAAAAACCTAACCATCGTGAACATCTTTTTAATTATATATGGGAACACTCAGGTCAATATTCAATTAAGACTTTTAATCCACCAAAAGAGTTTGCTTACCCAGAACTTAAGCTTGATATAGATACTCATGGAGACTATAAACGATTATTGAAAAAAAAATATCGAATCGAAATGAATACATTGGAAGTCATCCAAGCTGCACTTTACTAATATACTAAAATTAAAAAATGAAAATACTTGATTTATTTAAAATTCCAAATTTCCTCAATAGTCAAATTCGCCCTCCGTATATAATTGCTGAGGCAGGTGTGAATCATGAAACTGACATGAATATTGCACGGCGCCTTATAGATGAGGCTCTAGAAGGTGGCGCTCATGCAATTAAATTCCAGACTTATAAGGCGCATACTCTTGCCTCCCAGGGCTCTCCTGCTTATTGGGATATTACCAAGGAGCCAATAGATAGCCAATACAAACTTTTCCAAAAATATGATAAATTCTGGAAGGAGGAGTTTGAACAACTCAAAATATACTGCGATAAGGCAGGAATTGAATTTATGAGTACCCCGTTTGATATTGAGTCTGCAACATTCCTCAATGACATGATGGATGTTTTTAAGATATCTTCTTCTGATATCACTAATAAACCCTTTATCGAATTTATCTGTGACTTTGGTAAACCGATTCTTTTATCTACTGGCGCATCAAACCTAGATGAGATTAGAGAGGCTGTTGAATGGATTAATAACAAGGTTCCTGTTGCACTTTTGCACTGCATATTAAACTATCCAACAGATGATAATAACGCAAACCTGGGTATGATTAAAGATTTGCAGAAAAAATTTCCTGACAAAATTATTGGATACTCAGACCACACTCATCCAAACAATATGAAGGTTTTAGAGATGGCAACACTTTTGGGCGCGTCTATTATTGAAAAACACTTTACACATGATAAGTCTTTACCTGGTAATGACCATTATCATGCAATGAATAAGGAAGATTTAAAATTTTTTATTAAGAGGCTTGAGCAAATGTCCCTTATTTTAGGTAGCCAAGAAAAGTATCCATTGTTAAGTGAAAGTCCAGCAAGAAAAAACGCAAGAAGAAGCTTGGTTGCCTCTAAGAATATTTCTAAAGGAACAATCATTGACCACGAACACTTAACTTGGAAGCGACCTGCAAATGGAATTAGCCCAAGAAATATTGAAAATGTTTTAGGGAAAAAAGCTTTAAGAGATATTGATGATGATGAAATTTTACAGTGGGATATATTGATTTAATTATGGATTTAAGCGACTCACATCTTATAATAATCCTTTTGTAATGATTCTTCTAGGAGCAGCAGAAGTTGGTTCAGTAAGATACTTGATGGAGTTATACCCTCATCTTGATTTTCAGTTTGATTGTGTTGGAAGTAAACTGACTGAGCAAATATTTGTTGAGAATAATCTACAACTTAATTCGGATTGGCAAAATTCTAAGCCACTTGCTGTAATAACGGGGACATCACTAGGTAATTCTCTGGATAAAAAAATAATTAATTGGGCTAACCAATTAGGTTTGCCCTCAATTTCTATAATTGACCACTGGAGTTGGTACAGAAAAAGGTTTGAACTCAATAATCAATTAGTCCTTCCAGACTTTATTTTTGTAAATGATGATATTGCTTATGATGATGCCTTGAGTGAAGGCCTACCATCCGAAAAAATTGTTATTGCAGGAAACCCTGTGCTTGAGTCACTATATTTAAATGTAAATCGGCAGCTAATTGCTAAAGAGGAGATGCTTAATTTATATAATTTACCAACAAAAAGAATTATTTTTTTTATATCTGAAGAATTAGCTTCTTGTTTTAATGCAACAGATGATGTTCTAGGTTATGATGAGTTTTCAGTTCTTGATCAAATAATCTCATTGTTGAAGCCTAGTGATCATCTTGTAATCAAGATGCATCCAGAAGAGAAAACAGATAAATATCATTACTTAAAAAATGATAATGTAAGTTTACTGCGAATGATTGATATTTATTCTTTAAATGTATTAGCTGATGTAGTTATTGGTATGGCATCGATGTTATTACTTGAATTAGCAATGCTTCGTAATGACATTATCAGTTTCCGTCCAAATGCTAAACAAGCGTTTATTGGTAGACGCTTATCAGCAACAGTTGATGTTACTTCTCAAGAAGAGCTTGAGAGCCTACTTAGTTATCCAGAGTATATTGATGGGAAATTTCGTGAAAGTTTTAATGGCTCATCTGCAAGGATTACATCATTAATAAAGGACATAATTTAATGAGGATTGTTGCTAGTATTCAAGCAAGAATGGGATCAAATCGGTTGCCAGGTAAAGTGTTGAAGGATATTTGTGGCAAGCCAATGTTATTGAGGCAAATTGAGAGAATTAATAGAAGTCGATTGCTTGATGAGGTTGTTGTTGCAACAACTAATAGTGAAAAAGATAATGAAATAGTAGAGTTTTGTGAGCAACATTCTATTTTATGTTTTCGAGGTTCGGAGAGTGACGTCCTCAACCGTGTTTCCTGTCTTATTAGTGAGCATCAAATTGATGTCCATGTTGAGTTTTGTGGTGATTCGCCAATAATAGACCCTCAAATTATTGATGAGTTTATTGGTTATTATCTTAAGCATCAGAATAGTTTTGATTATGTTTCTAATTCAATAAAAACGACATATCCCCCAGGACAAGAGGTGAGTGTTTATCTAGGAAAAGTGCTTATTGAATTGGATCAAACACTAAGTCTTGATGATTCAATGAGAGAGCACGCTGGTTACAATATCACACGTTTTCCAGATAAGTATCATATTGCCTCTTTAGTTGCTCCTGAATGCTTTTATGAGACTGAGGCTTACCTTGAGGTAGATACTCTAAAAGATCTTGAAATGATGAGAAAACTTGTCGGTTACTTTTTAGATAAAGGTATTAATCATTTTACTTTATCACAAATATTGGAATTTTTAAAAAAACATCCTGAGATTATGCAGCTAAATAGTAAGGAAGATCGGCGGTGGAAAATATTGAGAGAGGATTCTGATGCTTAAGGCTATGATTGTTGGCTGTGGCCAAATTGCAGGTGGTATTAATCAAAGTTTAAACACCCATGGTGGTGCATATCAAGTACGAGATGGTGTATCAATTGTTGCCTGTATAGATACTGATCAGGGGCGGAGTCATGGCTTTGCTGAAACCTTCAATTGTGAAGTTGAAAAGGACCTTCATAAAGCTATTGACAAACACCAACCAGATATTATCTCAGTATGTACTCCAGACTCTTCACACTTCTTTATCACTGAGCAAATACTTCAAGCGAAACAAAAGCCAAAAGTCATTTTCCTTGAGAAACCTGCTTGTAGAAAGGAAGAAGAATTAGGCCATCTTATTGGATTGAGTGAAAAAGCAGGAGTCGACATTGTTGTTAACCACTCTAGAAGATTTGATCAGCACCATCAGCAATTGAGAGATCGAATCAAGGCTGGAGAGTTTGGAGATTTGAGAAGTATATATGCTACATACTATAGTGGTTGGAAGCATAATGGTATTCATGTAATTGATTCACTTTCATATCTATTTTGTGACTCTATTGTTGTAGATATAGTTACCAAAGCGTGGGAGAGTCCATATGAAGGGGATCCAACCATAGAACTACTAGCAAGTTTCAAAGAGCAAGATGCAATAATTCATTTAAATGGCTTTGATGAGAAGGATTATCAATTTTTTGAGATAGATCTTCGTTTTAATAAATCAAGGTTGCGTTTGGAAAATTTTGGTGAGAGAATCTTACTGGAAACCAAAATTATTAATGAGGCTGGTGAAAATGTAATTCAGATGGCCAATATCGGATTGGATAATAAAACAGAAACATCTATGCAGCAAGCAGTTAATCTTATTTGCCAAAGCATTGAAGATAATAATCCAGTATTGTTAGAAGGTTACTTGCTTCAAGATGTAGTAGAAACTATGAATACAATTTGGCAATGTAAGGAAGAATATGAAAAGTATAGATTTAAATAGATCAGAATTAGCAATAAATGGAGGCCAGCCTCTTAGAGTTAAGCCATGGCTTGATAATTTCACAATGGCAGAAGAGGAAAAACAGGCGGTTCTTCGTGTAATGGATAGTGGTTATCTCTCCTTATTTGAAGGGTCACATACTCCTGACATGCCATTTTCATTCAAGGGTGGTCCTGAGGTTCAGTCACTTGAAGAAGAGTGGGGTGATTATTATGGCATAAAGCACTCAATTTCAGTAAATAGTGCAACATCTGGGCTTTATGCTGCAATCGGCGCACTAGAAATTGGATATGGTGATGAGGTTATCGTATCACCTTATACTATGACTGCGTGTGCAATTGCACCATTGGTATATGGGGCGATTCCAGTGTTTGCTGATGTAGAGTTAGAGTCAGGCTCATTAGACCCTAAAAGTATTCTAGAGAAAGTTACGCCAAGAACAAAAGCGATATTGGTAGTTCACCAGTTTGGTATTCCTGCAAATATGGATGCTATTATGGAGATTGCTAAGAAGTATGGACTGAAGGTTATTGAAGACTGTGCTCAAGCACATGGCGCAAAATATAAAAACAAATATGTTGGCACATTAGGTGATATTGGTGTATTCAGTTTCAATGTAAATAAATCAATTCAAACTGGTGAGGGAGGGATTTGTATTACTAAAGATGATGATCTGGCGTATCGGCTTCAACTTATTAGGAACCATGGAGAAGCGGTAGTAGGTAATGCTGGTTATGAAAATATCGTGAATATTGTGGGTTTTAATTACAGACTTACTGAATTACAAGCTGCAATTGCAAGAGAACAGTTGAAAAAAATGAATGGTTTCAATGCTATTCGATTAGAATATGTTGACTATCTAATTGATGGATTGAAAGATATTTCTTTTCTAACACCATTGGTATCACGTCAAGAATGCCACTCGACTTATTATGTAATGCCAATTCGCTTTAATGAAGAAATTGCAGGAGTAACAAGGAATGAATTTGTAATGGCAGTTAATTCTGAGGGGGCTGCTTTTTTTCAGGGCTATGTTAGGCCACTTTATCTTCAACCGCTATATCAAAAACGAATATTTTATAAAAAAGGATATCCATTTTCTGCTCCTGAAAATTCTGAATGTTATATGAATTATAATCAGGGAATCTGCCCAATAGCAGAGGAGCTTCATTTTTCTCAGATGCTGATCAATGAACATGTTCGTCCACCACAAGATATGGAAGATATAACAATGCTTTTAAAAATACTAAAAAAAGTGAGTTAATAAATGAGTATTTTTCTTAAACTTTTAAAATGCCTAGTCTAGCTTCAAAATAATATACATCCAGTCTAATAATTTATGATTTACAAAAATAAAAGGCAAAATGAAATATTTATTTCACTTTAATACATTTAATGACATTGATCATATGACTCCAGTTGTGTGGAAATTTTTGGAGAAAGGTGAGGCTGTTGATGTGATATTTTTATCAGATTATGACTTTAATGAAGACTATAGGATTGTTTTTTTATCGAAGTATAAAAAGTTCCGAGTGTATAGAGTGAGTTTTTTTCAAAAAGTTCGAAATAAACTTTTTTTTAATACAAAGTCACGTGCTCTTATAAAAAAGTACAAGATTTATAAGTATATTATTGAATTTATTTCAGAAAATCTCTGGAAAAATAGTTATCTTAAAAAAAGAGATATAAAAGCAGTCATATATGAATGGGGAACTTTCCGACTTAATCTTGATGATGCTATTCAGCAAAAAACGCCCACAATTGTTTTGCCTCATGGATTAAATATTTTTAAAAATTACGATATAAATAATTCTATTTCAGAACGAAAAAAAAATAGTGGTAATTGGCCTGATTTTGCTAATCGTGATATTTTTGATGTATACGTTGTTCAATCAGAAAGACATAAAAAATGGTGTATTGACTGGGGTCAAAGTCCTGAAAAAGTTGAGGTCTGGGGAAGTGCAAGATTCTATCCGCCTTGGTCTGCTCTGAATCTAAAATTATGCGGTGATATGAAGAGAAATATTCCTAAAAACTTAATGAAAGTTGTTTTTTTTCTACCTCACTGGTCTTATAACGTCAAAGTTGAAAAGGTGATTACTTTATTAGATAAGATTAGTTCTCTTTCTTATGTGCATCTATTTATTAAAGGTCATACAAGAGGAAGTGGAACAATTTTGGATGAACATATTAAGGCTATAGGGCAAAAAAATAATATAGAGTTTGATGTCAAAGAGCATTCACCTCAGCTAATATCTTATTCAGATATAGTTATAAATTTTGGTTCAAGCATTGCTATAGATGCTCTCAATATGGATACACCTTCGATACATGCACCGTATCTTCATTCAAATAGAACTATTTTTGATGATGGGCTTGTTAATTATGTAGCAGATAGTGATGAAGAAGTAATTGCATTTATTGATAAAAATTATAGTAGTGTTTTAAGTTTGCCTGATAAAGAAAGAAAGAACTTATTTTATTTTAAAGAGGTTTATGGCGCAGTTGAAGAGGTTGACGTACATGATTCATATTATAAAAATATAAAAAATATAGCCTCATTAATACCCATTAAATAATTGATTAAGATAAGGAGAAGTTAAATTAAATGTTAAAAAATAGTACGAAATTAATTAATAGCATAAAAAATAAAGGGTTGATAGTTACTTTAGGGCTAGTTATAAGACTAATTTTTTCAAAAATATCTCTTGTTCTTTCTGGGCTAAGATTTTTTAACATCTTTAATAATATTTACACAAATAAAAATTATGGGGAATTCCATATAAGATACTTTATACCCTCAAGAACTACATTAAAGCGCGCTAAAGAGGCGCATCAAAAAGAAAAAATAACGAGAACATGGATTAAAGAAATGCGAAATAAGGATGGAGTATTGTGGGATATTGGAGCAAATATTGGAGTGTTCTCTTTGTTGGCTGCAAAATATGGCGTAAGAGTAGTTAGTTTTGAGCCACTGTATTCTAACTATTATGTGTTGTGCAAAAATGTTGAGATTAATTCAGATATATCAAAACTCATTACTGTCTTACCTATTGCTTTGTCAGATATTAGCATGGTTGATGATTTATACATCCCAACTAGTGATGAAGGTTATTCAGGAGTCTCATTTGGTGAGCCAATTGATCAGTTTGAGGAATTTGTGAAAACAACAAGATATAATAAAAACTTAGAGTATTCTTCCAAGAGTTCTATATTAGGAATGAGTGGTGATGAAATTTCAAAACTACTCCCAGGTGATTTAGCAAGCCCAAATTATATTAAAATTGATGTCGATAATATAGAGTATAAAATAGTTTCAGGGTTGCGCAATATATTAAAAAAACCTGAGTTACAATCAGTATTGATTGAAATAAACGAATCAACGATAGAAAAAAGTAAAGTAATTCATAATATAATGAATGAAAGTGGTTTTTCCTGTTCTCCTGAAGATAAAGAGTTAACTGTTGGTTCGACGTATAATTATATTTTTCGAAGGAAATGAATAAATACCTAAATAATTATAATTTTAGGCTACGAGATTAGTTTTTCTTAAAAGTTCATAATGAAGTGAAAAAAAATCTAGTTACTACAGCTCTAGAGAGCACTTGGGGCTCATCGAATGATTACTTATGTTTTTTGGGGGATTGGTGCACCATTTATTCAAGGCGCCATGTATGGGGTAATCGGCAACATGAAGTGATCTTGTACCATTGGGATGATCGAAATAAGCTCCATGAGGATTTCAAGTATATTCAAGATCTAAATAAAAAAATAACAAATAACCTTGTTGTTATTTTGAATGATATTCATGGTACAAGATATTCTTCAAGAGTTTGGAATATACTAATTGGAAATTGGTTAACACAATTTACGGCAGTTGTATTTGATCGTTGGTCTATAATCAAGAAGTCTGAGGAACAACACAGAGATAATCTAGAAACAATTATTCTCAACATGGAGTCTAAAGATTTTGTCCCAAACCATTCTACTCAAGCTTCTGAATTATTTTATGATGATAATTGGAATCATTTTCTTTGTGGCAAGATAATAAAAAATTGGACTACTATTAAAGTACTAGAGAAAGACTACATGCCAGATAAAGAAAATGATGAAACCACTATGAATGGCCAGAAAATATCATATATCTCTCGTCTTAAATCTCTTTTGAGGGTTTTCTTAAATAAGGTAAAGCAGTTATTTCTTGTGTCTAAAACTTACATGTTTTCTGTGACATATTTAGGAGAAATGAGAGAATTTTATCTAAATTTGTCTCTTGGATTAAAAGCAACGCCAATGCAAACAATAGAGCCTATATTGACTGAGTATGATAAAAATTTTAGAGATTGGAAAATTAATAATAATTTATCTGACGACTTTGAAAGTGTTTTATTGTCCTTAATACCATACTTTATGCCAAAGTCATACTTAGAGGGCTTTAATAAATATATTGATAAAAGTAAAAAGTTATATAG
>Ga0209482_1001749_pt1 | contig 14349 bp, 10 predicted proteins | sample CoawatmetaG10DNA_FD_187512 | JGI IMG/M metagenome (GOLD analysis project Ga0209482, IMG submission 187512) | Marine microbial communities from the West Antarctic Peninsula - Coastal water metaG104-DNA (SPAdes) (version 2) | ecosystem: Environmental > Aquatic > Marine > Coastal ...
TGGCGTCCCAGAGAGGAGTCGAACCTCCGGCCTGCCGCTTAGGAGGCGGCTGCTCTATCCAGCTGAGCTACTGGGACATTGTAGCCGAGCAGTCTAACAGCTAGCGAATTCTATGGGTACCTGCATTGTATACAAATGGTGTAAATAATGAGGTATTTATGCAACTTATATAAATGCTAAAGATTGTGCTAATGTTAATAAGAATGATTTGCATTAAGAGTAATGGTTGTTTATTATACGTGCATCACTTTCAATCAACTTTATTAGAGAAAACCTATGAATAAAACACTTCTTTCTGTAATTGTTGCCGCTAGCGTAACTTTAACTGGTCAAGCCAATGCTGGTGCCCATGCAGAGGTTTATGCAGACTTCCCTATTACAGTAAAAAACTATTCTGGTAGTGAAACCCATTCTGAGGCTTATACTGGCCAGATGGCACGCCATACTCTGCATAACTCAACTAAAAAGTTGATTAGTGGAGGTGCTAGTTTAGAGCAAACTAAAGCGTACTTTAATGGTAAAGAGCCGGGTAGAGTTATTGTCGACCCGGTTTCAAAAGATGGCTTCCCAGTGCTACAAACGCATGTAGATAAAATTTCAACAGGCAAAAATCTTTCTGGAAAAGCCTATAAGGGCTTAATTTCTGGCATGCCTGGTGGGCTCACAGGGGCTGAGTTGCTAGACCTGCTGCTAGAAAAAGCTGCAGCTACAGAAACAGGCTTTGACCCTTTAACAGGCTATGACTACACGCAGTTGGTTTCTAAGTTCACTATGGGCGCTGTGTTTTACAATCAGGCAGTAGATAACTACTTAGATGAAAAGCTAGGTGCGGATGTGAATCCAAACAACAAGGCTTACAAAGAGGGCAAGGCCTATACAGGTAAGGAGCACGTATGGGACGAAGCCTTTGGTTATTTTGGCGCCCCAGCTCACACCATGACGTTAACGGCTGCAGAAGTTTATGGTATCGCTAAGCAAAAAGCGGACAGCTTTGACAAGGCGGACTACAATAACGACGGCAAGGTGTCATTAGTTACTGAGATGGCCTATGCCCATGCATACTACGCAGCCTCGTTTGATAAGGGCGGCAAAACTAAGTACCTTCATACGATTGTTCAGGCCTTTTTAGATGGCCGTAACCTAATATCTTCTGCTAATGGTGAAGCGCTTACCGCTGGCCAACGCAGGGAATTGATGGGCTATGCAGGCATTATTAAAAGCCAATGGCAGCGTTTAATTGCCGAAGCTGTGTTTAAGTATGCAGGTTCTGTATACGGTGATATTGAAAAGCTAGAAACTATCATTGAAGCTAATGGTGATGCTGTGAAGGCTTATCGTAACTACGCCAAGCATTGGGGTGAGTTGAAAGGTTTCGCCTTAGCCTTGGAAGCCGGTGGTGTAAACCTTGGCGCAACAGGCGTTAAGCTGAATAGGTTGCTTGGGTACAGCCCAGTATTGCTAGGTAATACTCAAGTTGCCGCCCTAGTTAATGGTGAGTTTGTGCAAAGCTCGTCGGTGAGTATGGGTGAGTATCGGGTGCAGATGATTAAGTTACAAAAACTGATGATCGATGATTTTGGCGTTGAAGCTCGTAGCAAGGACGTGACGGCAAACTTAGCTCAGCTTGTAGATTCGCTGGGTGAAGCTTTGGCAGCAGAAAATGACTAACTACTGGCTTAGTCAATAGTGCAATGGTTACTTGAGTTTGCACAATCTTGGTTTTCTGAACTTACCAGTTTAGTGAGCCAAGGTAGCAAGCGCGTGTTTCTAGGTTATTTATTAAGTGCTGCTATATTGGCCATTATATGGCTAATGTGGCAGCGCAAGCTTAACTTTATGGCAGCTGTGGGCTGGTTGTTTCGGCGCGAAACTTGGTGGTCTAGGTCCAGTAAATCGGACTACCGGTTGATGCTGCTCAACCAGCCTTTAATGCTTCTGTTAAGCCCGCTCTTGCTCAGCAAGCTAGTCCTTGCTACTAGTATCTTTTACAGCCTTAGTGATTGGGTGGTGCGGCCCTTATGGTCGTCTGACATATCTGCTTTTTGGGTGTCGGTGCTGTTTACAACATGTTTATTTGTAGTGGATGATGCAAGCCGTTATTATCTACATCGACTCATGCACCGCTGGCCTGCTTTGTGGGCTTTCCATCGAGTACACCATACTGCTGAAAGCTTAACGCCGTTTACGGTTTTTCGTACGCACCCCGTTGAGGGAGTGCTGTTTGGCTTGCGGAGCGCCCTAGTGCAAGGGTTTTTAATCGGTGTCTTTGTATTTTTATTTTATGATCGAGTGACTTTACTGAGTGTATTGGGAGCCAATGTATTTACCGCTGCATTAAATCTCTTAGGGTCTAATTTACGTCATTCGCCAGTACCTATTAGCTATGGCAAAACGCTAGAGTCCTGGCTGATCTCTCCAGCGCAACACCAAATACATCACTCCCAAGCTCGCGAGCACTGGAACAAAAACTTTGGTGCATTTATTGCGGTGTGGGATCGACTGGGTAATACTTTAGAGTACGGTTCTAACACACAAGATTTAACCTATGGTCTGAGACATCAAAAACCCCAAGAGCACCAACTAGTTACCTTGTACTGGCAGCCTTTTAAACATTGCTGGCGCTGCTTGCGGCGCAACAAAATAGAACCCAATAGCGCCATGAGCGCCATAAGTGAGACACCATAAATGAGATCTTTTAATGTATTCAACAGCCTTGTAGTAACTGCTATTACTGCGAGTATTTTGGCAGTAACAAGCGCCCAAGCCAGTGGCGTGGTGAACGTTTATTCGGCCCGTAAAGAAGCCTTGATTAAACCCTTGTTAGACCAGTTTAGTGACACCACGGGCATTAAGGTCAACCTAATTACTGGCAAGGCAGATGCTTTACTAAAACGCTTGCAGGTTGAGGGTAGTGCAACACCTGCAGATTTATTCATTACTGTAGATGCTGGTCGTCTGCATCGGGCTAAAGAGGCAGGTGTGCTAAAGCCAGTATCTATGCCATTGTTGGAAGAGACCATCCCAAAAGAGCTGAGGGATGATGCGGGTTACTGGTATGGACTAACTCTCAGGGCTAGGCCTATTATCTATGCCAAAGACCGGGTCACACCCTCTGATTTGTCTACCTACGAAGCCTTAGCTGAAGCTCAATGGAGTGGCCGCCTATGTTTGCGGTCGTCACAATCAGTTTATAATCAGTCCTTGGTTGCTGCTACCATTGATGCGCTGGGCGCTTCAAATACTCAGAGCTGGATGGAAGGCATGGTTAAAAACCTTGCTAAAGCGCCGTCAGGTGGCGATACTGACCAGCTAAAAGCCTTGGCGGCAGGGGTATGTGACGTGACCATCGTCAATACTTACTATTTGGGCCGGATGATTAATAGTAGCAAACAAGCTGACCAGAATGTGGCTAGCAAGGTGGCGGTATTCTGGCCCAATCAGACTGGTTCAGGGGCATTGAGCCGCGGGGCACATTTTAATGTGAGTGGTGCAGGCTTTACTAAATATGGAAAGCACCTCAAGCAAGCTCAAGCACTGTTAGAGTATCTTGCATCTGAGTCAGCGCAGGCTTGGTATGCAGAAATTAATAACGAATACCCGGTAGTAGAGGGCGTGGAAATCTCATCGGCTCTTAAGAGCTTTGGCGCTTATAAGATGGACTCGATTGACCTAGAAATATTAGGCCAGAACAACCGGCAAGCGGCTCAATTAATGGACCGTGCTGGATGGCGATAAATAATGTGGTGGTATTCAATAGGTGGTAGACGTTAGATGATAGGTTATTGGGTTAATGTTTAAACGTCACGGATTAAGTGTGTTTGCTGTGGTAATTGCGGCATTCATATCACTGCCTGTGATTGTGATCTTAAGTTACCTATTTAAAGCTGAAGGTGTGTTGTGGCAGCATCTTCTAGATACAGTATTAAGTGATTACCTCATTAATTCTTTGCTGCTGATGTTGGGTGTTGGCACAGGGGTATTAATGCTGGGCGTGCCTACTGCCTGGTTGACTAGTATGTGCAGTTTTCCTGGGCGTCGTTGGTTAAGCTGGGCAGTATTATTACCTATGGCAATGCCAGCTTACATTATTGCCTATACCTATACAGGCTTATTAGACTTTGCAGGGCCAATACAAACCTGGATCAGAGACCTCACGGGGTTGGGCTATGGTGACTATTGGTTTTTTGAGATTCGTTCTCTTGGCGGCGCCATTGTAATGATGTCCCTCGTGCTTTATCCCTATGTTTATCTAATGGCTAGGGCTGCTTTTTTGGAGCAGTCAGTTAGCAGTATTGAAGTGGGTTGTAGCTTAGGGTATTCGCGCTGGCGTGCCATGTGGAGTTTAGCCTTGCCGATGGCTCGGCCTGCCATTATTGCGGGTTTATCTCTGGCGTTAATGGAAACTTTGGCAGACTACGGCACAGTGCAGTATTTTGGAGTCAGTACGTTCACAACAGGTATCTTCCGCACCTTTTATGGTTATGGAGACACGGCTGCTGCAGCGCAACTAGCAGCCAGTTTATTGGCTTTCGTGATGTTATTGATATTGCTTGAGCGTTATTCTAGACGACGTGCACGTTATCATTCAGCATCAGAATCTAAGGCTCGTGCAGACTTAATTCCATTAATGGGCCGTAATGCAGTTATAGCCGTTTCTGTGTGCTTGGCGCCGCTGATGTTTGGCTTTATTATTCCAGCAACTCAGTTACTATTCTGGGCGGTCTTTGAGGCAGAACCTTTAGGCTGGGAATTTGTTAGCCTAGCTTGGAATTCTTTTAGTTTGGCATTTGTGGCCGCTATCATTGCGGCGACACTGGCTATTATTTTGTCCTACGCAAGACGAAACAGACCCATTAAGCCTGTCCGTACGTTAATTGCTATGGCCGGTTTTGGCTATGCTTTGCCGGGTACTATTATTGCCATAGGTGTGTTAATTCCACTAGCCTGGTTAGACCATAGCCTTATAGCCCTTTTTGAACGTTTTGGGTGGCACAGCCCAGGTCTCATTTTATCAGGTAGTCTGGTGGCTTTGCTATTTGCATACACAGTGCGGTTCTTAGCTGTTGCGCTAGGTAGTGTTCATTCAGGTTTAGAAAAAATTAAACCTAGCCTAGACCACGCGGGTCGATCAATGGGCCATAGCCCTTGGGCCATTATAAGTAAAATTCATGTGCCTTTAATGCGCAGTTCTATACTTACCGCGGTATTAATTGTGTTTGTGGATGTGCTCAAAGAGTTACCAGCCACACTCATATTACGGCCATTTAACTTTAATACTATGGCGGTGCGGGCTTATGAGCTAGCATCAGACGAAAGGTTAGTAGATGCGGCGCCTGCTTCCATTATGATCGTACTTGTTGGGCTTATTCCCGTATTGATGTTACACGGCTCTATCGCTCATCGCAGGCCACAATAATATGAGAAATTTTAAATGACTATGTCTTTTGATAGCTCTGATCAGCATTTGCTGGTAGATAATGTAAGCATTGCCTATGGCCAACATACCATAGTGCAGGATGTAAGTTTGGCCGTAGGGGTTGGCGAAATCGGCTGTTTGTTGGGCCCTAGTGGCTGTGGTAAATCTACATTATTACGGGCTATAGCTGGTTTTGTGCCGTTGCAATCTGGCAGTATAAGTTTAGCTGGAAAAACGCTTGCCAAGGATGACTTTTGTTTGCTGGCAGAAGCTCGAGATGTGGGTATGGTGTTCCAAGATGTCGCCTTATTTCCCCATATAAACATTGCTGCTAATGTGGCCTTTGGCTTGCATCACTGGCCCAAGGCAGAGCAGGTGCAGCGCGTAGAAGAACTGTTAGATTTAGTTGGGTTAAGTGGTTATCAAGAACGATACCCACATGCCTTGTCTGGTGGCCAACAGCAACGTGTCGCTTTGGCTCGTGCTATGGCACCAAAACCAAGCTTTTTGTTATTAGATGAGCCTTTTTCTGGCCTAGATGCTATGTTGCGAGAAGAGCTGGTTCCTGAAGTTGGTGCTATTTTGCGCCAGGAAAAAATACCTGGGTTATTGGTTACCCATGATCAAACTGAAGCCTTTACTATGGCGGATCATGTGGCGGTAATGAACCATGGGCGTATTGAGCAGTGGGACACAGCCTACAATATTTACCACAAGCCAGATGGTCGATTTGTGGCTGATTTTATAGGAGAAGGAGACTTTTTGGCCTGCAATGTGAGTAGCGACACCTGTGTAGAGTCACCTATTGGCCATTTGTGTAGCGACCGGCCCCATGGTTTTTCTGCAGGCCAACAAGCTGAAGTGTTTATTCGACCTGATGACGTATTACATTTGGATGATAGCCCTATAACTGGGCGTATCCTCAGTAAGCGTTTTCGTGGTACTCATTTCTTGTATCGCGTATTAATAGCAGGTAATCAAACTTTGTTCTGTTTTGCCGACTCTCACCATAACCACGAAATTGGTGAAGAAATTGGCATTAAGCTCTCACTAGATCACTTAATGCTGTTTTAAATAAATCGCATCGACAAATCGATAGCACGACAGTCTTTAGTTAATGCGCCAATGGAAATGTAATCTACGCCCGTTTCTGCAATGGGTCGCAGGGTTTGTTCAGTGATTCCCCCAGATGCTTCCAGTTCAGCTCGTCCCGTGGCAAGTTGCACCGCTTTGCGCATGTCAGCCAAGGAAAAGTTGTCCAGCATTATGCGGTCTGCTCCCGCTTCTAATGCCTGGTTTAACTCATGCAAACTCTCTACTTCAACTTCTACTGGTTTTGTAGGTTCTTGTTTACGAGCGGTAGCAATGGCTTGGCTAATGCCTCCACAGGCAGCAATGTGGTTTTCTTTGATTAAAAAGGCATCATATAACCCTATACGATGGTTGTAACACTGACCGCAAGCAACCGCGTACTTTTGTGCCTTGCGCAGGCCTGGAATAGTTTTACGGGTGTCTAGCAGCTTTACTTGAGTGTCTGCCACCAATCCAGCATAGTAATGAGCGGTGCTAGCGGTGCCAGACAAGCATTGTAAAAAGTTAAGGGCGCAACGTTCGAAGGTTAATAGGCTGCGGGCATTGCCATGAGCTTGGAATAAAACTTGATTAGCCTGCACTTGATCGCCGTCAGCCACCATCCAATCAATTACAATAGTTGAGTCTACTTGGCGTGCTACTTCGTTAACCCAATCAACACCACAGATGGTAGCATTTTCACGGGTAATAATAGCTGCTAAAGCAATCTCAGCGGCTGGTATCAGCCGTGCCGTAATATCTCCATCACCTACATCTTCTAATAAAGCAGCGCTCACATTATTGTGCAAATCGGCCTTAAGAAAGTGGTCGTTGAGGACATTAGCTAGGGGTGTTGGCATTGGTGAGTTCCGCGCTAGAAGGGCTGTGGTTCAATGGGCGTTATGATACCACAGCGCTGCTGTGTGGTTAGAGAACAAATGATAACGTCAAAGGAATACTGATGAGTGCCATTAAGTTACCAATTAGCACAATAGAGGCGACTCTTTTTGGGTCCTGTTGGTATTGCTCCGCTACCATATAGTTTAATACTGCCGGTGGTAAGGCACCAAACACAATAAGCACGGCATATTGCTCAGGGGGCAGTTGAAGCAAAATTTGCGCTGCTATCGCCATTAAAATGCCGGATACGGGGCAAAGAATGGCGCCAACTAAGCCAACCTTCCAGTCGTCAAAAGAAATGTTGGTAAGGCGAATGCCCAAAGTAAAGAGCATTAATGGGATACAAATCTGCCCTAACATGTCGATGGGTAAGCTAACACTTGTGGGCAACTGAAGGCCGCTTAGTGCTACTGCAAAGCCAGCAATGGTGGCTATTATAACGGGTTGCTTGAGTATGCTTATTAAGCGCATCTTTGGATTGATCATAAAAATACCCAAACTAAAATGCAGGGTCATTTCTACTATAAAACAAACAACAGCAATGGCTAAAAAATCATCCCCAAAGGCTAATAAAATTAATGGGATGCCCATATTCCCCACATTATTAAACATCATGGGTGGCAAGAACGTCTTACTCGACCAAGGCGACATAGCAATAACCGGCCATAGGAGTAAGCCTGAACCGAGCACAACAATAATAGCACCAAAAGCCATAGGCCCAAGGTGGCCGATAGGTACAGACTGATCGGCCAATACTACAAATACTAGTAAAGGTACAAAGACCTCCATATTAATTTGGTTAATGAGTTTTATATCTGGCTTGCGCCAGCGGCCGTATCCAAAACCAATGGCACTGATCGCCACTAGGGGGAATACAGTAGCGAAAACCCGTTCAATAATGCTTTGATCCATAAATATCCAAACTATCCTTGTGTTTTAAGGTGGCCCAGCTATATAAGTTGGGGTGGTTACTAACGCTTACTTGTGGCCAAGGTGAATGCGCAAACATACCCACTAGATACAAGATAATGAAGGTAAAGACACCTTTATGACGCGCTATTAAACTCGTGCCTATACTATTTCTATGAGCTTACTTGTTTCAGTACGGTGGAATTCTTAATTGGCAACACGCTTTAGGGTGTTTATACAGTGTATAATTTTGTCTGGCTAATTGTTCAGACCAATATACCAGAAGAGTGCAAACACTGAAGTGTTTGACTGGGTTTTTTGACAATATCTTTTGTTATTTATCAAATTAAATATGAGATTGGCTAAATTATTATAGTGGTTAATTAGGGTAGTAAAACTTGACCAAGGCAGCACAAGCGGGTTATTTTTAAATTTTATGAAATTGGTAATACCAATAGAGAGTATTTATGGCGTATCAGCGTGTAAAACAGCCTAAAATATCAGATGTGATTATGGCTCAGTTAGAGGCGATGATTTTAGAAGGTAGCCTTAAACCGGGGCAGCAGTTGCCCCCAGAGCGAGAGTTAGCAGCTCAGTTTGAGGTTTCTCGGCCTTCTCTTAGGGAGGCGTTACAGAAACTATCGGCTAGGGGGCTTATAGTTAGTCGTCAAGGTGGTGGGTCATTTGTTTCTGAGAAAATTGGTAGCAGTATGGTGGATCCATTAACTGAACTTTTTTCTACGCATCCAGAAGCTCAAAATGACCTGCTAGAGTTTCGCCATGCCATAGAGGGTGTATCGGCTTACTATGCTGCACTGCGCTGCACAGAGGCTGATAAAAAGCGATTGCAACGATGTTATGCAGATTTGCAAGCGGCCCATGATGAGAAGCTGTTTGAGCAAGAAACTAAAGCTGATGCAGAGTTTCACTTAGCTATTGCTGAAGCGTCCCACAATGCGGTGTTATTGCACACTATGCGCTCTTTATTTACGTTACTTCATAATAATATATACGCCAATTTAGAGAGTGTTTATCCCAAGCGTGATACGCGTGAGCGTATCCACGAGCAACACCGAGTTTTATTGGATGCTATTGTCGCTGAAAACCCTGAAAAAGCTAGGAATGCTGCTCACGATCATTTAGCTTTTATAGAAGAAGCAATTATAGAGCAGGGTAAAGAATTTACTCGCCAAGAGCGCGCTATAAGGCGCTCTGGAGTATAATTTTAAAATGTAAAATATTTACTCGTGAGTCATTTTCAAGTCTTAAATTGGCATTATTTTTGTAATTATTGTAGTATTACTACATAGTATTTTATGTTGTTTAAAAGTGCAAAAATTTATGCATTTATGGATAGGAGAAAAACGTGTTGCAGTCTCATTCAGATATAGATCCAGTCGAAACACAAGAGTGGTTGGACGCATTGACATCAGTGATTAAAAACGAAGGCTCAGATCGTGCCCGATACATCTTAGGAAAACTAGGTGAGCAGGCTCGCCTACAAGGCGCTAAGTTAGAAAACACCCTTACTTCGCCTTATGTAAACAGTATTGCCCCGCAGGATGAGCAACATATGCCAGGGGATTTATTCATGGAACGGCGCATTCGTTCTTTGATTCGTTGGAACGCTATGGCTATGGTGATGCGCGCTAATGACAATAATGATGGTTTAGGTGGTCATATTGCCAGTTTCTCATCATCGGCTACGTTATACGATGTAGGTTTTAACTATTTTTTCCGCGGTAATACAGACCAGCAAGAAGGTGACTTAGTATTCTTCCAGGGTCATATTTCGCCTGGTATCTATGCCCGTTCTTATTTAGAGGGGCGCTTAACCGATGAGCAAATGGATAACTTTCGCCGTGAAGTAGATGGCAATGGCTTATCTTCCTACCCCCATCCATGGTTAATGCCAGACTATTGGCAGTTTCCGACAGTATCAATGGGCTTAGGCCCCCTGCAGGCAATTCATCAAGCCCATATTATGCGTTATCAACAACAACGTGGGTTGGTTGAAAATGGTGACCGTAAGGTATGGGCCTTTTTAGGTGATGGAGAGTGTGATGAGCCAGAATCATTAGGCTGCATCTCACTAGCTGGACGAGAAAAGTTGGATAACCTGATTTTCGTGGTTAATTGTAACTTGCAGCGTTTAGATGGCCCTGTGCGTGGTAATGGCAAAATTGTTCAAGAGCTTGAAGGTATATTTGTTGGCGCCGGCTGGCATGTCATTAAAGTGCTGTGGGGGCGTCACTGGGATCCTCTGCTAGCGAGGGATACCAAAGGTTTACTGCAAAAGCGCATGAACGAAGTTGTTGATGGCGAATCGCAAAACTACAAAGCCATGGGCGGTGCTTACACTCGTGAGCATTTCTTTGGGAAATACCCCGAGTTATTGGAGATGGTAGCCGACTATACTGACGATGACATTATGAAGCTTAATCGTGGTGGACATGACCCTTATAAAGTTTATGCAGCCTACCACGAAGCGACCAACACGCAGGGTAAGCCCACAGTTATTTTAGCTCAAACCATTAAAGGTTATGGTATGGGTAAGTCTGGCGAAGCTAAGAACCCAACTCACTCTCTCAAAAAACTTGATATGGACGAGATGGAAAGTTTCTGTGAGCGCTTTAACATTCCGTTAACGCGTGAACAAATTAAGAATGTACCTTATTACCGTCCGGCACAAGATACGCCAGAAATGAAATACATGCGTGAAAGGCGAGAAGCTTTAGGTGGTGTTTTACCAAGTCGGCGGAGTGATTTTCCATCGCTAAAGACGCCTAGTTTGGACTCTTTGGGTGGGCAACTAAAGTCTAGTGGTAAGCGTGAGATATCTACCACTATGTCATTTGTTCGCACGTTGACGACCCTGGTTAAAGATAAAGAAATTGGCCAGCGAGTTGTGCCAATTGTGCCAGATGAGGCCCGCACCTTTGGTATGGAGGGTATGTTCCGGCAGCTTGGTATTTATACCGCCGAAGGGCAGAAGTATGTGCCTCATGATGCTGATCAAGTAATGTACTATCGCGAAGACCAAGCGGGCCAGATTCTTGAAGAAGGAATTAACGAAGCGGGTGCTATGTCTGCATGGCTTGCTTGTGCAACGTCATACAGTAATAACAATTACGCCATGATTCCGTTTTATATTTTCTACTCTATGTTTGGCTTCCAGCGTGTTGGAGATATCGCGTGGGCTGCGGGTGACAGTCAGGCTCGTGGCTTTCTTATTGGAGCCACAGCAGGGCGCACCACGTTAAATGGTGAAGGTTTGCAGCATGAGGATGGCCACAGTCATATTTTGGGTAACTTGATTCCCAACTGTGTTACTTATGATCCTACCTATGCCTACGAACTAACGGTCATTATTCAAGATGGTCTGCATCGCATGTATGATTTAAAGGAAAATAAGTTCTACTACATTACTGTAATGAACGAAAACTACCATCAACCAGATATGCCAGTGGGCTGTGAGGCTGGAATTATCAAAGGTATGTATTTGTTAAAAGAGATTAAGCCTAAAGCCAAAAAACGAGTTCAGTTGCTGGGTAGTGGTACTATTTTGCGAGAAGTGGAAGCTGCTGCAGAAATTTTAGCTGAAGAGTTCAATATTGGTGCAGATGTTTGGAGTGCTACAAGCTTTAATGAGTTGGGCCGCGACGCGCAGGATGCGAGTCGTTGGAACATGCTGCACCCCGAGGCAACGCCAAAGCAAAGTTATGTAGAGCAATGTTTGTCTGGCCATGCTGGCCCTACTATTGCCGCTACAGACTACGTAAAAGCCTTTGCTGAGCAAATTCGTGAATTTGTGCCGTCTACTTATAAGGTGCTTGGCACCGATGGATATGGCCGTAGTGATAGTCGCGAAAAACTTAGAGAGTTTTTTGAAGTCAATCGTTACTATATTGTAGTTGCTGCGCTAAAGGCGCTGTCAGAAGACGGTATTATAAAGGTGACTGAGGTTTCGCGTGCTATTAAAAAGTTCAATATCGACAGTGATAAGCCAAACCCAGTTCACCTGTAAGCTGCTGACGAAAAGAGGACAAAGACATGGCAACAAGTAATATGATGATTCCAGATTTGGGTGGTGCAGAAAACGTAGAAGTCATCGAAATCTGCGTAGCTGTTGGTGACGTGGTAAGTGAAGGCGACTCTATTATAGTGGTTGAAACTGACAAAGCATCGATGGAAATTCCGGCGTCAAATGCTGGCACAATTAAAAATATTGTTTTAAAAGAGGGCGATACCTGCAGCCAAGGTGATGTCATGGTAGAGGTTGAAGCTGCCGATGTGTTAGGTGAAGCTGCCGTTGTGTCAGATGCAGTGTTAACGCCTGAGGTAGAGGCTCAAGCAGAAATAAAGGTTGAAGTTGAGGCGGTGGATGGCGGTATGTCCAATGTGGTGGTTGAATCTGTAGTAGAGACGTCAGAGCGCTTTGCACTGGTGCCAGATTTAGGAGGAGCGTTAGACGTAGAGGTTATTGAGGTATCCGTTAAGGTGGGTGATGAGTTGGCTGAAGGTGATAGTCTAGTTGTTCTTGAAACTGATAAAGCCTCTATGGAGATTCCGGTTGCCTTCGCTGGTAGTGTGCTAGAAATTAAAGTGGCAGAAGGGGATAAGGTTAACGTGGGTGATGCCATTGCAGTGTTAACGAGCAAAGCCGAGACGCTAGTGGAGCCTAGTGAAGTGGTGTTGCCGGTTGCTGTGGAACCAGAGGTGCTTGTAGTGCCTGTAGTTCAAGCCAAGCAGGCCGTTGCTGCTGACCCGGCTCCAGCCCAAGCCCAAGCCCAAGCCAGCGTGGTGCCAGACGTTGTTGCAGTGGTTGCTAATAGTGCTGCCCATGCGGGTCCTGCTGTACGTATGTTAGCTCGCGAGCTAGGTGTAGATCTGGCGCAGGTTGCTTCAACTGGGCCAAGGGCTCGTGTACTAAAAGAAGATATACAAGCGTTTGTAAAACAGAAACTGCAACAGCCTGTAGCACCATCTATGCAAGGCCAGGGTATAGCGCAGCCACCAGAAATTGACTTTAGCCAGTTTGGCGCCATTGACCGCGTTAAAATGAGTAAAATCAAACGCATTACTGCGCAAAATATGACCCGAAGCTGGCTCAATGTGCCTCATGTTACTCAGTTTGATCATGCCGATATTACTGAGTTAGAAGTGTTCCGCAAGGGGTTAAAGGCCGAGGCAGAGCAAAGGGGTACTAAGGTTACACCATTGCCGTTTATGCTAAAAGCGTGTGCTATGGCCTTGCTGGAGTATCCACAGTTTAACGTATCGTTAGATAATGATGGCGAGCACATTGTTGAAAAGCACTACGTTAACATTGGTGTTGCTGTAGATACCCCTGCTGGGCTTATGGTCCCTGTGATCCGTGATGTAGATAAAAAGTCTATTTGGCAATTGTCTGAAGAGGTTATTGCTATGGGAGCAAAAGCGAAGGCTAAAAAATTGCTGCCTGCAGACATGCAAGGGGGTTGTTTTACCATTTCTAGCCTAGGTAGTATTGGCGGCACCGCATTTACTCCCATTGTAAATACGCCAGAGGTTGCTATTTTGGGGGTGTCTAAAGCTGAAATGCAGCCACGTTGGAATGGTGCTGAATTTGAGCCTAGGTTGATGATGCCCTTGTCTTTGTCCTACGATCATCGCGCTGTAAACGGTGCAGATGCGGCGCGCTTCACTCAATACCTAGGGAAATTACTAGGTGACATTCGCCATTTGGTGATGTAGTTCTTGAGTAGTGCTAAGTGCAGTCGCAGGCGCCGTAGGCGCCGCGACTTTGCTTAGTGTTGCAATAGAAGCCTTCGCTTTACACTTCGCTTTGCCCTTCGATTTTCCCTTTGCTGCACCAAGTTTGGCGCAGTTTATGGCTTACCCATGTGTTGCCCATCTTGCTTAGAGTTTACTAAGCTTTAATTCAACGCTTTTTTTGCCTTATTTCCCTAAACTGCTTGTGCTTTGCCCTGCGATGGATATAATGGCGCTCCCTTGTTGAAGGGGCCTTAGATAAGCATCAAGCGAGTCACTAAAAGGCCTTGTAAAACAAT
>Ga0209482_1001750_pt1 | contig 14341 bp, 17 predicted proteins | sample CoawatmetaG10DNA_FD_187512 | JGI IMG/M metagenome (GOLD analysis project Ga0209482, IMG submission 187512) | Marine microbial communities from the West Antarctic Peninsula - Coastal water metaG104-DNA (SPAdes) (version 2) | ecosystem: Environmental > Aquatic > Marine > Coastal ...
TTAAGTTCTTGTAAGAACCAATCATATCAACTTTAAAATCATAATATGTAATATCACCGCTCTTTCTTAGAATATGGCAGAATACTCAACTTAATATAATAAGGAATAAGAAATGATAAATATAATTTTATACACCTCGCTTTTAGCTTTGATTCATATAATGTTGCCCAATTTAGTAAAATCTAAATTTGGTGAGGCTGCTTCTGAAAGAGCTAGAAAAGCAGCTCATAATTTTGCAGAATCCTTGCCGGTATTCTTTGTACTCGCAATTTTATCTATTCACTTAAATGTCGAATCGAATGAAACAGTTGCCCTTGTCTGGTTGTGCTTGAGACTTGTTTTTGCTCCTATATACGTTTCTGGCATTGCAACCAAGCCTGCGAATGAAAATGGATATGAAGCTCAAAATATAAGAAGCCTTATCTGGATTATTTCTATTGGTTGTCTTGTGAAGATGGCGATCAATCTAACCTAATAGACAAAAAAATTATGATGGTGGAGCTAGATCGCTAAGCTCTTTTATTTAGTGATATTCCTCTGCCATCTAAACTTATTAGACCATTTCTTAATTTTATTCATAACATCATCTTTCGAGCCGCTGTTCCAAGCACAGTTTTTTTCTGAGATATCATAAATCTCTGCAATTGAAATGCCCTGCTCATATAGGGACCAACATAAATAAAGATTCATTTTTTCAGCAGTTGTTCCTCTTTTACATAGACTATTTTGAATAGCCTTAATATTAGAAGCTTGTTGCATTATCTCTTTAATGTCCTCTAGACCTAAGGGCTTATAAGCTAGTAAATTTTTTATTTTATACACTGGGCTGACGTCTTGGTGTTCAAATACCTTTATGCCCTCACCAGGGTTTTTTCCATACTCGCCATCAGTTGTAATAGATTTGTTACGCTGAAGAGCGCGCTCTATAGATTCTGATATATGACTAATATATTCAGAAATAGATTCAAACTCAGATTTTTCTTTGAATTTTGGAATTGTTTTTTCTATTAACGTGATTAGCTCAGCCATCTATACCTTTATTTATATATTTCGCTAGTGTAAACCCTTTGAGATATACCAGTTAAGGTAATTTCTTTTTATTTCACTTAAGACTTAGGGCAGTCCTATATTAATTGCTCATATCCCTTGATATATAGCGGACGGGTTACAATGAGCACATTAATAGTCTTTGTAATAGGAAGTCATGAGTAAATTAGTCATTTTTAATAAGCCTTTTCAGGTTCTCTGTCAGTTCACTGATGACGGTGATAGAAAAACCTTATCAGATTACATAAACGTTAAAGACGTATACCCTGCTGGGCGTCTGGACTATGACTCTGAAGGTCTGATGATACTTACTGATGATGGAAAGCTTCAAGCTAAGATAAGTGATCCAAGATATAAACTACCCAAAACCTATTGGGCTCAAGTAGAAGGTATAGCCACGCAGAAAGACTGTGACACCTTAATGAAGGGCGTTAAGTTAAAAGATGGTCCGGCAAGAGCTGTCTCTTGCAAACTTATTCCTGAACCTGACATATGGGAACGCATTCCTCCAATAAGAGTTCGTAAAAGTATTCCTGACAGTTGGATTGAGCTTGTTATTGATGAGGGTAGAAATCGCCAGGTTAGAAGAATGACTGCTGCGATTAAGCTTCCTACTCTTAGGCTAGTTCGTGCAGCTATTGGTGAATGGTCTGTAGAGAACCTTAAAGCTGGTCAATTCAAGTTGTTGTAATGGACGCCAAAAACCAGAGCAAATACGAAAATAACAAATAAGCCGCCGCCACAAACTACAATTACTCTAGTTAATTTTGACTCGTCTTCCGAGGCCTTATATAAACCAAAGATCACGAAAATAAATAATAAAGCTTCCATTTTAATTTGCTCCTGAGTCGTCTGAATGTTTAACTAAAATAGATCTAACCTGGGTATCCATCTCATCCGTTTTAGAATCCAGATGCTTAACTTTTTCTAGATCTAGAAAGTTATGCCTGAAATCTTCACCCTGTTTATCTATTTCGTCAAGTTTGTCAAAATTAGGAAAAGCTTTGACGTATTCACCAATCCTTTGGATATGGCCATCTTTCAGTGAAACTTTATTAGTATCATCAGCATATTGCTCAAGAAGACCTGTACTAATCATTTCATCAACTATGTCACTAACTGAATCACCATCTAGATACATCCATTCAGCGGATGCTCTTATCCTTCTTTCATCAGGTGATTGAATAAGAATATTTTTAGAGTATTCCTTAGCCTCATCGATAAGTGCGTATATCTTCAAAAGAACTGCCTCTTGTCTTTGAGGGTTAACCTCATGGTAAAAACCAAGTAATCTTAATATTTGATATTGTGGTTCTTCTGAAAAATCCATCAAGAATTCAAAAAGACTTTCTCTCTGCTTTTCAGTAAAGACCTCTAAAACAAGCTCCTTTGAAAACATGTGCAGCCTAAAACAATCATCCTGAAGCTCGTAAATATATTCATTTACGGTTTGGTCATCTGTTTTAACTAAAAATTCCATTTAATAATTCCTGTATTAAAATAATCTAAATATTGATTATTCAATTTATTAAATCATATTAACTGATAAGACTGACTTTCAGACAGTTGCTATTAAAAATATTAGAAGATTGAAGGGAATATAGTAGAATTATTAGATGAAAAATATTTTGATAATAATAGGATCTGTTTTAGTAATTTCTAGTTGTGGTGAAAATACAGTAAGTGAGACGCAAAATACTGCATCAAAGAAAATATATAGCAGCCTTGAGGAATGTATAGCTTCTGTTGGGGAGCTTGATGCGAAGCTAGGTTATCCTCCTCGAGGTACAAAAGGAACTATATTTTATTGCGAAAGTGATAGGGTTGAAATTACAAAATAATCTGCACATTTAGATGTGTATTAGGCGTTACAACACAACAAGGCTAAACTAAAATACACTTTCAATTATGAGTTTTCATTGCTGTTTTTTAATTCAAATGCTTTTCGAAGTTATTATCAGCTTGCTCTTATTGTCGTAGCTGCAGGTTCTATCTATCCACTCCTTTACTTAAGACAAAATTTTGAGATTTCTATATTAGAGTCATTTGATATTACTCAAACACAACTTCGATATTGTAGTTCTATGCTGGGATTTATTTTTATGATCAGTTACGTTCCTAGTGGCTGGCTCGCAGATCGCTTTTCATCACGCAAGCTGCTTGCATCATCATTAGTAGCTACTGCCCTCATAGGTATGTGGTTTTCGACTATGCCCTCCTACTCTTCATTGCTTTTCATTTATGGAGCTTGGGGAATTGCTACAGGTCTTACATTTTGGTCGGCACATATAAAGTTAGTTGCAATGCTAGCTAACAAAGATCAGCAAGGTAAATTCTTTGGGATCCTAGATGGAGGCAGAGGATTGGTCGAGGCTATATTAGCGACTCTTGCTATTGCTCTTTTTGCATACGTACTAAGTCAAGAATCTGGTTCAACAAGCATGGCACTTCAACAGGTCATTTATCTATATATAGTTGTTTTACTCTTAGTTGCGCCGCTCGTATATTGGCTTCTTGACGACTTCGATGAATCTGCCTCCGATAATAAGACATCAGATAGCAACTTCAAAAATGATTTGATGACAGTCTTAAGGCATAGAGAAATTTGGCTTTGTGCAATCTGTATCATTTGTGGGTATCAGCTTTTTTATGCAACTTATTCATTTTCGGCTTATCTTCAAGAAAACTTTGGCTTGTCAGCAGTAGCTGTTGGAACAATTACCGTTGCTAAATTATGGATGAGGCCTATTGGAGGAATAACAGCAGGCTTTATTGGAGACTGGAGTAGTCCTGAAAAAGTACTATGCATATTATTAGTGCTAGCCTCTTTATCTCTAGCGCTTATGGCTTTCTTACCCACCAATTCAGCATCTATCCTGATGCTTGTTGTCGTGCTGCTAATTGGATTATTGACCTATGGAGTTCGTGGTATTTATTGGGCTACATTAGGTGGGTGTAATGTTCCTAATAAAATAAAAGGCTTAGCTATTGGTATGATTTCTATGATTGGTTATTTCCCTGAATTCTATCTTCCACTTATTAGTGCTCCGCTATTAGAGCTATATCCAGGCGGAACAGGCTACAAAATATATTACTTAATAATTTCAATCTTTGGAATTATGGGAGCTTATGCTGCATATCTTCTTGGACGTCCAAAGGCTATAAGAAATTCCTAGATTGTGTCAAAATAAAATTAATGTTTTTAAAGGATGCGATATGAATAAAGATAGGTTTATGAATAGGTACTTAACTAGAGTTAAGAATAAAGTATTTTATATAGGGGCGGTTTTGACACTCTGCGCTCCCTTCTCGCTTAATGCAGATGATGGATATAGCCCTGAAGCATTAAAGTTAGCTAATGTAGATCCAAGCATGCATTTACAACAAGGTAGCAGCCAAACTGAAGCTCAAAAAATAAATTCAGTTATCTACAAGGCAACAGGTTTCGGCAATACTTTCATGATAGTAACGGGTGAGGGAAATGTAATTATCGATACATCTTTACAGGCTATGGCACCCAAACATAAGAGCCTTCTTAGTGCTATTAATGACGACGCGATCCATTCTATTATTATTACCCATGGTCATCCTGATCATATTGGTGGAGTTCCTCTGTGGCGCGAAGCTGAAACAAAAGTTATTGCACAAAATAATATGGTTGAATTTCTAAAATATCAAAAGCGTCTTAAGAACCTCTTTATTAAAAGAAATAGTGCACAATTTGGCTTCGACTTAAATGTACCTACAACATCACCTTCGCTTAAAAATGAAATTTCTAGTAATAATATATTGCCGAATACACTATTTGAAAAGAACCTTAATTTTACTTTAGGAAATGAGACATTTGAGATAATGCATACACCTGCAGAAACTTACGATGCTCTCACAGTTTGGATGCCGAAATACAAAGCAGCTTTTGTTGGTGATTTATTTTATCGCTCATTTCCAAATATCTATACCTTGAGAGGAACTAAGCCAAGATGGGCTTTGGACTATATAGATTCAATTAATCGTGTTCTAGCACTAGGTCCAGAAATATTATTACCGAGTCATGGGGAGCCTATTCTAGGAAACGACAATATTAATAGAGAGATGATTCGTTATCGAGATGCTATTCAATATGTGCACGACGAGACTATAAATGGTATGAATGAGGGTAAGGATGTTTACAGCCTGATGCGTTCAATCAAGCTACCTAAAGAGCTTGATGTTGGAGAAGCTTATGGATGGGTTTCATGGTCAGTACGAGGGATTTATGAAGGTTACATGGGATGGTTTGATGGCAATCCAGTTAGTATGTATTCTCATTCTCCAAAATCAATTTACTCTGATTTGATTAATCTTACTGATGATATTCAGAAAGTTATAAACCTGGCTGAAGACCATTTGGTTAAAGGTAATTCTATTAAAGCGCTTTTATTAATAGAGGCAGCAATGGAAGCAGATCCAGAAAATATATCTATAATTCAAATGCAGTTAAAAATATTAACAATCCTGCGAAAAGAGTCAGGCAATCTAAATGAGTCCGGATGGCTAAATCATGGAATCAAACAAGCACAGCAAAAATTAAAATTAATTACTAGTAATTAAGTTGCAATATTTTATGGAAGATAGTTAATGGATGGCAACGTAATAGAAGGTAAGGCATTTTGGAGCTGGCTTCACGAGCCAAATATTTCATCAAATCCTGAATGGTCTCTGCGTATAGTTCCATCTGAGATTGAGCAACAGCGTTTTAAAAAAGCTGGATATAAAATGCAGATGGAGCAAATAGATAATAAGGATTTCGGACTATCTTTTTTTATAAGACGAAAAGTTAAACATATGGACGATGTTCTAGAGCGACCTTTGTTATTTGATAAAGATAAGAATAAATTAGAGCTATTTGAAAAACTACCAAATGGCTCTAATGTCATGGTCAAATATAATGAATGGGAATCTGTCCTTCCTAATAATAAATCCATTAGGGGAATAGATTTGATAGCGGTAATGCTTTTAGACAAGACTCCTTCATTATTTTAAAATCACTTGATCTAAATTATCTAGACTCTTTTTTATCATAAGATTATGATGAAAGAATACAGAACACTTAATAACTACTTAATAAAAATTATTAATACGGAGCAACTATGAAACAACAAAATATAAGAAATATTTTCTTACTATTGATAACTATCTCTTCTGGAGCAGTTTTTGCATATGGGGAAGCTAAGCTAGAAGTTCCTGATATAGCATTTGAAACTTTTACACTAGATAACGGCTTAACTGTTGTTGTTCATGAAGACCGAAAGGTTCCAATGGTTGCTGTGAATGTTTGGTATCACGTTGGATCTAAGAATGAAAAACCTGGAAAGACAGGCTTTGCTCATTTATTTGAACATCTTATGTTTAATGGAACAGAAAATTATAATAATGAGTACTTTGAACCTTTTGAAAAAATTGGTGCAACTGACCAAAACGGAACGACAAATAACGATAGAACAAACTACTTTCAAAATGTCCCAACTAATGCCTTAGATTTAGCTTTATGGATGGAGTCAGAGAGAATGGGCCATATTCTTAATGTTATTGATGAAGATAAGCTAGATGAGCAAAGAGGCGTTGTTCAAAATGAAAAAAGACAAGGTGAAAATCAGCCCTATGGACAAGTATGGAACTCAATAGGCAAAGCTGCATTTCCAAAAGGCCATCCATATTCATGGTCTGTTATTGGTTCAATGGATGATTTAAATGCCGCTACTCTTGATGACGTGAAAGATTGGTTTGAGACCTATTATGGTCCTACTAACGCAGTTATAGCTATTGCCGGAGATATAGATGTAGAAACAGCAAAAGTTAAAATTGAAGAATACTTTGGCGACATACCTGGTGGACCGCCATTATCTAAGCCTAAAAAATGGGTAGCAAAACGTTATGAACAAACTAGAGAAGTTCTTCAGGACAATGTTCCACAAACAAGAATATATAAAGTTTGGAATGTCCCAGAAGATGGGACTATTGAAGCTCAGGCTCTAGAACTTGCAGCATCTACATTAGCTGGCGGGAAGAATAGCCCTCTGTATCAAGAACTAGTTTATAAAAATCAATTAGCTACAGGAGTTTCTGCATTCTATTACGGTAGAGAAATAGCTGGATTATTTATTATTAGCGCAACCGTTGCTCCTGGACAAGATGCATCAGAGGTTGAAAGAGTAATTGATTCAACATTAAGTGATTTTTTACAAAAAGGTCCTAATGCAAAACTATTAAAAAATACTAAAACTTCGGCGATTGCAGGTTTAACAAATGGTCTGCAAAGAATTGGTGGCTTTGGTGGTAAATCAGATATTTTAGCTACCTATCAAACACTTTATGGAGATGCTGGAGCATTTAAAGAGCAATTAAAAACATATCTAGACACTTCTGCTAAAACTATTAAAGAAGTATCAAATGAATGGTTGAGCTCAGGTGATTATGTTTTATCAATTGTTCCAGTGGCTAAAACATCAATCGTTAAATCGAATGTGGATAGAACAAAGGGAATACCCTACCCTACAGAAAAATTATCGTATTCATTTCCAAAAATACAAAACACTATATTGAATAATGGATCTAAACTTGTCCTTGCTGAAAGGAATGATTTGCCTTTAGTGCAACTAGAAATTATTTTTAATAATGGTTACGCGCTAGAGACTAATGATAAATTAGGGCTAGTAAACTTTACGATGAGTATGGTTGATGAAGGTACTGAAAAATACTCTGGTTTAGAGTTTGCTGAAGAAGTTGCTAGCTTAGGCTCTGGAATTGGATTTGGCTCATCAATTGACACTACTTATGCATCCATGTCGTCTTTAAAGGTAAATCTAGAGAAAACATTAGATCTATTCAAAGAGGGACTTCAAAATCCTACCTTTCCTCAAGCTGATATTGATAAGGTTAAAAAACGTTGGTTAGCTGGAATAGATCAAGAGCTAAATAGTCCTTCATCTATGGCTAATAGGGAAATAGGTACTTTGGTATATGGTTCTGGGCATCCTTATGCAAAGGCTTCTAGCTCAGGAACTAAAGACACAGTTGAAACATTTACTAGGGATGATCTTATTGATATGTTTTCTAAATTAACAAATCCAAATGATGCTACTTTTATTGTCACTGGTGATATTAGCTTAAGTGAAGCTGCCGATCTTTTAAACGACAAGTTTTCAAATTGGACTTCTAGTACAAATTCTTCAGCAAAAGTTGACCTCTATACTGCAAAGGATCAAACATCACCAAGAGTATTCCTAATTGATAAGCCAGGTGCAATTCAATCGTATATTCTTGCTGCTCAATTATTACCTCCAACTAATTCAGAAGATGACATATTAATTGACTATATGAATTATGCGATAGCAGGAAGTTTTACTTCACGATTAAATATGAATTTAAGAGAAGATAAAAGTTGGTCATATGGCGCTAGAGCATCAACAGGCTATTCCAAAGGCCAAAGACTTATGAAAATGACTGCTCCAGTCCAAACAGATAAAACAGCTCCTGCCATTTTAGAGATCTTACGTGAGTATGATGAGTACCTTAACGGCGCTCCTGTAAACGCAGAAGAATTATCTAAAATTAAAAAAGCTAGAACTCTTCGCTTACCTGGTCAATATGAAACTTTAAGTGCCCTGCTTAGCGGGATTGAGGATATTGTTAAATATGACAGAGATTATGATTATTTAGATACTATTGCTGATAAAAGAAATTCTATAAAGCTTGAGGATGTTCAATCCACATCAACAAAGTATCTAGATACTAATAAATGGACCTGGGTAATTGTTGGTGATCTTAAAGAAATAGAAGGACCAATAAGAGAATTGGAAATCGGTACTGTAGAAATTATTAATAATTAATTTAAAAACCTGAAGCTCAATACCAGCAGTAGAGAGCTAAAGGAATCTATCAAGATAGATTTTTGACAATGTTACCATTTAATCTAAGAAGTATATTGATTCATGAATAATGAGTATGATTAGATTTTGAATAACTTTGCAAACGGTAACTACGAACCATGTCATACCCTCCTATAAGCGAAACTGCTCTTAATACTACAATCAGGGCAAATGCTTACGAACCTTATTACTCATATAAGAGTTCACTTGATTTGTATGACATACATCAATTTACTAACGGTCATCCATTCAGTACCTATGATGATCTAAGAGAAAATAGTCCTATTTATTTCCAAAATCCTCCTGAATGGGATGTGGAACCCGGTGCTTGGATGCTTACCTCTTATAAAGATATTATGGAGGTTTCATCTAACCCAAGCATCTTCTCCTCTCAGGCAGCTACTGGTAACTTAATAACACTAGGTGATCCTGAAACCAGACATCCTAAGCTATGGCAGACATCTATTGATCATATGCTTAATCTCGATGGATCATTTCATCTTGATTTAAGAAGAGAGCATATGCCCTTCTTTAAGCCAGGGTATGTCGATGATTTACATAAAAAAGTAGAAATTAAAGTTGAAACCTTGCTAGACGCTATTGCCAAAGTTGGCAAATCGAACCTTGTTAAGGATATATCACAGCAGATACCAATTTTTACTCTATCAGAAGTTTTAGGAATACCAGAAGAAGATAGGCATAAATTAGCTACTTGGATGGAGTTTTTAGAACTAGCTCAGTATTTCGCCGCAGAGAATATGAAACAAACTCAAGGTAAAGTAGAAGAAATGGAGGTTGATACCTCAATGATTGAGTTATTTGAAAACATGATTGGAGAAATGTTTGAATACGGCAAACATATCCTTCAAGAGAAAAGATTGAATCCTAAAAATGATCTTTTGTCAGCTATAGCCAATGCAGAACTAGATGGGGCTAAGCTAAGCCAAGAGTATTTAGATGGCTCATGGTTGCTAATAATTTTTGCAGGTAATGACACTACGAGGAATTCTATTAGTGGAGCCATAAAACTTTTAACTGAATTCCCAGAGCAAAAAAAGAAATTATTAAACAACTTTGATCTGTTACCAAATTTTGCACAAGAAACTATACGTATGATTTCACCTGTTATTCATATGCGAAGAACAACAACTTGTGAAACTACCTTGGGCAATCAAAAATTAGGTAAAGGTGAAAAAGTAATTATGTGGTACGGAGCAGCTAATAGAGATCCGTCGATATTTTCCAATCCTAATGCTTTTGATATTGAGCGTGAAAATGCTGTTAAGCATTTAGCATTTGGCATGGGAAGACATACATGTATTGGTAAGCCTGTAGCTTTAATGCAATTAAAAGAAGTCTATAAACAAATACTTACTAGGTTTCCTGATATGAAAATGGATGGAGATTGGAAAGTTGCGCCAAATAACTTTGTACATGCAATTCAAGAAATGCCAGTTAGTTTTACTCCAGAGAAATAATCTCACCTGGCTTTGGTATTTTAAATAAATTTTCTAAATTAAGCCTATTTAATTCTTTACTTAAAACTAAAGGTGGGTCTAGAACCGGCTCATCAGTTAAGGTAAATGTTCCCCAGTGCATTCCAATTGCAACTCCAGTCTTCAGATCAATAGCCGCTTGAACTGATTCTTTTGGATTTAGATGGCTATCTTTCATTATAGACCTAGGCTCATATGCCCCAATAGGTATAAAAGCTACGTCAGGCGAACCTAAAGCCTCGTATATGCTTGTAAAGTCATAGGTATAACCTGTGTCACCTAAATGAATTAGCTTTAATCTGTCGTTCTCAAACCACCAACCACCCCATAACGTTTCATTTTTATCAAATGGTGTTCTTGACGACCAATGATGAACTGGTACAAATGTAATTACTGAGTCCTTAACTTTAATAGTCTCCCACCAATTCATCTCAACAACGTTCTTTATACCTGCTGATTTAAGTAGCTTGCCAAGATTCATAGGAACGAGAAATAAAGTATCACTATTCATTTCAGATAGCATAACCAGTGAAGGTAAATCAAGATGATCGTAATGAGCATGACTAACAGTGACGACATCAATAGCAGGAAGTTTTGCAATGTCTATAGCCGGAGGTATTAAACGCTTTGGTCCAATAAAGGAGAAAGGTGATGCCCTTTCAGAAAACATAGGATCTGTAAGTATATTTATATTTTTATTGTTTATTAAAAAACTAGCATGGCCTATCCAAACCGCGAAAGAATTATCAGGTAATTTTTCAGCATTATTAAATTCATCACTTACTTCAATGGCTATTTTTTCAGGCTTATTGCCATTAAATTGCCATTTTAGAAAATCTTTGAAAGTGCTTTTATCACCATGAATATTATGATTATTTTCAAACAGCTCTTCAGACCAAGAGCTATTAACGAAAATAAGTAATGCCAGTATGGCTAGAGATTTAATGTTTATTTAATGCCTCTTGGACGCCTGGGTGGACAGCTTGCCCATTTAAAGTGTTTAGGCCATTTTGTAGGTGGTTATTTTCATCCAAGGCTCTTGTTATTCCTTTATTAGCTAATTCAAGAATATATGGCAATGTAGCCTTGTTGAGGGCCTCTGTTGCAGTCAATGGAACAGCTCCAGGCATATTGGTGACACAGTAATGAACAACATCGTTGACTAAGAATGTTGGGTCATCGTGAGTAGTTGGCCTACTTGACTCAAAACACCCGCCTTGATCAATTGATATATCAACCATTACAGTTCCAGGTTTCATATTCCGAAGCATATCTGTCGTAACTACCTTCGGCGCCTCTTTTCCAACTACATAGACAGCTCCAACAACCATATCTGAAGTTGCTACTGCCTTGGCTATAGATTCTGGTGTAGATAAAATATATTCGATGTTACTAGAGCCAAACTCTGACTCTAGCTCATTCAGCTTGTCCTGAGAAAGGTCAACAACTTTTACAAAGGCATTATTTGATATTGACTTAGAAATAGCTTCCTTACCTGCAACACCGCCGCCTATTACTGTAACGACTCTCGGAGATATATCCCCAAAAGATCCAATAAGCACGCCCTTCCCTGAATTATGCTTAAGTAAGTGATATGAGCCAACAACTATACTGATTTGACCAGCTATAGCACTCATAGGTGCCAGCAATGGCATGGTGCCATCATTAGCTGTTACTGTTTCATATGCTATTCCAGTAACACCTGTCTCTATTAATTTTTTTGCATTAACGGGATCGCCAGCAAGGTGAAGGTAAGTAAATAAAGTTAAATCATCTCTTAAATATTGGTATTCTGACTCTACAGGCTCTTTAACTTTAATTATCAGCTCGGCTGCTAAATAAACATCCTCTGCTGTATCTAAGATTAGAGCTCCAGATTTAATGTAATCTTCGTTCGTAAAGCCAATACCGGAACCGGCATTACTTTGAATAAAAATCGAATGCCCCTCGTCAATGATAGCCCTACAAGAGTTAGGTGTTAGCCCTACCCTGAACTCATTATTTTTAACTTCTGATGGAACGCCTATTTTCATATGCATAATTTATCATAATTAAAATGGATTAATAGTGAAATAATTCTTAGTTAGGATAATCTTCAGCTAGGTGAAATTCTTTTAATCTTTTAAACTGTTTAAATGACAATTAAAACTAGAAATAATATTTATCGATTCATAATGATGATCTTCGTTTTTTATTTTATGTTCGGGTCATATCTATAGACTTCTTTAGTTCTAGAATCTAAAGGTTAATTAAAAATCTTCTTTTTCTTCTGCCCTTGGTGTGCCAAAATAATATTACTATTTATTAAAAGGAGTAATTATGACTACTAAATGGGAATATAAAATTATTGACCACAGCAACTCAACAGCAATGGGATATACAAATGAAGAAACAGAGGAATTTAAAGAAAAGTATAAAGACTCTGGGAATTGGAAGCATGAAATGTCACAAGCATTACTAAATGAACTTGGGCAAGATGGATGGGAGCTAGCCTCACAAAATAGTGCTAATGAAATTTATTTAAAGCGTCAAATCTAGAGCTGAAACTAATTATTAACAATGGCTTCAGCTGATAAGATTGTTTGGTCTTACGGAGATTCAAAAAAAGATAGAAAAGGAAGATCTATTATTTTTGTTGGGTATTCTGCTGCCCTTTCGTTTAAAGGAGATAAAATTGAGCTTTGGGAACCAGAAAGTATATTTATTAAAAGAGGGTTGAATGAATCAAACTAATATCTTTGATGAGCCTATAGATGAATGCTGCTCTAACCCAATTACTGGATACTTTAGAGATGGTTTTTGTCATACAGATAAAATGGATAGAGGCTTACACATTGTTTGCTCACTCATAACAGAAGACTTTTTAGACTTCTCAAGAGCAAGGGGCAATGATCTGTCAACGCCAAGACCTGAGTTTAACTTTCCAGGTCTCAATGAAGGAGATTCATGGTGTGTATGCGCAGAAAGATGGAAAGAAGCCTATGAACATGGCTTTGCTCCAAAAGTATTTTTAAAAAGAACTCATAAAAAAGCTACGACCATAATTGATATTGAAATTCTAAAAGAATATGCGGTTGATTTAAATTAATCATGAATAAGATTTTAACCTTGTTATTTTTGTCGCCCTTAGCCTATTCATCAAACTTTGAGTTATTCAATAAATGCATTGAGACTGGCCTAATAGAATTAACACAAACAGATGAATTCAAATCTTCAAATTTTATAAAATATAGCGGGTCTCAAGATGACTTGGATATTAAAAAATGGCTAGAGAATGAAGTATTTCCTGAGTGGGATCAATCAAAGCAGATGACTTTAGATTATCTAGACAAAGCTTGGCAGATAGACAGAAAGACCGGCATGAAGTACATATATAAACTAATGTTTTTAATGGATAGAAACTACGACCTTCAGCTAATGAATCCAGCTCTTGTAAATCAAATAAAAAAGGACGCTCGTTTAACTTGTAGTGTTATTGTAAAGTGATGACATTCGAGGAACTAAGACTTATTTTTATAGTGTATTCAGCTGTATTTTTACCGATCTTTGTAATTATCAAAAATAAGGAAACTATTTCGTCCTGGGTTATTCCTACATACCTAATATCACTTTTTGTATGCATTTTTGGATGGGAGCTATGGTTTACTTATGGATTAGTAGATGGCCTTCCTGTGGATATGAGACGATCTGCTGTATTGAATATATGGTTACCGATTCATGTCAATTGGTTACTTAACTCTCTTGGTGATGCTGGAGTAGTTTGTTTGGGGGGTTTATGGCTTATGTGGAAGTCTCATCATAAAGATATGGTAATTTTTAAAGAATGGAGATGGAGTGCTTTTATTATTTTATTAGCTTGGTGTATAGGGCAAAACTTAATAGTAGAATTGT
>Ga0209482_1001756_pt1 | contig 14317 bp, 10 predicted proteins | sample CoawatmetaG10DNA_FD_187512 | JGI IMG/M metagenome (GOLD analysis project Ga0209482, IMG submission 187512) | Marine microbial communities from the West Antarctic Peninsula - Coastal water metaG104-DNA (SPAdes) (version 2) | ecosystem: Environmental > Aquatic > Marine > Coastal ...
CTATTAATACTATTTATTACATGTTTCAATATTGCAGTAGTCAATAATTCTGATGTATATAAAGTAGACAATGTTATTCCCATTATTTTTTCCATAGTATACCAGTTAAATTTATCTACATCATAGTTAATAAAATATGGAAACATATCTTTTATAGATAATGGAATATTATTATAATAATAAATTTCTCCCTGAATATCGGACGATTTTTTTGTAATTGTATTTGTAGAATTTTCTATTATTTCATTAAAATATCTAGGTTTTATTGTATCCATATAAAACCCTAATGACTTTTCCAAATTATCATATGCATTTAATGCCAAATCATCAATATAAACATGAGCATAAGGTTTACCAAAGTATATTTCATCATATGGGATATCAAATTTTTTTAATGTTTCAAAAGTGATAATACCAATATCCGCCATAATTTTACCCACATTACCTGTATGTGTTCTCATTCTTCTTGCTGTATATATAATTATTGTATGACCAAATGATTTTAAATATTTCAAAAATTCTATATTTTTTTGTATAGGTTTTACCGAAGTATAGTCATTAGGTATTGTCGGGTAACTCACTAATGTATTATCTAAGTCAAAACAAATTCTAATTGGTTGGATTTTTTTTATGTTATTAATACACGAAATGTTAGGAAAATTATGATAAAATTTTCGTACCTGTAAAGGTGTTCCCATACATATCCATTCTCCACTATCTATAACAGTATTCGTTACTTTAATTTTATCATTTAACATTTCTTTTATTACAGTAGATATATAGAACTCCGATTTCTGTATTATATCATTATCTATTACATATTGAGTATAATATAATAACTGTTTATATGATGCAAAACCATAAGCTCCTGTACAAGCAAAATTAGAAACTTTTTGTTTTTCAAAAATATCTGTAATTATATTTTCTCTTGTGCTGGTGTCTATTTTAACATATGAATATATAGCTTCCTCGTTATCATTTTCAACAGATATAACTTTATTATTGCCATCCCATAATTTCAATATATTTGTAGTATAATAATTATCACCATCTAATGATATTATAGGACAGTCTGAAATTGATAAATCTCTTAGTGCTATATTAATCGTTTCGGCAGCACCACGCGTATTTTTATTTAAACAAAAAAATTTAAAAGGTATATTTGGATAATCCTTTTTGAGCATGTCTTCTAAACGATATGATGCATATTCTTTATTATATGGAATATAAACCATATTTATTTTTGTAAAATCTAAATTATCCAATAAATAATATAATATTGGTTTACCAAAAACTTTAATTAGTGCTTTAGGGTAAGTATATCCATTTTTTTTAAAGCGTTCACCTATACCACCCAATGGAATAATAACAATCATTTATATTATTATGTAAATAATAATATTTATATAATAAATATTGTAAAAATATTATTCTTGACTTTTACGCAAACAACAACTTATCTATCGTTGTCCTTACACAAAACATTCGATGTAAAATGATTCCACTAATAAATAAGATTGCAAGAGTCACATAAAAACGTGTATGAAACACGTTTGCAATAATGTATGCCAATAACACAGTTAGCAATACATCGACAATGGCGATGTTAAATATTCTGATGGAATGAAGTCCAGTATTTGGTTTTCCGAAAATATCTTTGTATTTACAAAGATTCATGTTATAATATAACTTGTTATATTATATAAACTTAACCTTGATGTTTTATGAGAATTACTATTTATTAACATAAAAAATATGTTCCATCATAGTGACCCACATGTTATCCGAACCAACATTTTTTTGATACCACTCATAACACGCCTTTGACATAGCTTCCCATTGCTCAGGAGCAATCGTTTGTATTTTTTCTTTTAATTCATCCGGTGTCTTTGCTACAATATAATGTGTATTTTCAATAGGTGGGTTCATATATGACTTTATACTTACTTCTGGTGTTACAATAGGAACGGTGCCAAAAGCCATTAGTTCTACTTCTCGATGACATTTTGAACCATAGCCGCGCAAACAAAGACCATATCGACTTTGTCGTAATTTCATTAGATATTCTTCGTGTGTAAATAAGTGGTTTTGTCCTGCAGTACAATGATATTCGTCTATCACACTTTTCCAATCAAGCGTTTTGTTTCTATACTTATCCTGAATACTATTTTCATAATTACCAATAAAAACTGTATTGCATTTTCTTTCTGCGTACTCAAGTCGTTTGTTCTGTTTCAATAGTTTTTCTACTAACATGGGTTTTCGTGGCCAAAATGTCCATGGTTTAATATTTATATTTTGAAAATGGTTTTTAAGTTGTAAGCCTTCCATATGAATGTTGCCATTTCCTAATAATAATAATGATGAACCATGCATTTCGTCATTTACCCATTCTAATGTTGGTCTATCATATAAAATAATATTTGGTTCTAACTTACAATGTATGCTTTCGCTATCATATTTGATATCTATATCTTTATTTTTTAATTTTAATAAAACTGGTATCTCTCTAAAACTGTCGTTTGCATGACGACCCATTCCCTGCATAGGCTGCTTTGGAATACGAATCACCCATTTATTATTTATACATCTGAATATACTTAATAATTCTCTATACATTTTTGCATCTGTAAGCAATTTGATAAAATAATTATTTAATTGGGCAAATTGTGGATGGTTGAAATGTGTGTGAAGAAACTTTAATGGCTTGTTTTTATACCATAACATACCTTTTTGCGGATCTGCTCTAATATATGACATGAGCTGATTGCCACTTTCCTTACCAATAATGAAACGCCATGATTGCACATTATATTCTTCGCCGAAATCAAATACATTATTCGTTTGGGAATATTCTCGATGGAGGTCTTCTATGGAAGCTTGGTCATAATACCGTGAAGTTTTAGTATATTGTCTCCATTTATTGGGAATATTTTTATCACTAATCCATAACATACCTCCATTATAAAATCCATATTTATCTGCGATTTCTTGTTGTATAAATCCAGGAGATACACCAAGAGCTTTGCTTTTATCTATATCATTTATAGTATGAGTTATAATGATGTCACTATCTAAAAAAAGACAGTCTGTCTCTATCTTCATCGCTTCATCTAATATATGAGATTTTGACATTTGAAATTCAGACCAAATATTCATCGCTTCCATCTGTGCACGATTGAATGCAGTATATTTGTCGAGTGATGTAAACCATTTTAATTGAAGACGGGGCTTAAAACTCATGTCATCATAATATTCTTTGGTTTTTGTATCACACATAATATACACTTTTGCATCGGGATGGTGAATACTTAATGATAATAAAAAACCGGCTAATTCTTGTTTACAACTATCTGTGGAAAGCGTAGCAAAACTTGCCGGCGTATTCATTAATAATTAATATATTCTTTACGTTTTAATATATTATATAAATATATAGTATATAAATATTATTATATATAAATATTATATATTAACTATTAATGAAGAGATTAGGAACACAATATGGTGGATGGGTTATTCCTTATCCAAATAAATTAAATGAAAACAGTATTATATATTCTGCGGGAGTAGGTGAGGATATATCTTTTGATACAAAATTACAAACATTATATAATTGTAATATTTTTTTAATAGACCCAACGGCAAAAGCAATCAATCATTTTGATAGTGTTAAAAAGTATTTTAATGATAAAACCTTCCAGATTAGCGGTTGTATACAACCAGATTATTATGAGAATATTCGCGATGATAATCCTGATATGAGTAAGTTCACATATATAAATAAAGGATTGTGGAATACTACTGATGTTTTAAAATTTTACAAACAAACCAATGAAAATTATGTATCACAGTCGTTAATTGAAGGAATTTTTTCAACCGAGTATGATACTGTTCGCGTCGATAGTATTAAAAATATTATGACGGAGATGGGTCATAAACATATAGATTTACTTAAAATAGATATAGAAGGTGCAGAAAATATCGCATTGGAACAAATGTTAAAAGATGAAATATATCCAACTTATTTATGTATAGAGTTTGACCTTTTATTAAAGAAGAAAGATTTCAAAAATACCACAAATGAAATAGTAAATAAACTATTAAAATATTATAATATTGTTGTAAATGATAATTTAAACGTTACCTTTGAAATTAAACAATAATGAACGAAATACCTATTATAATTTTTCATCTAGGTAATCAAGAATATGTAAATATCGCTTTGAAACAAGCTTCAAAATACAATAATAACATCATTATGATAAATGATTATGATGATATGTTTAACGATATTTCAGGTGTAAAATGTGTTTCATATAAAAAATATAATACTTATTCTGATAAATTTATAGCATTATATAAACACTTTTCTACAAATTCATATCAAATAGAATTTTTATGTATTATACGATGGATGTGTGTGTATGAATATATGAAACAACATAACATATGTCGTGCATTTATATGTGATAGTGATGTTCTTATATATGATAATATTTCCGATATTAATAATAAATATTTATATAAATATAATTTTATGTTATGTAGTTCTCCTAGTAAAAATCTTACAGGAGGGCAAAGTATTTGGAATTTTGAAGATTTACAGAAATTTATTATTTTTATATTTAAATTTTATAATACACAAATATCTAATATTGAAGAGTGGAGTAACACTTATTCAGAATGTGGTGGTATTTGTGACATGACACTTTTATATTATTTTGCACATAATAAAGAAAAGTTTATTGGATTACGGTTACCCAACTATCCCGAATTTAAGAGCGATTTAACTCAAATTTTTAATAACGAGTTTACATTTGATTTACATTTGGCTTCTGAAGGCAATCACTCATATCCAAATGATTATGAAATGGCAGATACAGGTAATAAAAAAATTAAGTATATTGATGGAAAGCCGTATTGTTTTTGTAAACGATTAAATAAATATATTCGTTTTATTCTTTTGCATTTTCAGGGCAGAAATAAAGTATATATCAAAAAATATTATGAAGCTGGAAATTTAATTTCGTAAAGTTATCATTTATATAATTTATTATCAATATATAAAAACAATTCAATAAAGATTACATATTATAATGCTTATTGAAATCGACTGTCGTGAGCGCGAATTACATCAACAATGTCTGGCTTATCTCCAACAAAATACTCGTATAGAAAATGTGATTCTTAAAACGTCTAATATGCCAATTGGCGACATCATTATTTATGACGATTCGCGCGGAGATAAATTGGTGGAGAAAATTATTATAGAGAGAAAATCAGTAAATGATCTCGCAGCCAGCATTCGCGATTCGCGATACAGAGAGCAAAGCTTTCGCCTTAGTGAATGCAGCCTTCACAACCACAATATTTTTTATTTGATTGAGGGGTCCTTTTCGAATTTGGGACGCCGCTATAATAAAAATACTCTACTATCTGCAATGACATCTATTAGTTATAATAAAGGGTTTTCTCTCTATAGAACGTTTAGTGTTGCTGAATCAGCCGAATGGATCATAAGAATGGCAGACAAGATACAACGCTCCAAAGAGAAGCCATATTATTCTTTGGAGAGAAGCAGAGAAGAAAAAGAGAAAGGCGATGAGGATGTTGATGGTGAAGAATCAGAAGGAAAAACAATTGAATTGGCAGATGAGTTTGTCAACAAAATGAAAAGTGAAGAAAAAGATTGCGCTAACGCATACAGTTCCGTTGTAAAACGCGTGAAAAAACATAATATTACAAAAGATAATATTGGGGAAATTATGTTGATGCAAATTCCCAATGTAAGTGCTGCTGCAGCACAATCAATCATGGCAAAATATAAAACGATGCCTTGTTTGTTGCACGCTCTTAAAGAAACTCCTGGAGCATTAGATGAAATTACAATTGTTACGAAAACTAATTCCACAGGTTCTACTGAGACAAAAAAAGTAAGGAAGATAAGTAAGACTTGTAAATCAAATATTTATAATTATCTTTTACAGGAAATAGAAGCGGTGATCACGGTGGATACGAAATAAGTGATTGGTAGTATGTTAGTATATATATGGTATTATATATATGGTATGATATATATGGTATTATATATATGGTATGATATATTATATTAGTATATATTATATTAGTATATATTATATTTGTATATAATATATAATGTTTAGTGAAACCACATGTAAAGTATTAGGGTGTTTAGCATTAGCTATTATTGGAATATATATTTTACGAGCATTGATGCAACATATAAAAAATGATAATAAGGAAGGTTTTGATAATAATGATATCTCTTCCATAACAAAATCAGTCGAAGAAATGATTATCGAAAGAAAAAATAAACTGAAAATAGATGATAATAACCGCGAACATTATGAAGATATGTTAAAACATTTAGATACAATAATAGGAGCTGATATTTTAATAAAACTAACCGAGAATTCTAAAAAAATTGCAGAGACGCCTGATAGTAAAGAATCAATTGCTCTTATGAACAAACTACATACAATGACAGAATTTAGAGAGTCTATAAATAAAATCACTACCGGATGGCTCGATAGTCAATGAAATTTCAAATAATATATGCAAATGCTAGTGTTATTATTTTATTTTATTATTTTATTATTTTATTATTTTATTATTTTATTCCATCGTAGATTCCGGTTGATACACCTCATCACCTTCGTAATATCCATCATCTACCAATTTTTTTGTGTATTTTTGCCCTCCCCATGTTGTATCCATGGGGTTTGGACTAATTGTATTATTAGGCGCATTAAACATTTTGTCCAAAGGCGTATCTAATCCAATATATTGCCCTTTTGGATCATATGCAGGAAAGGCATTATTATTTTGTGTATTACTGCGTCCACCATCCAATAATTTGGATTGCTGTGCTAATGGTCTTCCAGGAAGTGCGTCCTGGAGCCCACCTTGAAGATTTGCTGGGTCACTCCTCGCTTTATATACAGTTTTTCCTTGCGTATCGTAAGATTGTTGTAAATATAATACTGGGCACCGAATACCCTGACTGCGTTGCCAATCGGTAAATTCAATATAATCTTCTAAATTATCAAACGTAAGTGGGTTTACTCCAGGAACTTCGGCTAATTTAGAATTATATAGTGATAACTTAGAACCTTGCTGAATCAGCATATTTGGACAACGATATGGATGACCACCATCTTCTTTAAAACCTTCTAACGTAGGATCATTAAATATGAAATATATTCCTAGTAAAAAAATGCTTGCTATAATTGCTATTTTTACCATCTATATTATATATATAAATATATAATATTGTAATATTGTAATATTGTAATATTGTAAAATAAAATAAAATAATATAGTATAATATAAATGGAAGTTATTATATCGCCTGCCCATGGTTCACGATTTGACTCTATTGTTACAAAAAAACCCGGACTCGCAAAATTTCATACCCCAAGTTGCCCTTATTGCATTGAATTAGCGCCTATATGGAAGAAATTATTGCAAACGCCAGAAATAACTAAGTTAAATATACCTTTTTTGAATGTTCATGCTGATGCGTTACAACATATTAATAGCAAATGCGGAGATAATATTGATAAGGTACCAACAATTATGATTGTGTATAAAAATGGTAACTCGAGAAAAGTATATAAAAAGGGAAACGACTTAAATGAAATAATTAACTTTATTATTGAAAATAAACGATTATTTACACAGAATGGCGGTTCTAAATATAAAAATACTCGGCGCAAAAAACCACGCCGGAAAAAACAACGCCGGAAAAAACAACGTCGTACACAAAAAAGACATCGTACACAAAAAAGACATCGTACACAAAAAAGACATCGTCATACAAAATGAACATCTTGGCGTGCGTAATTATTTGACAATTAGATATCCGCCTGCAGCAACAAGACTTAATCCTGTAAATACATGCCAGGTAAATTTTTTATTGGTAAAAAAATAGATTACCAGCGTATTAATTAATATTGTTATAATAAAATCACTCATTTCCATATCTTCGACATTGTGATGTAAGTATAATGTTGTTCCTAAATAACTAATAAATAAACCAATAAGACCAATAATAGAGAGATAGATATAATCTTGTACTAATATATTAGACATTTCAAGTCTTATTTTATGATGGTTATTTGTCATTATTATGATTCCAAGTAATAATAAAAATGCTATTATTACTTCTACGATAACAATAATTAATGGATTATATTTTGTAATCGTTTTTTTCCACCAAAATTTAATACACCACCCGTATATTGTTGTGATAACGATAAATAATAAGAAGGCATTTTTAGTTTTTAACACATTATCCAACATAATATAATATTAGATGATATTATGTTTTGTTATTTTGATTGAACTTTTTATAAAAGTTCTCATCATGATATGTTTTGTTATTTTGATTGAACTTTTTATAAAAGTTCTCATCATGATATGTTTTGTTATTTTGATTGAACTTTTTATAAAAGTTCTATACATAGTTTCCGCACCACCGACAATCTGTTGCAAATACGCAATCATTCGACCCATAACCAGGGTAGGTGCACCCCCAAGAACCCTTTCCTAAATAAGAACAACCGTTTTTACATGTTCCACCAAAACTAGGCACCCATGAAAATGTTAATACATCCCACCATCTTCTCTGATGCGGGTGTGTCCGATGCGGGTGTGTCCGATGCGGGTGTTGTCTATGATGCGGGTGTGGTCTAGGATGTGGTCCAGGATGCGGATGTGGATGTCCACTTTGAAACCCTTCCGCGTGTATATAAGCAACTATAAGTAAACCAATGCTAATACATAATGCAGAAATATTGAAATATTTTTTTAAATGAAAGAGTGATTTCTTAAGTTTTGAAAATGGGACTTTTCTTGGCATTATCTTCTATACAAATATGAAGAAAATTATATAAGAAAAATTGAATGATATATGATAGTGAAATATACGCACAAAATATGAATCAAATTGTCAATGATAAACCTCCTGTTAAATCGAAAATTATAGTGCGCAAATCTACTAAAAAACTCGTATTAAAAAAGAAGACCAACCGTAAACGCTCATTTCGATTATTGACATTTAATCAATACGATGAGGAAGTGTATAATGGTGAGGACGATGGCACGACTGGCAGGAGCTGGACCCCACCAGAAAAAGAATTTATGATACAAATGTTTGGTATTAATGAAAAGGGTGAAACCGCAACCATATTTGTAAAAGGATTTACACCGTTCTTTTATATTAAGGTTGATGATGACTGGAAACAAAAAACTTGTTTAGAATTTATCTCGCAAATGCGAACTGATATTGGTAAATTATACGAAGATAGCATCTTAACTTATAAATTGGTCAGCAGAAAAAAATTATATGGATTTGATGGGGGAATGAATCATAAATTTATTATGATTACATTTTCAAGCGAAGCAGCTATGCGAAAAGCCAAAAATTTGTGGTATACTTCATATACTAAAAATGGCGAATATCATCGAGAACTAAACGAAACTGGTTATGAGTTTGGCAGCACATTTACGTGTTTGTATGAAGCACAAATCCCGCCATTACTTCGAATGTTTCATATACGCAATATTAGCCCATCTGGATGGATTGAATTAGATAATAAAAGCCTCGTTGTTCATAAGAAAAAATCGACTTCTTGTGCGTTTGAATGTACAATCGATTTCAAAGATATCATTCCGCAACCAGAAAAAGAAGTCGTCGTTCCATACAAAATATGCAGTTTTGACATTGAAGCGAGCAGCAGCCACGGCGACTTCCCCTTGCCAGTTAAAAACTATAAGAAACTTGCGGCGAATATAGTAGATTTATGGTATAATGTTATGGAAGACGGCAGTGATAATGAAGAGCAATATTTAAAAAATATTTTATCGACTGCATTTAAAGATTCTGTGATTTGCACTGCATCAAGGAACGGGTTTATGGATTCATTTGACCATATTGATGATGTAGATATCGTATATACCAAAACAAAAATGCTCGCAAACGAGTTCGATATTTTGATAACACGTTGGTTGAAACGCACCGTAAATGATACTGATAATATGGATGGCGACGACATGGATGATACTAGTAATGATATATGCGAGGATGAAACAGAGCTTGACGCATGCGATGAAGGCAATGCAGATAATCAGGCCGAAGAAGTTGGTCCAAGTTGGATGTATAAGAAAAGACATGGTTCGCACCATAAAAAAACACGCGTAAAAGGACTAACCGTTCTTCAAATGATTAATAATAATAGTATTTCGCGTGATACAAAATTGCAAGAGTTGACGCGCACGTTAGACGATGTATTTCCCAAATTACATGGCGATAAAGTCACTTTTATTGGGTCGACATTCCTCAGATATGGTAACGACAAACCATATTTAAATCATTGTATTGCATTAGATACATGCAGCAAAATGCCTAACGCAGAAAATGCACAGGTTGAAAGTTATACAACTGAAAAAAAGGCACTACTTGCATGGACTGAACTTATTCAGCGTGAAGATCCAGATATTATTATTGGATATAATATCTTTGGTTTTGATTACAACTTTATGCACATTCGCTCGAAACAACTTGGTTGTGAACGCGAGTTTTTGAAACTATCGCGTAATAAGGGCGAGGTTTGTTTGAAGCGTGATTGGAAAACCGGCAAAGAAGGCTTAGAAACCAATACTCTTTATATTGCGAGCGGTCAACACGATTTAAAATTCGTTAAAATGACAGGGCGTTTGCAGGTAGATATGTATAATTATTTTCGGCGTGATTATCAACTCATGAAATATAAATTAGATTATGTGGCAGGCTACTTTATTGGAGATGGTGTGCTGAAAATCGAGCATGTTGGGGGAAATACAAAAATTTATAGCAAAAACCTGACCGGACTGGAAAACGGCAGCTATATTAATTTCGAGGAAGCTGCACACTCAGTTGATGCATATAAAGATGGCGAGAAATTTCAAGTATTTGATGTGAATGAGGGCGAAGGATCATTTTGGATTGATGGCGAGGAAATGCCAAATATGTCTAAAAAGGTTCGGTGGGGTTTGGCAAAAGACGATGTGACGCCGCAAGATATATTTCGTATGACGAATGAAGGTCCTGATGCGCGAGCAATTATTGCAAAATATTGTGTTCAGGATTGTAATCTGGTGCACCACTTGATGCGGAAAATCGATGTGATGACTGGATTTATTGAGATGTCAACGCTATGTAGCGTTCCTATGGATTTCTTGGTGATGCGGGGTCAAGGAATTAAACTAACAAGTTATATTGCTAAGAAATGTCGTGAAAAAAATACGCTTATGCCAGTTATTGATAAGGGAAATAGTGATGAGGGGTATGAGGGAGCGATTGTTTTGCCGCCGAAATGCGACTTGTATCTGAATGATCCTGTTGCTTGCGTAGATTATAGTTCTCTATATCCTTCTTCTATGATTAGTGAAAATATTTCACATGATAGTAAGGTGTGGACGAAGGAATATGATTTACATGACGTTCTCTTAGAAGAAACAGGCGAACTCTCAGAGGGAGGGGGCAGCTATAAATATGATAACTTGCCAGGATATAAATATGTCGATATCAAATATGATGCGTATAAATGGCAGCGTAAGGGCGGCAATCCGAAGGCGGCAATGGAGAAGGTATGCGTTGGATATAAAGTTTGTCGATTTGCACAGTTTCCTGAGGGGAAAGGCGTTATGCCGGCGATTTTGGAGGAACTTCTCGCGGCGAGGAAGGCAACCAGAAAGTTAATTCCTCTGCAAACAGATGAGTTTATGAAAAATGTTTTGGATCAGCGTCAGCAGAGCATTAAAGTTACTGCAAATTCCATGTATGGACAGACTGGTGCGAAAACCAGTTCATTTTATGAGAAAGATTGTGCGGCTTCCACAACTGCGATTGGTCGCAAATTATTGACATATGCGAAGCGTGTTATTGAAGAGGCATATCATAACATTGAGGTTGTGACAAAATGTCATGGTAAAATTCGCGTGAATGCCGAATACGTTTATGGTGATACTGATTCTGTATTCTTTAAATTTAATCCGACAGAATTAGATGGGACGCCTATTATTAAACAAAAAGCGCTAGAAATTACTATCGAGCTAGCACAAGAAGCAGGCGTATTGGCCAGCAAGTTTTTGAAAAAACCACATGATTTGGAATACGAGAAAACATTCTTGCCATTTTGTCTCTTATCTAAGAAACGGTATGTGGGCATGCTTTATGAGATGGACCCACATAAATGCAAACGCAAATCAATGGGTATTGTCTTGAAGCGGCGTGATAATGCACCTATTGTAAAAGATGTGTATGGTGGTATTATTGATATATTGATGAAGGAACAGAACGTAGAGAAGGCTGCCGCATTCTTGAAGGAATGTCTGCAAGATATTGTTGATGAGAAGTTTGACATGAAAAAACTTATCATTACGAAATCATTGCGGTCTGGTTATAAGAATCCAAAGCAAATCGCACATAAAGTGTTGGCGGACCGCATCGGTAAGCGTGATCCAGGTAGTAAACCTAGTGTGGGTGATCGCGTGGCATATGTATATATTGAGAATCCGGATAAGAAGGCGTTGCAGGGTGCTCGCATTGAGACACCTGAATATATTCGAGAGCATAACATTCCGATTAATTATGCGTTTTATATGACAAACCAAATTATGAAACCTGTACAACAAGTATTTGCACTTGTGCTAGAAAAACTTGGTGATTTTAAAAAGCGCAAAGGACATACATTGCGTAGATGGAAGAAGGAATTGGTCGATTTGAAACGATCGTATCCGGACCCAGTTACATATAAGAAAAAAGAAGATGCACTTCGTAATAAAGAAGTGAAAGCTATTCTATTTGAAAAATATTTACAGCAAACATGTAAAGCGGGAAATCAAAGTATTATGAAATTCTTTATGTGATATATTTACTTTATGTTTTATGTTGTATTATATTTATGAAATTATAAATATAATAATTATCTGCATATTTAATGTATTTTTCTAGTTTTTAATTTCTGCTGCATTTTTGGTTTTCGACGTGTTGTTGGTTTTCTGCGTGTTGTTGGTTTTCGACGTGTTGTTGGTTTTCTGCGTGTTGTTGGTTTTCGACGTGTTTTCGGTTTTCTGCATGTTGTTGGTTTTCTGTATGTTGTTGGTTTTCGACGTGTTTTCGGTTTTCTGCGTGTTTTTGGTTTTCGACGTGTTTTCATACCCCCTTGAGCTTGTGGACTGTCACTCATCCTCCTCCTCCTCATCGCAGTTTTAACCACTTCATCGTAACTTAAAATACGGTTTAGCTCTGCTTCTGTAAGTTCATCATGTGATTTAAGTTTCTGGACTTCTTCTACTGCTGTTGTAAGTGCAGCTTGTAATTCATATGCATTAAGTCCGCGTTTTTTACGGCTTGCTTTTTTATGTTCTACATAAAGATCATGCATTGATATTTTTCTATCAAACGAATTTAGTAGATACTTTAAAGTATCTGGTGGTATTTCACTATTATGATTTATTAATGACTTAATTTCTTTATCTTTCTGTTCAGGTGTCATGGTCGTGTGTGCTTTTATTTGCATTATTTGTTCATATATTTTTTTTGCTTCTTTTCTAACATTTGTGCCGCTCATACCAACAACTTCACTTTCTCCTTTAGGTAAGACTTCACGAAGTTTCGTGAGGAGTTTTGCATTTTGGAGCCCTGTTTTACGATTTAGTATAAACGGTTTTTTCTTTTTACAATCAGGATGCATCTGTCCGTTTCTCGGTAATACAACTACATATGGATTATATCTCTCTGTTTTATTCATCATATCCCAAAAACGGTTATATCTGTCACAACCAATCACTAAAATAATATTGTCATATTTTTGTTCAAGAAATTTTAATGCATCACTAATGTTTAGAACTTCTATATTAATTTTTTTTTTGCTACCAATTGTTAACTCAGCGAGTTCTTTTTTTTCACTTGCTATTAACGGATTACTCTCATCACCACCACCCGTATTTGTAATAAATAAAAAAGCATCTGCGTTTTGGAGTGAGTCTTTTATCGTTATTACTAGGTTAGCCACATATAGATGGCCTTTTGTCATAGGCTGGTATCTTCCTAATGTAAATACAGCTGTTTTGTTAGGTCTAGTTATTGAATCTTCTTCTTCCCATTCGCCTTGCATTGCATCTTCTTGCCCTGCTGCTGCTGCTGCTGCTGGCCGCCCTTCTGGTTCTTCTTCTTCGTCTGCTGCTGCTGCTGCTGCTGCTGCTGCTTCTTCTTGCCCTGCTGCTGCTGCTGGCCGCCCTTCTGGTT
>Ga0209482_1001759_pt1 | contig 14299 bp, 17 predicted proteins | sample CoawatmetaG10DNA_FD_187512 | JGI IMG/M metagenome (GOLD analysis project Ga0209482, IMG submission 187512) | Marine microbial communities from the West Antarctic Peninsula - Coastal water metaG104-DNA (SPAdes) (version 2) | ecosystem: Environmental > Aquatic > Marine > Coastal ...
ACAACTGGATTTTTAACCTTTATTTTAGCCATAAATGAATAATATATAATAGTAATTGTAATTTAGTGCTTTATATACATATTAATAAAAAATTATCAAATAGAAGGTTATGTTAGAGAAAATTTTCCCAAAAATTCACACTGAAGGATATAAATTTTTAGCTATAGCTATTATTGTAACAATTTTTTTATACTTCCTGAGTACTTTTCTAGGGTTAATTGGTCTGGTATTATCTATATGGATTTATTATTTTTTTAGAGACCCTGAACGGATTTCAATAAATGATGAAAATTATCTAACAAGTCCAGCAGATGGTGAAGTTTTAATGGTTCATGAGGTTGATGGACCAAAAGAGCTTGGCTTAGAGGATAAAAAATTTACTAAAATAAGTATCTTTATGAACGTATTTGATTGTCACGTTAATAGAACACCTTGTGAGGGTAAAATTTCAGAAATACTTTATAAACCAGGAAAATTTTTAAACGCATCACTTGATAAAGCAAGTGAAGACAATGAAAGAAATTATTACAAGATAACGAATAACCATGGAGAAGAAGTTATTGTTGTTCAGATTGCAGGTTTAATTGCCAGAAGGATCGTATGTGAGTCATCAAAGGATCAAAATTTACAACAAGGTGAAAGAATTGGAATGATACGATTTGGAAGCAGGGCCGATGTTTATTTTGAAAATTATGAAACGTTAGTTAAAGTAGGACAAAAGACAATTGCAGGTGAAACGCTATTAGCTAAAAGATAGCTTATGGAACAGCCTAAAAATAATTTTAAAATAGTATCAGATAAAAAAGCTAGAATGCTTTTACCTAATGCATTGACATTAATTAATGTATGTATTGGGTTAAGTTCTATTAAATTTGCATTAGATGAAAAGTTTGAATTATCTATTATAGCTATTATTTTTGCAGCAATTTTTGATACATTAGACGGCAGAGTTGCAAGAATGGTAAAAGGAACTTCTTTAGTTGGAAAAGAATTGGACTCATTAGCAGATTTAATTAGCTTTGGAGTGGCTCCAGCTTTTATAATGTATTTCTGGTCTTTAAATAATTTAGGTAAATTCGGCTGGCTACTCACAATGATTTTTGTAATTTGTGTTGCTTTAAGACTAGCACGATTTAATGTTAGTTCAAACTCAGAACCATCATGGAAAGATAATTACTTTGAAGGTGTGCCGTCACCAGCAGGTGGAATTTTGGTATTGATGCCGTTAATATTAAGCCTAAGCGAGATAGATTTAATCAAAATTAATTACGATATGGTAGTTCCAATACTTTTTATTTTGATCTCATTTCTATTGATAAGTAAAGTTCCAACATTAGCATTTAAAAAAATTTCTATACCACGTCACTTGACAATTTTTGCATTATTTGGAGTTGTCTTATTTTTTGGGCTTTTATTAATATATACATTTAAAGTATTGGTAATTTGTGGATTAATCTATATTTGCTTAATTCCATTTGGATACTTTAGTTATCAAAAAATTTATAAACAGAAAATTTTAAGTGGTGAAATTCAAGATAATGAAGACCTTGAAGACATACTATAGATGAAAAAAAATGTAATTGTGTCTCTGGCTGATTCAAATTACTTTGAATTACTTAATGAATTAGTCGATTCTATTAAGATCTTTGAAAAAAGCAAAGATACTGCAATCTGCATTTTAGATGCTGGTTTGTCCGAGCAACAAAGAAACATATTATCTAAAAAAGTAGATGAAATTAAATCAGCTGAATGGGACATTGATGTTCCGGCATTTAAAGTAAAAGGAAGAGAGTGGTTAAAGAGTCAAGTATCTAGAGCTTTTTTACCAAAATATTTTCCTAGCTATGAAAAATTCCTATGGATAGATTGTGACGCTTGGGTAGGGGATTGGAATTCAATAGAGCTTTATTTTAAAGCCTGTGAAAATGGAAAATTAGGAATAACCCAAACATTTACACCTGGATATAAAATAATGTCTAAAGTTAATTGGATATTTGGACAATTAGCCATAATTAAATCTCAAAATTTTAAACATGCGATAAAATCAAAAATTGGAATAGATAAAGCGCGAAAACTTGCCTTTGCCCCACATATTAATATTGGGGTTTTTTCTTTACAAAAAGATTCAGTTGGCTGGACCACTTGGCAAAAAAATTTAGAACAAACTTTAAAAGCTGGAAATATTTTCGGTTCAGAGCAGTTAGCTATTAATATGTCAGTTTATATTGACGAGTTAGAAACAGAGTTTTTACCGCATAATTGTAATTGGTTAGTTAGCAATCTTTTACCAAAATTCAATGAACAAGCTAAATGCTTCGTTGAGCCTTATCTACCTAATCATAAACTAGGCATAATACATCTTGCATCTGGAATTTGGGATGGTGATAAGGATATGAGATTACATAAAGAGGTAAAGATTAATATAAAAACATTAGAAAATAAAATTTTATCAAAAAGCTTAAGGTTTGGTCATTAATTGAAAAAAAATAGAATTTCTAAAAATTGGATTAATAAACAAAAAAGAGATATTTATGTAAGACAATCTCAGGTAGATGGTTATCGAGCTAGATCAGCATATAAATTAATAGAAATAAATGAAAAATTTAAAATATTAAAAAATGGAATATCAGTAATAGATTTAGGTGCATCACCAGGTAGTTGGTCTCAATATATAGCAAGAACTGTAAAAAGTGGAAGGTTGGTATCAATTGACATCAAAGGAATGGAAGAAATTGAGAATACAATTCAAATTAAAGGTGATTTTACTGATTTAGAATCTCAAGAAAAAATAAAAGGCCTATTCAAATCAAAAGTCGATGTTGTTGTGTCCGATATGGCCGTTAATACGACGGGTATAAAAGATATAGATGCAATTTATACAGGGGAGCTTGCAATGGAAGCTATGAATTTCTCTAAAGGAATGCTGGTTAAAGAAGGGCGATTTGTCTCTAAGATTTTTCTAGGTTCATCATTTAACGAAATTGTTGCTTTAGGAAAAAAATTATTCAAAGAAGTGAAGGTTTTTAAACCCAAGTCTAGCAGAAAAGAATCTAAGGAAAGTTTTATTATTTGTAAAATCTTAAGATAGAGACTTTTTTTTTGAGGGGAATCATATATAAATGATTATGGATCCTATAAAAGAAGCTCTTACCTTTGATGACGTCACAATGGCACCAAAATACTCAGAAGTTCTACCTTCTGAAGTTGATACCAGTACGAAATTATCATCTAATTTAACACTAAAAATACCTTTATTATCTTCTGCAATGGATACAGTTACTGAGAGTAAAATGGCTATAGCAATAGCTAAAGCTGGAGGTATTGGTGTAATTCACAGAAACCTTGATATTAAAAAACAAATTGACGAAATTAAAAAAGTTAAAAAATTAAACTTATTAGTTGGTGCAGCTGTTGGAGCTGGTCCTTTAGAACTTAAAAGAGCAGAAGCTATTTTAAAAGAAAAAGTGGATTTAATTGTTGTTGATACAGCGCATGGACATAGCAAAAAAGTTGCTGAAATTATTAAAGCTATAAAAAAATTAAAAACAAACAAAACAACTCTATGTGCTGGAAATATTGCAACAGCTGAAGCTGCAAAATTTTTAATAAAATTAGGAGTAGATATTGTTAAAGTTGGGATTGGACCAGGATCAATTTGTACAACTAGGCTAGTTGCAGGTATTGGTGTACCGCAATTAAGTGCAATACTTGCAGTTAAAAAAGGTGTTAAAAACAATAAAGTAAAAATTATTTCAGACGGTGGAATTAAATATTCAGGCGATTTAGCTAAAGCATTGTCAGCAGGAGCTGATGCTATAATGATTGGTTCTTTATTTGCAGGAAGTTTAGAAACACCTGGAAAACTAATTAAAAAAAATGGTAAGTTATTTAAAAGTTTTAGAGGCATGGGATCAGTTGGCGCAATGAATAAGGGTTCAGCTGATAGATATTTTCAAACCAAACAAAAAGATATATCTAAATATGTGCCAGAAGGAGTAGAAGGGTTTGTTAAATATAAAGGTGATGTTAAAAGTATAATTTATAAACTAATTGGAGGGTTAAAATCATCTATGGGATATTTAGGTGCAAAAAAAATTCCAAATCTTAAAAATAAACCGAATTTTGTAAAAATAACTAAAGCTGGTTTTTATGAAAGTATGGTTCATAATGTTGATCAAGTAAAAAATGAAAGTAAATATTAATGAAAAAAATAAATAAATTAATAATTTTGTTATTTATGCTTATAAATATTGGAAGCTATTCTTTCGCTGACGACAATTTTTTTGAAAAAGGTAAAAATAAATACGATGAACAAAAATATGAAGAATCTAAATTTTTATTTCAAAGAAGTATTGTATTTAATCCAAAGGATGAAAATTCATATTTATATTTAGCAAAGATTTATAACTTTGAAGAAAATAAAAAAGAAGAACAAAAAAATATAGACACAGTGCTCTTACTAAGTCCCCAAAATGAAGATGCAAACTATATGCTAATGGAGTTAGAGTTAAAAAGATCCAATTATTCAAAAGTAAAAGAATTAGTGGATAATTTTTCCAAAATTTGTAATAAGTTGTGTGATAAAAAAAATTCTATTTTAGAATCCTTAAAGAATTTAGAACCTAAAAATGAGTCTTAACAATAATTTAAGTAAAATTTTAATCATTGATTTTGGTTCTCAATTTACACAATTAATCGCAAGAAGAGTAAGAGAATTAGGGGTTTTTTCAGAAATTGTAAGTCACAAAAGAATAAAGATAACCCAAATTACAAAAGATAATATTACTGGAATAATACTGTCTGGTGGCCCTCTTAATGTTTATGAAAATGATAAATTTAAATTTGAAAAGAAGATTTTAAAACTTGGAGTTCCAATCCTAGGTATATGTTTTGGGCATCAAATATTGTCAAAACTATTAGGTGGTAAAGTTAAAAAATCAAAACACAGAGAGTTTGGTCTAGCTACAATAAATAAAGTATCGAATAGTATTTTAACTAAAAATTTTTTTAATAAAAAGAATAAAGGTGATGTTTGGATGAGTCATGCTGACCAAGTATCAAAAATGCCAAAAAATTTTAAAGTTATAGCATCTACAAAAAATTCTAAATTAACAATCATTGAAAATATTAAAGAAAATTTTTATGGTGTACAGTTTCACCCTGAAGTAACACACACTAATAAAGGTAAAATTTTATTACGTAATTTTATTTTTCTTATTTGTAAAATTAAAAAAAATTGGTCTTCAAGAGATCAAAAATTAAAATTGATTAATGAAATTAAAGAACAAGTAGGTAACAACAAAGTAATTTGTGGATTGTCAGGAGGTGTGGATAGTAGTGTGGTGGCACAATTATTAAGTAAAGCAATTGGAAAAAATTTAACTTGTATTTTTGTTAACAATGGCCTTTTAAGAAAAAATGAAGAAACGCAAGTAGTCAATACATTTAAAAAAAAATTAAAGATAAATTTGATTTATGTTAATGCAGAAAAAGAATTCATTAGAAAATTAACAAATGTTTCTGATCCTGAAAAAAAGAGAAAAATTATTGGAAATCTATTTATTAAAATATTTGAAAGATATGCTAACAAAATTAAAAATGTTAAATTTCTTGCTCAGGGTACTCTTTATCCAGATTTAATTGAAAGTAAATCTGTAACAGGCAGTCAAACTTCAAAAATAAAATCACATCATAATGTGGGTGGCCTTCCTAAAAGAATGAAATTAGAATTAGTTGAACCTCTTAAATTTTTATTTAAAGATGAAGTTAGAAAGTTAGGATTAGAACTTAATTTATCTAATGACATAATCTCAAGACATCCATTTCCTGGTCCAGGTTTAGCAATAAGAATGCCTGGAATTATAACCAATGAAAAAATTAAAATTCTAAAAGAAGCAGACTTCTATTTTATTAAAGCTTTAAGAGATCATGGATTATACCACAAAATTTGGCAAGCATATGCTGCACTACTACCGGTAAAAACTGTGGGTGTTATGGGAGATAATCGAACTTATGAACATATTTGTTTGTTAAGAGCAATTACCTCTGAAGATGGAATGACTGCTGATTTTTTTAATTTTCCTAAAGGCTTTATGCAATCAATTTCTAATCAAATTATTAACAATATTAGAGGTATTAATAGAGTTGTTTATGATGTTACTTCAAAACCACCAAGCACCATTGAATTAGAGTAATACTTTACTGTAGAGTACAATTTTTTATGAAATATTTACATACCATGATCAGAATCTCAGACGTAGAGAAATCATTAGATTTCTACTGCAAGGGATTAGGTTTAATTGAGACTAGAAGAATGGAGAATGAGCAGGGTAGATTTACCTTAATTTTTTTAGCAGCACCTGATGATGAAAAGGCCGAATTAGAGCTAACCTACAATTGGGATGGCGACAAGTTAGGTAATGGATCTCGTAATTTTGGTCACTTGGCATACCGTGTTGAAAATATTTATCAAACATGTGAGAGGCTTAAAGATATGGGCTATACAATTAATAGACCTCCTAGAGATGGCCATATGGCGTTTGTGAGATCTCCTGATAATATTTCTATAGAAATCTTACAAGATGGTAACTTAGAAATTAAAGAACCGTGGGCATCAATGAAAAATCAGGGCGTTTGGTAAAAAATGAATAACAAAATTATTAACTTTATTAAAAAAAAAAATAAATCTAAAATTATATGTCTTACTGCTTACTCTAAAAATATTGCATCTATTATAGATAGACACTGTGATCTTATCTTGGTAGGCGACTCTCTTGGCTCTGTACTTTATAGTTTTTCTTCTACAAAAAAAGTGACATTAGGTATGATGATTGAACATTCTAAAAGTGTAAGAATGGGTATTCAAAAAAACCTAATGGTAGTAGACATGCCTCATAATACTTATCGAAACACAAAAGAAGCTTTAAATAATGCAAAAAAAATAATTTCTAAAACGAAATGTGATGCTATCAAGCTTGAAGGTGGTAAAAAAGTTGTTCAAATAATTAAAACTTTAATTAAAAATAAAATTCCAGTAATGGGACACCTTGGTCTTCTTCCACAATCTGCAAAAAATTTTAAATTTAAAGGGAAAGAAACTGCAGAAAGAAAAATTATTTTAAGAGATTCTAAACTTTTAGAGGATGCTGGTGTGTTTTCAATTGTTTTAGAGTGTGTTGAAAGCTCTTTGGCAAAAGAAATTACTAAAACCGTTAAAGTTCCTACAATTGGAATTGGGGCATCAGTACACTGTGATGGGCAAATTTTAGTTACTGATGACTTGATAGGGTTGAATAAAATTAAAGCTAGATTTGTTAAAAAATATTCAAATATTGAAAAACAAATAAATGATGCTGTGCTAAAGTTTAAGAAAGATGTAGTTAAAAGTAAGTTTCCTACTAAGAAACATTCATATTAAATTAAAAATATTGTTTGAATGTTTCGTTAATTGACAAAACACCATAATCATTTAATCCACCAATTATTAATTGTAGTGCCACAATCAAAATAAAACCTAGTCCTACGTAGGCTATCCATAAGTTTTTTTGAATATAATTAGCTAAATAAGTAGCTAATGCTCCAGTTAATACCACAGATAAAACAAGACCAAATATCATGAAGCCAAAATAACCTTTCGCAGCACCAACTACCCCAATAACGTTATCAAAACTTATCGTAATATCTGCAAATAAAACCTTATAAATACTTTTTACAAATGAAGGTTCTGCTGATTTTTTTACTGGTGATTTAATCTTATTCTTCATTTCAACTAAATCTTTCCTTAAATCATTAACAATCCAAATTAGAAGTAGTCCACCTAAAATTTTAATATAATAAAATTCAAATAAGTAAGTAGCAAAAAGAGCAAAAATAATTTTGAAAACTAAAGCTCCAGCAACACCCCAGAGAATTATTTGCTTTCTATTTTTTGGTACAAAGTTAGCAGCAATTAATCCAATAATAATAGCATTATCAGCGGCTAAGATAATATCTATAAAGATGATTTGGGTTAAAATTATGAATTCTTCGATCAAGATTTTTTTATAATATTAAATAAATATTATAATTCAAGAAAAAATATTTAGTAAATAAAAAAAGGCGACCACGTTAATGATCGCCTTTAATAGTATTAGTCTAAATTATTTTTGAGACCAAGTTGGCATCGGGTATTGCAATTTACATGCAGCTAGCTCAAATGGATAAACTGTACAGTATTTTCCACCTTGTACTTGCATCAAAATACCTCTTGTTTTTTCATTTTGACCGTCAGCACCAAATTTAATTCCTCTATAAGGAACAATTAGAGAGTCAGATGACATATCTAAATTTACCAATGCTTGTCTAATTTTTTCTGGGTCTGTTGATCCAGCATTATTAATTGCATTAGCTAATGCCATAAAACCAGTAAATGCTCTAGCAGGTACATCTGATAAATCTCTTCCATCAGAATGTTTCTTAAATAGTTCATTTACAGTTCCAATCATTGGAATTGTAGTTGCCAAGTCAGTGTTAAAAGGAGATCTTGTAATCACCCCTTCAGCTTTACTTCCCATAGTAGCTATAAATTTTGGATCAGTATAGCCAGCATTTTGCGCAACTAAAAGTTTAGGATTATAATCAAGCTCTTTGGCTGTGTTTAAAAATAAATAAGCATCAGCTGTGTAAGAAGATGGCAATAAAACGTCTGGGTTTTTTGCTTTTAATCTCTGTACTTCAGAACTTAAAGAAGTTGTTTTTGCTTTATAACTAATTTTTTCTACAACTTTATAACCTTTATCTTTAGCCATTTTATTTTGAGTTCCACCACTATCAGCTCCCCAAAGAGTATCTTCATGAATAATTCCAAGTGTCTTTAGCTTGTTATTATTTTTAGTGTTGAAATCATCCATAAATTCAAACATCAATTGAGTAAACTCACCATCATGCGGTGTTACTCTAAAAAAATATTTAAACCCTCTTGTAGTTAATTTTGGTGAAGTAGACTCACCATTAACCCAAGGTATACCTGCTCTTTCAGATACTTGGCTTGCTGCACCTGTTACAGATGAGTAGTAAGCACCAAACATTGCATGAACTTTATCAGAGTTTAACATTTTCTCTGTTTCACCAACTCCAATATCTGGTTTTCCACCATGATCACCAACAACAATTGAAATTTTTCCACCACCTAAACCTTTAAGGCCCGCATCTTTTGCTAAAGGCATACCAGGAATGTTGTGGCTATTGTTTATAATATCTAAAGCAGTTTTAACTGCTGCAACGGCATCTTTTCCAACTTGAGCAACAGGCCCAGTTAATGGATAAAGCACTCCAATTTTAACATTTTCTGCAGCACTTATTGTAGGTGCACAAACTAATGATAAAAAAGTAAATACTGAAAGTATTAATTTTTTCATTTATTTTCCCTCATATTTGTTTTTTTTAAAAATATAATCTAATACTATATGTGATATCAATTCAATGACTTACTATTCAATCAACAGTAGAAAATTTATAAGAAATAAATGACAACTGAAATAATATTACAAGCAGTAGTAACAGGATTAATGATGGGTTTAATTTATGCATTAATTGCTGCTGGGTTAAGTTTAATTTTTGGATTGATGGATATAGTGAATTTTGCTCACGGTGAACATTTGATGTTATCAATGTTTTCATCATTTTGGTTATGGTCTTTATTTGGATTAGATCCAATTTTTTCAATCCCAATTACAATTTTATTAATGGCATTTTGTGGAGTACTAACTCATTATTTTTTGATTAGATATATATTGAAAGCCAAAATGTTAATCCAGATTTGTGCAACTTTTGGATTATCAATCTTTATTAGGTCAATTGCACAGTTTTTATGGACACCAGATTTTAGAAATATTGATAAACCATTATTAGAAGGAAGATTAGAAATTTCAGGTATATTTATTGGCCAGCCTCAACTAATTGCTAGTTTGGTTTGTTTAGTTGCTTTTATTCTTCTTTATCTATTCGTAACAAAAACTGAAACTGGTTTAGCACTGCAGGCAACAGCACAAGACAGGCATGCAGCAGAAATTTTAGGTATACCATCTGATAAAATGTTTGCTATCGGTTGGGCAATAGGACTTGGTTGTGTTGGTGTTGCTGGAGGAATGATGGCAAATTATTTTTTTATCTTTACTGACGTTGGAATAAATTTTGCTCTATTTGCATTTGTTGCTGTGGCATTAGGAGGCTTTGGAAGTATTATTGGGTGTTTGTATGCAGGAATTATTATTGGATTAGTTGAGTCATTAGGTGGCTTGCTGATAGATCCATCATTTAAACTTTTATATGTTTTTGCAATTTATCTATTAGTTGTAATTTTTAGGCCACAAGGTTTGTTTGGAAGGTATTAATTATGGATAAATTATTAATAGCTAAATCCGAACCTCTCTGGAATACAGATAAAAGAATTATATCTTTAATTGGCAGTCTAATTGTATTGTTATTTGCTTTACCTCATTTTGGACTGAATTCTTTCTACCTTCATTTGATGATAATGATTTTTATGCATGCGGTTATGGCTCAGTCATGGAATGTAATTGCGGGTTTTTCAGGACAAATCAGTTTAGGCCATGGCGCTTTTTTTGGAATTGGAGCGTATGCAACATCATTTCTGTATGTTCAGTATGGTATATCTCCATGGATAAGTATTTTTATTGGAATGATCCTTTCGGGAATTGCTGCAGTTTTAATTGGTGTCCCAATGTTAAGACTTAGTGGACATTATTTTGCAATTGCCACTTTATTAATAGGAATTAGCTTTCAAATTATATTTCAAAGATGGGAGTGGGTAGGTGCAGCATCAGGAGTATGGGTTCCCATGACCACAGGAGACTCTTGGTTCGCCCTTCAATTTCATAGCAGTAAAATGCCCTACTATTATATTTTTTTAGTATTTTTTATAATTACATTTTTTTTAGTTTGGCTCTTAAGTAGATCAAAATTAGGATACAGATTAAGAGCCGTAAGAGATGATCCACAGGCAGCATTAAGTTTGTGTATTAATGTTTCTAATTATAAAATCATAGCCTATGTAATCTCCGCAATGATAATGGCGCCAATGGGAAGTTTATTTGCTCAATACATACTTATTATTGATCCAGATAGAGTATTTAATATAGAAATTTCAATTATTGTTTTATTGATCACAGTCCTTGGTGGAATTGGAAATGTTTGGGGCCCTATTGTGGGTGCAGCTATTCTTATTCCAATTTCAGAATATTCTAGAATTTATTTAGGTGGAACGGGAGGGGCTGTAGATTTAATTCTCTATGGCTTAATTTTAATGCTAATTTGCATTTTTAGACCAGAGGGACTTATATCTTTTTTTCCAAAAAATATTTTAGAAAGGAAAAAACAAAGATGAAGATTTTATCTGTAGAAAATTTAAGTAGGTCTTTTGGGGGCATAAAAGCTAATAATGATATTTCTTTTGAGGTTGCAGAGGGTACAATTTTGGGAGTTATAGGACCCAATGGTGCAGGTAAATCTACTTTGTTTGATTTAATTACTGGCTATACAAAAACTGATAATGGTAAAGTTAGCTTCTTTAATAAAGATATATCAGGTTTAAGTCCTGACAAAATTAGTAGCCTAGGTATTGGAAGAACTTTTCAAAAACTAAAACCTTTTGCAGATCAAACATTATTAGAAAATGTAATGATTGGCTCGTTTGTGAAAGAAGACAATATTAAAAAGGCAAGGGATAGAGCTTTAGAAATAATAGATTTTGTTGATCTTATAGAAAAGAGACATCATTTTGCTAGAGAGCTTTCAACTGGTCAAAGAAAGAGATTAGAAATGGCAAGAGCAATGGCAATTGAACCAAAACTATTACTAATGGACGAAGTTACAGGAGGTGTTGATCAAAAAACTATCCCAGGCTTAGTTGAGTTAATTAAAAAACTTAAAAAATCTGGTGTAACAATAATTACCATTGAACATAATATTAATATTATAATGGAAATTTCTGACAATATTCTAGCGCTAGATCAGGGTAAAAGAATTGCATATGGTACACCAAAAGAAATTCAACAAAATGAAGAAGTAATAGACTCATATTTAGGAACTGTTGATGCTACTTGATATAAAAAATATTGATGTTTTATATGATGATTTTCAAGTTATTTGGGATGTATCAATAAATGTAGATAATGGAGAAATGGTTGCTCTTTTAGGACCTAATGGATCTGGTAAAAGTACAATTTTAAATACAATCAGTAATCTAGTTAGTCATAAGAATGGAAGTATACATTTTAAAAATGATCTAATTTCTGAAATCCCAACCTTCAAAAGAACTGAATTAGGAATTTCCCATGTTCTTGAGAGACGAAGAGTATTTCCACACCTTACTGTTATGCAAAACCTTATTCTTGGTGCTTGGCATCCTAAAGCAAAAGAGGAATTGAGTAGTTCTTTATCTAAGGTTTATAAGATTTTTCCAAAACTAGAATCTAGATCAAGCCAGTTAGCTCACACGATGTCTGGTGGCGAACAACAAATGCTAGCTATAGCAAGAGGCTTGATGGGACTTCCTAAACTTTTGATGGTAGATGAGCCATTTTTAGGATTATCACCCTTAGTAGTAAAAGATTTAATAAAGATATTCAAAAATGTAGTTAGTGAAGGAATATCAATTCTTTTTGTTGAGCAAAATGTAAGACTGGCACTTAGTATGGCAGATAGAGGTTATGTTCTTGAAAGTGGAAGATTAGTTGTTAGTGGTAAATCGAATGAATTAATTGGTAGTGATAAAGTTAAAAAAGTTTTTTTAGGACGCTAACTACAAAGCAGCTAAATCGTTATTTAATTTATCGGTAATAAGCATTTTTCCTGGAGTATGAGTTATACAAAAGTCAGGTTTTGAATTTTCTAAAACTGATTGTGGAGTAACCCCACATGCCCAAAAAACTGGGATCTCATCATTTTTAAATATTCTTGGAGCATCACCATATTCAGGATTCATTATATCATTTATTCCAATTTCTGATGGATCACCTAAATGAATAGGGGCGCCATGAACTGCTGGAAACCTAGAGCTGATTTGAATTGATCTAATTGCATCTTTTGAATTTAAAGGTCTCATAGAAACAACCAATTTTCCTGAGAACTGACCTGCTGGCTCACAATCTATTGATGTACGATACATTGGTACAATTGTATTATTTTCTATATGTTGAATTGGTATACCTGCCTCAATTAAGGGTAGTTCAAAAGACATAGAACAGCCTAGTACGAAAGTTACTAAATCATCATTCCAATATTTTTTGATGTCATATGGTTCATCAATCAGTTTTCCTTTTTCCCAAATTCTGTATTGAGGTACATCTGTTGTAATATCTATATCACCGAGATCTTTTAATATCGGATTACCTTTAGTACCAAAGCCTATCAAAGGACATGGTTTAGGATTTTTTTGACAAAATGATGCAAAATCCATTGCATATTTACTTGGTAGTATACAAAGATTACCTTGTACGTATTTATTAGCAGTCCCAGCTGTTTGATCTTTGTACTCATTCTTTCTAATAATTTTTCTAGCTTCAACTGGATCTTGAATATCAAGCATAAATTTAATATTTAGATTTTTTTGTACCCTCAATTATTTCTTTTAACTGTTTATATTCTTTACAGTCACAATTTTTTAAAACTTCTAATCTTTCTTTAGCCAGATCCATTCTACTAGTAACCATGTAAAGCTCTCCAAGGTACTCATTTATTCCATTATGATTGGGATCAATTTGTAGGCCTTGTAAGTAAAACTCTTCACCTCCCTCATAATCTCCTAGTTTTCTAGTAGTAAAACCTAAATAGTTTAAAGTATCAGCTTGTAGTGGTTTTTTCTTATTAGATTTTAAAAGAAGCTTTTGTGCCTTTGTATATCTTTTTTGTGCTTTTTTAGTTTTACCTTTTTTTTCATATTTCTTAGCAGTTTTAATTAAATTTTTTGCCTTTGCGTAGTCTGATAATTTAGGAGCAGAATCTCTTTCATCGCCACCGCTATTCCCAGAAGAGCTGCTATCACTACTCCCTGCAGAAAATGAATTATTAGTAAGAGCAATAATTATTAGTAAAGTATAAATAAGTTTTTTCATATTTTAATTAAATTTTTTCATTTTATTTAAAGGTTTAAGTATTAAGCCATTATTAACTAAGTTATCTTTGATAGATTCTGCAGTTGCTAATGAACTTTCATTATCACCATGTATACAAACAGAGTCAATTTCACAAGGTATCTGTTTACCACTGAGACAATTTATTGACTGATTTTTAACCATATATA
>Ga0209482_1001760_pt1 | contig 14291 bp, 8 predicted proteins | sample CoawatmetaG10DNA_FD_187512 | JGI IMG/M metagenome (GOLD analysis project Ga0209482, IMG submission 187512) | Marine microbial communities from the West Antarctic Peninsula - Coastal water metaG104-DNA (SPAdes) (version 2) | ecosystem: Environmental > Aquatic > Marine > Coastal ...
CCGTTTTTCTTCAAACCGATACAAGATGGTATGGATAGGCCAAAAACTGAGTTGGCATATCGTGTTCCAGCCTCAAAACTTACTAGAAGAAAACTTGAAAGCAATGAGAAATTAAGAGAGCTTGATGGACTTGATACAACTATTGATTGGAAAAACACTGGTGATAACTCTTACGATGGTGAAAAGCTAAAACTATTAGCTCATGATGAAAGCGGTAAATGGGAAAGACCTGATAATATATTAAACAACTGGAGAGTTACAAAAACTACATTAAGACTAGGATCAAGGATCGTAGGTAAGTGCATGATGGGGTCAACATCAAATGCTTTAGACAAAGGTGGAAATAATTTTAAAAAATTATATGAAAATTCAAACGTTACAGAAAGAAATAGAAATGGACAAACATCTTCTGGACTCTATAGCTTGTTCGTTCCTATGGAATGGAACTATGAAGGATTCATTAACACTTATGGACTACCTGTATTCATTGGAGGTAAAAATCCAGTCAAAGGAGTTGATGGTTACGACATTACAACAGGAGTTATTGAACATTGGGAAAACGAAGTTGAAGGTTTAAAATCAGATCCAGACAGCTTAAACGAATATTACAGACAGTTTCCAAGAACTGAACAACATGCTTTTAGAGACGAAGCTAAGGATAGTTTGTTTAATTTAACTAAAATATATCAACAAATAGATTATAATGCAGAAGTGAATAATACATCTTCTGTAACTAAAGGCAGTTTTCAATGGTCTCGTGGTATTAAAGACACTAAAGTAGAGTTTTACCCAAACAAAGACGGAAGATTTCAAATATCTTGGGTTCCGCCTACTAACATGCAGAATAGGATGATTATAAAAAATGGATATAAAAATCCTGGTAATGAACATGTTGGTGCGTTTGGTTGTGATAGTTATGACATATCGGGAACTGTAGATGGTAAAGGTTCTAATGGAGCTTTACACGGTTTAACCAAGTTCTCAATGGAAGATGCCCCACCTAATCATTTCTTTTTAGAATATATATCAAGACCTCAGACTGCTGAGATATTTTTTGAAGATGTTCTTATGGCTTGCATTTTTTATGGTATGCCTTTGCTTTGTGAAAATAATAAACCAAGATTATTATATTATTTTAAACGCAGAGGATATAGAGGATTTTCAATGAATCGTCCTGATAAAATTTGGAATAAATTATCTACAACTGAAAAAGAAATAGGTGGAATACCTAACTCAAGTGAAGATATTAAACAAGCTCACGCTGCTGCTATTGAATCTTATATAGAAAATCATATAGGCTTATTAGATGATGGTCATGGAGACATGTATCATCAGAAAACTTTAGAAGATTGGGGTAAATTTAACATTAATAACAGAACTAAATTTGATGCAACTATAAGTTCTGGCTTGGCTATAATGGCTTGTAATAAAAATAGATATAGACCAAATCCTGAAAAAAAATATCAACCTATAAAGATAGGCATTAAAAGATACGACAATGACGGTGAAATTTCAAAAATAATAAAATAAATGAATCAAATTTCTTACGACAACAATAGTTCATTTCCTAGTCAGGTGGTACCTGATGCAGAGAAAGCTACTTTAGAATATGGTCTTGCTATAGGCAGAGCTATAGAAAATGAATGGTTTAGAAATTACAGAGGTGGCGCTGGTATGAGTGGTTACGCTACTAACTATGCTAATTACCACAATTTAAGATTATATGCAAGAGGTGAGCAATCTGTTCAAAAATATAAAGACGAATTAGCAATTAATGGTGATTTATCTTATTTAAACTTAGATTGGAAACCAGTTCCTGTTATATCTAAATTTGTTGACATAGTTGTTAATGGTATGTCTCAAAGAAATTATGATATTAAAGCTTATGCAGTTGATCCTTTTTCTACTAAGAAAAGAACAGATTACGCAAAAGAATTAATGAGGGATGTTAAAGAAAGAGATTTAATACAGCAACTTAGGGAAACTTTAGGCGTTGAAGTTCAAACTAAAGCTAGTAAAGAATTAGGTTTAGAAAGCGAAGAAGAACTACAACTACACTTACAACTAGATTATAAGCAATCTATAGAGATAGCAGAAGAAGAAGTTATAAATAATGTACTAGAAAAAAATAGATACGACTTGACTAGACGTAGGTTTTGTAATGATTTAACTATACTAGGTATTGGAGCTGTTAAAACTAATTGGAATAAAGCTGAAGGTGTTGTTGTTGAATATGTTGATCCAGCTTCTTTGATATATTCCTATACTGAAGATCCTAATTTTGAAGATATATATTACGCTGGTGAAGTAAAATCAGTATCTTTATCAGATCTTAAAATGCAGTTTCCTAATTTAACAAATGAGGAAATGATTCAAATACAGAAATACCCTGGAAACTCAGAGTATTTAAGAAATTGGAGCGGTAGAAGTGACCAGCAAACTGTTCAAGTTGTTTATTTTGAATATAAAACTTATTCTGATCAAGTATTTAAAATAAAAGAAACTAATACTGGTTTAGAGAAAGCATTAGAAAAGCCTGATACTTTTGATCCACCTGAAAATGATAATTTTAAAAGAGTATCTAGAACTATTGAAACTCTGTATTCTGGAGCAAAAATACTAGGTCATCCATTGATGCTTAGTTGGGGATTGTCTAAAAATATGACAAGACCAAATGCTGATACTAATAAAGTTAAAATGAATTACACAATATGTGCTCCTAGAATGTATAAAGGACGTATAGATTCATTAGTTAATAGAATAACTGGTTTTGCTGATATGATACAGTTAACACATCTTAAAATACAACAAGTATTAGCTAGAGTAGTTCCAGATGGTGTATTCTTAGATATGGATGGTTTAGCAGAAGTTGATTTAGGTAATGGAACCAATTATAATCCAGCAGAGGCTTTGAATATGTATTTTCAAACAGGTTCTATTGTTGGTAGAAGTTTAACTCAAGACGGAGATCCTAATAGAGGTAAGGTACCGATACAAGAATTACAAACTGGTTCTGGCAGTGCTAAAATACAAAGTCTTATACAAACTTATCAGTATTATTTACAAATGATAAGAGACGTAACAGGGCTCAACGAAGCTAGAGACGGTAGTACTCCTGATAAAAACGCTTTAGTAGGTTTGCAAAAACTAGCAGCAGCTAATTCTAATACAGCTACAAGACATTTAGTACAAGCTATGTTGTATTTAACATCTAGAACATGTGAGAATATATCTTTAAGAGTTGCCGATTCATTACAGTTTCCATTCACAAGACAAGCTTTAGAAAACAGTATATCAAGATACAATGTTTCTACTTTAGATGAATTATCAGATTTAAACATACATGACTTTGGAATATTTCTACAATTAGAACCGGAAGAAGAAGAAAGACAAGTATTAGAACAAAATATTCAAATAGCTTTAAAAATGGGTGGTATTGATCTTGAAGATGCTATAGATTTAAGAGAAATAAATAATATCACTTTAGCTAACCAAATGCTTAAGCAACGTAGACGTAGAAAACAAAAAAGAGACCAAGAAGCTTCTCAAGCAAATATACAGGCTCAAGCTCAAGCAAATGCCCAAACTGCTGAAAAAGCTGCTTTAGCTGAAATGCAAAAACAACAAGCTTTAGCTGAGACTGAAGTTCAAATAGAACAAGCTAAGTCTCAATTTGAAATAAATCAAATGCAACAAAAAGCTGAAATAGACAAACAATTGTTAGAATTAAGGTATCAGTATGATATTAAATTAAAACAAATGGATATGCAAGAGGTTAGCAATAAAGAAAAACAAATAGAAAATAGAAAAGACGAAAGAACCAGAATACAAGCTACCCAACAAAGTCAATTAATAGACCAAAGAAAAAACGACTTATTACCAACTGATTTTGAAACAAACGAAATCGATCCAATGCTAGGGTTAACCTAGTTTTTATTAATTATTATATTATATTATATTATGTCAGAAACAATTCAAGATAAAGAAAAAAAGCCATTAAAGATTAAAGTTAAAAAACCTACATTTAAAAAAGAAAAAGATCAAGTACATAAAATTGATTTAAATAAAAAAGAAGAAAATACTATAGAACCGGTTATTGATAAGGTAAACATAGTAGAAACTCCTAAAGAAACAGTAGAAGTACAAGAAGAAAAATTAATTACTACTAAAGACAAAGAAGGTATTAAAAAAATAGTATCTCCTATATCTGAAATTTCAAAAGATGAAATTAAAGAAATAAAGAAAGATCATAAAGAAGCTATAAGAGACGAAAAAGTTTTAGGTAAAAAATTACCAGAAAATATAGAGAAATTAGTTTTATTTATGGAAGAAACTGGCGGAACAGTAGAAGACTACGCTAGATTAAATAGAGACTATTCAAATGTAGATAATAATTCTTTACTTAAAGAATATTATAAAAATACTAAACCACATTTAAATCAAGAAGAAATAGATTTCGTAATGGAAGATAATTTTTCTTTTGATGAGGATATGGATGAAGAGCGAGAAGTTAAAAAGAAAAAACTCGCTTTTAAAGAAGAAATTGCAAAAGCCAAGAACTTTTTGGAAGAAACCAAGAGTAAATATTACGACGAGATCAAGTTGAGACCGGGCGTTACTCAGGAACAACAAAAAGCTATGGATTTTTTCAATAGATACAACAAAGAACAACAAATAGCTGAACAACAACACGAGAGTTTTCAACAATCAACAAATGAACTATTTGCCGATGAATTTAAAGGTTTTGAATTTAACTTAGGCGAAAAAACATTTAGATACAATGTTGCTAACGCGGATGATGTTGCAGAGAAACAGTCAAACTTAAACACGTTCGTTAAGAAGTTCTTAAATAATGAGGGAGAAGTTGTTGATACTGTAGGTTATCATAAAGCTATTTATGCTGCTGATAATGCTGATACAATAGCTAATCATTTCTACGAGCAAGGCAAAGCTGATGCAGTTAAAGACATGATGGCTAAATCTAAAAATATAAGTCAAGATCCTAGGCCACAAGCCAATGGTGATGTTTTTATTGGAGGATTAAAAGTAAAAGCGGTTAACGGCATTGATAGTTCTAAGTTGAAATTTAAAAGTAAAAAATAACAACAACAACTAAAAAAAACAAAATATGAGTTTTACAACAGGTGGGAGTTTTCCCGCAAGTATAGTTCCTCAAGCATCAAGAATGGCAGTCAGAGACAATTATTTGTCTTTTGATTCTGCTTCTGGTGGTGGAACTTTCGCACAACAATATCTACCTGAGCTTTACGAAGCGGAAGTAGAAAGATACGGAAACCGAACTCTAGGTGGTTTCTTGAGAATGGTAGGAGCTGAAATGCCTATGACTTCTGATCAAGTAATTTGGTCTGAACAAAATAGACTTCATATAGCTTATCAAACAGCGCAAGCTACAGATGCTGCTAATGGACAAGCTAATGCAAGGATAACTGTAGACATGACTACTAATGCTACTGCTGGAAGTCCTAATTGTGCTATAAGAATAGGTCAAACAATTCTTTTATCCGATAACGCTACTGGATTAGTAACTATTAAAGGTTTAGTTCAAAATGTTTCTACAGCTGCTCCAAATAACATTATTGATATATCAGTTTATGGTGACATTGGAGCTACTCCAATTGCTACTGCTGGCCTTACTTCAGGTGCTGCAGGAAATGTAAACTTATTTGTTTACGGTTCTGAATTTGGAAAAGGTACTACAGGAATGCAAGGTTCTATTACACCTTCTTTCACTCAGTTTGAAAATTCTCCAATAATTATAAAAGATAACTTTAAAATCAACGGTTCTGATGCTGCTCAAATTGGGTGGGTTGAAGTTGCTACTGAAGATGGACAGTCTGGATACTTATGGTATCTAAAAGCTGAGTCTGAAACTAGATTAAGATTTGAAGATTATTTAGAAATGGCAATGGTTGAAGGTGAATTTATGAACCCTGCTGCTATAAATGCTTCTACTGTTTCTTACGAATTTGGTGGAGCTGGTGACCCAAGTGGTGCTAATACTACTCAGTTTGCTAAAGGTACAGAAGGTTTATTCGCTGCTATCGAAGCAAGAGGTAATGTATATTCTGGTTTTGCTGGAGCTGCTGCTCCTGGAGCTGGTGCTTTAGGTGATTTCGATGAAATCCTTAAAAACCTAGACAAGCAAGGTGCTATTGAAGAAAACATGTTATTCTTATCTAGAGCTACTGCTCTTGATTTTGACGATATGATTGCTGCTCAAGCTGGTGGAGGTTTTGCTTCTACTCAATCTGCTTCTTATGGTCTTTTTGACAACGAAGCTGACATGGCGATGAATTTTGGATTTTCAGGATTTAGAAGAGGTTCTTATGACTTTTATAAAACTGATTGGAAATACTTAAATGACGCTACTACTAGAGGATTATCTAAAGAGATTGATGGTGTAATGGTTCCTGCTGGAACAACTACAGTATACGATCAAATGTTAGGATCTAATATTAGACGTCCATTTCTACATGTAAGATATAGAGCTTCTGAAACTGAAGATCGAAGAATGAAATCTTGGATTACCGGTTCTGTAGGTGGTGCTTACACGGACACTTTAGATGCGATGACTGTAAGTTTTCTATCTGAAAGATGTTTAGTAACACAAGCTGCAAACAATTTTGTATTGTTTAAAGGAGCTTAAATTATATATAATGAGAGTGGCTTTTGTCACTCTCTTTATTAATCTTTTAAATAATAAAAATTATGCCAAATATGATTCAACTCCCGATAATTAGTTCGGGATCAAGCAATTTAGTGCCAAGGTTTACATGCCTCAACGCTGAAAATGTTTATGCAGTAAGTAAGGCAAATACACCAGCAGATGTTATTCACGTACATTATGCTATATTAGCTGTTGCTAGTGATACTGCTCCTTTGTATTTAAGAGCATCTATAGATTATACTAATGGCTCTACAGCTGTTATTACTGATCAAGATATAGAAAATCTTAAAAACTTAATTAAAAGTGCTAATCAAAACCCAAGCTCAACACCTGAGTTTGAATTGATAGGCGCTAGAGACGCTACAGTTTCTACTATTACAGACTACCAAGTTGTGGATATTCAGATTAAAGCTGAAGAACCTTATTCCTCAACCGTTTAAAAATTATAAATTATGAGTAATTTTATAAAAGTGCCTTTAGCAGTTAATGCTGCTAGAAGTTTTTTTAGTGGAGTAATTGAAGTTGGAACACAGGACTCTGGATACACAGGTGGTGGAACTAGAGTTGCTGGAACTGCAGTTGCTTCTGGAGCTACTACAACTAGTGGAAGTGGAAGTGGTGCGGAATTTAGTGTAACACTTACTGGTGGTACATTTGTTCTTGCAATGACTGCTTCAAATACAGGTGAAGGATACAAAGTAGGTGATACTATTACATTAGCTGCAATAGCTGCTTCAACTGGAGTAACTAGTTTTAGTGCTGGCATTGTTGTTGAAATAACAGCTGCTATGCTTGTTGCAATCGAAGGATCTGCAACTAATGAGTATGCTTTAATCCCTATAGACAATGTAGCTTGCGTGAGTGGTGTTAGTACTACTACATGTGATATACAAGTATTGGAATATAATGAAGCTACTTCTTCTAGTGCTGCTGGAAAAGTAACTAAGTATACAATAACTATGGATGATGCGCCTGTAACAACTAAAGCTGCTTTACAAGCTGATGTTGCTGCTGCTATTATCAAAGCGGCTAGTGCTGAAAATTCACAGCCAGAAGTTAAATTTACATTTGATGCTGAATGCATCAAAGTAGTTTTATCTTAAAATAAAATACAAGGTCCTGTTTCGGCAGGATCTTTTTTAATTATTATATTATATTATATTATGGAAACAAAAGAAAATAAAAAGCCTGTGGCTAAAGCTGCAGCAGCTCCTGAAGTTAAAAAAAATACTTGGGAATATAAAGATAGAAATTACTATCTAATGAAAGGTGAACCTCTAACATATACATTACCGAGTAGACATTCTGCTAGATACCCTCTAGTTTGGTTTGATGAAAGCATAGGTTATGAAAGAGAGTTAAGATATGCTTCTAATCATAAAAGCGTATTTGTTGATGAACAAAAAGGATCTGTTACTTTAAAACACATTGTTTTTGAAAAAGGTCATTTGTCAATACCAAAAAATAAAAGAAATTTACAAGAATTTTTAGATAAACACCCTCATAATGGTGTTATATTTAAAGAATATGATCATGTTCAAGAAGCTGTAGACCAGTTTGATGTTTTAGAATTAGAAATATCAGCTTTAAATATGGCTTATGACATGGACGTAGACAAAGCAGAAGCTATATTGAGAGTTGAAAGAGGCTCTTCTGTATCTTTAATGAGTTCTAAAGAACTTAAAAGAGATTTACTTCTCTTTGCTAAACACAACCCAGCTTTACTTATTAATCTAGCCCAAGATGAGAATGTAGAATTAAGAAATTTTGCTATAAAAGCTATAGAAGCTAATATAATAAAGCTAGATGCTGATCAAAAGACATTTAAATGGTCTACTAATGATCGTAAGTTAATGACTGTACCATTTGATGAAAATCCGTACTCTGCAATGGCGGCATGGTTTAAAACAGATGAAGGGCTTGAGGTTTATAAGTCTATAGATAAAAAACTTAAATAACAAGTGATTATAAATAAGGGTGGTTTTATCGCCACCCTTTTTTTTTAAAAAAATATTAAAATGGCAATAAACGTAAACACGGTATACACCACTGTATTAACTATACTTAATAAAGAACAAAGAGGTTATCTAACACCTTTTGAATTTAATAATATAGCTAATCAAGTTCAGTTAGAAGTCTTTGAAAAGTTTTTTGAAGATTACAACCAGTATATACGTATGCCTAAAACAGATGTAGAGTTTGCATCCAGGATGGACCATATAAGAGAAGAGTTTCAAGTATTTGAAGAAACTGGTTTTTCTATAACAATTCCAGCTGGAGGAGTTCAAACAAGTAACACATACAATCAACCATCAAACCTCCACAGGTTTGGAACTGCTTTTTACAATAAAGCACCAGGAGCTCCAGAAATAGCTATAATGAGTAAAAGAGATTATAAAGAACAAACTCTTTCTCCTCTTCTTCAGCCTTCATTAAACTTCCCTATAGCAACATATCAAAAAGATCAAATAACAGTATATCCAACTCTTTCTTCGTTTTCTATTGAAGATGTAGAGTTTAACTATATTAGAAAACCTTCATTAGCTAGATGGGGTTATTACGCTGGTAGCTTAGGCCAATTTATATATGACCCTACAGTTTTTGCAGAAAATTCATTAAATAACGGAGGCAGCTTATTAAGCTCTATTAGTCCTAATTTAAGTGCAACAGCGCCTACATTAGCTTTAGCTGAGTATGATAGCTCTTCTACTGGAGTTACAATAGTTTCAGCTGGAGGTGGAACAGGTTTAAAAATAAAAATGGCTATAACTTTAGGAAGTGGTATTACTACTTTATTTGTTTCAAATCCAGGAACAGGCTATAGCGTAGGTGATACAATAACTTTTGCATCTGCCACTTTTGGTGGTACTGCAAATGCGGTATGCACATTAGCTGCTGGTGATTTTAATTCAGGTAGCACATACGGTTCTACTAATTTTGAAATAAGTGATTCTATGCAAACGGAAGTTATATTGGAGATATTAAGATATACTGGTATAATAATAAGAGATCCACAAATTATTCAAGCGGCTTCTCAACAATTAAATGAAGAAGAAGCAAACTCAAAAAGATAATAAAAAATGGGATTAATAAAAGAAACTAATGCTCAGTATTATGCTGGAGAACAAGTTCAAGTAGGTAACGGAACAGCTACAAACACTATAATTTGGCCGTCTTCAATGACTCCTTTAATATGGGATAGTGCAGCTACCAACATAACAAGTATAGATAATTTTAAAGTTTATGTAGATAATGTTGAACAAACAAAAGCTGTTTTACCTGCTAATGGTTATTCTTTAGCAAGTACTACAACCGCTGGTGCAGTAACTCAAACTATTGTATTAACTTCTGCTGTTAATATACCTTCTACTTCTGTAATATCAGTTAGACTAATACAAAAGTCTATATGGGATAATTATGGAAGCTATAGCTATACTAGTTTAGTAGATATAGTTAACAATTTTATAGTTGCTTATGTAGGTATGGATAAAATAATACCTAGAGCGAAAAGATCAGACGTTGTTTTTCATGCTAAAAGAGGTTTACAAGAATTTAGTTATGACACTTTAAAATCTGTTAATTCTCAAGAACTAACAGTTCCACCTAGTTTATCTTTACCAATACCACAAGACTATGTTAACTATGTTCAATTATCTCGGGTTGATGCAAGTGGTGTTAAACATATTATATATCCTACAACTTTAACTAGTAATCCTACACAACCACTTATACAAGATGCTTCTGGTCAACCAACACAGGGTAGTTTTGGAAATAACTTAGAGTCATTACAGTCTATAACCGATGCTAGATGGGCTAAAAATAATAATTTTGATATAACTGGGCAATTAACTAGTAGTCAAATAAATAACTTTGCGTCAGTTGATAATTTTGATTGGTGGAAAATGGCTTATGGCCAAAGATATGGTTTAGAACCAGAAGTTTCACAAAAAAATGGATGGTTTACTATAAATGAAAGAGAAGGTAAATTTAGTTTTTCTAGTGGTTTAGCAAATAATTTGATAATATTAGAGTATATATCTGATGGATTAGCTTACGATATGGATACTAAGATACCTAAAATGGCAGAAGAAGCTTTATACATGCATATAGCTTATTCTATATTATCCACTAAGTCTAATGTTCAAGAATATATAGTTCAAAGATTTAAAAAAGATAGAAGAGCACAATTAAGAAACGCTAAAATAAGATTAAGTAATATTAAACTTGAAGAATTTACTCAAGTAATGAGAGGTAAATCTAAATGGATTAAACACTAGACATGGCTCAAACTAAAAATACTTTTATAAAATCTAGAATGAATAAGGATCTAGATGAAAGACTAGTTCCTAACGGTGAGTATAGAGATGCTTTAAACATAGAGGTTAGCCAGTCTGAAGATTCTGATGTAGGTACTTTATCTACTTCTTTAGGTAATTTAAAACTAACAGACTTTGGATTAACTGATAATTGTGAAGCTAAAATAATTGGTTTTTTTGCAGACGAAAAAGATAAAAATATATACGTTTTAATAACTAACTTTATAGACACGTCTCCTAATAAATTAGATTTCTTTCCAAGTGACAATGCTGTTTGTCAAATATGGAGAAGAAATATTGAGACAAATTTAAACACTAAGCTAGTAGAAGGTAAGTTTTTAAACTTCTCTTTAACTCATGAGGTATTAAATATAAACTTACTTGAAGACTTATTATTCTGGACTGACAATAGAAATCAACCTAGAAAAATAAACGTAAATAAAGCTAACCCAGGTAACGAAGCTAATCCAACATACTATACTAATGAAGATCAAATATCAGTAGCTAAGTATTATCCTTTTGAACCTATTGAACTATTGGATGATTACATAGTAGATTATTCTGTTAATAATGGTGGCGGTGGGGTAATTGGCACTCCAGCTCCTTATTTTAATTTGTTAGATGAAATAATACCTACAACAGCTAGCACAGGTGTTGGCGTTGGTTTAACAGTTAAAATAACTAGTACCACATCAGCTGCTACAGGTAATTTAGTTGCTGTAAAAATAATAAACCAAGGTATTGGTTATCAAAATGGTGATATTATAAATATAGCTCCTAAATCAGGTTCTGCTCAAATAACTTTAGTTGTAGAATTACAATCTACAATGAAAGATAAATGTAATGAGTTTTTACCTGAAACAGAATCTTTTACAACAGCAGATGGTGGAACTCCTTGGCTTGGAGAAATAGAATCTGGAGCTCCGTTCGCGCCACAACCAGGTTTTGGCTCTAATCCTTTTGTAAAATATGTTGGTTCTTTAGTTAAAATAACTAATCCATCCGGTGGAGATATAACACCAGCTGGTGCTATATTAACTAACGCAGTTGTTCAACTTGGCACTTTAGGTATGATAATAACTTGGAAAGACAATCCTCAAACAATAGTTGCAGGTATTGGCACAGTTATAACAGCTGGTGTTAACCCAGACTATGATGCTAATTGGCCTGGTGATTGTGAATTTTTAAAAGATAAATTTGTAAGATTTGCATATAGGTTTAAGTTTGATGACAATGAATATTCTTTAATATCTCCTTTTACTCAAGCTTGCTTTATACCAAAACAAAATGGTTATTTTCTTTCTGAATCTAGACCAGATCAAAGTGGAGCTTCGCAAACAACAACAGATGCTGAACTAGCCTATGAATCAACTGACTTAGAGTTTTTTCAAAATGGAATAAATAATATTGACTTAAGAATACCAGCACCAAATTTCTTAAATTCAGCTAATAATTACTTTAGTAGTTTAATTAGCGAAATGCATGTGCAAGAAATTGATATTATATATAAAGACGATAATGAAAATGTTTTAAAAGTATTAGATACTATTACTAAAGAAAGTTTTGAAAACGTTAAGTATCCATATATAATATATGACTATCAATCAAGATCTCCAATAAGAGTTTTGCCAGAAGATGAAATAACCAGAGTAAGCGATAAAGTTCCTTTAAGAGCACTAGCTCAAGAAGTTTCTGGAAATAGAGTTATATATGGCAATTATACAGATGGTCACACAAGTAATCAAACTTTAAATTACGAAATAGCTGCAGCTGAAAAAGTTCAAATAACAACACCTGCTTCTGGAGTTTTAAATCCTAATATTAAAAAAGAATATCAAAACCATACTTTAAAACAAAATAGAAACTACCAAGTAGGAGTAGTTTTATCAGACAGATACGGTAGACAGTCAGACGTAATACTCTCTTCATTAGATGATTCTAAAACTTCAGTTTCTAATGTTTCTTACAAGGGTTCTACTATTTTTCATCCATTTTATTCAGCAGACCCAGGTCTTATTGACGGGTTAACTACATGGGCTGGAGATTCTTTAAAAGTTCAATTCAATTCTATAGTGCCTGAAACTACTGGTCAATTAGGTTATCCAGGATTATTTAAAGATTATGAACCACCTACGTTAAGCAATTTACAGTCAACTGGTGGTTATACTGGTCCTGGAGCTACTAATGTAGCTACAACTGGTGGATCAGGAACTGGCTTAACTGTTGATTATGTAACTTTCAAACCTGCAGGTACATCTTATATAATATCTGTAGTCATAAACAATGCAGGCACAGGGTATGCTAATGGAGATGTTATTACTATAAGTGGTAGCTCTGGAAACGCGGCTACATTTATATATAACACCGATGTATTTCCTAATTTAACAGGTTGGTATAGTTATAAAATAGTTGTTAAACAACAAGAACAAGATTATTACAATGTTTACTTACCTGGTATAGTAAATGGAGCAATAAACGAAGACGGAGTAGATAGTACAACAAAAGCCACTATTAGTTTATTTGGAGATAATATAAATAAAATACCTAAAGATTTATTTGATGTTGGTCCTACTCAAACTAATTATAGATCAGACACTAAACTAAGTCTAAGAGTTCAAAACGTAAATGGTACTCCCGATTCTAGCAAACAATTTTATCCAGGAACAGATGTAGAAAATGTTGTAATACTATCTGAATTAACAGATTTAGGTATAAGTTTAGACCGAATAGGTGCAGAAGTACAGACAGGTGGCACGCCTCCAGCAGCTGTAGAAATAAGTGCAGCTAATGATAAAATACAATCAGGAATGTCAGTTGTAGTTGTAAATAATTCTGGAGTTACTGTTATACCTCTTTCTGAAGGAGCATATGTTTTTCGTTATTATATAAATAATTCTAATAAACCTTTAGTAGAAATAAGAGGTACTACTACAGCTATTCCAACAAACTCTATAATAACTTTCGGACCAGCTGGTATTATTTACAATTCCAACAATAATCCTATTATAGGTATATTATCAACGTCAAAAACTATAGGCGTTGCAGAAGAAGATAATTTTGCTGTAAAACTAGCAGTTGCTGAAACACAACCTGTTGAGTCTTTGTTAAATATATATTATGAAACTACTTCGGCTGGTTTAATAGACTCTTTAAATAGTGCTATAGTAGCTGGAACACCCATTTCTTCTCCATTCGGAATATCACCTATTACTTTTACTTTAACAGAAGCTCAAACTGGTAGCGTTATATGTACTAATACGTTTCAGCCATTAAATGGTTTAAATGCA
>Ga0209482_1001761_pt1 | contig 14290 bp, 38 predicted proteins | sample CoawatmetaG10DNA_FD_187512 | JGI IMG/M metagenome (GOLD analysis project Ga0209482, IMG submission 187512) | Marine microbial communities from the West Antarctic Peninsula - Coastal water metaG104-DNA (SPAdes) (version 2) | ecosystem: Environmental > Aquatic > Marine > Coastal ...
GTTTAGGATTTTCTATGGCCCATCTAACTCAACTTCTGACTTGGATTTTGTACAATTTATCGTCTTAGGAGGCCAAGCATAATGTCTAAAATTAAAGGAACAAACAAATGAAAATCATATATCAAACAGACGATGGTATCGCCATCATCACACCAGCCCCTAACTGTTCCCTTACAGATGCACAGACTGCGGCTAAAGACGTACCAACAGGCAGTGCTTACAAGATTGTGGAAGATAGTTATGTACCTTCAGACAGGACATTTCGTAACGCATGGACTATTGACTCAGCAATCCTAACGGATGGGGTTGGTGACTAATGACTACAGTAATTAGAGGTAGTGATAACTTTGATAGTGCTGACAATGGTAGGGTTTTAGGGGTCACAACATATACGAATAGTACAAGGCAGGTACTTAGCATATTAGCCGACATCACTATGGCGAGTTTCTCTGTTGAGAAGAAGTCTAGTACAAGTGTTTTAGTGATACAAGGATCTATGGCAGGATGGGGCAATTACTCAGGCCTTGCTCAGCAGGGCTGGAAGCTAGGATCTGGTACAGAGTTTCAAGCACAAACTATTATGTATGAAGGTACAACTAACGGTAAGTGCTTTCCAACGACAGCGGTTATAGCGGGACACACAACTACGGGTGTTCAGACTATGGTTTTTAGGTTCTACTCCAACTCAGGAGGCTTCAAGCCCTTCTTAATATATAACCCAAATACAACTGATGATTCTCGTTTGGGGCAGACCGCTTCAGTATTCACTGTAACAGAGGTGGAAGTCTAATGGCTACATTCGATAACATAGTAAGTGACAGCTCAAACTTCAAAGGCTACACAAGCAACCCACCAACAACAGAGGCAGAGTATGCTGCACTAGATTGCTGGACAGATTCTTCACTAGCGCCTACTTGGGCATCTGTGTCTTCCGATATGCTTTTGGAGGACGTTAGGTTTAATCGCAAGTCAGCATATGACCTACTGAACCAAGACGAACTACGCTATGACGACCTAATTAACTCAACAACTACATGGCCTGATGCCATTGCAGCAATCAAACTGGAGTTTCCAAAATGAGCATTACAATCAACATGACCAAAGCAAAAGTAATTGCACACGATGCCAGACGAGCATCACGCAATGCAGCCTTTGCACCCTTAGACATTAAGGCAACCATACCAGCAGAGTCTACAGCAGCAGAGGCAGCTAGGGCAGTTATCCGTACTAACGATGCAGCACTGCAAGTGTCAATGGATGCAGCCAGTGATGCAGCAGCGTTGAAGTTGTTGATGCCAGCAGGAGAGTAGAATGAGCAAGGCAAGAGACTCAATAGAAGACCTCAAGACTATAGACGCTAATCTAGCTGCAAAGGCTCCTTTGGCTAGTCCTAGTTTCACTGGCACTGGTTCTGTGAACGGAAAACTAGCTTTTTTTGATGGCAACACTCAAACAAGAAATGGTGGTGTCGCAACGGAGGCCAATGCTGCCCTAATAAATTTCGGACTGAACGAAGGTTCTGGAAATAGATTTGGTGGCTCTTATAATCAGGCCAGTCAAGGTGGAATGCTAAACTTTGACACAAGAGCGAATCAGCCACTATTTCAAATTTACGGCAGGGCGGCTGGAGTAGCAGAGGCAACGGGTACAGCACTTTTGAATATTGATTCTGCTGGCAGAGTAACCATGCCAAAGCAGCCAGCTTTTAGGGCGTATCATAATATAGGTTCTCAGTCAGTAGCAGGGGGTAATACTAAAATACCGATTACCACTGTCACGTTAAACGCAGGTAATCACTATAACGCGTCTACATCTACGTTCACCGCTCCTGTAACTGGTAATTACTATTTGAATTGGTACTCAATCTACAATGGCGCTGTTTCAAATGAATGGGCACTGTTTGTGTTTTCAGCAGGTAGTAATCAAGGTACTAAGGTTCACTTCAGTAAGAATAACGCTAACTGGGATAATGTTAGGTTGTCAGGGGTGTACCCAATGACCGCAGGTTCTACAGTATACGTAGCAAATGGGGGCAACACCGTAACATATCACGGCGGTGTATGGTCTGGCTTCAGTGGTTATTTAATAGGATAAGGATTTAATTATGAGTACAACAGTTACAGTCACTTTCACTGATTCACAAAAGAAAGCAATGGACTTCTGGGTAGTGAATACCCAAGACTTCCTAGACAACTTTGCACATGATACTGCTAGACGAGCTACAGATGAATTAGTCTCCCTATTAGTTACACATTGCAACGAGAATGAGATTGCAATGGCCGTTGGTAAGGATGCACAGATCACTCAGGCTTATGAACTAGGTGTAGTTACAACAGCAGTCCTTCGTAACGCAGCAGCAGAAGCAGCATTACCAGAATAGGGGAGTTAGCCATGCCAATAGTCAAAGGTAAAAAATACGCATACACGCCTGCTGGGAAGAAAGCAGCCGCAGCAGCTAGAACGCCTAAGAAAATTAAGAAGAAGTAAATGTGGTCAACAGTTTCCGAGGTCTACCCTGTCTTTATGCCTGCTGCGCCTATTGGTCAAACATTAGTGGCTGAACCGCAGACTTCTCAGCGTGAAGTGACAGAGCGATTTAGCGTGGCGAAGGTGACGGGCATAGTCGCCTATACAGATCGTGGGCCTATGTCTACATTACATTGGGTAGCTAAATGCTAATAGAATCGGTCATTGCTGCTAACGCTGCGTTTGCGGTTATAAAAAAAGCTGTTCAAAACGGCAAAGAAATTAGCGATTGTGCAAAGGCGATTGGAGCCTATCTGGGCCACAAAGAAAAAGTTGAAGAAGAGGTTAGCAAAACAAGCGGTACAAATGACGACCTAGAAGCCTTTTACGCACTCGAAAAATTAAATAATGCCGAAAAACAACTTGAATTTTTAATGAAGAAAACCCGCCTCCATATGTGGCAAGATTTTCAAGCGTTCAAAAATAAAAGAAATATCCAAAGAGCAAACGCGGCAAAGGCTGCAATTAAAGCTAAAGCGCGAAGGGATAGCGAATGGGCAGAAACTATTAGCCAGATACAAACTGCACTATTTATTGTAATAAGTTTAGTGGGGATCGGACTTTTAAGTATTTACATGATTTACAACTTTGAGAGATAACATCAATGAAAGATAGAGAGTTAACTGATATTGAAATGGACAAAATTGCTGAACTAGCGGCGAGTAAAGCATTTGATAAATTTCATCAAGCGGTAGGCCGATCTGTTATTAAAAAAAGCGCTTGGCTAGCGGCAGCGGTTGCGGCTGCGGTTTTAGTTTTTCTGCAAGAGGGAATACCGAAATGAGCTATCAGTTTGGCAAAAGCAGTCTAAAAAACCGCGCTGGCATTAATCCTGATTTGATAGCTGTTCTTGATCGAGCAGTTGAAATTAGTATTTATGATTTTGGGATTCCCCAATCGGGGGGCGTCAGAACGGTGGCTCAACAGAAAGAGCTTTTTGATCAGGGGTTATCTATGGCAGATGGTTTGACGCATAAATCTCACCATCAAAGCGGTAATGCTGTAGACGTTTTTGCAATAGACCCAGAAACAGGTAAAGCCTCATGGGATCACGAACATTTAGCGGTTGTAGCGGCGGCAGTATTGCAGAGCGCTTCCGAGCTTGGTATTGAGGTTCAGTGGGGTGGATTATGGAAAGGCTTCTGTGATCGCCCCCACTTTCAGCTAGGAGAAAATCATGGGATTGTTGAATAGTATTTTTGGCAGCGGGGATGTAATTAGTAAAGGAATGGATTTAATTGATTCATTTCACACTAGCGACACTGAGATGATAGAGGCTCGCACTAAAGCAAAGGCTGACTTAATGGGTGCTTACGCACCATTCAAGCTCGCCCAGCGCATCATGGCGACCATGTTTACTGTGACGTACATATCAACTTATGTGCTAGTAATTGTAATGACATTTTTGGGAAAGGATGTGACAGGAGTTCAAGCCATTTTGTCGGAATTTCAAATTGATTGGATCATGCTAACAATCGTGATGTTTTATTTTGGCGGCGGTTTAGCTGATAGCGTTATGAAAAAGAAATAGTTAATTAATCCCAACGATGCTTATTTTTATCTGCTTCTGCGTCTATTTTGTCGGCGTAATCGCGCAATAGCTTGGTTATTCTATGAGAGCCTTCTCCAAGGTCTTGTTCAATGCTTCCTAAAACCGCCTCTTTTAAAATATCCTCTAAATCTATTTCATAAGCATTGTTGCAATCGCAGATTTCGCACCAAAGATGTTCATCATCTTCTGGCATACTAAAAGCAATTTTAGGTGTATCTTTAAATCCGCTATAAATATCAAAGTTTAAATCAGGGTGTGGTGTATTACATTCTGTACATTTTGCTACTGTCATAATCTATTTCTCTTTTTTATTAAGAATTAATCCCACATTGCTTTGTCTTTCAAAATAACCACACTTCCAACAATCCGCTGGTTAGCAATAAAAGAAGCCTCATGGTTAACGTCTAAATCTTTTGATAATCCATCCTCATCAACTAGCAATTGGAGGTCTGGCCTATTGATTGCCATTTCAACATAACCGCCAACCATCCGTTGAGCCTCTTCAAGTGATGGGCGATTTTTTGGAACGTGGGTTTTGTTCATGTTATGATCCTTTTTTGTTCCTAATATACAGTAGTCTTTATATTAACTTATTAGCCATTTAGCGGGTAGTTTTTACAGATTTTGTTAGGAAATGGAGTGCTAAGTTGTTGATAATAGTCATTAACATAACAGATTGCAAATCCGTTTACCCCAGTTCGATTCTGGGTTCGGCCTCCATTCTCACGGGGTCTGTAGGGGTAGCGGTTACTAACTTCCTAACAGTTCCTAATATTTTTCCTAATATCCAGTAGTTTTGATTCATCAAATTTAGAGCTATTTAAGGGTTGGGGAAAGCTTAATTTTTCTGGAATAGCTTTGGGCTTGCGCTTCTGTTTTATGCCCACTAAATTTTTGTAAATTGCCGTCATAGTCAGAATCATAATCTGACATACTTTTAGCTTTGATGTCGTGAAAGGTAAAGTCATTTACCCATTCTCCATTATGGTTTTTCCATGCCTCTGCTCTTGCTTTATCATAATGATTTCTTAATGTGCCTTGGGCTGGGTGATTACCTTTAGCGTCACAGAACACATATTTAAAGCTGATTACTTTTGAAACAGAGAGGGCGAGGTTAACCGCTGCTTTTAATCGAGGGTTCCAAAGCTTAATTTGCTTGGCTCCTGTTTTCCCTTGCTGAATAAAAATCCCTTCTTTTCGTAGTTGATTTTTTTCAAGATTCCAAACGTCTGATTGACGGGCGGCACAACAATAACTGATTTCCATAGCGGCGGCACAAAGTATCCATTTAACCATTGCCTCTTTGAGAACAGAGTTATACTCCCAGTGTTCTATGTAGCGTTCTCGGTGATGCTCTGTAAATTTTGATACACCCTTACACGGATTAATGTTGACCTTTCCATTTTGATAGGCCCAGCTATACACAGCAGACATAAAAGAATGCTCTCTGTTTGCTTGGACTTCGCTTTTAACACCTCTTTTATCCATATACTGCCTAATATGGTGAGGCTTGATGCGGTGCTTATTGGTATTGCCAAAAGTCTTACAAACCTTGACGCAGTGGTCTGCATAATCTTTTTTTGTTCTTGGCTTTTTTCTGGCGTAATTTGCCCCAGCAAAATACTCCCGCGTTAACTGACTAAAAGAACCCGCTGGCTCTTCAATCAAAGAAATTAAAGCATTATATTTTGATAAAATTATCTCTTTGGGTTCGTCCAGTTTTCCTAGTCGAATGCCTCCCCCTTTTGAGGGGTGATACTCAAACGCAGATTTTCCAACATAGACGCGAGAAGGCAACCAATCTGGGCCTTTACTTCTTTTGCGAGGGGCCATAACTTATTCCATCCATCCGAAATCAGGTTCATTATTAACTGATTCAACCGCAAACTTCAAATGAGTAGGATTATTTAAGCTTTGCCAAGTTACGTTAGGAACCCCATTCCTGTCTTTAAAAAACAATATTTTGTTGTCAGTCAAAACTTTGCATTGCCGAGCTGGTTGTACACAGTCTGTAATTCTTTCTATTTCAGCCCTGCTTAATAATTGGCTCATGGAACTATACCTTTTCAATAGTTGGAGGATTCGTGGTGCAATCCCAGTTTTCAATTTTGCAACTTGGGCTAACAAAAGACCTTCCAAGATTGCTCGGTTTAGCAGACGCTTTACGCGCCCACTTTACCAAAACATTTCGCCTGTTCAATTCATCCACTAAATCTTGATCTGCGGCAAGGGCTAATGGGTTCATTCTTACATCAAGCTTAATGCTCATATAAATACTCCTTAAAATGGAACGTCATCAAACTCTTCATCAAAACCCGCTGGCTGTTGCTGTGGGCGCTGTTGCTGTGGCGCTTGGGCATAAGGTGATGGTTGTGTGCCGTTAGGGTTCATGCCATTAGGCCGCTGTTGTAAGGGCGCTGGCTGGCTTCTCTGTTGTTGTTGCTGCATTTGCCCACCGCTAGATTTGCTATCAAGCATCTGCATTTCAGAGCCAATGATTTCGGTCATGTATTTTTTAACGCCGTCCTGCTCCCATTGTCGAGTTCTTAATGATCCCTCAACATATAGCTTTGATCCTTTGCGCGTGTATTGGCTAACAATCTCTGCTAAACGATTAAAGAACACTACTTTGTGCCACTCTGTTCGCTCTTGCTTTTGGCCTGTATTTTTATCCGTCCAAGATTCGCTGGTTGCTATAGAAATATTAGTTACCATTGAGCCATTTGGCATTGTCTTAGTCTCTGGATCTTGCCCAACATTACCCACAATAATTACCTTATTAATTCCCGCCATGATTACTTCCTTATTTAATATCTAATCTTTGCCCAGCTACTAAGCTGACCCCGTTAATTGTTTTCCCATCCTTCAAAGCAGCTTTTAAAGCTATTTTGTCGGGTGATTCTATGGTTTTAGTCGTTACAAATTCCTGTGGTAGTTTTGTGTTTTCAGCTATCTTTATTGATGCTGGCGTTTTCTTTATTTTAAGATCAAACCAAGGGCTATTAATTTCAGAAATGCCGCTTTGAATCATGTTGCTTAAAAGATAATCCTCTAAGCCCTTAGCGTGGTTCTCTAGGCTTTTTCTCCTCTTTGCCATATCAGACTCTGCATCTTTAATTTGTTGCGCCATTGCCTTAGTGTTGCGGATATAAGCGCCTACTTTCTTTGCCTTATCAACCAACCCACCCTCAAGTGATTGCATGGTGTCTAAAAAGGTTTGGGAGTCAATTTCGCCACTTTGTTCTAGGTCGTACAGATCGTTTAGCGCGTGGTTGTATTCAGCGGTTACTTCAAATAACGTCATGCTATTCATGCGGCTCCCTCCAATTGGCTTTTTGCAATCAACACATTTAACGTGTCTCTGTTGTTTTGGCTGATTGAATCCCACACTACTTGTAACTCACTTTCCTCAATTTGATTCCATGCTGCTATTGCGCCGCTGTTGTTTGCATTATTTAGCGCGTTTGTAATTGCGGCGGTTGCGGCAATAGCAGAATCAGATGGGCCTTCATCAGGCGGTAAGTCCTCTCCTGCATATATATAAATTGCCAAGCCAAACATGGCTAAACCTTTCACTAGGCAGCGCATCTTTGCATTATTAATATCACTTGAAGATGGGTTAATTATTGCATTGTGCTGAAAATCCTTCACAGGCAACCACATAGATCGGCATAATGATTCCTCACCTACAGTGATGGTAATCTCAACAGTAACTTCCATAGATCCATCATCAAAAACCCGATCTGTAAATACATAATTAGTGTCAGGGTAATGATCCATCATGGTTGACCATGCCCAAGTCCAGCTAAGATAATCAAACTTTCCTTTAGGTTTTTTCTTATTATTTACGTTAACGTAATTTAACGTATCCCAAACTTCCTTTGCTAAACTCATGGCGCTCCCCTTGTAAATTCATCATATTCAAAGCAAATTTGATCCCATCTTTTTTCATAAGCTGTATATGATTCGTTTTGTGTTGTGGGGTTGTATGGATTTTCATTACCCCCTACTTTCTGCCAATCTAGATCAGCGGTACTGACTGCTAAAAACTGCAACTGCGCAACATTCATGGCAATTCAACTCCCGTTAATAATAAAAGGGCAATAAATACCCAAGCTTGTAAGGAGGCGTTCATGCGGAAATTCCAACCCAGAACCACCATGACGTTATTGCCCATATCAATATGCCTAGCGTGTTTATTACAAGCGTGTAGCGTGATATGTTCATTGCTTATCCCCCATTAAAATTTTGTGCAACTCAGGTATTGTTTTGCCTGTAATTAAAACTATGTCAGACATTAATAAGTTAGGATTACTATCAAATAAATCGCGTATTTCTTGATTACTCATTCTGCAACCCTCAAGTAAGTAGGCACGTTTTCTTGTATTGTTTTAAAAAAACTAGACACCCATATGTGCATATCAACGGCTTGCGCTATCTCGACAGCTTTAACGCCTTTTTCTTGGTTGTACATTGCTGCACCAAAACACTCAGCAATAGCTAAACGATCCTCGTCACTGCCCCACTCAAGGCGGTCAACAATCACATCAGTAACGCTGTAAATTTGGGGGTAGGCTTGCCAAGAAGCGCAAAAGCTAACCTTTCTTTCCATAGACATTTCCCAAACAATATCCACCATTGATGATTTTTCATCAAAAATTGTTTTATCTGGCTCATGGTCAATTTGGTTTAAATAATCAGCAAATCTGGTATCTCTCCAATTTTGCGCGGCTTCTTCTAAGTCAAAATTACTGGCTTCATATAAGTTCATTTTTAACTCCTGTTAACAATAACGTACAATCTATTGTAAGCGCGCTTACTTTAATATGCAAGTTTTTGTTAGTTTTGGGCTAATAATGATAGTTAGAGTAAGTTTAGAGGGTCTTTAAGAGGGTTTAAATTGAGATGATTTGGATTGTTTATTGCTTGAATATAGGGGGAGGGAGAGGTTAAAAAAGCTTACTAATTAGGTGGGCCTTGCTGCTCTGAGTCTTCTTTAAATTTAGCGCCCATAAGATTGTGTTTTTGAATACTACAATCTCCCGTAGCAACAGCGTGCTTAGGAAGCAGGACACTAAAAGCATCCACAAGATATAACCATTGAGGCCAATCTTTCATCATCCAAGCGAGCTTTTTGCAACGCATTTTATTAAAATTAAATATATTCATTATTATTATTGTTCAGCTATATAGCTGCCAACTACTACTCCTACTATTTGCGTATTTTCATCGCATTGTTTTATCGGGTATTGAGGATTTAAAGGTTTTAAATACTTAACACTCCCATCAACTACATATTCACGAAAAACTGAATCTAAAGTAATCAGATCAACAGCTATAACCCTGTCGCCTGATTTTGGCTTTTTATCCCTGTCTACAAAAACTGAGCATCCCATTGGGTAGCTCCGTCCTGTGTTGCTTGTCATAAGGTCATTTTCAACCATTAAAACAAATGAATTTTCGCCAATATCGTCGGGGCATCCCGCCCAACGATCACTATCTTCCATAAGCATTTCTCCTTTAATAATGCTTGCTAAATTATCCCACCGAAGTATCGGAATTTTCCTTGTTACTGGTTTTATTTGAATCCCAGCAATAGCCACTAACTCTTCATTAGAAAGTAATTTCTCTGTTGAAAAGCCAAGCGCATTTGCTAGGCTGACTAGGTTTGCTCCTTTTACCTCCGCATTTGGATTAGTTTCTAATTGGCCTATTCGACCCCTACTCATGGATGTACGCGCGGCTAACTCTTCTTGCGACCAACCTTTCAGTTTTCGTAAGGCTTTAACTTTCTTGCCTAGATCCATTTTTTTTACTCTTGCTATTAATAATGTAAGCCATCTTACAGGTTACTTATGATAATGCGTTTACTATGTGTTGCGTTAAATATGTAAGCGGGCTATCATTCTGATATGCAAATACCAAAACAAATATTAACCGCCAAAGTAATCGCTGCTTTTGGCAACAAATCCAAAGTGGCTAAAGCTGTTGGCATAACTCCTCACGCTGTTTACCAGTGGGGCGAATATGTGCCTGATTCTCGGCGTTACCACATTCATTATTTACTGACCCAAATAGCTCAAGCTGAACAGTTAAGGAATCATTAATGACAGACAAATTAACGAATCCCGTTACTGTGCATCTTGACGACAAACTGTACAAATTTGTGAAGCTTACTGTTGAGCATACTGGTACTGATTTAAGTGCGGTCATTAGGTTAGCTCTCCAAGATAAATATAATGAAAAAATGCGTGATCTGAATTTATATCAGCCTCTTTTAGAAGAGTAGAGATATAAAAGATATAAGAGATATGAAAATATGAGTTTTACAATGATGGCTAAAGCTAGTGTGATTAAAACGGGTAATTCTGGCAGAAAGTTAGTTTTAATGATGTTGGCTGATAGCTCTAGTGATGAGGGTAATTGTTTTCCAAGCTATAGGCATATTGCTGATGTATGTGAAATGTCTAGGCGCTCTGTAATTACGCATATTTCTAAACTTGAAGAAATGGGGCTGTTACAAATAAGCCATAGGAAAAACACTGGCAAAACAGAAAAAGCCTATTGGAATAGCTCAAATATTTACCGATTAACGTTAGACCCAGTTATACAGCCATTATTAGATAGTGGTGAAAATTCTGCACCACCTAGTGAAAGTCCTGCACTACCCCGTGGTGAAAATTCTGCACCCATACCCTATAACCCTTCTTACCCTATTAATGAACCAAAAGCGGCGGGTAAAAAAATGCTTAGTTTTGATGGTATTCCTCCAGCAATTTCAATCCCATTGTTAACCAGTTATGTAGAAATGCGTAAGGCAATAAAAGCGCCTATGACACAAGCAGCCCTAAAAATACTGGTTAACAAAATTATGAAGCTAGCAAGCCAAGGCAGTGATCCACATGAATTGCTTGAAACGGCAATATTGAGCAACTGGAAATCAGTGTATGCACCAAGGAGTCAATATGGCAATAACACAGGCCAACAGCCTAACCAAACAAGTGCAGACCGAATGCACGATGCAGCAAGGGAGTTCCTCCATACCATCCAATAGCAGCATGAAGTTAACCGCTGAATTGTGGGTGCGTATGGAGGTTTTATTTAAAGACCTTTGGGGCAAGCGGTATGGAGTACCAAGCCGTACCAATGAGGATTTTTTAACGTGGAGCAGGAAGCTAGCAGCCCTCACTATAGAAGATTTTGGCAGAGCGTTTGATGCTCTTGAAGAGGAAATATCTAAATCTGTAAAAACTAAACAGAAAGTTTACCCGCCGAGTTACGCAGAGTTTATTGGCTACAGCAGACCAGCGGCAAAATGTGCCATTGCTGCACAACAGGCAAGGCAAAGTGAAGCAAGGCCATTGATGATAACTAAGCAAGCCACAGTGGAAGAAATAGAATACGGCAAGGAGCAAATGAACAATTTAAAGGGAATGTTTCGATGAAACACATTGCAAGAATTGGCTACTCACTTTTTAAAATTGGCCTGTATGGAAAAGTTTTTAGATTGAGCGGTAAAGAATGGATTTTAAGCACTAAAAATAAAGAAGATGTTAAACGAGCAATTGAGGATTCTAAATGGGCAAAAGAAATTTAAAAAACGGCAGCACATGGAAGAAAGATCAAGCCTCGCCTTTTAGCCATGAAAAGCTAGAAGAATATTTATCCAGAGGGTTAGAAATTCAACATTGCAGTCATGGTGAATCAGGGGGGCATACAACGCCCTATAAGGAAATGTTAGCAAAGGCAATAAACGAAGCTAAACGAAGAGGAACATATAATGAGCCAAGCAAGGAAAACAGACCCAATCACTAGCCATTTAGCCGCTAATGATTCTAAAGAAAATAACGAAAGGCAGCGAATTGAAATGCTGGAATTTGTTACAGGAAATAGCGGATTAACCAGCAATGAGCTTGGCAAAATATCCCCTGTTTATGACCGATACCAATTTGCACGCCGTTTATCTGAAATGGCAAAAGCAGGAACAGTTAGAAACCAAGAAAACAAGCGCTGTAATGTTAGTGGGCGTTTAGCAATGACTTGGTACGCAGCGTAATGATTGAAATCAGCACAAACACGCTCAAAGAAAACATGAAAGAAATCCTCGATAGCAACGAAGTTATCGGGGTGACTAGGCATGGATTTTTAGGCCATGTCGTAATTCCAATTGAAATTTATAACAACACGTTAAAGCTGCTAGATAGATTGGAAAATGACTTTGTTGCTGAAAAAAAGAGAATTACTGAATGAAGGCTATGAGGTTTTTTATTGAGGAAGGTGAAGGTATAAATCCAGCGCTTAGAAAAATGCAAACAATTCTTCTTGAGGTTATTCAAGGCGGCGCTATAGAAATAATTGTAAGACGGCCTACTAGGACATTAGCTCAAAATAGAAAGCTTTGGCCTATGCTCTCGGAAATCTCTAAACAGGTTAATTGGTATGGCTACACCCTTAAAAATTCAGAGTGGAAGATTGTTTTAACAGCCTCACTAAAACGCCAAAAAATAGTACCCGCCATTGATGGTGGTTTTGTGTCATTAGGCTCCCCCACTAAATCATTATCTAAGCAAGACTTTAGCGACCTAATTGAATTGACCTATGCGTTTGGCGCAGAGCAAGGCGTTCAATGGGGCGGCAAAGCATTAAGTAATTACCAGACATACAGGCAAGCAGCATGATTAAGAATAAAACTAAAGCAGAGCGATTATGGCTAGGACATGTTGCAAGCCTTGGCTGTGCTGTTTGTAGGAATCTAGGCTATGGAGAAAGCCCAGCAGAGATACACCATGTACGCATAGCTACAGGCATGGGAAAGCGCTCTAGCCATTGGGATGTGATACCACTATGCCCAAGGCATCATAGGCTTGGTGCTGATGCTTATCATGCCTCTCCTGCGGGGTGGGAAAGAAGGTTCGGCAAACAGGCTGATTTAGTAATTCAAACTCATGCGGATGTTAAAAGCATGCACTCAATGACAGTGGGCCTTTAATTTATGTTGAGTGAAAAGGCTGATGGAAAGATGGCTAAGTGGGAGAGGCAGCAAATGCGCCGTGAGAGCTTTTTTATTGAATACATGGGGCCAAGCACTAATGCAATCTATGCGGGGCAACACTGGACTAAAAGAGCCAGGGAAGCTGATAAAGCGCACAAGGCGGTAAAGGCATTAGATACAGATTTATTTCTTAACCCTGTAAGGCTTATTTTTACGCCACAGGTAGGCAAGGGCGGCAGAGAAAGAGACTGCTCTAATTACTCTTATACATGCAAAATGATTGAGGATGGATTAGTAAAGCAGGGGATCTTATCGGGGGATGAGGCTGACAAGGTGGTTCGGTTTGCCATTAACAGGCCAGTAATTAACCGAAAAGCCCCATCAGGGCTATGGATCGTTATAGAGGAAACATGCCTAGAAAATTTGATGTAGAAGGACAGAGCTTAACTGTTAAAGAAATATCAATGAGGAGCGGGTTATCTACTGATGTATTGCATAAACGATTAAGCAGGGGGTGGCCTGTTGCTCAGGCAATGAATACAAGCTTATACAGCAAAGAAGCAGCGGGAAGGTTAGCCAAGACACCTTGGCGGGTTAAAGGGTGGCTATCATGCAAATAAGTGTAATGAGTAATGTGGATAAGATTGTTAAGCAACTTAGTAAAGAGGCTAAGACACAAATACCATTTGCTACTGCTTCTGCTATTAACAACACAGCGTTTAGTGTTCGTAAGGCAGTTCAAGCTCAATTGCCTAGATACTTAGATAGACCTACTCCATACACAGTAAGAGGAGTAAGAGTAAACAAAGCCAAGAAAACTCTTCTTGAGGGCAGCGTATTCTTTATACCAAGAGTTGCCGAGTACATGTGGTATCAAGTTGAAGGGGGAAGCAGGAGAGCTTCAAAGAAATGGATTGCTGTTCCAACTGACAATGTAAAGCTAAACAAGTATGGCAATGTACCCAGAAGCAAGAAAGGATTAGTTAAGACCAATAAGCAGTTCATTGCAGAGATTAATGGGACAACAGGGGTTTGGCAAAGCGGTACAAGAGCGCAGCCGAGGATTAAGTTATTGCATAAGTTCGTTAAGCAAACGCAATACAAGAAGCTGTTCCCGTTTTACAAGATAGGGCAGGGAGTTATCAATAGTAAGTTTGATAAAGAATTTGAGAAAGCATTAGTAAGGGCAGTTAGTACGATGCGTTAAGGTACTACTGAGG
>Ga0209482_1001762_pt1 | contig 14287 bp, 14 predicted proteins | sample CoawatmetaG10DNA_FD_187512 | JGI IMG/M metagenome (GOLD analysis project Ga0209482, IMG submission 187512) | Marine microbial communities from the West Antarctic Peninsula - Coastal water metaG104-DNA (SPAdes) (version 2) | ecosystem: Environmental > Aquatic > Marine > Coastal ...
ATAGATGGGAAATCAATGATTATGAAGATGCTGTATTGAATGATGATTTTTATCAAATTGAGAATAAAGGGATTAGCAATAAAAAAATTTTCTGCTTAGCAACAGATAATGAGGTCAAAAAATTTGAAAATAATAATGACAAAAAATTAATAAATTTAAATAGCTACACAGATACTATTCCAGCTTTTAGAGCCAATTTACAAGTTTCAATTAATAAAGGGGGGTTTTCATCATATCAATCAGAATATCCATTTCACATGGTTACAAAAAAAGGAAGTATATTAAGTCCACTAAGTAGTTTATGCAACAAAAGTGCTGATAAAAATATCCTTTTTTTTAAAAATATCTATGAACTACCTATCCATGATAAATTTGCCGTTTACTTTATTAATTTAAAGACCAAGAGAGTTATAAAAAAAGAAATAGTATTAACTAATTTTTTAAATGAAATTATTATTGAAAAAGACCTTATTCAGCCTGGAATTTTTTTATTTACTGACAAGTATATTGGAATTCCAATCTTTTGTTCTATACAAAATAAACATATTGCATTTGAACATACACACCCTCCGCATGAATATATCTTAGATGAAAATCGATTTAAAATGGTATCTAAACTTAAGAATGAATTTAATGAAATCATTAATTAAAAAAATTGGAAATTCAAGTATTGGAATTTATTTAAGAAATTTCATTGGTTTTAGACCTAATTATATAAGCATGCCTAAAGAATTAAAAGCTACCTCTGTTAGTGATGCTTTTCCATGGCGTACTGATAATGGTTACAAAACAACTTTTAAATTTGCTGATATCTTAGGTCTATTTTATAAAATAGAAAATTCTTATGTAGAACTAGTTTTTTATTGTAAAGATAATAACTTAATTAAAAATATATTCATTAATTCATTAGAATATTCTAATGAATTAATAATAGATAAAGATTTTGTTAATGGAATTGAAGGGTATGGTGTTTTCTATATATTTCATCGTAGTAATAGTGCCTGTAATAAAGATATAATTGTATCAAATAGGTGCTATGTTGGATTTTCAAAAAAAAATTGTTTGAGTTCATTTTTCCATGGAAGTAACTATGTAAATTATCAAAGTTTAGATGGAGAATCTAGAGGAGCTGGTATGATTCGATCTTCATTCTTTAAACAATTATATAGAATACAAAATACATTTAAAGAATTTGAAAAAACTGAACTATTTTTTGCAAATCCAACATCTGAGAAGTTAAATTTTTCAATAGATAATAATAAATATAGTTTAGGAAAGGGTTGTTCAATATTAATTACTTTAAGTGGCAATGATGATATTTCTGTTCTATCTAGATGCCTTTTTTTAAGACCGATTATATTTAATTACAAAGATAATTTTTTTGACGTATATCATGGGTAGAAGTCATGGTTGAAAAGTTTTCATATGCTCTATATAAGATATTAGTCTTTCTAGACTTTTTATTTTTTAAAATAACTCAAAGAAGGTTTTTAAAATTCTTTGCAAAGTTTCTTGAGGCTAAATCCTATCAAGAGATTAATATACTTAACAAAGCTGTTAATTTTTTTATTCCAAATGATCTAGTCAAGTGGAGAGTTGAAACTTTTTTCATAAAAGAGCCTGAAACGCTAGAATGGATAGATAGTTTCAAAGATGATGACAAACTTATTTTTTGGGATATTGGTGCTAATATTGGATTATATTCAATTTATGCCTCTTTAAAATATAAAAATATTGAGGTTGTTAGTTTTGAGCCTTCAACAAGTAACTTAAGAGTTTTAAGTAGAAATATTTCAATTAATAAGTTGGAAGATAAAATCAAAATTTGTTCGTTCCCCCTTACTAATAAAGAAAATCAATTCTTACTAATGAAAGAAGGTCAATTTATTGAAGGGGCTGCTCTTAATTCGTTTGGAGAAAGCTTTGACTTTGAAGGTAATGATTTTGATTCAAAAAATAATTATAAAATTTATGGAACTTCAATTAACTACCTCATCGAAAACAATATTTTATTAATTCCTGATTACATCAAAATTGATGTTGATGGAATTGAACATTTGATTTTAGAGGGTGGTGATAAATTTTTAAATCATAAAAAAGTTAAAAGTATTTCTATTGAAATCAACGATAGCTTCAAAGATCAGCATGATTCCATTCAAAAATATATGAAACAATTTAACTTTATTTTTAAACATAAAATGCACTCTCATTTGCCAGGAGAATCAGGGCCTCCAGTTACATATAATTATGTATTTGAGAAATATGAACATCATGTATTAATGGATGAATAATACAATATATAATTATCTAATAATAATATAGGATATTGCAATTGATTAAAAAATGTCTATTCCCAGCAGCAGGGTTTGGCACTCGCTTTCTCCCTGCTACAAAAGCAGTACCTAAAGAAATGCTACCAATACTCACTAAACCTCTTTTACAATATGGAGTTGAAGAAGCCTTATCTGCAGGTATTAAAAATATGGCAATTGTTACTGGTAGAGGTAAAAGATCAATTGAGGATCATTTTGATAATGCTTTTGAACTTGAAGCACAACTTAATAACACGTCAAAAGAATACTACCTAAAAGATATTAAGTCAATTATAAATCAAGCCACTTTCACCTATGTTCGTCAGAAAAATATACTTGGACTTGGGCATGCTATTTTAACTGGTGAGCCACTTATTGGAAATGAACCATTCGCTGTAATTCTTGCTGATGACCTCTGCAATAATGACTCAGATGGGGTTATTGCACAAATGGTTGAAGTTTATAAAAAGTATAAATGTTCAATTATTGCTATAGAAGAAGTCCCTATTGATAAAGTGCATAATTATGGAATTATTGCAGGGACTTTAGTTGATGATTCTGATAACTTATATAGAGTAAGCAATATGATAGAGAAACCTAATGATATTGATTCGCCGAGTAATTTGGCAATAATTGGAAGATATATTCTCACGCCTGATATTTTTGAAATTCTTAGAGAAGTTAAGCCTGGCAAAAACGGTGAAATTCAAATAACAGATGCACTTCTATCTCAAGCAAAACAAGGGAAAGTTATTGCATATAAGTTTAAAGGGGACCGCTTTGACTGTGGAAGCATTGAAGGCTACCTTGATGCAATTGGGTATTATGCAAAAAAACTTGGAATTAAAATCTCTTGATAAAAAGTGAATTTAAGTTATTTTTCAAATAATACATCTAAAATAGGTGACTCTGGATCAAACTCTGGCACAATTTTAATAAGTAATTCCCGAACTCTTTTTTGTTGAAAACTATCACAAGCTTCATGCAAATCAACTAAATCAACTTTTAATTTATTCCAATTAATCATATGCTCTTCAGCTCTAAAAATAAGATCATGATTTGTATCTATAGTATTATTCCCGATTAACAATTCCTCATAAAGCTTTTCTCCAGGCCTGAGTCCAGTAAAAATAATTTCTATATCTCCATCAGGAAAATCATTATTCATAACTTTTAAGCCACTAAGGTTAATCATTTTCACAGCTAAATCATATATTTTAACTGGCTCACCCATATTCAGTAGGAATACATCTCCCCCTTCTGCCATTGCACCCGCTTGGATAACTAATTCAACAGCCTCCGGTATAGTCATAAAATATCGAACTACATCCCTATGAGTTACAGTAATTGGGCCACCTAAATCAATTTGTTTCTTAAATAAAGGAATAACTGAACCACTAGAATTAAGTACATTTCCAAAACGCACCATAGTAAAGCATGTGTTGTGTTTCTCCATTGCAAGACCCTGTAAAATTAACTCTGCAATGCGTTTTGATGCGCCCATTGTGTTTGTAGGTCTAACTGCTTTATCAGTTGAAATCAATACAAAAGTTTCTACATATGAATCAATTGCGGCTTTCGCGCATTCCATAGTTCCAATAACGTTATTTAAAACCCCTTCTGATTGGTTAAACTCAACCATAGGAACATGTTTATACGCTGCAGCATGATAAATAGTTTGTACCTTATAAGCATTAAAAATAGTTTTTAATTTTTTATAATTTAAAATTGAACCTAAGACAGGAATTAGAGTAATATTTTTTAATTTAGATAAATCATTAAGCTCACTTTCAATTTGGTAAAGTGCTGACTCGCTAATTTCATAAAGAATAAGCATTTTAGGATTTAAAGAAACAATTTGCCTACATAGCTCTGAGCCAATTGAGCCACCAGCTCCAGTAACTAAAACAACCTTATCTTTAATTTTCAATTTAAGAAGAGTTTTATCAGGATTAGCCTCTTCTCTTCCTAAAAGATCTCGTGCATCAACTTGTAGCAGATCATTTATTTTAACCTTGCCTTCAGCAACATCTAAAAAGCTAGGAATATCTTTAGCATTGATATTCAATTTACTTAAATCATTTATAATTTTTTGCCTTTTCTTTCTTGATATTGAAGGCATTGCAAGTAATACTTGTTGTGTTTTGTATTTCTTAGTAAGCATACTAAGTTCTTTAGAAGGAAATACTGGAATACTGTTTAAAAACCTACCCCTTTGATTAATATCATCATCTATGTAAGCCACATGTATATATTCATTAGATAACTTTAAAGCATTAGATAGTTGTATTCCAGAGGATCCTGCCCCATAAATAATAATATTTTTAACTGATTTATTTATGCTGGAAAACAACCATTGAGCAAACAATCTACTTCCAATAATAGTTAAAATACAGAGCATCCAATTAATAAAAATTATTGATCTAGGTATTAAGCCAAATTCAGTAGTAATTGAAATCATATAGCCTATAAGACCCCAAAGAGCAACGTATAAAGTTATAGCTTGACTAATTGATAATAAAGCCTTAAACCCAATATGTCTGATAACCGATTTATACAAATTAAAGATGAAGAAAATAGGAATAATAAAACAGGGAGAGCAAAGTATAAAAAACAACAAATCATCTGAAGGCCAATAGAAGTAACCCAACCTAAGTGAAAATGCAAGAATTAACATAGTGATAGCTATAATTGAATCCAAAATAACCAGAATTAGTTTTTTATAAAATTGATTTAATTCAGTTATTTTTTTGAGAAAATTTTTCATTATATTTAAAAAGTAATTAAATGAGGTTTAATGAGAGATTCCTTTCTTACCAGTAACTTTAATAAATGTCATCCATAATATTTTCAAATCAAACCAAAATGACTTACGTTCAAAGTACTCTTCTTCAAATTTTACTTTCTCAATAATTGACAAATCATCTCGCCCATTAACTTGTGCCCAGCCAGTCAAACCAGGAATTATTTGAATAATATTTTTTTGTATTCGCAATTCAATTAGATCACTTTGATTATATAGTGCAGGTCGTGGTCCAACAAAACTCATATCTCCTTTTAAAATTGAATAAAGTTGTGGAAGTTCATCAATACTATAGCGCCTAATAAAACCACCGATTGGAGATAAATACTCATCAGGATTGGAAACTAAGTGACTCGCAATTTCTGGAGTATTAGTTTTCATAGATCTAAACTTAGGCATCGAAAAAATTGAGTTATTTATTCCAACTCTATCTGACCAATATAAAACTGAGCCCTTGGATGTAACAAGAATAGTTATTGCAACCAACAAAAAAGGAATTAATAAAATAGTAACTAACATAATTGCAAATATTAAATCAAAAAGACGTTTCATTCATATCCTTTAATGTTTTTTGGGCCTTAAAACCAAGTGATTCTAATTTATTAGAAGAGTAACACTCATCTCCAAGTAGTTTACCAACCTTGTATCCAATACTTGGACTTATGAAAGATAGTATATTAAATATAGCTTTAGGAATGGCCCACTTTGGGATGGGCTTGTGAGTAATAATGCACATACACTCATAAATTTGACGGGCAGTATACTTTACCCCATCTGTTGCAATAAAAATTACTTCATGATCACTATGATTTGCATTAGCTACTAGAAAAATTGCATTTACTAAGTCATCTACATGAATCATAGATTTTTTATTTTCGATTTTTGGTAATGGGGGAAACCATCCTTTTTGTACACCTAGAAACATCAGCCTTAAATTACCCTTTACTTCTGGGCCATAAACAAGAGCTGGCCTAATAATAGATATACGCATACCTGTTTCCCTCCCAAGCCGAATTAGTTGTAATTCAGCCTCTCTCTTTGTTTTTCCATAAATATCAGATGGGGAAGACTGATCACTTTCGTTTCCACACTTTCCTATAGAAGAAATACCACCTGCTTTTACACTACTAATAAAAACAAATTTCTTTACACCATTTTTAGCAGCAATCTTTGCCAAATTAATTGTAGCATCAATATTGATTGAATTATACAACTCTTCAACCTGTTTTTGATTGCGCAAGTCATGAGCAATTCCTGCAAGATGAAAAACAGTATGAATAGACTTTAATGCTAATGGGGGAATTTTATCTTTTCGAAAGTCGCAAATAAATGTCTCAATGCTTGGATGATGTTCTCTTGCTAATAATTTGATATTACAATTAATTGAGATAAGATAGTCAAGTAATCTAGTCCCAATAAATCCTGAAGAACCTGTGATTAAGTAAGTTTTATTTTTCACTATTTAATAATAGCATCAGCTAGCTGATTAACTATAAGCTTTTTATTAAAAGTAGTTTTGAGTAATTTTTGACAATTGACAATAAACTCTTCCTTTTGCTTATTAGGCATCTCAATGCACTGTTGAAATACACTAGAAATCATTACAATATCTGATGGATCTGCATAAACACCTAAATTATTATCAACAATAATATCAGCTGTATCGCCATTGATAATAGCGATAATAGGTTTTTTAGCTGCAATATAAGTTTGAGTTTTACCAGGAACAGTTACAGAGAAAACAGGCTTATCAATTAATGAAATAATTAAAAAATCACTAGCTTTAAAGAATTTAGGGATATCATTTATTTTTTTTCTACCATGAAATACAATATGAGGATTGTTGTTTGCAAGTTTTTTTATATTATCTAAATTTGAACCATCACCTATTATATTTAATTGCGCTTTGTGATGATATTCTTTATCCATTAAGGAAAATGCATTAATAATATTTTCTAAATTTTGTACTTTTCCTATATTTCCAGCAAAAGTAAAATGTACTTTATTAACTTCACTTAGCTTAGCTGCCTCTATATCCATATCTAAGTCAAAACTCCAGTTAGGAAGATAGTGTATTGTTAAATCATTATTAACATACGCTAGTATTTTTGACTCGAACCCTTTACTTGAAATACCTATAGAGCTAGCACTTCGGTATATAAATCCTACAAAATGGTTTAGAAGATACGATACGCTCTTATATTTCTTAACACCATATGCATAAACGCTATCTGGCCATATATCTTGAACCCATAACATTAATGGTTTTTTGTATAATTTTCTTATAATGACTGCTGGCAACATATCAGTAAGTGAACCAAGATTATAGCCAAAAATATAATTAAATTTTCTTCCTATGAAAATTGAAACAATACATCCAAACAACATAAAATTTCCGTATCTAAGTAACTTTTTATACTTATTTTCTCTATAGCCTGTAACTGCACGAATCCTATAAATAGTTATACCTTTATAATTATCTTTCCAAAATAACCAATTCTTGAACCCCTTAAAGACTTTGCCAGATGGATAAGAAGGGTTTAAAGTAAGAACACTAACCTCTAAACCTTTTTCTTGTAAAGATAATGCAAGATCGTTGATTAAAAATTCTTCCGGATAAAATACTTCGGTGACAATAAGTATCTTGGGTTTAATCATGTTTTTTTCTTGATATATTGCCTTTTTTGTCTTTAAGGCCTTTTTTTACCCATAAAGCACTGTGTGGTTTATCAATTAATGTTTGATTTTTTAACCTAGGACTTTTTGTATAATAATATAAGATGATTGATTTCCTATTTTTTCCTTCTGGAAAATTTAACTGGTCAGGAAGGCCATGAAAACTGAAATCATGTGAATCAAAAACTATGAGTCTATTAAATATAGGCTCAATTTTTTTGATTAACTTACTTCCATCATTATTATAAATACCAAAATACCCACCCCAGGACTCCTCCCAATTTGGATTTAAATAAAGTATTGCATTCATTCTCCTATTTAAACCAGTAGCATCATGAAAATTACCATCAATATGGACATCTAAAAGCCCACCTCTTTGTGTTATGTTTAAACCTCCTCCTGAAAAGTAAGGATCAGGCAAAAGTTTTTTAATGCCGAATACCTGAGAAAAAGATTGAAGAATTAAAGTACTATTAAGTATTCTAACTGCATCAATAATATTTTCAGGTATGTCGAATTCACTTTTCCAATTTGATCTAGATTTAATCTCTATATTTTTGTCATTCTGATGCTCCCAGGAACCATCATTAATTTTGGGAAAGCTACTTAGACATTTAGCAGCAAGATCCTCAGGAAAAAAGTTATCTACAATAAGATGCTTATACGGCTCATTATAAAACTTACCAGTTTCAATGCCAATTGAGCATTTATGCGCCAAAATTTTTAAATTTTCTTGCTTCATGATGTTAATGCTATAAATTTTTATAAAAATATAAGTTGTTTTGCTTTTGAATCAACTCTAGCATATCAAATACCATATCATCATAAGAAGGAATATTATGACTAATTAACTTCCTTGTATCAATAAGACTCTTATTAGAATTTTTTCCATCTACAGGGGTAATTTTAATTTTTTTATTAGTGTACTTATTAAATAAAAGCAAAAGATCATTTTTACTTATTGATTGATTATTTGACGCATGATAGAGTCCAACTATATTCTCTTGGATTACACAGTGAATAATTTTAGCAAGCTCTATCGTAGTAACTCCAGACCAAACCTCTTTAGTATAACCATTGATATTCTTAGTTTGGTTTGCATACCAATGAAAAAGACCTTCACCATTAATTTTTAATTCAGGTCCAATAATTGAAGTTCTTATAGTGGTATTGTAATCATCAATAATTTCACCAAGTATTTTTGTTTGAGCATATACGCCTTGGCCATCTCTTAAACTTTCTTCAATGTAATTTCCACTCTTCCCTGAAAAAACACAATCGGTAGAAATATGAATAATTCTGCAATTAGTCTCTTCTACAATTTTTTTTAATCTATGTGGCAGATAAGCATTGATATATATAGCATTTCCTATATCACTTGACCTCCTAATAAGAATGCCAATACAATTTATAATAATATCAGGCTTTACTTTATGTATAACATTATGAAGAGCTGCGTCATCTAATACATCTAAAATTATTGAATCTTCATTTAATTTATTCTTGAATGATGCATTAAAAACTACATATTTGTCAATTGACAGAAAATAATTTGTAACTTGATGACCTAACATTCCAGTAGAGCCTAGAATTAGTACCTTTTGTTTCATACTTCTTTATGCCATACAGTTCTATTGACGTAATCTACATATGACAAAATTATTCTTAAGACTTTCTTTGAGACATTATCTACCTCATAATCAAGAACAGGACTAATAGCTCTTCCATCTTCAGAGTTATGTTTCACCGCAACTTTAACAACTTCAATTACTCTATTTTTATTTAAACCAGACATCAAAACAACAGATTCATCCATGCCCTCAGGCCTTTCATGCGCTTGACGGATTGTGACGGCAGGTAAATTAAGTATGGAGCTTTCTTCAGTAATAGTTCCACTATCAGAAATAATGCAAAAAGCATTCATATTAAGATTTATGTAATCATGGAATCCATATGGCTTAGAAAAAGTTACTAATTTATTACTATTATGGTAACCAATTTCCTTAAGTTTTTGTGCAGTCCTTGGATGGGTTGATACAATAATTGGTAACTTAAAATGCTTTGATAATTCATCAATAGATTCTAAAAGGTCATTAAAGTTTTGAGGAGAATCAACATTTTCCTCTCTATGAATACTCATCATAATATACTTTTTAGATTTTAAATTCTCTCTTTTTAAAACATTATTAGACTTAATTTTTTCCATATTAGCGTTAAGAACTTCAAGCATTGGAGATCCAGTCTTAAAAACTGTATTAGGTTTAATACCTTCCGCAATTAAATGGTCTCTAGCATGCTCAGATAAAGGAAGATTGATATCACTTAGATGATCAATAATTTTCCTGTTAATCTCCTCAGGCACTCTTAAATCAAAACATCTATTACCAGCCTCCATATGAAAAATTGGTATCTTTCTTTTTTTAGCTGGAATAACACTTAAACAACTATTTGTATCACCATAAACTAATAATGCATCAGGCTTATATTTGTCAAACACTTTATCAGATTTTGCAATAATATCTGCAATTGTCTCAGATGGAGTCCCCTTAATAGCTCCTAAAAATACATCTGGCGTTCTGATTTCTAATTGCTCAAAAAATATCTCATTTAGTTCATAATCATAATTTTGGCCAGTATGAACTATAGTCAGATCAATATGACGATCTAATTCTTTAATTACCTCACTTAATTTAATAATCTCAGGCCTTGTGCCTAATATTATCATTATCTTAAGCTTACTCACTGCTCTCTAGCCTATCATAGTCAAAAATAATATCTTTATTATTGACTAATAATTCAGTCAGCTCATCTTCATTTAATCTATGAGTATTATGAGAGTGGTATTCACTTGACTCTGTTATCACTACTTCTCCTTCTTCAAAAAACTTACTATAACCAAGACTTCTCATGTCAGCAGGAATTCTATAATAATCACCCATATCTATCGCTTTAACCATCTCCTCTTTAGTTAAAAGTGTTTCATAGAGTTTTTCTCCATGCCTTGTACCTATAATTTTAACTACATGAAGGGGTTTTTTTAATATATTTTTCAAAGCTTGAGCAAGCAAATCTAATGTTGCAGCTGGTGCTTTCTGAACAAAAATATCTCCATTCCTACCATTTTCAAATGCAAATAATACTAAATCAACAGCTTGCTCAAGACTCATCATAAATCTTGTCATATTAGGGTCTGTTATTGTAATAGGCTTACCTTTCTTCACCTGATCTATAAATAATGGTATTACAGATCCACGACTAGCTATCACGTTACCATATCTCGTACATGCAATCATAGTATCACTTTCATCTCTTCCTTTAGATACAACTACTCTCTCCATAAGTGCTTTACTAATACCCATTGCATTGATTGGGTATACTGCTTTATCTGTACTTAAGGCAATAACTTTTTTTACTCCAGCACTAATAGCAGAATTTAATAAATTTTCTGTCCCTATAACATTGGTTTTAACTGCTTGCATTGGATAGAACTCACAAGAGGGAACTTGCTTTAGTGCTGCAGCATGAAAAACATAATCAACTTCTTTGATTGCATCATCAATTGAGCTTTTATCTCTTACATCTCCAATATAGAATTTAAGTTTTTCATTACTGTAGTGCTTTCTCATATTATCTTGTTTTAACTCATCTCTAGAAAATATCCTAATCTCCTTAATATTAGTATTTAAAAACCTATCTAAAACTGCCTTTCCAAAGGATCCAGTACCACCAGTAATTAACAAAATTTTATCTTTAAACATTTTTCATCCTTACTTTAATAAAACACTATAAAAAATACTAATTTCTTCGAAAAACTTTAAGAGATATTAAATGCGGCCTTGATCACTTTTTCCTTTTCAGAATAAGCAGGATAGTTAATTAATACTGCACGCAATGACCCTTTAAAAACAAAAAAACTTCCTGCTGCAGCACCAACTACTCCGCATAATTTTATAAGCTCTTCGATATGTTTTAAATCACCTACACCACCTAATAGAGTAATAGGGATGTTGATAGCTTTTCTTACCTTCAATGCCAAAGACAAATCATAACCCGCCATAGCTCCATCATTATCTATTGAATTCACAACAACTTCACCAGCACCAAACTTTTCAGCTTTTTGTGCTAAATCTATTGGGGATTGACCAGTACTTTTCTTACCATTATCTAAATAAACCTCATATTTATTAAATAATTTTTTCTTTACATCTAAAACGACAACAACACTTTGACTACCAATTTCATTAGAAATTTCTGTGACAATATCGGGGTTCGAAAGAAATACAGAACTAATAGCTATTTTCTCAACCCCTAACTTTATAATCCTTTTAGCCTGTTCCACAGTTTTTATTCCACCACCATAACACAAAGGCATTCTACATTCAGCTGCTAACTTCTTAATTACTGCAAAATCAGGCTCTTTAGCCTTAGAAGTTGCATCAATATCTAGCACAATTAACTCATCAGCCTCCTTTTCATTAAATATCTTTACCGCATTAATTGGATCACCAATGTATTTAAATGGCTTAAAGTTTAATGTTTTAACTAATCCTTTATTTCTTATCAGAAGACAGGGTGTGAATCTTGGTTGCAACATAATTAAATTTCTGAATAATTTTTAAGTAATTGTACGCCAAAATGATGGCTTTTTTCAGGATGGAACTGAACTCCCATAATATTTTTTTTCTTAATAGCACAAGTAAAATTGAGCCCATACTCTGTAGTTCCTAAAATATTTGAGTCTTCATTACATTCAAAAAAGTATGAGTGAAGGAAATAAAACCTTTTATTTTCTTGCATCTCTTTAAAAAGACCTTGTTCTTCCCTTGATATTACATTATTCCAGCCCATATGAGGCAAGTTTTTGTTAATCAACATTGATGATTTATCAAATTTTTTAACCGTCCCATCAATCCAGCCAAGTCCTGATAATTTTCCTTCTTCACTAGAATTAGCTAACATTTGCATTCCTACACAAATTCCTAAAATAGGAATTTCTTTGTTTAATACAAGTTGCTCAAGTGAGTCCAGCATTCCAGAAGAATTAAGCTTTTGCATTGCACGATCAAATGAACCAACGCCAGGAAGAATAAGTTTAGTAGCTCCAACTAAATCATTTTTAGAGTTTGCAATTCTAACTTGAATGTCTAACCGACTGTATACATTTACAAATGCCTGGATATTACCAAGCCCATAATCAATAATAGTAATCACTTATAAAGCCTCTTTTCAAGTCCAATCATAGCCATAATTTTTGCACTAAGATCAATAAACTTTCTTTTGCTTCTATATTCACTACTTACTTTATTACTATTTTCAAAAATAGACTTTAATTCTTCAACATTTAAATCTAACTTATGGGCAATATATTCAAATTCACAATGTAATGAATGCTCATCAAGCTCAGGTTTTTTAATTCGCTCTAATGCTTCTTTTCTTGATAATTGACTTGTGAGAATTAAACTTGAAAAGTGAGCCCTGCGTCTATCAAAGCCATACTTTCTAGGTAGCCAAAAATCTTCAAAAAAACGAGTGAAACGCGACTCATGGTGTTTATGTTGAAAGCTTTCCCAACCAAACCTTTTCTTAAGTTCAGTTTCAGCATCATACTTAATGTATGGCACAAGATCTAAAGGCTTGAATACCTGCATTCCTAGGATATATTTATAGTAAATTTTTGATACAAATACATCAATAATTGGAAATGTTTTTAATGGAGAAGAACCAAACTTTGTATGAATATTATTAATCAAAGTTTTATCTATGCCAGGATAGGCGCCCCATTCTTCTGGCTCTCTTATACACTCTGTTGAATAATTTCCTCCCGTAAGGACATATTTGATTTTATTTTCTCGAGCAAACTTATATAGTGCGGAAAAAAAGGCAGTATCTTGAGGGATATCTTGATGAGGGATTTGAGACTTTAAAAAAGAAATCTGAAGATCTTTCATTTCCTCCCAGTTAATAACTTCTGTAAAAAGATTTAGCCCAAGACCATCAACAAGTTTTTCAATATTCCCTACTGCTTTATCAGTGTTCCAGCCAGCATCTACATGAAATAGCAAAGGCCTTAAACCTAACTTTTCTTTAGCAATGTAGGTTAAATAAGAGCTGTCTAATCCTCCACTGATACCAATAATGCAATCAAAGTCCTTATTTAATCCAGCTTTTTTAATTTTATTAGCTACTTTGAGTAACTTCTCTTCACCACTCCTTCCATGGTTCCAGTGAGGAAGAATTATATTGTAAAAATTATTACAGTAAACGCACTGTCCATCATCATCAAACTCTATACTTGAATCTGAAGTATCCATAATGCAATTTTTACAAATCTTATAACCTGCCACAATTCAATTTCCTATAATATTTTGGTAAGGATTATTAAAGTTTACTTTAATTGATAATAAATCAAAGAAACTATTATCATGAAGATAATAATAGGGTATTTGATTTACAAGTTTACACATACTTGAAAAATAATTTATAAACATAATTAATA
>Ga0209482_1001770_pt1 | contig 14241 bp, 10 predicted proteins | sample CoawatmetaG10DNA_FD_187512 | JGI IMG/M metagenome (GOLD analysis project Ga0209482, IMG submission 187512) | Marine microbial communities from the West Antarctic Peninsula - Coastal water metaG104-DNA (SPAdes) (version 2) | ecosystem: Environmental > Aquatic > Marine > Coastal ...
TATTATCGAGGAAAAAAGACCGTGCGATCTGATAATACCCGCGCACTTAAATTACAATCACTGAAGATCTAAAAATGACTGAATCCAGCCGAATCATCAAAAAGCCTAGTCTTGTCGATGCGCTTATTCCTGTAGTTTTTTTAATAACTATGCTTTTTTCATCAGTGTTTATCTTTGATGACCCATCAGGAACTAATCAAGTAATATTAATTCTAGCGGCAGCTGTTGCCGCGCTAATTGGTATTAAAAATGGTCATACCTGGCGCGAAATTGAGAGTGGTATGATCGACACTATCAAAACGTCGCTTCAGGCAATACTAATCCTATTAATGGTAGGGTCATTGATTGGCAGCTGGATTCTTGCCGGTACCGTTCCCACTATGATTTATTACGGCGTCCAGATAATGTCGCCTGACTACTTTTATGTCACTGCTTGTTTAGTATGTGCATTACTTGGTTTTAGTATCGGCAGCTCATGGACTGTCGCTGGGACACTTGGCATCGGCTTGATAGGTATAGCTGCAGCGTTAGACTTATCGCTAGGCATTAGTGCCGGCGCTATTATCTCCGGTGCCTACTTTGGCGACAAGCTATCGCCCCTCTCTGATTCCACAAATTTAGCGGCGGCTGTTACTAGTAATGATCTGTTTGATCACATACAACATATGCTCTGGACTACTATTCCTGCTTTTTCAATTGCGCTGATTATTTATCTCTTTATGGGCATAGGTAGTAGCTCAAGTGTCGTGATTGAAGATATTGTTAACTTACAAAATGCAATGAGAGAATCCTTTTACATTAGCCCCTTTATGCTAATACCTCTTTTATTGTTACTTGGTATGGCGATAAAAAAGTTACCTGCTTTGTCAACCTTAATATGCGGAACGGTTGCAGGCTGTATTTTTGCACTTGTTTTTCAATGGGATTCTGTAATCGCTCTAGGAGACGATGCGAGTCTAAACCCACTTGCATCGGCATTCAAAGGTTTGTTGATCGCGATGTTTGCAGGCTTCACCTCTGTTACGGACAATCCGGCTTTAGATGAACTGCTATCGAAAGGCGGTATGAAGAGTATGCTGGGAACAGTTGGCTTGATTATTAACGCCATGGCTTTCGGCGGTGCTATGGCACGAACCGGGTTGTTAGCGCGACTAGTTGAGGCTCTCCTCAGCAGGGTTACATCTGTGGGCGGGCTAATTGCCTCTACCGTTGGTACCTGCATAGGCACTAATATTTTAGCCGCTGATCAATATTTATCAATCGTTCTTCCAGGACAGATGTTTATTGAGCCCTATAAAGAACGTAAACTAAAGTCCATTAATCTTTCTCGAACCTTAGAGGATTCAGGCACACTAACTTCTGCATTGGTGCCCTGGAATACTTGCGGCGCATACATGACAGCCACCTTAGGCGTTAGTACTTTCGCCTATGCGCCCTTCGTCTTCTTTAATATTCTTTGCCCTATTATCGCGATTATTTATGGGTATGCGCTGATTGCTGTACCCAAGTTAGAAGAACCTTTAGATGAGACTGCAGCAGGTACTAACTGAGGCACGATGAGTATCATGATCAGAGCCCTCTTTTTGCTAATCGCTTCAATCATGCCCGGTATAAGCGTTGCGGAGAGTGAGTTCGAGGCTTTGTTTGACGGGGACAGAGCGCTTGCCCATATTTACCAACAAGTTTCGTTTGGACCAAGAACACTTGATAACCCAAGTGCTAAGGCGGAAACACTGGGCTTTATTGCTAGCTATTTAAAGCCTCTAGCTACAAAACTGACCATCCAAAAATTCTCAAACAATGGCATGTCCGGTAACAATTTATGGGCTAGCTTCATTAATCCCAAACCCCATGCTAATCAGCGCATTATGCTCGGTGCTCACTGGGATACTCGGCCAATATCTGACCAAGAATCAGATTCAAGCAAACAATACCTACCGACACCCGGTGCAAATGATGGCGGCTCGGGTGTTGCAGTACTACTTGAGTTAGCCCGGATTTTTGCAGCTAACCCGCCTCCCGTTAGTGTAGATTTAGTATTTTTTGATCTCGAAGATATGGGTAATATCGGAAATCTGCCCTTTTCTATGGGCGCCCGCGCCTTTGTTGAGCGCAATCGTTTTTATCGACCCAGCGCGGGTGTCATTGTCGATATGGTATGTGACAAAAATCTAACTATTCCTCAAGAACGTTACTCAAAGACCAAAGCAAGCGCACTCATTGATCAAATTTGGAAAATCGCTGCTCGCCAAAATGCAACAGTATTTTCTAAGGATCAGGGTGCTTATATCCAAGATGATCATTTACCGTTTCTTGAAGCAAATATACCCGTGATAGATCTTATACATTACCCCTTTCCAGACTATTGGCATACGTCAGAAGATACGGTCGATAAATGTAGTAGTAACAGCCTAGAGCAAGTTGGCAATGTAATCTTGTCTCTGGTTTACGATGCGGGCTAAAATAAACACACAGATAATAAATCGTTAATAAATGGAGCTTTAAAACTATGTATAGGAAAACTATCTGTCGAATACCCCTGATACTAATGACTATTGCAGGTCTTGTAATGACCAGCATAGCCCACTCAAATAATGACTTATCGGCGTCTATTGACGCAGACTATAAGAATCGTCTGGGGGATATGTTCAAGCATTTTCATGCCAACCCAGAGCTCAGCACTGGCGAATTCAAAACGGCTAAAAAGATCGCTCAGGAATTACGAGCCCACGGCTTTAATGTCACTGAGAATATTGGCGGTACTGGTCTGGTTGCCCTATTGAAAAACGGTGCAGGACCCTTGGTAATGATGCGCGCTGACATGGACGGGCTTCCTGTTAAAGAGAAAACAGGACTACCTTATGCATCAATCGCAACTCAGCTTGACCCGGTGACTCAAAAAACGTTTCCGGTGATGCATGCCTGTGGTCATGACGTGCATATCACCAGTCTAATTGGCACCGCCAAACAAATGGTGGATCGAAAAGATCAATGGTCCGGTACATTAATGCTCATCGGTCAGCCGGCTGAGGAACGAGTAATTGGGGCTAGAGCCATGATGGAAGATAACCTCTGGCAACGCTTTGGAAAACCGGACTATGCTTTGGCATTCCATGTGGCCTCTACTCTACCGTCCGGTATGATTAACGTTGTTGAGGGCGCCCCTTTTGCTGGGGCGGACACCGTGGATATCTATGTTCGCGGTATAGGGGCACATGGTGCTTCCCCGCATGCGGGTAAAGATCCTATTGTTTTAGGTAGCCAAATTGTCATGGCCCTACAAACTCTGGTGTCTCGTGAGCTATCTCCACGACAACCTGGCGTTGTCACTGTCGGTGCTTTCCACAGTGGGACTAAACATAATATTATTTCTGAACTTGCCCATTTACAACTAACCGTTCGAAACACCAATCAGAAAACAAGAGAGTTACTTTTAACAGGGATAAAACGCATCGCTGAAAATTTAGGGCGTGCCGCTGGCTTACCCGAGGATAAGCTTCCTCAGGTCGTATACTCCGAGGAGTCCACCCCACCAACAGTTAACAATGCCGCAATGGTTCGACGCTTAAAACAGGTATGGCAAAGTGGCATGGGTGAGCACCGAGTCTCCGCTTTCGAAGCCGAAGGTATGGGTGCAGAAGACTTTCCGTTTTTTACCACTGACCCTGAAATTACCAGCGTCTACTTTTCAGTGGGCGGGACAGATGCGGATTATATTACCGCAGCCAGAAATGGCACTGGTCCCGCAGTACCTTCGCACCACAGCCCAATATTTAAAATTGAACCCCAGCCAGCGGTTACTGCAGGGATAGAAGCTACCGTTTTGGCACTTCTAGAACTGATGCCGTCTGAGTAAGATTTACAATACAGCTCGCAGAGAATTTAAACAGAAATCTACATTTTTCTGCGAGCTGGCATGGCCCATTAAACCAATACGCCAAACCTTGCCAGCCAGAGAGCCCAGACCTGCGCCAATTTCCAAGTCGAAGTCATTTAACAGTCGACTGCGCACCGCCGCATCATCAACACCCTCCGGAATGGTCACTGCATTTAACTGCGGCAGACGATCCTGTTTTGCAACGATGAAGTTAATACCCATCTGCTCCAATCCATCACGCAGTGCAATATGATTACGCTGGTGTCTGTCCCAAGAATTTTCTAAACCCTCTTCCTGAACAATAACCAACGACTCGTGAAGACCGTAAAGACAATTGACCGGTGCTGTATGGTGATAAGCGCGTTTGCCCTCACCTCCCCAGTAACCCATCACCAAATTCAGATCAAGAAACCAGCTCTGTACTTTAGTGGTACGACGTTTAATTTTATCCGCAGCCTGCTGATTAAAACTCACTGGCGACAAACCCGGAGATGCCGAAAGACACTTTTGTGATCCGGAGTAAATTGCATCAATTCCCCACTCATCAACTTTAAGGGGCGTTCCAGCAAGGCTAGTGACTGAATCCACGATAGTGAGGCAACCATGGTTATGAGCTAGCTCCACCAGTGTCTTGGCATCTGACTGAGCACCAGTGGATGTTTCTGCATGAACAAAAGCCACTAAACAGGCATCTGGATTAGATTTTAGTGCATCTTCAACTTTACTGGGATCTACCGCGTGACCCCAATCATCTTGAACCATCACTGCAATGCCACCACAGCGTTCTACATTTTCTTTCATGCGCCCGCCAAATACACCATTTTGACAAACAATAACTTTATCACCAGGCTCTACCAAATTTGCAAAGCAGCACTCCATTCCGGCAGAGCCAGGTGCTGACACAGCAAAGGTCAGCTCATTTTTGGTTTGAAAAACATACTGTAACAACTGCTTCGTCTCGTCCATCATGCCAATAAAACTTGGATCTAAATGGCCTACCGTGGGCCGTGCCATAGCTTGAAGAACACGCTCACTGACATCGGATGGTCCAGGGCCCATTAGGGTACGAAGAGGCGGCTGAAAAGAGCATATAGTCATATTATTTCCCAAGCTTAAGTAAAATTTAATCGTCGGTTTATGGTGGATTTTAAACTGAATCGGCCACCACGCCGAGAGATTTTAAATGAGTAATCGTCGCACTGTCCATCCCTAATCCTTCAAGAATTTCATCAGTATGTGAGGCTATTTCAGGGCCGGGCCACTCGGTACCGCCTGGAGTACCAGCCAGCTTTGGCATCATAGCAGGAAGCTTTAGTGGCTCCCCATTAATCTCTACCTGCTCGAACAATCCACGATAATTAAAATGCTCATCAGCCATCATTTCTACAGCGCTATAAACAGGGCCACAAGGAACACGAGAGGCCTCCAAAATACTCATCGCTTCGGCTAGAGGGAGGTTCGAACACCAACTAGCAAGTACTTTGTCTATCTCTTGCTCATGGGTCACCCTATTGGCGTTAGTACTGTATTTTTCATCTCCGGCCATATCAGCTCTGCCCACGGCCTGCATTAACCGGACAAAGATAGAATCACCATTGCCACCGATTACCAAGAACTTGCCATCTGCACATTTGTAAGTATTGGTGGGTACTATTCCGGTCACCGTAGTCCCTGACGGTTGGCGGACAACTCCAGCACCGTCATACTCAGGGATAACCGCCTCAAGGAGGTTAAACATTGATTCATAGAGCGCAACATCCACCACCTGACCACCACTAACGCCCTGCTCTACTGCCTGGTCTTTAGCGCGTAATGCCATCAGTATGCCGATCACTGCATGCAAACCTGAAACCGTGTCGCCAATGCTTAAATTAGGTCGCACGGGGGCTTCACCTGGATAACCATTCACAAATCGAAAGCCGCTTATTGCCTCACAGGCAGAGGCAAAACCAGGTTTTTCAGAATAGGGGCCCGTCTGACCGTAACCGGAGATACGAGCATAAATAAGATTAGGATTATCCTTCTGAAGGCTGACCGGATCTAAATTCCAAGCCTCCAGAACCCCAGGGCGAAAGTTTTCAACAACAATATCGGCGGTTTTCATCAACTGCCTAACAATGTCTCTGCCCTGGGCGGTCTTTAAATCTAGTGAGATACATTTTTTGTTGCGTCCTAGACTCCGCCACCACAAGGACGTTCCATCTTTGACCTCTCGCCAATTACGAATAGGATCACCGCCGGGCGGTTCAATCTTTATGATCTCCGCACCGAAGTAGCCCAGCATGCATCCGGCAAAAGGACCTGCTAGTAGCTGCCCCAATTCTATTACCCTCAACCCTTGCAATGGCTTGCTCATTTACAGTTTGCCTTTATAGTGTTATTGATAAATATGTTGGTTATTGTGGTATTGATGCGCATTTATTCTATCATGCTAAGCAGTTCTTAAAACACGGCGTCAGTTATGTTCAAAATATTCTATCGCGGGCTAATTACCCCACTTTTATTTAGCCTAATAGCGTCGGTTAGCTGGCCAACTTATGTGCAAGCCGATGCCCCCATGGTAGGAGAAATTACCAGAGCTAATCTCCAGCAAAATGGTAATACTAAAACGTGGATGAGTGAAAACTATCTAAACTATTCGCCCAACATGGGCTTAGTGAAACAAAGCCAGTCCTTTCTATCAGACGTATCGATTACTGTGTTCTTAGGTACCTGGTGCCATGACAGTCGACGCGAAGTTCCTGCATTATTGAAAATTCTTGATGCCGCTGCTTTTAACTCAGAGAATATACGTATTATTGCGCTATCGCTTGATAAAGATACACCTTCAAAAATAGAGGGCCTGTCAAACATTAGCCGCACACCTACTTTTATATTTTATCGTGATGGTCGTGAAATTGGCCGCTATGTTGAACAGGCCAGACACTCTTTAGACCAAGATATTCTCGACATCGTTAGTGGTGCTGACTATCGTCATTACTACGCAGATTGAGAAAATCTAAAAAACTACATTGAATTTATAGTTAGTACTCTTGTCATAATAATTTAAGCCAAACTAAAAGGAATTAAGGAATGTTTAAACAGTTACTCTCAGTATTCATCTTGGCGGTATTTGTCACTTCGTCTGCGACCGCAGTGGCTAAACTACCCAGAGGCGTCGAAGAACTTAATAGCATTGAAGGCATTACCGAATACCGCCTTAAAAATGGACTTCAAGTATTACTTTTCCCAGATCCAAGTCAGGAGACCATTACCGTCAATATGACCTATCGCGTGGGATCAAAGCATGAAAATTATGGTGAAACGGGTATGGCGCATCTGCTCGAGCATCTTGTTTTTAAGGGCACCCCAAGACACAAGAATATTCCTAAAGAACTTACTGACCATGGTGCCGAACCCAATGGTACAACTTGGACTGATCGAACTAATTATTTTGAGACGTTTTCAGCCACTGACGAAAATCTTAAATGGGCGCTAGATTTAGAATCTGATCGAATGGTCAACTCATTTATCGCCAAAAAAGACCTTGATAGCGAAATGACAGTGGTTAGAAACGAGCTTGAAAACGGTGAAAATAGACCTGTCGGCGTTTTGATTGATCGCATGCTAGCGACGAGCTTTGACTGGCACAACTATGGTAAAAGCACTATTGGAGCACGCACTGATTTAGAAAATGTCAAAATTGAAAACCTAAAGGCGTTTTATAAAAAGTACTACCAACCTGATAATGCCTCGTTAATTGTGTCTGGCAAAATCGATTTAGAGAAAACCATTAAATTGGTAAATAAATATTTTTCAAAAATCAAACGTCCCAAGCGTCAGCTTCAAGAACTCTATACCGAAGAGCCCATTCAGGACGGTGAGCGGCAGGTCACCATCCGACGTTCAGGCGATGTAAAAGTTGTTGCTAGCATGTATCACATTCCCGCAGGATTCGATGAAATGTATCCTGCGGTAGCGGTGTTGACCAATATTCTGGCTGACCCTACATCAGGACGATTGCATAAATCGTTGGTAAAAAATAATCTTGCGGCAAACTCCTACGGATTTAGCTTTCAATGGGGTGAACCCGGCGTAGCCATTTTTATGGCGCAATTAGGCGTGGACAAAGATATAGAGCCGGCTAAAACTGTAATGCTGGAGACTCTAGAGAATTTGACGGATGAGCCCATCACTGATGAAGAAGTCGCTCGCGCTAAAGCCAAACTAATCAAACAATTTGAATTACGCTTTAACTCATCACAAAGCATCGCACTGGAACTCTCTGAATGGATCGGCATGGGTGATTGGCGATTGATGTTTTTAGATCGTGATCGTATGGAGCAGGTCACGGCCGCTAAGGTTCGTGTTGCTGCTGCGGAATATCTGGTTAACGACAATAGGACATTGGGGCTGTTTCTGCCCGAACAGAACCCTGACCGGGCTGATAGTATCGTTCGTCTTCAGCAATCTGATGTGGAAAAACTGGTGGCCGGCTATCAAGGTCGAAAACCTATTTCTCAAGGTGAAGATTTTGATCCGTCCCATGACAACATTGATCAGCGCACGACTACCAAGCAACTTGATAATGGCTCTACAGTGGTGTATTTACCTAAGAAAACTCGTGGTGAGTCTGTGGTCGCAAGCATCAATTTAGACTTTGGCAATGAGGCTGATCTTTTTGGGCAATCGGTTATTGGAAACATGACCGTAAGCATGCTCGATCGCGGTACACAGAACTACTCGCGTGAGGAATTACAGGCGGCCTTTGATCAATTAAAAGCCAGTGTTTCTATTAGCGGTGGAGCCACCGGCGCGGGGGCCGGCATACTCACCACCAGAGAAAACCTTGTTGCGGTTTTAGAGTTAACTGAAGAAATCTTCAAGCGGCCGATTTTTGATAGTGAAGAACTCGAAGTGTTGAAAGAACAAATGATTGTAGGGCTTGAGCAAGAGAAGCAACAACCTACTTCTCGAGTATTCCGCGAATTGGGAAATCATCTAAACCCCTATAGTCCCGGACATCCTTTTTATCAAATTAGTATCGATGATGAAATCGCGCAGATAAGATCTATAACCTCTGAAGATTTACAGGTATTTCATACTCGCTTTATTGGCGGACAGGATGCCGAAGCCTCGGTAGTGGGAGATTTTGATATTGAAGAGATTAATGCTCAATTAAATACCATAATGACCGACTGGCGCAGTGAAGCCAATTATCAACGAATTAAGTCTCAGGTTGCAGACGTTGATAGCATTAATCGTTTTATTGATACGCCTGACAAGTCAGGTGCCGCATTTGGTGCAATGATTAAGTTTAAACTACGCGACGATCATCCTGATTATCCCGCACTGGAGATGGCCAATCAAATGTTTGGTGGTGGCTTTATCAGTAGTCGACTGGCCAATAGATTACGCCAACAAGATGGTTTGAGCTATGGCGCAGGGTCTTGGTTTAATGCTAGCTCCTATGATGAAAATGCGACGTTCGGTGCCTACGCCATTTGTGCTCCTGAAAATTTAGCTCGGGTGGAAATTGGTTTTAAAGAAGAGCTAACCAAAGTCATTAATGAAGGATTTACGCAACAAGAACTGGATGATGCTCGAGTAGGTGTCTTGCAAAACAGTCGCATAGACCGCGCTAAAGATGGACGATTGGTTAGCACATTATCTGGCAATATTGATTTAGATCGCACAATGCAGTGGGATAAAAACTATGAAGCCGCTTTGATGGGGCTATTAATAGAGGACGTGAATGCGGCGGTTAAGCGTCATCTTTCACTAGATGCTATGTCAATTATCAAAGCAGGTGATGCAAAGAAAATTGATACCGCTACTGAGGTCGCTGATCAAAGCTAAAAGCTGCCATGAAAATAGCCTGCTGTGCTACTCTCATATGGCAGGCTTTTTAGAGTGTTAATGATCAAAATAATCTCTATTGGTATCTCCCACTTTTTGTCTCACATTTTTTAATACCATAAAAAGTGAGCCACTAGTGAGCATTTCGTAGTATGTTTATAAAGAGAAACAAAGGTTTTTGAATCATCTGGAGTTAATCAAAAAGAGACTATTCCATGCATTTAAGTTTAGGCCGTAGCGACTGGATCAAAGGACTCGATAAACGCATCTTAAGGAAAGTTTTATGGGGCTTCTTGGTAATATTTTCGGCCAATAGCTATTCGCAGTTACCCGATGACAAAACTGAACAGACGATATCTGACTATTTGACTGCTATTGATGCTCTTGAAGCCGATCAAGGAGCCTACTCTGCAGAACTTTCCGATTTATTTATGGGCTTGGGAAATGCCTATGTCAGTAAAAAAGAATACAACGATGCTAATTTAGTATTCCAGCGTGGCATGCAAATCCAGCGAATCAACTTTGGTCTCAATAGCCTTTCTCAAACAGCCTACCTACTATCGATAGCCGAAACAGAAAAATATTTGGGCGATTTAGACCAAGCGCAAAAAGCGCTCGACCAAATTTATAGTTTGAGTGCTAAAAATTATGGTCGGTCTAATGCCAGAATGCTGCCAGTCATAGAATCTCTAATGGACTGGCATGAAGAGCTTTACCCGCTTAGAAAACCAAAGGAAGGCCTCAGTACGCTGATCTCTTTAGAGGGCCTAGCTAATGAAATGTTTAATGTTCTAGAGGTAAACAAAAGCCTTGCGGAATCTTCGACTCCTGAACGATATAAACGTATTGGCAAAGCCCAATTCTTGATCGCTAACCATATTAAACATTATGGTGAGCTCCAAACGACGAAGTTCTCTGTGGCTACCGAAAGCTCGTCTTCGACTCGAACCGAACCTAGAACATCATACAAACACTTTAGACGAGGGAGAGCCGCACTGCAAAAAGTGGTAGCCTCGTTAATGCAGCAGCAGCCTCTCAACATTTACGATCAAGCAGATGCCATTGCCAATTTAGGAGACTGGTATCTAATCTTTGGCCAAATTACATCAGCAACTAAAACCTATAAAATAGCCGAGGAAACGATGGCCACAACAGAGCGTCCCGATGAGCTTCGTCTTCAAACGTTTGAATCGGCACAGCTAATAGATTTCTCCGACGGGATAGATCAGCGCTTTATGCTGAAAACAGCGCCTGCAGCAGAGCTAGTCGGTACGATAGACGTCTCAATGGAAATTTCACAATCCGGCTTTGCATCCGACTTTAAAGTTGTCGATGAGAATACGACGTTAACCAAAAGTGATATGAAAGTATTACAGAAATACTTCCGTAAGATGCGCTTTAGACCTTTTTTCTCCAACGGTAAAACACAGATAATGCGCGTCAACAAGCGCTATGATTTACCTAGCATAGGAGCCTAACGTTGCAATCAAATACTGTCGTTAGAAAACTAGTCATTAAAAGACCAAGAAGGCTTTTTGGTCTGCTGATAAGTATGTCGTTTGTGTTGGTCCTCAGTGGGTGCCAAATGCCATCGCCCTCTCAGTCATCTAGTTCTCCTAGTTCTCCTAGTTCTCCTAGTTCTCCTAGTTCTCCTAGTTCTCCTAGTTCTCCTAGTTCTCCTAGTTCTCCTGGTAGCATGGAGTCTGTTGATCAATTAGATCAATCATTAGATGATTCATTGGGTGAATTTGATGCTGATGTCTCCGGACAATCAGGTGATAATCGTAGGTCGGAAATTGACATATTAAGACCCAGTGGCAACTCTCAAATTGAGTCAGATGCAGATCAACCAAGTTATGATGACACTGGTAGCATCGCAGAAGGTGATGAGGCCCTAGAGACTAGAGCAGCTGAGGGGCCAGGTGAGAGTGGAACGCCAACTGAGGGATCGCCCAGTAACAGCTCAAGAATACCTAGTAGCGCTGAGCAACCTGAAAACGTTACTGAAGTGCCTGAAGACATCGGAGATGGTCAGGGTGATAATATCGTATTGCGGCAAATTCGTGATGCAGCAATGCAAGAGTCTGACCCTAATCTTAGAGAAAAACTTTGGGATGAATATCGACGAATAAAAAGCGGTAAGCGCTAGGCTTATCAAGTGACTGTACTTAAGGATTGTTAACCATGCATGGGTATACCCAAAACAGGCTTTTCTGGCGTTTTTGTATTGTAGGCGTGGTACTGATGATCCTGTCAAATACTGGGTTTTCTGCCGTTGATAAAGTGACATCATCGACACCGCTTTTACTAAAAACGCCAACTAATCCAATTCCCCAGGAACTCCTATTGGATGTAGGCATTCCAACTCTTAATGATGGTCTATATCTTACTGATGAAAATGATACTGTTTTTCCTGAAGTGCGCTTCGCTGAGGCCATATATTTCGCTAACCAACTAGCAAAAGTAATGGAGAAAAGTGGTGCTTGGGGCGCAATCCGCGTAACACCCAACGATCAAGTCATCACCGATGTTTATATTACTGGGACGATTTTACACTCGGATGGAGAAACCTTAGCCTTGAGTGTTGTCGTCAAAGATACGAAGGGCCAAAAGTGGTTTTCTAAAACCTACAAAAAAGTTGTTGGTAAATTAGCCTATGACAGAAAGTCGAGAAATAATTTGGGCGACCCCTTTCAAAATCTTTTTATTGACGTTGCCAATGACGTACTTATTTATCGTGAAAAACTCACATCCAAGGAGCTTATGGAGCTGCGGAGTCTCTCGGAACTTCGCTTTGCCAAACAGTTTTCTTCTGACGCCTTTGCGGAGTATCTAAGCGAAAATAAAAAAGGCGTTTTGAATTTGGAGCGCTTGCCTGCTGAAGATGATGAGTTATTAAAAAGGGTACAAAAAATACGCCAGCGCGACTACCTTTACATCGACACCATGCAAGATTATTACGATGGGTTCTCACAACAAATGCACTTTGCCTATCAAGAATTCCGACAATCATCTTATGATTCAGTTGTTAAATCTCGTCAATTAAATCGTCAAGGTAATCAACGTATTGTTGCCGGTCTTGGGTCTATTTTGGCGGGTATTTATGGGCGTACACAAGCTGATACACGTCTAGCCTCCAACGCAAGTTCAGCGACTGCAGCAGTTGGTGGATTTATTTTGAAGTCGGGCTTAGAGCTGAAACAAAAGTCCGCCGAATATGACGAATCGATTGCTGAAATGGGCTCGTCATTAGAAGCAGAGATAGCCCCTCAAGTAATCGCGTTAGAGGATCGCACCGTCACTCTGACCGGCACTGTTCAAGCTCAATATGGACAATGGCAGGCGTTAATGGCCAAAATCTATCAGCAAGAGCGCGGGTCGCTGGAATACACGCAGTCGGTTGAGTAATCAATAAATTGAAATCAAATAATCATAACGGCATGCAAAAACTAACCCTTATTTTGCTACTTTTTTTAGCCATTATAGTCATTGCGTTGTTACCAAAAATAGTGTCAGAACCCTGGATCATTGAAACCAATCAAGCGACTACAGCTGAGACTTCAAATACCTCAGTGTCAGCGTCAACAGCGGCGGAAAAAACCAAATATCGACAAGACGCACAACTACTTTTGGCTGACATTATTAGACTGAGAGATGGGCTGCTTAGCCAAGCAGTAGAGCTCTGGGCAAGACTAGCATTTGAACAAGCGCTACTAGTAATTGAACAAGGGGACCAGCAGTATGGCAATGGGGAGTACCAACAATCAATCGTCAGTTATCAGCGTGCGCTTGATGAGTTTAATAGCTTAGACTCCCAGGCACTGATCACTTTAAACGAGGCAAAAGAAGCTAGCTTTTCTGCTATTGAGCGCGCCTCCAGCAGCACAGATTCCACTACTGCTGCTGACAATGCGCGTCTCGCTATGGCGATGGCCCCAGAAGACAAAATAGCTCAGACATTAGCTCAGCGTGCGTCTCGGTTGCCTGCGTTAATAGTGTTGCTACAAGATGCTGCAGTATTAATTCAGCAAGAAAAGTTAGATGAGGCTGAAAGTCTGTATGAACAGGCGCTGGACATAGATTCTGTGCATATAAGAACACAGGACGCACTGCGCTCAGTCCAACAGCAGATCATCAATAATAAATTTTCCAGCCTGATGAGCGAGGGCTTTGATGCACTAGATAACGAGAATTTTTCTGAGGCGCGGCTGAAATTTATTCAAGCTCAGACCCTATTTCCAAACGAAGTAAGCGTGGATAGAGCATTGAATCAGGTTGATGGACAAGAGTCTCAGAAATGGGTCTCTACCAATATGCGCCTAGCCAAACAATTTGAATCTGAAGAGAACTGGCAGCAAGCTCTGGGTGTATATGATCAGCTTCTATCCACTGACGTCAGCCTAATAAATGCAAAAGTGCGCAGGATTTCTGTCTCTGTGCGCGCAATATTGAATAACCGGATTGAAGACATTTTCAAGGCGCCGCTTGCTTTGTCTGGCTCTGATGTATTCCAATCGGCACAACGA
>Ga0209482_1001779_pt1 | contig 14175 bp, 16 predicted proteins | sample CoawatmetaG10DNA_FD_187512 | JGI IMG/M metagenome (GOLD analysis project Ga0209482, IMG submission 187512) | Marine microbial communities from the West Antarctic Peninsula - Coastal water metaG104-DNA (SPAdes) (version 2) | ecosystem: Environmental > Aquatic > Marine > Coastal ...
AAAGATGTTTTTTTAAACTTGAGCGCCTCTGACCTACCCTTTTTAAAAATCTTATTGCTATTGCCTTTTCCCTTTCTTAATTTTTTTTGCTCTTCTAAAGGTAAGGATTTGATTTTTTGACATTCAACAGAGCAACAGGTATTGTATTTTGTACTGCAACTTTTACATTGAATAAACAGAAGGTGACAAGCTTCGTTAGCGCAATTTACATGCTTATCACTTTTTTCTCCACACTGATGACAGTTAGAGACAATATTTTCTGTTATAACCTCACTTCTTCTTTGATCAAAAACAAAGTTTTTCCCTAAAAATTTATTTTCGATTCCTTGGTCTTTAACTTGACGAGTGTATTCAATAATGCCGCCTTCTAGTTGATATACGTTATCATACCCTTTGTGTTTTAAAAAAGCACTGGCCTTTTCACAGCGTATACCACCCGTACAATACATCACTATATTTTTAGATTTTTTATGCTTCTCAAAAGTTTTTTCAATTATTGGCAGAGATTCTCTAAAACTATCCACATCAGGAAGGATAGCCCCCTTGAAATGTCCAATTTCGCTTTCATAATGATTTCTCATGTCAACAAGAAGTGTCTCAGGACTTTCAATAAGATTATTGAAATCTTTAGCACTTAGATGTTCTCCCTTTTCTGTTAAGTCAAGATTAACTGAATCCAACCCGTCGGCAACAATATTTTTTCTGAGTTTAATTTGTAGTTTTAAAAAAGAAAAATCATTTTGTTCAATGGCAATGTTTAATCTAACTTCTTTTAAAAAAGAAATTTCATCAATACTTTGTTTAAATTTTTCAAAATTTTCAGAAGGGACAGAAAGTTGCGCATTGATTCCTTCTTTAGCAATATAAATCCTACCCAGCACATCCAATTCGTCCCAACTAATATATAAATGGTCTCTAAAAAATTGGCAGCTTTTAATTAGGTGGTATTTGTAAAAAGAGAGCGTTAGACGTTTATTTCCTGCCTCTTCAATTAAAGCGGCTCTTTGTCTAGCACTAAGTTTATTATACAATTCCATTTTTACAACTAAATATGATAAAGAAAGCTAAAATAATATTTTAATAATTCTTATAAAAATCGACTCTATACTGCTATGAGATAATTTAAATAAATTGTACTTTAGCTATCAACCTAATTTCATTATTTCATGAGCAAAGATAAAGATTCAAAACAAAAAGCACTTCAGTTAACACTTGACAAATTAGATAAAACTTACGGAAAGGGAACTGTCATGAAAATGGGTGATGCACCTATTGAAGAAATTGAAGCAATTTCTAGTGGATCTTTAACTTTGGACTATGCTTTAGGAATAGGTGGATACCCTAAAGGGAGAGTAATTGAAATTTATGGCCCTGAATCTTCAGGAAAAACTACATTGACGCTTCATGCAATCGCAGAAGCTCAAAAAGCAGGTGGAATAGCAGCTTTTATAGACGCAGAACATGCTTTTGATAGGTTTTACGCTCAAGACCTTGGAATAAATATTGATGAACTAATTATTTCTCAGCCTGATAACGGAGAGCAAGCTCTTGAAATAACAGACAATCTAATTAGATCTGGTGCAATTGATATAATCGTGATTGACTCTGTAGCCGCTTTGACTCCAAAAAGTGAAATTGAAGGTGAAATGGGAGACTCTAAAATGGGGCTTCATGCAAGGTTAATGTCACAAGCTTTAAGAAAGCTAACCTCAAATATTAGCAAAACTAATTGTACAGTAATTTTCATCAATCAGCTAAGGGAGAAAATTGGAGTTATGTTTGGAAACCCTGAGACTACAACAGGAGGAAATGCATTAAAGTTTTATGCTTCAGTTAGGCTAGATATTAGAAGATCAACTCAGATTAAAGACACTGATGGAAATGTTTTAGGAAATAAAACTAGAGTTAAGGTGGTAAAGAATAAGGTTGCTCCTCCATTTAAATTAAGTGAATTTGATATCATGTACGGTAAAGGAATTTCTAAATTAGGAGAAATTATTGATTTAGGAGTAGAACACGGAATTATTGATAAAAGTGGATCTTGGTTCAGTTATGGAGAAACAAAACTTGGTCAAGGAAGAGATTCTGTTAAGAAGATTCTTACTGATAATCCTGAGCTATGCGATGAGTTAGAGGTGAAAATTGTTGAAGCGCTTAAATCTTAGTCATCCAAGTCGTTCCAAAGTAAATCATAAACTTGTTTTTTTAAGGACTCTCTGTCGTTTTCCCCCAGCCCTTTTGTGCTTATGTGATTGTGAACTCGAACTCTTAAAATTCCTGGTCCCCCTACAAAATGATTGTAAGAAAAATGGTAAGGATATCTTTTTTCGCAATCTAGAAAAGACATAGGAACTATTGGCATTTGAAAATCTGTAGAAAATCTAAAAACACCATTTTTAAAAGGAGCTAATTTAATATCTGGGCCAAATACAGCGCCTTCAGGAAATATGCATATACCTAGGCCTTGATCTAATCTTCTTTGGGCAAGCTTATAGACATTCTTCCTGCTTTCAGCACTATCTCGATCTACCATGATTGCAACTCTTTTGTAGAAATATCCAAAAATGGGCAGTTTTACAAGTTCTTTTTTCCCTACAAAAACAAAGGGTATTTTACTCACTCTTAGCATTAGCATTACATCAATCATGCTTTTGTGGTTAGCCGCTAACATATAACTAGTCCCTTTGATAAAAGGCTCCTTGTATTCTATTTTTGGAATTAAACCCATCCCAAAAAGTATAAGATTAGCCCAAATATTTCTAGCAACCCAAAAAAATTGAGGATACCAAGTTTCTTTATATGTTAATACAAAAAAAACAGGTAAAAGAATTAATAATCCACCCCCAGCTAAAATGTAAAACCAAACGTTATATAGTCCACACAAAATGATTTTTATAATTCTTAGCATTAATGTAAAAGTAATTAAATGAGCGATATGTTTTTTAAATCTATTACTTTTGTTGACAATAACACTTACATGTCAAGAATTTTAACAGGTGTTCAAAGTACGGGAACTCCACATTTAGGAAATATTTTAGGGGCTATTATTCCAGCAATAAAGATGTCTAATGATTCAAAAAACGAATCCTTTTTGTTTATTGCTGACATGCACTCTTTAACGCAAATAAAGAATAAAGAAATTTTAAAAAACAACACTTATGCTACTGCAGCCGCCTGGTTGTCATTTGGGTTAGATATTAATAAAACTATTTTTTACCGCCAAAGTGATGTTCCTATAGCCACAGAATTAGCTTGGATTTTATCTTGTCATTTTCCATATCAAAGGTTAACATTAGCTCATTCATTCAAAGATAAATCAGATAGATTAGATGACGTTAATGCAGGAATTTTTACTTACCCAATGTTAATGGCAGCAGATATTTTACTTTACGATGCCCAGTATGTTCCGGTAGGGAAAGATCAACACCAACATCTTGAAATGACACGAGATGTAGCTTCAAGATTTAATAATTCTTATGGTGAAACATTTGTATTGCCTATTGCCAAGGTTAATGAAAGCACTCAACTAATCACTGGGACTAATGGAGAGAAAATGAGTAAGTCTAAAGGAAATGTCATTGATATTTTTCTTCCAGAAAAACAGCTTAAAAAACAAATTATGTCTATTGCTACCGATAGTACTCCAATAGAAGACCCCAAAGATTTTAAAAACTGTAATGTATTTAAACTCTACGAGTTAATTGCAGATAAAGATTCTATTAATTCTCTAAAAGAAAATTACAAAAATGGAGGCTTTGGATATGGTCATGCAAAAAAAGAATTGCTGGACTATATTTTAACTAAATTTTCATTGGAAAGAGAAAAATTTAATTACTACATGTCCAATCTTAACGAAATAGATGAGGCTCTAAATATTGGAGCTGTTAAAGCCCGTCAAGTAGCTAAAGGAGTTTTAAATAGAGTTCGAGAAAAACTAGGATATAATTAGGGCTTAATTATTTTAGAATTTAAATCAAAAAAATGTATTTTTGAGTTATGCAGTTATCTAATCATATTAGCAAGTTGTTATTTCAACACGATTGTGTAACTGTTCCAGGTTTTGGGAGTTTTATAGGAAACTATAAATCTGCTGAATACGATTTTAAAGAAGAAAAATTTCATCCTCCCTTTAAGCAAATATCTTTCAATGCTCAAATTAAAGATAATGATGGCCTTTTAGCTAAGTTAATTTCTTCAGAACTAAACTTGAGTTATGACGATGCTTTAAAAAAAATTCATCAAGAAGTTATTAGTTGGAGTCAAAAACTGCAAAGTCAAACCCTTCTATTGAAAAGTATTGGAGAACTGTACTTGAATTCTGAAAAAAGCATTGTATTTGTTCCCATAAAAATAGTTAATCATTTAAAGGATTCTTTTGGCTTAGCTCCACTTTACATTTCTCAACTGACTCAAAAATCCATAGATTCAGATAAAATAAAACATATTCCCACCTATTTGAAACCAGTTAATCAATCAAACTTTTTCAAGACAGCTGCTATATGGACCTGTTTAATTTTCGGTTTAGGAGCAGTATATTACAATGTAAATAATGATCTTGTTGAACAAAAAATTGCTCAACAACAAGAAGCTAGAAATCAGTCTAAGCAAGCTGTACAAAAAGCAGTTTTTGATTTAGGTTCTTTACCATCCCTAACTCTTAATGTTAAAAGAGAAGCAAAACAATATTATATTATTGCTGGTGCTTTTAGGGTTACAAATAATGCTAAAAACTTAGTTTTAAGCTTAAAGAAAAAAGGATATGATTCAAAAATACTTCCGCTTAATGATAAGGGCTTAAGCCCAGTTGCCTTTTCTGGTTATTCTGATAGAAATGAAGCGGTTGTTAATTTAAGGCTTGTTCAGAAAAAAGAAAATAAAGACGCTTGGCTTTTTCAAGCAAATTAGTCTAAAAGGATAAGATGCAATCAAAAACTTCGGAAAACTCTAAAACCACAACTACAGACATAGTACTTCCAGGTGATACAAATTCTATAAATAACCTTTTTGGAGGAGAGCTTTTAGCTAGAATGGACAAAGTAGCTTCAATTTCAGCTAAAAGACACGCAGAGCAAATTGTGGTTACTTCTGTAATTAATAATGTTATTTTTTCTAAACCAATTCCTAGCGCAAGCGTTTTGATTCTTGAAGCTAAAGTCTCTAGAGCTTTCGGAACTTCTATGGAAGTTTTTATTGACGTCTGGGTAGAGTCATTAGAACATCAAGTATTAACCAAAGTAAATGAAGCAATTTTCACATTTGTTGCAGTTGATATAAAGGGAAAACCAGTCAAAGTTCCTCAACTTAAACCGGAATCTGAATTAGAAATAAAAAGGTATAACGGAGCTTTAAGAAGAAGACAATTGAGCTTAGTATTAGCAGGTAAACTTTCTCCAAACGAGGCAACAGAACTAAAGGCTTTGTTTGAACAAAAATGATAACTGTAATCTCAAAAAAACACTTATTAATAACTTTAAGTATTTTTTTATCACTTTTTTTAAGTTGCCAAACTCCAAATAAAAACACTGAATCTAATAATAAAGAAGTCTTTATAAAAATTTTAGGAACAGTTCAAGATGGTGGAATGCCTCATCTAGGATGCTCTAAAAAATGTTGTGCAAATTACTATAATCAAGGATTTTCTAAAAAGAGAGTGGTTAGTTTAGGGATATCTAACATAAAATATAATAAGCACTATTTAATTGAAGCCAGTCCAGATATAAATCATCAATTAAAAGCCTTATTGCAAGACAACAACCCTTCTAAATCTTTAAATGGAATTTTTCTAACTCATGCTCATATGGGACATTATTCTGGTCTTTTAAATTTAGGAAGAGAATCTTTTAGTAGTTCGATGGTGCCTTTATTTGTTATGCCTAAAATGCAAGAATTTATTAGTTCCAATGGCCCATGGAATCAATTAGTTGCATTGAAGAATGTAGACTTACAAAGTCTTTCCAATAATATTCCAGAAATTTTAGAAGACAATTTAAGTATAATCCCTTTTTTAGTCCCACATAGAGATGAGTATTCAGAGACTGTGGGTTATAAAATAATTGGACCTAGTAAAACAGCTCTTTTTATCCCTGATATTGATAAGTGGGAAAAGTGGGAAACTTCAATAGTTGAACTAATAAAAGAAGTAGATTATGCTTTTTTAGATGGCACTTTTTATGATGCAAAAGAAATTAATAATAGGGACATATCAGAAATTCCGCACCCTTTTATTATTGAAAGTCTAAGCCTTTTTAAGGATCTCAGTATAGTTGACAAAGACAAAGTGTACTTTATTCATCTCAATCATACTAATCCAGCGATTGACAAGTCTTCAGTCCCTTTTAAAAATATAATTTCTAAAGGGTTTAATGTGGCTGATATTAATATGGAATTTAGCCTTTAATTTAAACAGAACAACTCATATCTTCTCCACAACATAAAGGCGATTTTATTTTACCTTCACAGCTAGGGCATTTTGAAACTTGAACTTGAGTTCCGTCTTCTAGATTAATATGACTGTTTTCCAAAGGAATTCCACATTTTCCACAAGATGCGTTAACCGACATTCCACATTTCTCACACTTATAAGTTTCCATAGAGTTTTATTAAGTTTGTTTTAAAGTTAAATCTTTTTAATCTTCAACACAGTATTGATCGCCAATTTTTTTTGATAAATAATCCATTTCGGAAACACTCACATCACTATATATCCTGCCACCACTATCATTCTCATTAGAATTTTTGTTTTCTTGCATTATTAATGCAAAAAAATACTGACCATTTTTTTCATACTTACGGTCAATTTCTCCGCAATTATCAATAGATCCACTGCAACTAAAAAAAAATAGAGAGATTAAAAAGAAAGTAATAAGATGTTTCATGCTGTTATTTTAAGACTATAAAAGTAATGAATTATAATAAAAACATTATAATTAGAATGTTTCAAAACAGCCTTAAAGTCCTAAAATTTGATTGATGTGATTTGAATCAGTATCTCCTCCAGCAAAATCATCAAATGCTTTTTTTGACACCTCAATAATATGATCTTTGATGAATTTTGAACCTTCTTTTGCGCCTTGCTCTGGAGATTTAATACAGCACTCCCATTCAAGGACTGCCCAACCATCAAATCCATATTGACTTAGTTTAGAAAAGATACTTTTAAAATCAATTTGACCATCTCCAAGTGATCGGAATCTTCCCGGCCTGTCTATCCAATCTTGATAACCTCCATAAACTCCTGATTTTCCAGATGGATTGAATTCTGCATCTTTTACGTGAAACATTTTTATATATTCATGGTAATAGTCAATGAACTTTAAATAATCCATTTGTTGTAAAACAAAATGACTTGGATCATAAAGTATTTTTGCGCTCGAATGATTGTTAGTTGCTTTTAAAAACCTTTCAAAAGTTACTCCATCATGTAAATCTTCACCAGGATGAATTTCGTAACATATGTCAACGCCATTATTTTTACAATGATTAAGAATTGGAGTCCATCTACTGGCGAGTTCTTTAAAGCCAGCTTCTACTAAACCCTTTGGTCTTTGTGGCCATGGATACATTGTATGAAATAAAAGTGACCCTGAGAATGAAGCCATAACGTCAATTCCTAAATTTTTACTAGCTGATGCAGCTGATTTAAGCTGTTTTATAGCCCACTCAGTCCGCCCCCTCACATTATTTTGCAATTCTTTGGGAGCAAAGGCATCGAACATCGTGTCATAAGCGTAGTGAGACGCTACCAGTTGACCCTGAAGGTGAGTCGAGAGTTCGCAAATTTCTAATCCAGCTTCATTGACAATTCCTTTAATTTCGTCACAATATGTTTTACTTTCTCCTGCCTTGGTTATATCTATTAACCTGTTATCCCAAGAAGGAATTTGAATAGCTTTATAGCCTAAATTTTTTGCCCAATCACAAATACTTTTCAGATTGTTAAATGGTTTTTCATCTCCAACAAATTGTGCTAAAAAAATAGCAGGCCCTTTTATAGTTTTCATATTATTAATTATTCAATTCAACCCAAACATTTCCATTAGAGTTTGATTCTATAGTTTTTTCAATAAAATCCATTCCCCTAACTCCATCTTCTAAAGAAGGGAATTCTGCAGGATCATAAGATTCCTTGTTAATAGCTCTTGCAACGCCTTTATAAATATTTCCCATTGAATCAAAAATACCTTCAGGATGTCCAGGTGGAAGCTTTGTTCCATCTAAAGATAATGGATCGTTGTAGGGGTGACCTGACTTTAAAATTTGAACAGGATTATTATCTGACAAATGATATAAATAATTTGGATTTTCTTGTTCCCATTTTAATCCTCCCTTTGCCCCATAAACGCTAATTCTTAAGTTATTTTCTTCTCCAGTAGCAATCTGACTTGAACGAATGACCCCCTTAGCATTATTTGAGAATCTAATAAGAATATTGGCATCTACATCCATTGAATTATCATCATATAAAGTATTTAGATCTGCCAATACTTTATGTATTTTCATGCCCGTTACAAGCTCAACCATATTAAAGGCATGGGTTCCAATATCACCAACGCAGCAGCTAATACCAGATTTTTTAGGATCTAATCTCCAAGTTGAAGACCTTTTTTCTTTTTCATGAATCACAGGGTTAAGCCAACCTTGTAAGTATTGGACATCGACTTTTTGAATATTACCAATAACGCCTTGAGAAATCATTTTAGTCATTTGCCTAACCATTGGATAACCAGTGTAGGTGTAGGTTACAGCAAACACGGAATTTTTTTCTTTTTGAATTTTCTTTAATTCTAAAGCTTCTTGGTAGGATGTCGTTAAGGGCTTTTCACAAATGACATTAAAATTATTTTCAAGTAATTTTTTTGCCATTGAATAATGAAGAAAATTAGGGGTCAGTATTGAGACAACTTGCATTCTTTGGGATTCATCTAATTTAGACTCCTCGCTAACCATCGTTTCAAAATCTTTATAGATTCTAGAAGTATTTAATCCAATTTTTTTTGCAAAAGTAATATTTTCATTAAAGTCAGGGTTGAACACACCACCAACAATTTCATAACAATCAAACATAGTGGAAGCAACCCTGTGTAAGACTCCTATTAGAGAATCTCCACCACCACCAACAATTCCTAATCTAATTTTTTTATTCATTTTTAATTTATAATAATTATCCTGCTTGCGGGATTCTTTTTTCTTCTAACTTTTTTCCAAACGCAAATAAAATTCCAAAAAGTACGATTAGGGCTAATGGAAAATAGACCATATTGCCTAATGCTGCTTTTCCTGCAACTAGTTCGGCAGCCTCTTGGGCAATCCCAGACGCTAAAGCTATTTCTTTTTCTGCATCAAGCCATGAGCCTATTACAGGCTGCCAGATTGCTGTTGAAAGCATTCCAGCTCCACCAACAAGAGACATTCCTAAAGCACCGGTTTTTGGAAGATATTCAGAAACAAAACCAATCATTGTAGGCCAGAAATAACACACTCCAAAAGCAAATAAGATAGCTGCAAAATAAATCATATTCCCCTCAGCAATACTCATAGAATAGACTGCTGCAGAAGTTAAAATAGCAGACATTAATAAAACACCAATTGGGTTTAACTTATGAATTATAGGTCCAGCAAAATACCTTCCTAAAGCCATAATTCCAGTAACCATAGCAAGAATTAACATTGGATTAGCTCCTGAGTTACCTAATATTCTTTCAATCCATTGTTGTGGACCAAACTCAGAAATAGCCGTTAAAGTCATGCAGGCTATTATAAATAAAAACAAAGGGCTAAATAAAGACTTAATGTTTACTGAAGTATCAGTCTCTATATGTTGGCTTTCAGGAAATTCTTCTTTAAAAAACAGGTATCCGTATATTAAAGTTGGAATAATCATAATGGCTATTTGTATTTGCCAACCCATTCCGAAATCAGACATGAATTTTGACGTTAAGGCTCCAATTACGATTCCACCTGGGAACCATACGTGAAACTTATTTAACATGGCCGTTCTGTTTTTTGTATACATATCAGCAATTAAAGGATTACAAGCCGCTTCTACAGATCCGTTGGCAAACCCTATAAAAAACGAAGAGATTAATAAGGCTTCAAATCCGCCGGCATAAATAGTTAATATAAGGCCAATCAAATGTGAGAAAAAAGCAATAATCATTAATTTTCTAGCCCCCAATACATTATATAAAAGCCCTCCAATAACTGTAGCTACTGGAAACCCTAAAAAAGCTAAGCTATTAATATAGCCCAGTTGAGTGTCGGATAATTCGAATTGAACGCCTAAGTCTGTCAATATTCCTGCTCTAATAGCAAAAGTCATCGCAGTAACGATTAGCGATATACAGGCAGCTGTAAATAGTTTGTTTTTTGAAATAGAGTTATCCATAATTTAATTTTTGTTGTTGTTTGTTTAGATTATTCAAGATACTAATTTCTTTTAAAAAAGAAGAAAAGTATAGTCATTGTAGACCAACATCAGATTGAAGCAGATTTAGACTTAGTTAGTTGGGATTAAGATTTATGTGCTCCATCACAAAAGGGAAGATTTTTAGACTTTGTACAGCCACATAAACTAAACCTTGGTCCGTGTTTAATTTCGTTACCTTCTTCATCAGTCAATTCAACTTTTCCTTGGACCACTATTGGACCGTTTGATTTTCTAAAAATCTTAGGAATTTGATCTTTCATTTTATTTAATTAGAAGTGATGGCGTATTTTTTAAATACTTTTTATACTCTTCTAAATGCCCCCATTTTTCTTTTCCACTTTCCTCTAAAAGCCTTACTCCACTTATATAAACTAGTAAAATATAGGTAAAAACAGGAGAAATTAGCGTTATATATTGCCATCCACTTAATGCGGAGATGGACATTACAGAAATACCCAGCCAAAGGATTATTTCGCCCAAGTAGTTGGGGTGTCTAGAAAAAGACCACAGTCCTGTATTGATAAACTTATTTTTATTTTCCGTATTTGATCTAAATTTAGATTTTTGAGTGTCAGCAATAATTTCTAAAATAAAACCACTTAAAAAAATGAATAACCCGAAATAGAATAAAAGATTTGTTTGAATCCCAATAGGGTTAGCTAAAGCTGTAAGTGCACATGCTGAACATAGAGATACCCACATTCCCTGAAGAGACCAGGTCATGAAAAACCTAGTTGGGGAAGTTTTAATTTCTTTAAACCTTTTATCTTCACCAGCTTTTTTTATCCTTAAAAACAAAAAACTCCCTAGCCTTAAAGCCCAAATAATGATAACTACACTTAAAATCAAACTACCAATATCGTAGTTTAACAAGTCACTATTAGATTTAAATACAACAAATGAGACAGCAAAAATATAAGTGACACTTCCGGCTAAATCAAAAAACTTTTCGGTACGAAATAAGTAAGCCGGGACAAATAAAGCCCATTGAATTACAAATACAATTATAACAGTCTCTTTTACTAAATCTAGCCCAGTAGAGTAGGCCAGAAAATAAGACAAGGAAAAAGCAATTAAAGAAATAACGATGTGGATAATAGAGTTTTTCATAGTTATCTTAAAGATAAAAAAAACTTGCGATCTTAGTTGTTATATTTATTATATGAAAAACAGAAAACCAATATTTAAATTCTTTTTTATCATTATTGGAATAGTATTAGTTTTTTGGAGTTTGATTTCTCCAGATATCCCTTTGTCAGAACTCATAAAAAAATACACTAACGTAAATTCTAAATTTGTGAATATTCAAGGGATGAATGTTCATTATAGAGATGAAGGAGAAGGACCTGTATATGTGCTTTTACATGGAACGGCTGCTTCTTTACATACTTGGGATAAATGGACTAAAGAACTTTCTAAAAATTATCGTGTGATTCGTTTAGACCTGCCAGCATATGGCTTAACCGGACCCCACCCTCAAAAGAAATACCAAGTAGATGATTATCGAATTTTTTTAGAAGAATTTTTCAAGAAACTAGAGATTAATGAATTTATGATAGCAGGGAATTCATTAGGGGGTGCAATAGCTTGGTATTATAGTTCATTTCATCAAGATCAAGTTTCTCAGCTTCATTTATTAAATCCAGGTGGGTTTTCTAGTAAAGACAAGCCACTTGTTATTAGGCTAGCAAAAATTCCAGTGTTAAATAAAATATTAAGATATGTGACTCCTAGAAGTTTTATTAAAATGAATTTAAAAGAAGTGTATTATGATGAATCTAAGTTATCTAATAAGAAAATTGAAACTTATAGAGATTTAATTTTAAGAGAAAGCAACAGACAATCATTTATTGACAGAGCTTATATTAAAGCAATAGATCACACCATTAGGCTAAAGTTAATTTATACTCCAACTTTAATTTTGTGGGGAAAACAAGACGCTTGGATTCCATCTTACAACGCAAAGTTATTTGATGATTTATTGCCAAATAGTGAAGTAGCAATAATGGATGAAACTGGGCATATTCCAATGGAAGAAAGACCGATGGAAAGTTTAGAAATAGTTAAGAATTTCATAAAAAATAACAAATAAAATATTTTTTCTAAATCTCATTTAAAAAACAAACTTTCGTTTAAATTAATATTATATTCATTCTATGCCTAGACCAATAAAAAATGAATTTTCAAATTATTTTCAGAATTATATCAATTTAACTAAAGGAAATAATTATCATGAGTTATTAATTGAACATAATGATAGAATAAGTAATTATTGGGAATCTATTGCTGAAAAAAAACTCAGTTATTCCTACGATTTGGGAAAGTGGACTGTAAAACAACTTTTTCAACATGTCATAGATACAGAGAGAATATTGTCATATAGAGCTCTAAGCATAGCAAGGCAAGAGGCTAAGTCTTTAATTGAATTTGATCAAGATGATTATGCAACTAATGGAGATGCTTCATTAAGGGATTGGAAAGAAATGGTGGAAGAATGGAAAAATATAAGAAGATCAACAAACTATCTGTTTAAGTCTTTTACTGAAAAGGAAATGAAAACTGTAGGTCGAGTAGGAAACAACAACATGTCGGTTAACGCTTTAGGATTTATAATATTTGGTCATTCCATTCATCATATTAAAGTGTTAAAAGAAAAGTATTTAACAGATGATTTTATCAAATAAAATATTTAGTTTTTTTAAAAATCTTAAGCTCAATAATCAAAGAGACTGGTTTATAGATAATAAACCAACTTTTAAATTATATGAAGCACAAGTTAAAGAGTTCGGAGAGGAATTAAAAAATAGACTAAATAAGTTTGACAGTATAGATCGTTTCAAAGTGTTTCGTATTTATAGAGATGTTAGATTTTCAAAAGATAAAACACCTTTTAAAACTTATTTTGGAATGACATGGCATCGTTCCAAGCCACAATATCGTGGAGGATATTACCTTAACATATCTCCTGGCAATAATTTTTTGGCTTGTGGTTTTTGGGATCCTAGTCCAAAAGATCTTAAAAGAATACGTCAAGAGTTTAATTATGATGCTCAGGATTTTAAAACTATAGTAAGCGCTCCAATTTTTAATTCTATATGGGGAGATTTGAAAGGAAATGAACTCAAGACAGCTCCAAGAGGTATTGATAAGAACCATTTGGAAATTGATTTAATTCGTAAAAAGCAATACATATTTTCAATACCATACTCCAATAAAGAAGTTTGTGAAGAAGGCTTTATTGACAAAGTGGAAGATGCACTTAAAAAAGTTCGCCCATTTGTAGATTATATGTCGGAAGTATTAACAACTGACGAAAACGGACAATCTTTGTTATAGTTGTCTATTCGACAGTGGTAGACTGTTTTAAGAGGTATGGTTCTCTTCCTCTCTTCAACTCATTTAGAAAATATAATTCATTAATCTGTAAATTCACTGTTTCATTCAAATCGTCAATACTTACTAAAACCTCACATTACTCAGAACACCAAGAGAAACTTTACAATGAAGTTAAAAGACTAAAAGAAGTTGAAGGATTAGGTTATATCGAACAAAGTCTGGATATACACAAGAAGATATTTCAAAAAAAATAGGTGTTTCTAGACAAACAATCAATTCCATTGAAAATAACAGATTTCATCCTTCAATACTATTGTGTTTGAAACTTTCTAAAGAATTAGAATGTAAACTGGATGATTTGTTCAGTTTAGACTAATATCTTAAATCTTATTATTTAATTTATGAAATACTGG
>Ga0209482_1001780_pt1 | contig 14174 bp, 11 predicted proteins | sample CoawatmetaG10DNA_FD_187512 | JGI IMG/M metagenome (GOLD analysis project Ga0209482, IMG submission 187512) | Marine microbial communities from the West Antarctic Peninsula - Coastal water metaG104-DNA (SPAdes) (version 2) | ecosystem: Environmental > Aquatic > Marine > Coastal ...
AATGCCTTTCAAAAATGAAGGTAATAAAATCTGGTAATTTTTATCAGATTAGTATTGGAAGCCTTCAGCTCAATCAAACAAAATCAATTGCACTCCTTGCTTCAATTGGAAAATATATTAAAGATTCTAATGTACCATTTGAGAGTCATATTACTTGGGATGACGTTGAGACAGGAAAAGAGAATGAAAGCTCGGTTGTTAATTCAACTTTAAATGTTGTTTCAATCGCAGAAGAAAAAAATACAGAAATTAATACAGAAGTTGTTCAAAAAGTTGCAGATCTTTGGGAGGCCTCAATGGCCTATGAGTCATTAATTTTAAATGAACAGAATCAATTTGATGAAGCAAGCAATTTATACGCCGATAATTCAATGAAATTTAGCATAATTGTAGACTCTCTTGAAGATAGTGATATTCGGAAAGATCGATTTAATTCTATGCAAAAAAAGGTCGCAAAGCAGTGGCAAGGTCGCTCAAAAAGAAGTTCATATAATTTTGTTAAAAAAATGTCAATGAGTGAGCCTGATCTTCGCCAAAGAGATGCAGGTAGCTGGAATGATGAATTCTAGATATAACTCAAAAAACCTTTCTTGAAAAAACGTTATCTCCTTTTACTGCTTAGCATTTGCTTTAGTCAATTGGCTTATGCTGAGCAGGAATATTCAATTGGCATGGCTAAGATTGGTTATTTATATGACCAAAGACAAGATTACGAAAGAGCCTTTACTTTTTATACAATAGCTGCTGAGCAAGGTGATCCCGTTTCACAATACAATTTGGGGATTATGTATAAAGATGGAAGAGGTGTCGATAAAAACAAAGAGAAGGCAATATTTTGGCTTGAAAAAGCAGCAAAGAAAGGGATTATTGACGCGCAATATCTAACTGGATTGTACTACCTCTTTTTACAAAAAGATATAGAGCTATATATTAATGGCACTTATTGGATTGCAGTCTATTGGATAAATTTAGCAAAAAAAATAGAATTAAAAAGTTAATGATATTTTCAATAAATTATAAACACACTTTTTTCCAACATATCCTTTTTGAATTAAACACTAAATTGAACTACAATACTATTTTTTATACTTAAAAAAAACAATGAACGAACTAGAAGAATATCACCAAGAGCTAATGTTTTCTTTAACAAATAGGGCAAGTGCTAATGATCACTATATTGAAGAAATATTTTTTGATGATTGCTTAAAAATCTTGATTGAAGATGGTCACTCTATAGAAACTGAGGTTGATATTGAAGATCCAGGCGCTGGAGGCTACAATTACACACCCTTTAAAAGTCATGGGTATAGAATTGATGGCTACGAATATGTTCAAGATCGAGGGCTTATAAATTTATATTTATGTCATTTTAAACATGATAAATCACCTCAAACCTTGACACAATCTGAAGTTACTAAGCTCCTTTCAAATGTCAAAAAATTTTTTGAAATGTCCTCGAAGGAAGAATTTCATACAAAATTTAAAAACGAAAACGAAAATGAGGCCTATGAAGTTTCAAAATTTCTTTATGACTTTGAAGAATATATTTCTCAAGTTAAAGTTATATTAATTACTAATTGTCTGCTTAGCAAGTCGATTAAATCAATCTTGGTAAATTCTCAAGATTATTTTTCAAAACTCCCAACACAACTTGATGTTTGGGACATAAATAGATTTTTTGGATCAGAAGGTAAAATTGAAGAAGTACTGGTTGAGTTTGATCAGCCAATACCGACTTTATTGGCTGCCTCAGACTCTTCAAAATACCATTCCTACCTTTGTGTTATCCCTGGAGCTGTATTAGCAGCTTTATATGAAAAATATGGCGCAAGAATACTTGAGGCAAATGTTCGTTCTTTTCTTCAATTTAGAGGCAATGTAAATAAAGGTATTAGATTTACATTAAAAAACTATCCTAACATGTTTTTTGCATATAACAATGGGATAACAGTAACGGCAGAAAAATGCGAAATAGACAATGAGGGTAGGATTATAAGCTTGACGAATCTTCAAATTGTGAATGGTGGACAAACAACAGCCACCCTATTCTATGCAAGCAAAAATGGTATATCTTTAGACGAAGTTTTTGTGCAGACAAAACTTTCAATACTTGGTGATGACCAAGACGATGAGGTTATACCAAACATTTCCAAGTTTGCTAACACGCAAAATAAAATTAATGATTCAGACTTTTTCTCCAACCACCCATTTCATCGAAACATGGAAGGTAAATCTAGAAGGATTAGCACAGAAGTTATTACTGGAAATGTAAGAAGCACTAAATGGTTTTATGAGCGCTCAAGAGGACAGTATCAAACAGAGCTTGGAAAAAGAACAGCCGCACAAAGACGATTATTTCAAGATGAATTTCCTAAATCACAATTAATAACAAAAACTGATCTTGCTAAAACTTCTGTAATATTCTCTGGCGAGCCAAATCGAGCAGTTCAAGGACTCCAAATCGCTTTTAAATATTTTGCAGTAAATATTCAAAAAGACTGGGAGACTAATGAAAACCTGTTTAATGATCTTTTGTACAAAAAGTTAATTGCCCAGCAAATAATGTTTAATGAATGTCGCCTAATAGCGATGGAAATAGCAAGTGGTAATGCAATCCAACCAGTCACCGCATACAGCTTGTTCATGCTAAGTGAATTATCTAATACAACTGAATATAGCTTACCTTTTATCGCTGTTTGGAAAAAGCAAAAAGCACCTTTAGTGATGCAAAATCAAATGGCTCAAATCACTAAATATGTTAATAATTTTTTATTAGAAAGAACTGAGGGAGTTGATGGAAGATCAATCCTTTCATACTCAAAAACTAAAGCCTGTTTAAAAGCCTTTAATGAAGAAATTACAATTATTAATAGTAGCCAATATTTAATAAATGAATATAAGCAAATCTTAACTACACGCGCCAATGATGCTTATGATACAAGGGAAGCAAATAAAGATGAGGATATTGCAAACGAGATGGAGATGTTTATTAAGCTAAGCAAACTTAATTGGGATGAAGTAAATACATTTGCAAGTGCTAGTAATGAGATATATGAAAATGATATATCTTTACTTTCTGTATTTCCAAAATTTTTAAGGGGCGGGAAGGAGGTCACTCGTAAACAGCAGAAAGCTATATATAAAATATTATTAAGAATGAAAGATGAAGGATTTAATATGTAAAATACATTTACATTATGTATATTATTATGTATATTACCTAGTATATTAACAATTATAAAAATAATGAACAAGAAAACACCCAGAGATAAAAGCGCAAAATTTATAGAGTTGGCTGAAAAACGAGTTAATAAAACATTAAATGAATTAAAGCTCATTAAAAACCTATCTAATAAAAATTACTATGAGTTCACTGATGATCAGGCTAAGAAAATTATTCGCGTACTTCAACAGGAAATGGATTTAATAAAAAAAAGTTTCACAACTCTTAATACTCAAGAACAGGGGTTTAAATTATGACAATAGGTTGGGAGCATCCACTAGACGCCGGTGCAGGCTGGGAAGGTCTAAATGATGGTGATATGGAGCATTTTATAGATGATCCAATTGTTAAAAGTGCTAGAGAAGGTATTCAGAACTCACTTGATGCTAGGGCAAACGGTAATGATGACCCAGTAATTGTAAAGTTTAAATTAATTGATATTAATTCAGCAGATATTCCAAATTTAAATGAATTAATTTACAATTTCAAACATGCATTAGCCAGTCAAAAGTATCACAAACCAAATGATCTAGGCAGCACAGCTAAAGATACAATTAAACTATACGAAAAAGCTTTAGAGCTTCTTAAAAATGATAAAGTTAAAATTTTTCAAATAGAGGATTTTAATACAACTGGAATGGATTGGGACGAAGGAAAAGAGTCTCCATTTTTCAACTATATAAAGGCAAGATCCTATAGCTCTAAGCCTGAGGACGCCTTGGGTGCTTTTGGAATTGGCAAATTAGCACCATTTGTAGTGTCAGATTTACGCACGGTATTTGCCTCAAGTGTCTACAAAATTGGAAATAAAATTTTCCAAAGTACTCAAGGAAAGTCAAAATTTTCCTCCCTGTATGACGACAATGAAGAAAGTTCTTCTCAAAGAACTGCAGTTGGATACTGGGGAAATAAAACAAGCTATAACCCTGTTTCAGTAATTAATTCAGTCAATCATCGTTGGATGCAAAAATCTAAGTCTGACGAACCTAAATTGAAGGACATAGGAACAATTATATCTTCTCTAGGATTCAATGGAAATGAAGATGGTATATGGAATTTTTGGGTTGTTGAAGCTGTTTTAATGAATTTCTTTCAATCAATTTATGATCAAAAATTAGAAATTATTGTTGAAGGGAATACCCCCTCTGATAATCTTACAGTTAATCACAAAACAATCGATATGTTTTTTGATCCAGAAGGGTTGACTGCTCAAAAAATTAAAAAAAGTAGAGGAGTTGATTCTCAAAACTGGATGGAGAATTTTCTTTGTACTAGAGATTTTCTTGATCTTCTAAAAAAGGACTCAAATGATGTTGAAATTTTTAATTTACATTTGCCTGAACTAGGTCATTGCTTATTAAGATTAAAAGTTGCTGATGGGTTAAATCAAAGAATCTGCTTCAGCAGAGATGGTATGAAAATAACTGAAAAAATATCGGCTCCTGGGTTAAGTAACTTTAAATCTTTTATGGACTTTGTTGCTCACTTTGAATGTGTCAATCCAAAAGGAAACACATTGCTTCGTGGTATGGAAAATCCTGCACATAACTCATGGGACTGGGAAAGACCAAAAAATATTGAAGACAAGCATAGAGCTAAAAGAGCCCTGAAAGAACTTGCGGATAAGATTAGAGAGATTTTGGGTAAATCTGCAAAAAAAGAGGTTAGCGAGGCAAAAGACATCGATTTAATGATTAAATATGGATTCGTATTTGATGGTAATGATAACAATCAAGGCTCAAACAGAGAGATACACCCCTTTAAAAATCCTGTAAATATCGAAATGATTGCTGTCAAAACGCCATCATCACCCTCCAAAAAGCCTGGCAAAAAAGGTGGTAATAAAGGTGTAAATGAAGAAAAAAATGGATCTAAAAAAATTTCCAACTCCTCGAATAATAAACAAAGGGGAGGTTCTGGAAATAACTTACTAGAACATCAAATACATAACTTTAGATCAGTTAAAGGTAGCACCTCTAAGGACATAACAATCAACTTTACACCTAAATTCACAGGCAAAGCAGATTTATACTTATTTAAATCTCAAGCAGATGGTAAATCTGAAAAACCAATTATTGTTGATAAATGGAATGATTTGCCTGCAACTCAAAAAACATTAAGACAGGAATATGTCAATGGTGAAAGGTGTGCAATTAAAGTCTCCTTTAAAAACAGTTTTAATGGATCCCTAGAAATTTCATTGATTTCAGTCCAGGAGAATTAAAAATGAGAATAAACACTCAAAAGTCTTTTCCTTACCCAGTTATACGTGAAACACACGATGATTATATGGATGAAGAGTTTTTTTTATGGAGCACAAATGAAAGCAATCGTAAGCCAAAATTTGAGCTTTCTGAAGATAGTAGTATTGCTAAATTTGAATTAAATTATTCTTTATCATCAACTGCAATTAAGCGTCAGATAGCTAATGGAAATGCAGTTTATTTATCAGTTTTTTCATGCAAAGAAACTTTTTTCCACAAGGTTTTTGAATCTTCCAGTGAGTCTAATAATTTTGTTGAAATAAATCTGGATGAAATAAGTGGAAAAATTGAACTAGAGTCATATGTTTACATTAAGAATGATTTAACTATTGAGTCAAAGAATATTAATAAAGAGTATTTTTCTGATACCTTTTCTGAACGAAAATTTGATTACCATGAAGGAAATATTATTGCACAAGCTCAAGTTTTTAAATTTAATTGTGTGCCTGATATTTTTAATTTTAGCTCCTCATTGTTCCGCTTAGTTCAAGATGATGATCTAAAAGATGGAGAATGGCATGTTGATACTGATCAAGATAAAATTATCATAAAAGCTGCAAAAAATATCATCAAAATTGAGCAAAATCTCACAAATCAAAAGGATGGTGAATCTGTTTTAGCTAACTCTATCTATTTTTCTGCTGTAATGCATGCGGTAATTCTTTATCTCGATGAACCTGAATTAGTAAATGTTTATCACTGGGCTAAGGTATTTGAACAAAGAATGGCTATTAAAAATGTCCGAGATGATGAGGACGCCTACAAAATTGCATCAATACTAATGGACTGGCCTTTATCTGAACTACATCATCTTTCTGGAGAATCGACATGAGTATTGCTTTTTTCAAAGATGAGGCATTAGATGAGCTTTTTGAGAACATAGAGGTCAATCTAGATCGATACCGAAATGGAGATTTTGACGATCTGATTACTGACGATAGTGTCCATAAATTTGCAGAACTCTCTATAAACCAAGAATTTTTAATTAGTATTTATGGCGGTCAAGATGATGATGTCGATAATTGTTTAAAAATGTTTGAAGCAATGGAAGGCTTAACACCAAAACTTGCAAGAGATAAGCGTCTTTGGTCTTATTTGACTCACACGTCACTATTTCACTATACAAGAGAAAGATGGCCCATACCAGATGATGATGATGAGGCTGTTAATTGGATTAAACATCATTTTTTTATTACTGGATCTAGAGATTTTGAAAGAGATAATGCTGCATCAAGATTATGGTGGACAACTTTTATTTGTAAAAGAGTAACAAATATTGATACTAGAAAGGCTCTTGGGGCTTTATTTTTTAGGATGGATCCTAGAAGTCAAGTACTAGACAGAAAAACAACAGCCTTAAGCACCAATCTATTTGAAGCGGTTTTAGAGAAAATGATTATATCTTTTGAGGGTGACCAAAAATTTCTAACAGATAGACACGGTTTAAATAGACCATTTATGTCAGAAGTAAATGCACTTGGTGGCTTTAACCTTTTAAATGCTTTATCTTTAGAACAATCTAGGAAGAAACTAAAAGAAATAGATCAAACTGTTAAATTCAATGATTTACCTAATGAAACAATATTAAATGAAATTGACGTTTTAGAGCCAGAGTCCTCAGGCCATCTAAACACTCTCCCTGAAGAAAAAACTATAAAAACAGACATGTCGCTCAGGCAAAAATTAGTTAAATTTGATTTGGAAGAAATTAGATCAAAATATCCAAATACTGATGAAAATGAAAGAATTTTGAGTCGTTATATGCTTTTTACATTTGATGATGAAAGGCCACGAAATATGAAAGAATTTATCGAAGTATTTTCTTGGGAGGACAGAGATGGAATATCTCCAGATGAAAGCTTCTATGTTGCTCAGATTTGCAAAATTATAGATGATCACTTAAATCTCTAGCCTTCTATGTATTAAATCTAACTCTCATAGCAATTCATCAGTTTGGTTCTCACTAATTTTAACAACCTATGCATATTCATCAAATATTCAGATACCCAAAAAAAAAGAATCGAGAGTTAGAAAGCATCGATGGTTTTCCTAATTTCTCTTTTCATACTGATTTTCTGGATGGCAATTTTGTAATGATGGAAGCTGGTATAAATCCAATAGGTATTTGTAAACACAAGAATGCCTTAAGAACACCAGCCATACTTACTTCAAGCAGTCCACATAAAATCGGCTCTATGGATACCCCTTGGCAAGACTTTTATAATGTCGATAAAGGGCATATACGATATTTTGGAGATAATAAAAGTCCTGTTGTAAAACCTGAAGATCGATCAGGTAATAAAGCATTACTTAAACAGTTTGAAATCCATAACTCTAGTGATCCTGAAATTAGAAAGCACGCATGCCCAATAATATTCTTTAAAAGAGTTCCAGTTAATAATAAAGTAAAGGGATATGTTGAATTTAATGGTTTTGGCATAATTACAAATGTAGAAAGAATAGTTCAGCATAATAGAAAGACAAATTTAGATTTTGTTAATTATTGTTTTGATTTTGCAGTGTTAGATATGTCTTCAGAAAATGAAGAATTAAATTGGGAGTGGATAAACTCAAGAAGAAATCAAAACTTATCCATTAAAGAAACATTAGTAAAAGCTCCTAATGCATGGAGAGTGTGGATCAAAAAAGGCAACAAAAGCTTAGATAGTTTAAGAAGAAATGTATCTAAATTAAATGTTCTCTCAACTTCTGAACAAAAACCAGTAGCTGGATCAAAAGAAATGAAAACTTTAAGAGAGATCTATGATTTTTATTCAAAATCCCCCTCTTCAAAGAAAAGATTCGAAAATTTAGCATCCATAGTAACAGAGCATTTAATCAAAAAATCTGCTGCCTACAAATCTGGGTGGATAACTAGAGGGAGCGGTGACTCAGGAATTGATTTTATAGGAAGAATTGACGTTGGATCTGGTTTTGGCTCTGCGAAAGTATTAGTTTTGGGACAAGCTAAATGCGAACGTTTAGAAAGTCCCACTGGAGGAAATCATATTGCTCGAACTGTTGCAAAGCTAAAAAGAGGTTGGCTAGGAGTATATGTCACTACTTCTTATTTTTCAGACCCTGTACAAATTGAAATTCTAGAAGATAAATATCCTATTTTATTAATTAATGGAAAAAAGCTGTCGCAAGAAGTTAATGAAATTATTATTGAAAATGGATATAAAAATGTACATGAATATCTAATAGATATTGACTCAAAATATGAAGGTGCAATTAAGTATAGAGACCCTGAAGAAATAATTTTTGACTGAAAAAAATAGGGATAAATAGCAATAAACTTGGGTACATGAAAACAAAGTTATCCCTTCTTAATATCAAGAACTCTTGATATTTCCTCTGCAATTCTTTTAATTACTGGCACAACAACAGAATTACCTGCCTGCTTATAGCGCTGGCTATTACCAACGTCCTCAGGAAATCTAAACTCATCTGGAAATCCTTGAAATCTAACGCACTCTTGTGGTGTTAATTTTCTAAAACCATCTTGATCTTTTATTAAGGGAACATTGTGTCCACCTGTACCCATATTAGCTGTTAATGTTGGACAAAGATCACTTTTAATCTCCCTAAGATAAACTCTTCGCCAATGATAAAAAGTATTATATGACGTCATCTTTTCCTTTAACTTTGGGTAATATGGGTGGTCAGTTTGATAATAATATTTATCATCTTTTTTGCCATTTATTAAGAGGTCTTGTATTTTTTTTGTTAATGGTATTTTGATAGGTTCATTAAAATTTTTTGTGCAGGTTTTAGAATTATACTTTTCCTCCCATTTTGACTCATCTCTAAAGCCAACTATATATATACGTAATCTAGCCTGTGGAATATTTCCATAGTCTTTTGAGTTTAAAACAAAATACTTAAATGAATAGCCTAGTTGATTAGTAATAACGTCTTTAATAACCTCAAAAGTGCGCCCTTGATCATGACTTTTAAGTGTTGGCACATTCTCTAATAAGAATGCTTTTGGTCTTGTTGCTTTTATAAACCTTGCAGTTTCAAGAAATAGGTTACCTCGTGGGTCATTAAATCCCTTTTTTAGCCCAGCATTTGAAAATGCTTGACAGGGAAATCCAGAAGTAATAATGTCGACTTGACCAAGATCTTTAGGTTTTGTTAAGTTATGAATATCATCAATGATAAGCTTATGATCAGGAAAATTATATCTATAAGTTTTAGAGGCAGCTTTATCTATCTCATTGGCCCATAAAACTTCGCAACCTGCTTGCTTGAATCCATAGCATATTCCACCAATACCAGCAAAAAGACTACCGACTTTATAGGACATAAATAATTGCTTGATATTTCATTGAAAAAATATTTAATAATTTTGAAATTGACGCCTCAATTATACAATTTGTTTAGCGGTTAACAAAATGATTCTATCTCATATGCTCAAATTAACTTGGTTAATTTGGATCCTCAGCATAAGTATTAATCATGACACTGGTGTCAACAATCTAAAAAAGTTAAATATTTAACAATTATGGAGCTTTAATTAAGTTTATTGAATTCTCATCACGCTCATCATCAAAATATACCTCGATAATTTTAGTAAATATAGAACCTGAGCCAGATATAAATTCAAACAAGGTCATTGATGACAAAAGCTTCAAATCATCTGGAAAGCCCATTACCTCATCCATTGAAGCATCTTTAAGACTTAGTAGTATTTTACAGGCCTCAGTGAGCCTAGGACCTAGTACTGGATGCTCAAGATAAGCCCTGCCCTCCTCTAGACTTTTAATTTCGTAAAGCTTTACTTTGTCTGAACTTCCTAGGCCTTGAATTTGAGGGAAGATATACCAGATCCAGTGACTCTCTTTTCTGCCTCGAGCTAATTCCAACATAGCTCCCTCATAAGAAACAAGTTGCGCATCTAAAAAACGATTCAGATTGTATTGATCCATAAATAAATCCTTAAAAATAAGACTAATTTAATATACCTATCATTTTCATAATTAATACTGTGTCTTTATAGGCCTTTTTTACTTTAGCCTGGATTACATGCATAGCAAACATAATCTCCCGGTATCGCAGGATCTCCACAATGCATGCAAATTCCAGTATTGTTTAGGATTACATTCCAAGTATTTTGAGTTTCACTAGCTGATCTATTGCTTACTTCCTTTTTAAGCTGTTTTTTTAGCTCTTCTGATTTGGTTTCTATCTTCTTTAATGCATCAATCTCAAATAAATTTTTGAAATAATTTACCTCTTTACTGACATCTTCAAATCCACCTGCCAAAACAGTATTGATAACTATTTGTGACTCTGCAAAAAGATCATTAAGGTTTTTCCATTGAGAGTCTCTAGTATTTTGCGACTTTAGTCTAGTACCAGTAATAAATTTCAGTAGTTTATTCTGTCTTTCTTTACTCATACCAATTGACTTGCGAGTTAATAGGAGTTGTTTTCCTCCTAGGGTTCCATAATTATTATTATCAGAATACCTATGACGGCCAAGTTGGTAGCCATGTTGAAATCTTTCAGGCCTCAGAGTATCATTCAATACTGAGATTAAAATATTATCAGTTAGTTCAATTTGATTGTTCCATGAATCTGTTAAGAAATAATCATCGATTGACTTTTCTAGAAATTTAGAAATTTGACCATGGTATGAGATTACAAGGTTCTTTCTTGCTCTTGTCATTGCGACATAAAATCGGGATAAATCTCTAAAAGCCTCTTCATCGGGAAGATTAGGGTTTGGAAGAGCTCCGTTAGAGCAATTAATAATAACCATATGATCAAACTCAAATCCTTTGGTTTGCTCTAAGTCTGATAAGAATATTTTTTTATTTTGTAACTCTATCGCTCCATCTAGCAACTGAATTTTTAATTCTTCTGCTAGGTATTTTAATTCACTTAGATCATAACCCACTATTGCTATACAAGCTGTCTGATCATCCTCGCTCCCAATTATTTGACTTTGTAAATATTGAACAGCATAGGTAAGCTCATCACTAATGGAGTCTGCTTTGTAAATAAAAGGTAAGAAATCTGACGTTTCAGCAAATTCAGGTTGAAGAATGTTTATATCCTGAATGAGAAAGTTAGAGGTTCCTGTTAAGTTTTCTTCAAGTATGTTATTTGCAGCATTAAGAATTTCTTTAGTATTTCTATAGTTTTGATAGATTTCATATGAACGACCACGAATATTAATATTAGCAGCAGTAAAATCATGTTGTTTAGTCAGGACTCTTTGAGCAGTGTCACCTGCCAAGAAAATATCATTTTGTCCTTCCTTTACAAGCTTCCTTATAATTTTAAGTTCTAGGGTGCCTAAGTCTTGCATTTCATCGACAAGGATTGAGTCATAAAGTGGCTCTATTTGGTCAATAAATTGGAACAGCTTTGAGGTTAATCCAAGATAATCAATAGTTCCTACTGCCTTCATTTTATTTTCCCAGCCTGATAATCCTTTAAGCACCAATTCTCTATAATTTTCTTGAAGCGCAAATGATCGACCCTCTCTTTTTATTTCGAGATATTTAGACCTTTCACTTAATGGAAGTGCAGAGCGAATAAAATCGAATTCTTCTCGCAGGTACTCTTTAGGATGAATATTATTTTGAAGGAGTGATTGATGCACAGGAAACATTACATCTGCCTCATAAAATCGTTGCTCCTGATGATAATATTCTTGCCAAATCTCATCAATATGGTCTGACTCCATATGCTGTCTTGGTAGCCAAGTTTCTTCTCCATAATGTCTAAGATGCTCAGGATCAAAAATTGCTAATTGTTTTGTACAGAAAGGCCATAAAGACATGACACTTAAATTTACTAGGTCGTTAGCTACCGTGTCAACAAGATCTTCAATCAACTTGGCAAGGGCTTTATTTAGAGTGAAAACTATAATTTTTTTATTCGGATTAATTCTCGCAAGCCTAATCGCACGATTAACAACTATTGCTGTTTTTCCAGAGCCACTGACACCTTTAAGTAATGCAGGTCCATTAAAATCTTTTTCTACAAACTTTTCTTGGTTGGGATGCATATAAAGCATCCAATTACGAAAATTTTTACTCTCGAGAGTTTTTCTAGTAATATCTGAATCAAATTGATTGAGGGTTATTAAGGAAACCTCACTACTTCCCTCTACAATTTCAATTTCATCTGGTTGTGCTTCTTCAATGTGGATAACTTCATGCTTCATGTCACTAATAATTTTTTGAATTTTTATTGAATTTGCATTTGGTTGTCTCAATAGAAGTAATATATCAAATAGGGCTGCAGCTATTTCACCATCAGTTAATACTAATAAAACATTCCAAATTTCATCATTTGTATTCATTGATGTTAGAGCGTATAAACCACCTAAAACCGCTGGTTCTAGATCTCTAAATAAAAAGTTTTGATCATTGGAGCTTAAAAATTCACACAAATTATTGTTTTTAATATTTTGAGGAACTAATGGTATTTGCTCATTATTACCTGGCTCTGTCCTATGAAGGTCAGAAAGCACTCCATTATCTTTGCTGATTACAGTTTTATAGCCTCTATGCTTATCAAGCCATTTTTCAACATCAGCATGAATACCTGCATATAAAAAATGACACATATTTTTATTTTTAATGATAACCAGTCGACAGGCTCTTCCTAAATCAAATTTAGTTGCATGATTTATTCTTTTTTCACCATTATTGGTAACTTTTAAGCCTTTAAATACTTCATCAAAAGTTTTATGTTCACAGGCTAAAAGATAGGGATTGAGGGCCTTTTGATAAGCACCATTAAAGTTAAATCCCTTACTATTTAGTTTATTTAAAGATTCTGTAAAGTCTTTATGAACAAGATATTTCATTTAGTGATTATATTTCAATTTGCACCTCTAAAAAGCGATTTAGATTGTATTGATCCATTTAATTAAATATACCTATTTTTAGGTTTGTCCTGACTTGTCATACAGCCTCCTTTTTTATGGGCATATAATCATATGAAATAGTCACATACACCCAGCTTGCATTAAATATAAGCATAAATAAATCTTGGATTTGTTTCCTCCTACCGGAATCAAATCTTCTTATATTTATTGGATTGCCATTAACATCAATCAAGTTTTTAGTCTGGAAATTAAGAGCTGGCGCTTTATATTTATGCCTATCCTCAGGGTTTTTGATTCTAGCCATTAGCATTCCGTTCGAAGAAAAAGCATTGTAGTGAGTTAAAAAGTAATCCTGAATATAAATATCTTCGCCTAGAAAAACGGTAAAAATATCGCTAAAACTATCAAAGCTTAAAAAAGGCTTCATAAGATTATCAGCTTTATTTTCTACATGCTTTGACCAGGCTTCATCAATACACATATTATGCTTTTCGGCACAAATATAAAGAGAATCAATGAGTCTTTCATTTCCGGGTGGGCCTATGATGATGTCTAAGTGGTCTTTATTGGATTTATCTTGGTATTGCATATCCTTCTCCCTTTTGAGTGCTTAACTGGAAAGCCCAGGGGCGCACAATACGGATCAACCGCCCAGCTCTTTAAGAGAGCCAATCTTTAAATGATTCTAGCTATATGAAAATGTAGAAGAGATATGAATCCAGTCAGCTTTAATAGTTCTCTTAAAGTAGTCACCAAGCTGCCTAAGAACTTGATCATTAAACTTTAGAAGCGATATTGGGTTGCCTGATAGATCCTGGATATAATCTTCAAA
>Ga0209482_1001784_pt1 | contig 14154 bp, 16 predicted proteins | sample CoawatmetaG10DNA_FD_187512 | JGI IMG/M metagenome (GOLD analysis project Ga0209482, IMG submission 187512) | Marine microbial communities from the West Antarctic Peninsula - Coastal water metaG104-DNA (SPAdes) (version 2) | ecosystem: Environmental > Aquatic > Marine > Coastal ...
GTTAATGATAATATCAAACTTATTATTATTAAAGTAGTGACTGATACTGCTCTCACTACTTAAGTCTAGCTCTTCTCGACCAACAAAGATAAAATCATTAGGGTTTTGATTGATGTCTATTTTGGTATCAGTATTAACTGTCTTCTGAATAGACCTGCCTAATTGGCCATTCTTGCCGGTGACGAGGATTCTCATGACTATCAGCTACTCAAATAAATCTTTGGCATTGGCTAAAGATGGGTTGGCCCTGTCTTTGTCTGAGAGTCGCAGCTCCTCTGCTGATAATTGCCAATCAATTTTAAGCTCTTTATCATCAAAAGCAATACCTCGATCATGCTTAGGTGCGTAGTAATTATCGACCTTATAAGCAAAGGTAGCGCTATCACTTAATACAACAAAGCCGTGGGCAAAGCCTTGCGGTACAAAGAGCTGATGGTTGTTCTGTGCGGTTAGTTCTATAGACACATGCTGGCCAAATGTGGGACTAGACTTGCGTATATCAACAGCCACATCCAGTACGCTCCCCTCAATCACTCTGACGAGTTTAGCCTGAGTATAAGGCGATAATTGATAATGCAGCCCCCGAAGCACGCCTTTAGTGGATCTGGATTCATTATCCTGTACAAAGTTAACCCTGCATCCGATAGCCTCTTCAAGCAGATCTTGCCTAAAGGTTTCTACAAAGTAGCCCCTGTCATCACCATGTATAGTGGGCTCAATGAGTATTACATCTGCAATTGACTGAGGGGTGAACTTCAATTGATTTCCTCTGCGCGTCTGAGTAAGTACTGTCCGTATTGATTCTTAGCTAGGGGCTTTGCTAGCTCTATGAGCTCTTCTTTATTAATATAGCCTTTCTCAAAGGCAATCTCTTCGATGCAGGCTACTTTTAAGCCCTGTCTTCTCTCGATGGTTTCAATAAAGGTTGAGGCCTCTAATAGGCTCTCATGGGTACCTGTATCAAGCCAGGCATAGCCCCTACCCAAAAGCTCAACACTTAGGCGCTCTTCATTCAGATACATTTGATTAAGGGTGGTAATCTCTAACTCGCCTCTAGCAGATGGGACAACTTCACAAGCCTTCTTAACGACATCATTAGGATAAAAGTAAAGGCCGGTTACTGCGTAGTTACTTTTAGGGTTTTTTGGTTTCTCTTCAATGCTAAGCGCTTTGCCGGCGTCATCAAAATCAACCACCCCATAGCGCTCAGGATCTCTCACGTGATAACCGAACACGGTTGCCATGTTTTTATCTTTAGCATTTAATACAGCGTTAGATAGCAGATCAGTCATACCATGACCATAATAGATATTATCGCCTAGGATTAAACAGGCGTCGTCGTTACCAATAAAATCTTTACCTAAGATAAATGCTTGAGCCAAGCCGTCAGGAGAGGGCTGTACAATGTATTCAAACTTCATGCCAATATCAGAGCCATCACCAAGGAGTTGTTCAAACCTTGGCAGGTCTTCAGGGGTAGAGATAATAAGTACTTCTTGAATACCAGAGAGCATCAATAACGACAATGGGTAATAAATCATTGGCTTGTCGTAAATTGGCATAAGCTGTTTTGATACTCCTTTAGTCAAAGGATAAAGGCGCGTACCTGAGCCGCCAGCCAGGATAATTCCTTTTATTTTAGTTTTTCTTGTTTTACTCATTAGTTGTCCAGTAGTCTTTAATCCATGGGGATGGCTGAATGTGCCGGTACCATTTACCGCTGTGCCCTATAATTGCTTCAGGGGGATTGGGAAGACCATGGAACAGGATAATTTTAGCCCCTAAAGGTATTGAAGGGGCAACGAACCAAGATTTAAGCCAGGATGGGCAGCATTGATACTTAAAGCTAGGGACCCAGTCGTCTGGCCAATATTCTAGTTTACCTAGTTTATCAATTTCGCGAGATAGATAAGCCTGCTCATGACGAACCTCATTTTTTATTTGTTCAGAGTTCTTCTCAAAGTAGTCCAGTATGCGCGCGTATTTTCCAATCTCGAACCTAAATACTGAGGAGTTTCCCTCTCTCTTCTTTGGGCTTTTTTTGTCATGTGCAATCAAAAAATCACCGGGCTGACTAAAGAATGCATCTAATTTTCCGACAATTACGACGTCTAGGTCAAGGAACAGCGTCGGTCCAGAAAGGCCGCCAAAGTTTTCTTTAAACACAGTGAGCTTCCTCCAGCCGCGCTCGGGTGATCCAGAAGCAAGCTCTAGCTCTGGGAGATCTTGTATCTCTACTTCGGATCTAATGCCAGTACTGTTTTCAGTGAAGCACACAAATCTGAACTTAGCGTTCATATTTCGAGACACCATTGCGTATAGACGGTTTACATATTCTGGAGAGAATTTACTGCCCCATTTCATGCAGATAATATTCATAGGTTGATCAAATTAAGAGCTAAACATTATAATAAGAGCCTCTAACAATAAAGCTAACGCCAACAGTAAAAGAATAAATTTTCTAGATTAAAGCTAGCATTGTTATATATCCACCAGCATAAAAACTATGTTTCATTATAGAGCATAACTAAGAAATAAAAAAAGCACTAACCATAAAACTTATTCACCGATTTATTTTAAGATTACCCTGTGCTGTGAAGATAATTAAAATTGTTCAATTGATGAACACGAACCAGTATAAGTGATAGAATAGGTTTTTTTCACGATTTTTTTCACGATTTTTTTTTGCAAATACATTTGCAAGATATGGCGGTAGCGTGACTAATATTTAACTTCCATTTTTTTCTACACTAATGAATAACCAAGATATACGCCTTGATCTGCTTCGTAAGCTAGAGTTAAACCCTGAGAGCACTCAAAGAGGGCTCTCTAAAGAAATGGGCGTTAGCCTGGGAAAGGTAAACTACTGCATGAAAAAACTGACTGAGAAGGGGTGGGTAAAACTATCAAACTTTACTCATAATCCAAATAAAATGGGCTATGCGTACCTCCTCACCTCTAGCGGAATCGAAGAGAAGTCAAGGCTAACCATTTCCTTTCTTAAAAGAAAGATTGTTGAGTATGAAATACTAAAAAAAGAGATTAATGATCTACAACTTGAATCAGAAGAGATGACTAAAGAAAGGCGATAATAGTATTCTAAATACTTATAAAGTCTTAAGTAATTCCGAGTCAGATTGGGATAAATAGCATATTTATCTGGGGGATGAGCCGCCAATAAATAATAATATATATGGACTATAATGAATACAATATCAAAAATTTTTAAAGATTCTATTGCGATAAAAGAATCCTGCTTGGAACAAGGGTTTCAGCCGCTGTATAAAATGGGAGATTCTATAACACAGTTAATTCAAAATGGGAATAAAATTATGTTGTGTGGGAATGGAGGTTCTGCTGCTGATGCGCAACACCTTGCGGCAGAAATGCTGGTGCGTCTTAGGCCAATGAATAATAGAGAGGGTGTAGCAGCTATAACACTTGCACAAGATACATCTACGATTACAGCTTGTGGTAATGATTTTGGATATGATGTACTTTATGAGCGCACGTTAAGAACACTTGGAAAGGAAGGAGATTGTTTAATTGGAATTACCACTTCGGGAAATTCAAAAAATATAATTCTGGCAATGAAAGCAGCTAAAGATGTGGGAATCAAAGTATTTGGATTTTTAGGATGTGAGGGTGGGGAAGCTTTAAGATATTGTGACGAGGCATTTGTAGTACCAAGTAATGATACTGGGAGAATTCAAGAGGCCCATATTACTGCAGGACATGCTTTAATGGAATATATTGAAGACAAATTGCTTGAGTCTAAATATCTAAATTTACAAGATGACTTGTAATATAAATATATGAAAATTTCTTTAGATGATATCGATGCATTTGTATTTGATTTTGATGGAGTTCTTACTAACAATTTGGTTCATTTGGATCAAGATGGCAAAGAATGGGTTAGCTGTAGTCGCGCAGATGGGTTAGCATTTGATGTAATTCATAAACTAGAAAAACCATCATACATATTGTCAACAGAAAAGAATCTAGTTGTTTCAGCACGTGCAAAAAAATTAAAAATTCAGGCATTACAAGGAGTTAAGAATAAGGCTGATGCACTTTCAACTCTATCAAAAAGAAAAGGGTATGACCTTAGTCGAATTTTGTATGTGGGTAACGACCTAAATGATTTTCTTGTCATGAAAATTTGTGGTTATTCTGCTTGTCCAATAGATAGTCATATAAAGATAAAAGAGCTATCTAATATTGTATTAAATACACCTGGTGGAGAAGGTGTAGTGAGAGAGTTGTTAGAAGAGGTTTTTGATTTGGATTTTATTAAAATTTTATATTAATTATTTAAGGAGAGAAAATGTCAATTAAGATTGTTGCTGAGATTGGGATCAACCATAATGGTGATATGGATATTTGTAAGCAACTCATTGATGTTGCTGTAGATTCTGGAGCAAATTGTGTTAAATTTCAAAAGCGAGATATAGACCAAGTTTACACCCAGGATTTTTTAGACTCCCCTAGAGAGAGTCAGTGGGGTGTAACACAAAGGGAGCAAAAATTAGGCCTAGAGTTTAGTGCGAATGAATATCAAGAGATTGAGGATTATTGCAAAGAGAAGGGAATTGAATGGTTTGCAAGTGCTTGGGATATCAATTCACAGAAATTCTTACGCCAATTTAATTCAAAATACAATAAAGTTGCCTCAGCAATGATAGTACATACGGAATTACTAAAGGAAATTGCTAGTGAGGGTAAGCATACTTTTATTTCAACAGGCATGACTACTTATGATGACATTCAAACCGCAGTAGATATTTTTCGTAAAGCAGACTGTTCATTTGAACTAATGCATACAGTTTCAACTTATCCAATGAAAGATGAAGATGCTAATCTTAATATGATTAAAACTCTAAGAGAAAAATTTGATTGTGATGTTGGCTATAGTGGACATGAGGTGGGTTTAGCTGTTTCTTATGCAGCATCATCATTAGGTATTACTTCACTTGAAAGACATATTACATTAGATAGGGCGATGTATGGCTCAGATCAATCAGCATCTGTAGAGCCATCAGGATTTAAGCAGTTAGTTGGTGCAGTTAGAAAAATTGAAGTTGCCATGGGTGATGGTATAAAGAAAACGATTGAAGCAGAAGCGCCTATCGCTGCAAATCTTCGCCAGCATCTTGATTGGAAGTAAAGATAACATGAATAATAGAATTGGTGTAATGCAAGGGCGACTAGTTCCTAAGTATCAAGGTAGATATCAAGCTTTTCCTATCGGAATGTGGCAAGATGAATTTAAAGTCGCTAAAGAGTGCAATTTAGATTTAATTGAGTTTATCTTGGACTTTAATGATGCAGAAGAAAACCCGCTGCTAAAACCAGGGGGTATTAAGGAAATAGTTAAAATTAGTAAAGACACCGGCGTGTCAGTAAAAACTATTTGTGCTGATTATTTTATGGAAGCACCTTTGCATTCAAGTGATAATAAGGTTGTGGAAGAAAGTTTTAAAATATTAGAAAGATTACTAGAGACAGCCAAAGTATTAAAAATAACAGATATTGTTATCCCTTGTGTTGATCAATCTAGTTTGAAGACTAAAGAAGTAGTCAATAGGTTTATTAAACAGATAGCCAAAATTATCCCAACCATTGAAAAAGAAAATATTAATTTATCTTTAGAAACTGATTTGGCGCCGAAGTCATTTATTAAGTTGTTAGATAAATTGAATTCAAAAAATATTACAGTTAATTATGACATTGGCAACAGCGCTGCACTAGGTTTTGATTCTGACGAGGAATTAACAACTTATGGTGATAGAATTACAGATATTCACATTAAAGATAGGGTGTTGGGTGGTGGACCAGTGGCATTGGGCGAAGGTAATGCTGATTTTGTAAAGTTTTTTGGAAAGTTAGAAGGGTTTGATTACCAAGGACCTTTCATTATGCAAGCGTATCGTGATGATGAAGGTGTTGAGATATTTAAAAAGCAATTAGACTGGATTAAAAAATATTTCAATGGCTAATGTTATTGCTATTATTCCTGCTCGTGGTGGCTCTAAAGGTATTCTCAATAAGAATATAATTGATTTTTGTGGAAAGCCATTGATTGCATGGACAATTGAGCAATGCATAAAGGCGAAAAATGTGAATGATGTCTGGGTTAGTTCAGATGATGATAGTGTATTAGATATAGCTAAACAATACGGCGCAAAAATAATTAAAAGACCTTGTGATATTTCAGGTGATATTGCAACATCAGAATCTGCATGGTTACATGCAATTGATTTTTTACAACAGAAAAATATTCCATTAGATACTATATTAGCGCCTCAAGTAACATCACCTTTGCGTGAGGCTGTAGATATTAATAACGCTATCTCTAAGTTTATTGAAGGAGACTATGACTCCATGTTTTCTTCAAGTGCTGCGGAAGACTTATTTTTTTGGGAAGAGTCAGATACAGGAATTGATAGTGTTAATTACGATTATAAGAATAGAAAAAGAAGGCAAGATATTAAAGAGCAAATTATAGAAAATGGTTCTTTTTATTTATTTAAACCAGAAATAATTAAAAAATATAACAATCGTCTTGGCGGAAAAATTGGACATTCTAAAATGGAGTTTTGGAAAATGTTTGAGATAGACAACTTAGATGATTTGAAAATGTGCCAATTATTAATGCAAGGATTTTTATTTAAGGTGTAAATATAATAAATATCAAGATTACGTAATTAAAGAAGGTATTTTAGTTGGAGAGTTTGAACAAATGTATTAAGATTTGAATGGTCCGTAGGATTAAACTGTTCGTGAAACTTATGTAATAGAAAAAGCGGTTAAACTGGAAATTATTAAAGAAAAAAATCAAAAGAATACTTAGATATGGTTTTATTAAATAAGGAATAAGATGAAGGAAGCAAGACTAGTTTATATGAATGGAAAATTTGTCAGTGAACAAGATGCAAAAATATCAATTTTTGACTCTGCCTTGATGTTTGGGGATATGGTTTTTGAAATGACGAGATCATTTAATCAAAAACAATTTAAATTAAGAGAGCATTTAGAAAGGCTTTATATGAGTATTAAATTATTACATATACCTATCAATATGACTATTGAAGAAATGGAGCAAGCTTGTTTAGATACAATCGCAAAAAATAAACCAGCTTTTGATAAACATGATGAGCATCGTTTAATGATAAATGTTAGTCGCGGACCTTTAGGGATATATGCGCCAGTTTTTAATGGTGAGTTAAAGCCAACAGTTGTTATTGCTGATTTTCCACTTAAATGGACGGTAGCAGCGATGGCGCCATTATATGATTCTGGAATTAATGCTGTCATCCCCTCTCAAAGGGCAATTCCCGCCTCACTAATGGAGCCAAAGATAAAAAATCGTAGTCGCCTATTTTACCAAATGGCAAATATAGAGGTGTCACAAATTAAAGGTGAAAATAATTGGGCGTTATTATTAGACCCTGATGGATTTATTACTGAAGGTACAGGAGATAATTTTTTTATTGTTAAAAAGGGTAAAATTATTACTCCAGAAGGTAGAAATATTTTACGAGGTATTAGTAGAGATTATATCTTTGAATTGGCAAAGGAATTAAATATTCCTTGTATAGAAAAGAATATAGAGCCTTACGATGTATATGAAGCTGATGAAGCATTTATGACGGCAACTCCTTTCTGTTTGTTGCCAACAGTTTCTTTGAACGGCATAAAAATTGGTTCTGGAAAAATGGGTGAAGTGTCTAAAAAATTATTAAGTCAATGGTCAAATAATGTTGGGGTAGATATTGAGAGTCAAATCAGAGAGTATGGAAAAGAGGTTGCACATTTAAATTCTGATGCGCCAACACCTTATCAATTTAAAAGACAATAATGAATCTTAACCTCGGTAGTAAAAGAGTTTTAATAACGGGTTCATCAAAAGGCATAGGCTTGGCTATTGCTGAAAGTTTTTTGAAAGAAGGTGCAAAAACCTGTTTAGTTTCTCGAGGCTCTAGCGCTTTATATGAAAATGAAAAAAAATTAAAAAATACTTATGGCTTAGAAAATGTTATTGCTTGTAAATGTGACTGTACCGATATTGAATCACTTAATAATCTAAAGAATAAAGTTAAGAATAAGTGGAATAGTTTAGATATTGTTATAGTGAATGTAGGTGATGGTAGAAGTGTTTCAGATGCCTTACCAAGTGATGCACAATGGCAAAACACTTGGAATAGTAATTTTGAATCAGCTTTGCAAACAGCAAGAGTTTTTTTGCCAATGCTAAAAGAATCACAAGGGGTGTTACTATTTGTATCATCTATTGCAGGGGTTGAGGCCTTTGGCGCACCTACTGATTATTCAACAGCAAAAACAGCAATTATTGCTTTAGCAAAAAATATGGCAAGAAAGTTAGCTCTAAGTGTGAGAGTAAATGTAATCGCACCAGGTAATGTTTATTTTGAAGGCGGGTCTTGGGATGAAAAAATTCAGCAAGATAAAAAACGCGTAGATGAAATTATCAAATCAACAGTACCAATGAATCGCTTTGCAACACCACAAGAAATTGCCGACTCTGCTGTATTTTTATGTTCAGATAGGGCAAATTTTATTACAGGAGCTACTTTGGTAATTGATGGTGGTCAAACTGTAGGAGTGTTTTAATGTTAGAAGAATTATTTAAATTAGACAATAAAATTATTGTTATTACTGGTGCAACAGGTTTATTGGGTAGAAAGCATGCTGAAGCAGTTGCATGTTACGGTGGAACGCCAATATTGCTAGATTTGTCGCAGCAAGCAGTTGATGATTTTGCTAATGAACTAAATGCAAAGTACAAGGTAGATTCAGTTGGTTTTTCGATAGATATTACTGATGAAAAAAGGATTAAGAATAATGCTGAAAAGCTAATTGAGAGGTTTGGTAAGATTGATGGTCTGGTTAATAATGCAGCAAATAATCCAAAAGTAGAAGATAGTAAAAAAGTTAATTTTTCTAGATTGGAGAACTTTCCTCTAAATATTTGGAATGATGACATTGCAGTAGGATTAACAGGGGCGTTTCTTTGCGCGAAACATTATGGCAGTTATATCGCAAAAAATGCTGATGGCGGGTCGATTGTTAACATATCGTCTGACTTAGGTTTAATAGCTCCAGACCAAAGACTTTATGCTAAACAAGGTGTGGCGGAAAACCAGCAGCCTGTTAAACCGGTTACATATTCTGTTGTTAAAACAGGTTTGATTGGACTGACAAGATACTTAGCAACTTATTGGGCTGAAAAAGGAGTTCGCTGTAATACGATATGTCTGGGTGGCGTGGAAAATGGTCAAGACGAATCCTTTTTAAAAGAAGTTGCTTTGCGGATACCAATGAATCGAATGGCAAATGCTGATGAATATCAAGGAACATTGTTATGGATGCTAAGTGATGCATCTAGCTATTTAAATGGTGCAATTGTTCCAGTCGATGGTGGACGTACGACCTGGTAATAGTATTAGTTGATTTATTGGAATGAAAAACTATATCAATCTTGGATATTACGTTAGTGCTGAAATAATATCAAAAGGTGTAAATTTTTTAATGCTACCATTCCTCACGCATTCCATGTCAATGGAAGAGTTTGGTAGTATTGCAGTTGTAGTTTCCATTACTGCGATCGCAAGTATTTTTTTTACTTTTTCTTTACAGTCTTCGGCATTACGTTTTTACTACGATTATATTAATGACCCTAAAAAATTAGAGCGTTTATGGGGAACGATTCTTGTTACCATATTAATTCTCAGTACGTTTTTTCTTGCCTTATTTTTTAGTACTGCTAATTTTTATTCGTCTTTACTTGGCGAAGTGCCTTTCTTTCCATTAGTTGGGTTAAGTTTGTTAAGTGTGGCGATGTCATCAGTTTTTATGCTTTTTCAATCGACCATACGTGTTAGAGAAGATGGAGGTCGATACTTAAAACAGCACTTATTTCGAATTACAGTTTATATTGCAGCTGTTATATATCTAATCTTCTACGAAAGTATGGGGGCATTAGGTATTATTTTAGCAACATTTATTGCTGAATTTGTCATGTTTGTTTACACCGTAATAATATTCGGACGTGAATTGCAATGGTGTTTAGATTTTAAAATGCTTAAACATGCAAGTAAATATTCAGTTCAATTTTTACCGCATAACATATCAGGAATTATACTTGTTTATGCGGATCGATTAGTTATCAATAAAGTTATGTCTGTTGGTGATGTTGCTATTTATAATATTGCGCTTTCATTTGCTATGATTATTGGAATGCTAACCAGTGGTGCTAATGAAGCATTTCAACCTCAAGCGATGCGCGCTATTAAAGAAGGCAAGACGGATAAACTTATCAGTTTTGCAAAAAACTTGATTTATATTTATGCTGCAGCGGCAATTCTTTTAAGTCTTTTTATTGTTGACGTGATTAACCTCTTATTTCCCGTTAGTTATAAAGGTGCTGCTTTTTTAGTACCGATATTATTAATGACTGAATTGCTTCGAGGCTACTATCGTATTTATTCTGCTCCTTTATTTTATGATCTTAAAGGACCAAGTTTTATTTCTGCAATAACGTTTATTATGGCAATGATATATATCCCCGTAGTATATGCTGGAGCAACTTTTGGTGGACTTGAGGGCGTTGTTTACTCAACTGTCGTTATTGAAGGTTTTGTCACCTTACTTGTATATAACATAGCTAAACGTCGGCTTTATGTGCCGTGGGATAACGCACCTATGCTTATAGCCTTATTTTGTATGGTTATAATTTCAGTGCTTATAATAGAAGTGGAAATACAACTATGGCTACGTATGATTCTGGCTGTTATAACGGTGTTATTTATTGCTTATCAATTACGTAATTTCCGTGAATATTGGTGGAAAAAAACGATAGGCAATGAGTAAAGCATAACCATTCCTTCAAGCTTAAGTATAATTAGTTCAAAGGTTTTCTGTTTATTATGATTTTGATTACATACTTTCATCTGTTTTACTATTTTATGGATATAAATAAATGAAAATACTTGTAACAGGTGCTGATGGCTTCATCGGTTCGCATCTTACGGAAGAGCTTATTCGACAAGGGTATAGTGTTCGAGCATTTGTACTTTATAATTCGTTTAATTCTTGGGGCTGGCTTGATAATTGTTCTGCAGATGTTAAAGGCCGCTTTGAAGTGTTTGCAGGCGACATTCGTGATCCATACGGAGTAAAAGAAGCAATAAAAGGTTGTGATGCGGTCTTGCATTTGGCTGCACTGATTGCTATTCCTTTCTCTTATCATTCACCTGATACTTATGTTGATACCAATGTAAAAGGTACATTGAATGTATTGCAAGCTGCACGAGATCTTGGTGTTAGTCGAGTCATTCATACATCCACTAGTGAAGTTTATGGTACAGCCCGTTTTGTTCCAATAACTGAAGAGCATCCATTACAAGGTCAATCACCTTATTCGGCAACGAAAATAGCGGCTGATCAACTCGCATATTCATTTTATGCTTCGTTTGATTTACCAGTTGTTATCGCACGGCCTTTTAATACTTATGGTCCACGACAGTCGGCGCGGGCAGTCATTCCTACTATTATTAGCCAAATTGCTAATGGTAAACATGAAATCAAACTTGGTGCAGTTTCACCAACACGTGATTTTAATTTTGTCGCAGATACCGTTGCAGGTTTTATCTCTGCACTTAAGTCGGATAAAGGTTTAGGTGAAGTAATAAATTTTGGTAGTAATTTTGAAATATCAATTGGAGATACTGCGCAATTAATTGCAGAAGCGATGAATGCTGAAATTGAGATTATTACTGATGAGGAACGTTTGCGGCCTGAAAAATCTGAAGTTGAACGTCTATGGGCTGATAATACTAAAGCTAAAGAATTATTTGGCTGGCAGCCGAGTTATGGAGGGCGTGAAGGATTTAAACGCGGTTTAGCTGAAACCGCCACATGGCTTAGCAATCCAGAAAATTTAGCAAATTATAAATCAGATAACTACAATCTGTGAATTTAGTAAATAGTAAAACTTCAGTCTCACAACAAATTGTTGATGCTATTCGTAGTGTTGTTGGTCCTGAGCCTGTTGGTCTTCATGAGCCCAGTTTTTCGGGTAATGAGTGGCTCTATCTAAAGGAGTGTTTGGACTCAACTTTTGTTTCTTCTGTCGGTAAATTTGTTGATCGTTTTGAATCTGATATTGCCAATTTTACTGGAGCTGGTGATGCAGTAGCCGTAGTTAACGGAACTGCGGCTTTACATGTTGCATTGATGCTAGCAGGTGTTCAACAAGGTGATGAAGTACTTATGCCAACACTAACTTTTGTTGCCACAGCAAATGCTGTGACTTATTGTGGCGGGACACCACACTTTGTTGATAGTGAAACAACAACTTTAGGCATTGATACCAGAAAACTGCGTGAGTATTTATCTGAATATACGGAGCAACGTTCTAACCAATGCGTTAATAAAACAACAGGGAAAGTGATTCGTTCTATTATTCCAATGCATACGTTTGGTCATCCGGTTGATATTGAAGGAATCTTAGCTATCGCACATGACTTTAATCTTACGATTATAGAGGATGCAGCTGAATCGCTTGGCAGTTATTATGATGGACAACACACTGGAACCTTTGGACTATTTGGTGTTTTTAGTTTTAATGGTAATAAAATTATTACTTCTGGTGGCGGGGGAATCATTTTAACCAATAACAAAGAATTAGCTGCTAAAGCTAAACATTTAACAACTACAGCTAAATTACCACATGCATGGGAATATCGTCATGATGACATTGGTTATAACTACAGGTTACCAAATATAAATGCCGCTTTAGGATGTGCACAACTTGAACAACTGCCTACGCTACTGGAAAAGAAAAGAACTTTGTTTTCTCGTTATGAAAGAGCTTTTGACAAGGTGGGCGGGGTAAGTTTAATTAAAGAGCAAAATAACTGTAAGAGTAATTACTGGTTGCAGACGCTCTTATTAGAGTTTGAAGATAAAAAAATTCATGAGCAGATTTTAAAAAACACGAATGATTCTGGTGTTATGACGCGTCCAGTATGGATACCGATGCATGAATTAGAACATTTTAAAAGTTGCCCTAAAATGGAATTATCCTGTGCTAACGCTCTATCACATCGATTAATAAATATACCGAGTAGTTCTAATTTAATATGAAAAGATTAAAAATTGGCTATTTTGCAGATGGGCCATGGTCACATAATGCATTGGATAAATTACTTGCAGATGAAGCGATTGAGATTGCTTTTATTTGTGCACGAGAAGACTCACCAGACATAGTGTTGAAAGGCAAGGCAAAAGAAAATAATATTGAGTTTATTACGCATCCAAAAATAAATTCAGATGAGTTTTTTTATTGGATGGAAAAATATGAATGTGATCTTTTTGTTTCAATGTCATTTAATCAAATATTTAAGAATAAATTGATAAGCTTGCCTCATCTTAAAACAATTAATTGTCATGCGGGAAAATTGCCATATTATCGGGGCAGAAATATTTTAAATTGGGCGCTGATTAATGATGAAAAAGAATTTGGAATTACTGTGCATTATGTTGATGAAGGAATTGATACGGGTAATATAATTATTCAAAATAATTACGTTATTACCGACAAAGATAATTATGCTTCATTATTAGAACGTTCTTACACTGCTTGCGCAGATAGTCTTTATGATGCGATTAAAATGATACAAAATAATACTGTGAAAACTGTTTTGCAAAAAGACATTCATGAGTTAGGTTTTTATTGCACAGCAAGAAAAGAAGGTGATGAAATATTGGATTGGATACAAAGCTCACGTGATATTTTTAATTTTATACGTGCAATTTGTCGACCTGGACCAGAAGCAAGAGTATTTTTGGGTGAAAAAGAAATTAAAATAAATAAAGTTATTTATATGCATGAAGCACCAAAATTTAAAGGCATTCCTGGTGCTGTTATCGGAGTAGATTCGAAAGGTTTTATTGTGAAAACAATTGATAGTTATGTGAAAGTAGTCGAATGGAGTGGGTATGAAGCACCACGTATAGGAGATCGTTTTAAATGAAAACTCTTGTTATCGCTGAAGCAGGCGTAAATCATAATGGTGACATGGATTTAGCTAAAAAATTAATTGATGTGGCTGCAGATGCGGGAGCTGA
>Ga0209482_1001786_pt1 | contig 14140 bp, 16 predicted proteins | sample CoawatmetaG10DNA_FD_187512 | JGI IMG/M metagenome (GOLD analysis project Ga0209482, IMG submission 187512) | Marine microbial communities from the West Antarctic Peninsula - Coastal water metaG104-DNA (SPAdes) (version 2) | ecosystem: Environmental > Aquatic > Marine > Coastal ...
AAGTTCTGGTGAAATAGTTGCAGTAATTGCTCTTAATAAATTTGAAATATAATACCCAAAAGCAAAAACTAAAAAAATAGTAACTGCTTTTTGTTTGGGCAAAACTATTTTATTCATGATTTAAATTTGGATCTTATAATAAAGTTAATTTACTTTATTCTTGCAATTTCCAGTTTTAAGAAACTCATCAATATTATCTACTGCTAAATCACCCATAGCGGTTCTTGTCTGTTTTGTTGAGCTCCCAAGATGGGGTAAAATAAAAGCACTCTTATGTTTTAGATAACCAGAATTTAGGTTGGGTTCACCTTTATATACATCCAATCCAACTGCATAAATTTTTCTTCTGTCTAATGCATCCAACATAGCCTCATCATCAATCATATCTCCTCTTGCACTATTTGTAATTATTGCACCAGTTGGGAAGTATTCTAAAGTTTCTTTATTAATTATATTTATAGTCTCTTTTGTAGCTGGACAATTTATTGCTAAAACATCAGATACAGAAAATAAGCTTTTAATATTTTCATGATAAATTGCACCTTCTTCAAGTTTTGGAGTTAGCTTAGATCTATTGTGATAGTGAATTTCCATTCCAAATGGTCTTGAAAGTTTTGCCACCGCTCTTCCAATTCTTCCCATTCCCAAAATTCCTAATCTCGCTCCCGTTAATTGTTTTCCAATCAAAAAGTCTGCTGACCATTTCCAGTCGCTATTCTTTGCGTGCTCAATTCCCTCTGGAGCTCTTCTTGCTGCACCAAGTATTAAAAGCATTGCAATCTCTGCTGTAGCATCTGTTAAAACATCAGGTGTGTTTGTAACTGCTATTCCTTTTTTTTTTGCAGCCTCCAAATCTATGTTTCCAAAGCCGACAGCAAAATTAGAGATTACCTTGATACTATCTGGCAGTTTGTTGATTGTATCTTCATCCATTTTTTCTGTTAGAGATGTTAAAATTGCATCACAGCCTTGGCTTAATTCAATCAATTTTGACTGTGAATATAGCTCATCATTAGCATTAATATTTGCATCAAAAATTTTTGAAGCTTTTTCCTCACTTGCTTTTAATAATCTTCTAGTAATTAATATTTTTTTCATGTTTTAGACTATTTTTTTTTGTTTTAAGATTGATATACTATTTAAAAAAAAATGGAAAACAACATATTACAAACTGAACTTTCAAGTCTTTTAAAAGATAGATTTTCCATATCAAAATCCACTAGAGCAAATTATGCTAGGGGTGAAGATGCTTATGAAGCAGTCTTATCTCAAGCTGTAGTTTTTCCAAAAACAAACGAAGAGGTTTCAAAAATATTATCATTGTGTAATAAACATAAAATTCCAGTTGTTCCTTTTGGAACTGGAACGTCTCTAGAGGGTAATGCTGTTGGAAATGAAAATGGTGTAACTTTATCTTTAGAAAAAATGAATAAAGTTTTAAGTGTTAATGCTGGAGATTTTGATTGTAGAGTACAGGCAAATGTAACTAGAAAGCAATTGAATGAACATCTAAGAGATGATGGTGTTTTTTTTCCAATTGATCCTGGTGCAGATGCAGCATTAGGAGGAATGGCCTCAACTTCAGCCTCAGGAACAATGGCTGTCAAATATGGAACTATGAGAACTGTTGTGTCAGGTTTAACAGTAGTATTGCCGAGTGGTGAAATTGTTAAAACTGGAACTCGAACTAAAAAATCATCAGCTGGTTATAATTTAACAAATTTATTTATAGGCTCTGAAGGAACCTTAGGTGTTATTACTGAAGTACATTTAAGACTATCACCAATACCTGAAAGTATAATGAGTGCTGTATGCCATTTTCCCGACCTTGAGACTGCAGTTTTAACATCTCAAGAAGTTATTCAATATGGTGTTCCAATTGCAAGAATAGAAATGTTAAATAAAGACCAAATGGAAATTTGTATCGAGTATTCAAAATTAGATAATATGGAAGCAAAACCAACACTCTTTTTTGAATTTCATGGTAGTGAAGAATCAAACAAAGAAGCAATTAAAATTGTTGAAGAATTATCAAAAAATAATAGTGGTAGTGATTTTAAATGGGCTGAGTCACTTGAAGATAGAAATAAATTATGGCAAGCAAGGCATGACGTTTACTGGTCTGTAAAAGCACAAGGTAAAGATGTAAAAATATATTCAACAGATGTTTGTGTGCCTGTTTCTAATTTAGTCGAATGTATTAATTTTGCTGAAACTGAAATTAAGAAATTTGGTCTTAAAGCTCCAATGGTTGGTCATGTTGGTGATGGAAACTTTCATGCAATTATAATGTATGACCCAGCAGTTGAGGGTTCTTATCAAAAGATTAGGGATTTTAGTGATAAGCTCATAGATAAAACTTTAGAGCTTGAGGGAACAATTACTGGTGAACATGGTATTGGTTTACAGAAAAAAGCTTATTTATTAAAAGAACATCCAGATAACCTGCCTTTGATGAAATCGATCAAAAGAAGCTTTGATCCAAATAACATAATGAATCCTGGTAAAATTTTTGACCTTAATTAAAAATATTTTTAACCCAACATCTTTTTAATATTCTCCAACGCTTGAGAAATATTATCTTGTGAAGCAGCAAAACTAAATCTTACATAGTCATTAGATGTTTTACCAAAGGCAGTACCAGGAACTATAGCAACACCTGCTTCATGCATGGCTTTTTTTGCAAATTCTGAACCATTCATTCCAGTGCCAATAACTTTAGGGAAAGCGTAGAAAGCTCCACCTGGCAAACTACATTCTACACCTGGTAAACTATTTAAACCCTCATAAATTAACTTTCTTCTTATAGTAAATTCTTTCATCATCTCATTAATTGAGTCATCTGGGCCATCTAAAGCTGCAATACCTGCAAATTGAGCTGCTGCATTTACACAAGAGACACTATTTATTAAAAGTTTATTTACATGTGGAACTAGTTCTTTAGGCCAAAAACTCCATCCTAGTCTCCATCCAGTCATTGAGTATGCTTTGCTCCAACCCTCTAAAACAATTAATCTTTCTCTTAACTCTGGATAATTAAAAAATGATGGCATTTCTTTATTATCAAAAATTTGTCTACTGTAAATTTCATCACTTAAGATTGTTACATGCGGATGTTTTTTAAGACCTTCTGCTAATACATCAACATCTACTTTTTCTACAAAGCTTCCTGTTGGATTATTTGGGTTTATTAATATCAACAATCTAGTTTTATCTGTAATCAAAGATAAAATTTTCTCTGGGTTGAATTTTAGATCCTTATCTTCTGTTAGGTCATATGGTACTGCTGTTGAGCCAGTATAACTAATCATAGACTCATAGATTGGAAAAGCAGGAGTTGGGTGGATTATCTCTGCACCGGGCTCACCGAAACATTGAATTGCATAACTCATTGTTGGTTTTCCTCCGGGCATTATTAAAATTCTTTCAGGATCAATATCTTGATTATAAAGTTTTTTAATTTTTCTAGAAACTGATTGTCTACACTCTAAAATTCCATTTGATAATACATACCCATGATGTCCATCATCTAAAGCTTTTTTTGCTGCTTCCACTACATGTTTTGGTGTTTTAAAATCTGGTTGTCCCAACCCTAAATGAATCATTGGATTACCTTGGGCTTCTAATTTTTTTGCTTCAGCCAATACAGTGAATGCTGACTCTGTTCCTAATCTTTCTAAATTTTTTGCTAATTTCATAATCTAACTCTATAATTTATTTTTTGATAATAAATTTATTTTAACTATATATAATTATTAATAATAAAAATTATAAGGGTTAAATTTACTTTCTATAAATTAATTTAGAATTATTTAATTCTTTTAGGTTTTTACACCCCATTAAAATCATATTTCTATTAATTTCATCATGCATATTTTGCAGCAGGCGCTCAACTCCTTTTTGACCCCCAGCTGCCAAAGAGAACAAAACCATCCTCCCAAAACTACAAGCAGTTGCACCTGCGGCTAAAGCTTTTAAAACATGAGTTCCTCTTCTTACTCCACCATCTAGAATTATCTCTAATTTATCGCCAACTGCATCTCTAATAGCTGAAACCTGATCAAAAGGTGATCTTGACCCATCCAACTGCCTTCCTCCATGATTTGAAACCATTATTGCTGTGCACCCAATATCTATTGCTTTTTTTGCATCTTCAACTGCCATCACTCCTTTTAATGCAAAAGGGCCATTCCATTTTTTCACACAATATTCTGCATCTTTCCAGCTCATGGCTGGATCATACTGTTCATTAATATATTCAATCACTGATTTTGAAATATTAGTTCCTTTGTCTGTTTTATTTTTGACATTAGACATTTCAAATTTTCCATGAGTAAAATAATTAAATACCCATTGGGGGTGCAAAGCAAAACTCATTAAACTTTGTAATGTAAGTTTCGGTGGAGTTGTGAAGCCTGTTCTATGATCTTTTTCTCTATTGCCAGCAACTAAGGTATCAACCGTTAAACACATTCCATCAAATTTGGATACTCTACATCTATCTATCAAATCATCAGTAATGGAATTATCTTTATGAACATAAAGTTGAAATAGTTTTGGCCCACTTGAAATATCAGCAATTTCCTCAATACTATTATTTGCCATTGTTGACATACTATAAAAAGTTCCAAATTTTTCTGCAGCTCTCGCTGATGCTTTGTCTCCATCATGATGATAAAGCCTTTGCATAGCCGTTGGTGAAAGAAAAATTGGCATATCAATTTTTTTTCCAAAAACAGTTGTTGATAAATCTGGTTTACCAACACTCGCAAGTATATTTGGAACTAAATCACAGTCATTAAAGGATTCAGTATTTCTTCTTAGTGTTGACTCATCATCTGCTCCACCGTCGATGTAATGAAAAATTGGTGAAGGTAATTTTTTTTTAGCTAGTTTTCTAAAATCACTAAAGTTATGACAGTCTTTTAAATTCACTATCTTCTAAATCTTAAGTTATCTCTGTTTAGGTCGCTAATTTTAGTACAACCCATTAATTTCATATCTCTTACTAATTCAGCTTTATACTTTTCAATAGCTCTTTCAACACCAGCTTGTCCCCCAGCAGCTAGAGCATATAGATAAAGTCTTCCTCCTGAGCATGCTTTTGCACCTAATGATAAGGCTTTAAGCATATGAGTTCCTCTCTGAAATCCACCTTCACAAATTACATCTAATTTATCTCCAACAGCATCAACGATTTCAGCAAGCTGATCAAAGGGTGCTCTAGATCCATCTAGTTGTCTTCCACCATGATTTGAAACCATTATTCCTGTACATCCAATATCAACTGCTCTCTTTGCATCTTCGACACTCATAATTCCTTTTAATGCGAAATGTCCTCCCCATTGAGAACAAAGTTTTTCTGCATCTTTCCAGTTCATGGATTGATCCAACATGGTAGAAAAGTATTGCCCAATTGAAGTATTAGTGTCTGTACCCTCTTTTACATAATCTTGAAGATGGGGTAATTCAAATTTACCTTTTGTTAAATAGTTTATTCCCCACATTGGTTTTGTGGCAAAACTAAAAAGACTTGAAGGTGTAAGCTTTGGGGGTGATGTAAATCCAGTTCTTAAATCTCTTTCTCGGTTTCCTCCAGTTATTGTATCTACTGTTAAAGCCATAACATCAAATTTTGCAGCTTTTGCTCTTTCCAAACAAGAGTCATTTAAGCCTCTGTCTTTATGAAAATAAAACTGAAACATTTTTGGTGTGTCAACTAGTGATGCTATTTCCTCAACACTCACAGTTGCAAGAGCCGAAACACCAAACATTGTATTAAATTTTTGAGCTGCTTTTCCAACTGCTCTTTCTCCATCATAATGAAATAATCTCTGTAGTGCTGTTGGTGCAAGATAAAAAGGTAGATCTAATTTTTTTCCAAAAATAGTAGTAGATAAATCAACATTCTCAACTCCTCTTAAAACATTAGGAACTAAGTCAACATCATTAAACGAGCTCGTATTTCTTTCATAAGTAGTTTCATCATCTGCTGCACCATCAATATAATGAAATATAGGTGAAGGTAATTTTTTTTTTGCTAATTTTCTAAAGTCACTAAAATTATGACAGTCTTTTAAGTTCATATTTTTCTTTTAAAATGTTTTAAAGAAATTAAACATATAACTATTTGCCCCAGGGTTCTTAGTTCCCAAGCTAGCATTAGAAAGATGATTGTAAGAAAAACCAAGTTGACTGTTACTAAGAAAGTTAAATGAGATTTGAAGTTCAGTTTTAAACTCTACAACATGCCCAAGATCTTTGCCATCTCCTTTACTATAAAGACCTGGAGCAAAACTTGGAGTAAAATTAATTTTACCCAGTTTATAATTGGCTTGTACGCCAGTATAAATATAAGCAGCTGTGTCTGCAGTAACAAATACACCTGTTATTGGAGAGAGATTACCTAAAAAAGTATCTTTATTTAAATCTTCATTCTGATGCTGAAAACCAATTAATGCTGATTTCTTTCCAGTATCACTAAAATCAAACATTCCAGAATAAACATTAAATCTAGAACTGCTTTCTTCTGAATAAACTATTGAAGAAAGTAGACTAAAAAAGGTGATAAGAGAAATTATTGATATTGATTTATAATACTTCATTTAAAATTTTTTATTTTTATTTAATTTTGTTTTTTTATATATTATTGCACCACCAAACAAAAATAACAATAATGGCAATAACCATAGAACATAAGTGTTTTTCTTTAATTGGGGGTCAAAAATCACCCAATCACCATACTTTTCTCTTAAAAATTGGTATATTTGTTTTTCTTTTAGTCCTTGGTTAATTTTTCTATCTACAATTAATTTAATACTAGAAGCAAACTCAGATTCTGAATCGTATACTGACTGACCCTGACAAATTAAACAACGAATATTTTTTAAAATTTTATTTTTTAAAACATCATTTACTTCATCTGATTTTAATTCAGAAAAGCTTGTGACTAAAAATAGGATTATAAATATTTTTAAAACTTTCATTTAATAATTAGTTTAATTTCATTAACAATTTCTTGATTGATTGGACCAACAAATTTTTTAATTATATCTTTATTTTTATCTATTAAAAAAGTTTCTGGAACTCCATAAGCTCCAAATTCAACTCCTAAAGTTCCATCTTTATCAATTAAAATTCTAGAATATGGATTACCAAAGTCATCAATAAATTTTTTAGCATTAGTAAAATTGTCTCTATAATTCAATCCAATTAGTTTAATCGATTCATTTTTACTTAGTTGCATTAATAATGGGTGCTCTGTTCTACAAGGTACACACCAGGATGCCCAAATATTTACAATATAAAAAGTGTTATCTTTAAAAATTTCATCTGAATTTATATAGCTATCTGAATTAAAGTCCTTAGCTTTAAAGGTTGGTATATTTTTTTTTTCATTAACTTTAGGAGTGTAGTTATTTGGAGTATTCAATCCTTTATAAAAAATAACAAAACAGAAGCTTAAAAAGATAACTATAATAAATAAGCTAAACTTATTTTTCATATCTTTCTTTTAAATAAACTCATTAATCCACCAAGACTTAATAATAAAACTGATATCCATATCCAAACCATAAATGGCTTTATTTGATATCTAATATTAAAATATTCATTACCCTTTACAAGGTTCATTACTAAAAACTTATCCTCTAATAATGTTGTTCTTATATCTGCCTCACTAGTGATAATTACAGGCTGATTATAAATTCTAATCTCAGGTTTTAATTCAATAGTTTTTCCATTTTTGTCTTTTATCTCAAAAGAGGCTATGATGGATTTAAAGTTACTTTCTTTTCTTTCCTCTGTCTTTTTAAAAAAAATTTCACCTTTATTATAGTCATATCTTTCGCCAATTTTTATGTTGGTTATAATTTCTGAGGATAAAATACTATTAAACAGAATACTTAATATTAATAAACTAAAACCAAAGTGTGAAACAGTTTGGGAAATATTATCAAATTTTTTAATAAATAATTCTTTCAAAGTTGTAAAGAATAGAAAAAAAGCAGCAGAAATTAAAACTGTATAAAAAAGTACGTCAGTAGTTAAGTTTTTAATAATAAAAAAAGTTAACATTACCGAAATTATAAATATGATAATAAGTGAGTTCTTATTCTCAATTTTTGATTTAATCCATTTAAGTCGTGGTCCTAGAGACATAAATAATAGAAATGGTATTAAAAAAGGAACGATTAATTTTTGATAAAAAGGAGGCCCTACTGATATTTTTTCGCTAGATATTACATCTAGAAAAATTGGGTATACTGTACCAATTAAAACGACAGATAAAAAATACATCATAAACCAATTGTTTATTAAAATGGAAGTTTCTCTGCTAAGCCAAAAGAAATTATTTGAACTTTTGTTATTTTCTTTGTGAAATATAAAAAATATTCCTACCGATAAGACAATTAGTGCAAACAAAAATATTAATATAAAAATACCTCTAGCAGGATCATTGGCGAATGTATGTACAGAATTTAATATTCCAGACCTTACTAAAAAAGTTCCACACATACTTAGGGTAAATGTTGTAATTGATAATATAACCACCCAAGATGTTAGTGCTGTTCTTCTTTCTAACACTACTATGCAGTGTAACAATGCAGTTAATGTTAGCCATGGCATCAAAGAAACATTTTCAACCGGGTCCCAAAACCAAAAACCTCCCCATCCTAGTTCATAATATGCCCAAATTGATCCAAGCATAATCCCTATAGTTAGAAAAATCCAAGAAACTAAAACCCATTTTTTAATATGCTGTCCCCACTCTTTTGATACATAATTTTGAGTAACCGCTGCAAGGGATGATGAAAATATTATAGATGTCCCCACATAGCCTAAATATAGAATTGGAGGATGTATTGCTAATGCTGGATCTTGTAAAATTGGATTAAGGCCAAGGCCTTCGTTGGGAGTTGGAAATAAATAATTAAAAGGATTAGATGTCATTAATACAAATAAGAAAAATCCAATAATTATTATCTGCTGGAATAATAAAGTTAAAATTCTATATTTTTTAGGTTGCTCTCTTGATTTAATTAAAAATAGAAAAATAAATAAAGTTAATACTAATAACCATAGTAATAAGCTTCCCTCATGGTTTCCCCAAGTTCCTGAGATTTTATAGAATAATGGTTTAGTTGTGTGAGAGTTATTAAAGACTGTCTCATTACTAAAGTCTGAGTTTATAAAAGATATAATCAAACTCAAAAAACTCACAATTACAAAAACTAACTGTAGAAATGATAGAGATAATATATTTTGGTTAATCTGCTTATTAGTATTATTAAAGTCTTTAATTGAAACTCCACAAAGTAATGCTGAAAGTAACAACCCTAAAATTAAAGAATAATAACCTATCTGATTAGCTAACACTTTATTTATCTCCTAAGGCTTCTTTAACTTCTGGGGGCATATAATTTTCATCATGTTTTGCCAAAATTTTAGTGGCATTAAAGTAATTCTTATCTTTTAAAAAACCTTCAGCAACCACCCCTTTTCCTTCTGCAAATAAATTGGGAACTGCCCCTGAATAAATAACATTAATTTCATTTTTAAAGTCAGTAATAATAAAGTTAACTTCATCAGAATTTATAAAAACTGATTGTTCTTTAACCATTCCACCCACTCTTATTTTTTTTTTATTTAATTCTATTAAAGACTTTATTTCTGAAGGAGACTGAAAATATACAACATTTTCCTTTAATGATTGTAAAACTAAAAAAACTGTTAAAATTACTGAGGCTAAGATTAAAGCTAAGAATACAAGTCGTAATTTAACCTTTTTACCATACATGGTTAATTAGTTAAATATTTGATGTATTGGATAATATTTCTCTATTAATATTCTGTGATCTTGCAGCTTTAGCTTTCTCAACATTTAAAGAACCAAATTTAGAAACAAATCTTTTTTGCTCTTTTGAAAGCTGTAATTTAGTTACAAAGTACAGGGCTGTAAAACTGATCAATGTGAACGAAAAAGCTGACCATACGTAAGCTCCATATCCATTCATTGAAATTAATTCATTTATCATAATCTATCTAATCCTTTATTTTTAACTTTTATCAGTTCAGTATTATATTTCATCAAAAAAATGAGTAGTGAAAAAAGGGCAAATGCCGCAGTCATAATACCCAATGGGACTAACATTGATGAGTGAATTGCTGTGTTGGTTGATAAGATATTAATTGAGGCTGGTTGGTGTAACGTGTTCCACCAATCCACAGAAAATTTAATAATAGGGACATTTATCACTCCTAAAATTGCAATCAAAGAGGTAACTTTAATTACCTGTTCTTTATCATCATAAATTCTCCAAGCTAATAAATACATTCCATAAAACAAAGCTAAAATTAACATAGAAGTTATTCTTGCATCCCAAGCCCACCAGGTACCCCAAGTTGGTTTTCCCCAAATTGAACCTGTAACTAATGCAATGATATTAAATATAAATCCTGAAGGTGCTAAACTTTTAGCAATTAGAGCAAAATTTTTATTTTTAAAAACAAAACTTCCAACAGACAATAAAGCTAAACTTGAAAATATTCCAAGTGATATCCAAGCAGCCGGTACATGAACATACATAATTCTTGCTGCATCACTTTGTTTATAATCTTCAGGTGAAAGTATAAGTGCTTCAGTTAAACCAATTGTTAAGACAATAATGAATAAAAACAAAACATACTTTGGGGCTTTAGAGGTTACAGCAAAAATTTTATTAGGCTCAAAATACTTAAACATTTTTAAATTATATATATTAAAAAAAGGTAATTTAATTTTTATTATGGAAATTTATCCTGATCAAGAATGCAGAGGGAGTCAATAATGATAAAAACGTTATTTAACACTCCTGATCAGAACATAATTATAGATAGCAACTATATATGTCAAAGATTTGAATTAATTGTGTTTGAAAAAAGAATTAATTAGAGGGCTTAAAGTAGCTAGAGCCTCTTTTACCAGAAAAAATCTCTTCAATTAAAGGGTGTTTAATTGGATCTTCTGAGTCGTCCATTAAGAGATTTTGCTCTGAAACGTAGGCTTCATATGTAATTTCATCATTCTCTGCAAGCAAATGATAAAAAGGCTGATCTTTTCTAGGACGCACATTCTTTGGAATGGATTGATACCATTCTTCAGAATTGTTAAATTCGAAATCCACATCATAAATTACACCCCTAAACTCAAAGTGTTTATGTTTTACAATATCACCTATAGAAAATTTTGCTTTTTGAATTGCCATTGCTATTAATATGGGGGTTTAAAAATAAAAATCAATAAAAAACATTTATATTTTTTTTATTATGTTAATATCTGTCAAGTGAATAAATCTTTTCTTAAATTTGCCACAGACTTTGGGCCTTTAGCTATATTTTTTTATTATTATTATAATAATGATAAGAATTTGGCAATTGCAATTCCTCCACTTATAGTTGCAACATTAATTGCACTAGTGGTTGTTTGGTTTTTTGAAAAAAAGATACCCATGATGCCTTTAATAAGTGGTGTCCTAATTACATTTTTTGGTGGTCTAACAATTTATTTTAATGATCCAGTTTTTCTTTATGTAAAACCAACAATCATTAATATTTTATTTGCTCTTGCTTTATATTTTGGAAAATATTTTACAAATGAGCCTGTTCTTAAAAAAATTATGGGTAAATCAATTGCCCTAACTGATATGGGTTGGGAATTGTTAAACAAAAGATGGATGTATTTCTTCTTCTGCCTTGCAATCTTAAATGAATGCGTCTGGAGAACACAAACAGAGGAGTTTTGGGTTAATTTTAAGGTATGGGGAATGTTGCCAATAACCCTTGTCTTTACAGGTTTCCAGATATCGTTGATTAATAAACATAAGCTTGATGAATAGAAACTTAAAGCTAGTTGTAAATAATCCTCACAAACAAATAGAAGAGAGACAGTTTTTTGAAAAAAATGAACTTAAAATCATTTTAGATCTATATGCAAAAATGGTCTCTGAAGGATCATGGAAAGATTATGGTTTAAATATTTCCAGCAGACAGGTTAGCTTTAGTGTTTTTAAAAATGCAGCTGAAAATGCTTTATATAAAATTTGTAAAAATTTTAAACCCAGCAATAAAAATCTAAAATATTTAATTACAGACTCTAATGGTAAAGTTTTAAAAAATTCTTTCGATTTAGAAATTTTACTTAAAAATACTAATTGGAAAAACCTTAAGAAATAGAAAGACTATCGTCTTTGTCCAAATAATCTTAACAACATTATAAATAAATTTATAAAGTCTAGGTAAAGAGTTAAAGCACCCATTACAGCTTTTTTACCCATCAATTCACCCGTGTCACTTGCTACGTACATGTTTTTAATTTTTTGAGTATCATAAGCAGTAAGGCCTACAAAAATTAAAACACCTAAAATTGAGATAACAAAATCCATCATTGTAGATTTCATAAACATATTAACAACTGATGCTACAATAATTCCAATTAGACCCATCATTAAAAAAGATCCTAATTTTGTAAGATCTCTTTTAGTCGTATAACCATACAAACTCATTGCACCAAAAGTGATTGAAGTAATAAAGAACACTCTAGTGATACTTGCTCCAGTATAAGTTAAAAATATTGAAGATAATGAAATCCCCATCAAAGAAGCAAAAACCCAAAAAGTTGTTTGAGCAGTAGATGCTGCCATCTTATTAATCTTAGCACTCATGTAAAAGACAACTCCTAAAGGTGCAAGCATTACAACCCACTTAAAACCTGAAAGAAAAATTGTATTACCTAGGCTTGTTAGGGCAACTATAGATCCATTAGCATCTGTTACTACAGACAGTTTAAAAAATATTAAAGATACAAGTCCTGTTAACAAAATCCCAGAAGCCATGTAATTATAAACTTTTAGCATGTAGGCTCTTAAGCCCTCATCCATTACTACTGTTGATTGTTGGGCTTCTTTTACTTTATTTAGCAAATTTTGTTTATTGAATATCATGTCTTATATATAATAGGCTTTTACTATTATTTCAAGATGTCTTAATAAGACTTAACAATTATGAATTACAAAAAATTAGGAAATACAGACCTAGAAGTAAGCACTATTTGCCTTGGAACAATGACTTGGGGTGAGCAAAATACTCAAGAAGAAGGATTTGAGCAGATGGATTATGCCTTGGATCAAGGTGTGAATTTTTGGGATACTGCTGAAATTTATTCAGTTCCGCCAAGGGAAGAAACTTACGGTGATACTGAAGTAATTATAGGTAACTGGTTTGAAAAAACAAAAAAGAGGGACAAGGTAATTTTGGCTTCTAAAGTTTGCGGCCCAGCAAGAGAGTACGTTAGGGGTGGTGGAAATCACTTTGGGGAAAAAAATATTACAGAAGCACTAGAGGGAAGTTTAAAAAGACTAAAAACAGATTACATTGATCTCTATCAACTTCATTGGCCAGAGAGAAATACTAATTTTTTTGGAAAATTAGGTTATGAACATGATGACAGTAGTGAGTGGAATCAATTTGAAGATGTCTTGGGTAACTTACAAAAATTTGTTGATGCTGGTAAAATTAGAGAAGTGGGTTTATCCAATGAAACACCTTGGGGTGTCTCTAAGTATCTAGAGTTATCAAAAGAAAAAGGGCTTCCAAGAATGATATCAATTCAAAATCCTTATAATCTATTAAATAGGACTTATGAAGTTGGTCTTGCTGAAGTTTCTGTAAGAGATAAAATTGGTTTATTGGCCTACTCTCCTCTAGCAAGTGGATATTTATCTGGAAAATATAGAAACAATCAAATGCCAAAAAACTCAAGAATTGAACGTGATGGTAGTTTTTGGACTCGGTATGAAAAACCCAACACTAATAAAGCAGTAGATGCATACTTTGAAATAGCTAAAAAACATAACCTTGATTTAACTCAAATGTCCTTAAAATTTTGTGAGATACAGTCTTTTATGACAAGCGTTATTATTGGAGCAACTACTATGGAGCAGTTGAAAACCAACGTGGAAAGTGTAAATATAGATCTAACTGATGAAGCAATTAAAGAAATAAATGAAGTACAAACAATTTACCCTAACCCATGTCCATAATTAGAAATTTTATAATCTTAATTCTTGTAAGCTTGTTTTCTGTTAGTGCAAACTCACAAGAA
>Ga0209482_1001788_pt1 | contig 14118 bp, 10 predicted proteins | sample CoawatmetaG10DNA_FD_187512 | JGI IMG/M metagenome (GOLD analysis project Ga0209482, IMG submission 187512) | Marine microbial communities from the West Antarctic Peninsula - Coastal water metaG104-DNA (SPAdes) (version 2) | ecosystem: Environmental > Aquatic > Marine > Coastal ...
GCTGTAGGGCGGGAAGGTTGGTTGGCGGTGCGATATTTTGCAGGGCAGGCAGCAGGTCGATACTGTCGGTGATTGGCAGCTTGGGCGCTTGCAGCAGATCGGGTACTGGGATTGGGGGCGCGGCAGGGCATAGTTCGGACAGGCTGGTGCTGATGATCAGCTGGAGATCGGTTTCTGCTCGCACTTCGCGTACCACCGGGAGCAACTGGTCAAAGCAGACAATGGCGTTGGCGCCGCTGTCGTTGAGCTGATAGCTCAGCTCCATCCCTTTAGCCATGGGGCTAACCGGGGCGTGAATAGCGCCAGCTTTCAGAATGCCATAGAAGGCGATGTGTAGCTGCGGGCAGTTAGGCATGAATACCGCGACTCGATCGCCAGGCTTGATGCCCTGCTGGTACAGCAGCGCGGCAAATCGGTCGCTTAAATCGTCTAATTTGGCATAGCTGAGTTGATGGCCGTAAAAATGAATGGCGGTTTTTTCCGGGCAGGATTGAGCCCAGTGCTGCAGATAGCGCGTCAGCGGTTGTTCACCCAAGGGGTATACCGCTTCGGTGGGCGCGCCTTTGGGCCATGCGGCCTTTTGTAAGACACGCAAGTTCGCCAAGTAATCTGATTCCTGCATCTGCCAGCCCTCGTTGTTGATTTTATGTGGTGCAGCTTAGGCCGTTCACGCAAAGGGATGAAGCGAAGCTTATTCATCTATAATTATGAATCAAGCTCATACATCGCCAGGAGCGGCGTAGATATTGTGCTTCATCTTGGGCCTAGGGCTTCCTGCTATGAATGAAATGAATGGTTTGTCATCGGTTGCCCGCATGGACCTGAATTTATTCAGGGTCTTCGAAGTGGTTTTTCGTGAACGCAGCCTCACGCGCTCCGCGGCGGTGCTACATGTCAGCCAGTCGGCAGTTAGCCACTCGCTTGCGCGCTTGCGTGAGCATTTCGCTGATCCGTTGTTCGTGCGCGAGGGGCGCGGTGTGACGCCGACCGCGTTAGCGCAGCGGCTTGCTCCGGTGATCAGCGATAGCTTGGCGCGCTTGCAGCGTAGCCTGGAAGGGCTACAGGATTTTGATCCGCTGCAAGACGAGCGTACTTTTACCTTGAGCCTACCGGAGCAGTTGGAGCTGGTGTTGCTGCCGCCCTTGCTCGCACGCCTGCGTCACTGTGCGCCTAAATGTAAGGTGCGGACAGCGGGCGTGCGCTGGTCCGAGTTGAAGCTGGAACTGGCTGCGGGCCGCATTGATCTTGCGGTGCAGATAGCACGGCCGGTTGACGCCAATCTGCGCCAGATGCAACTGCTGACAGAGCCGCTCTGTGTGGTGGCGGGGCCAGACTTTGTGGGCGAGCTTACGACCGAGCGTTATCTGGCCGCGGAGCATATTGCGGTAGCGTCATGGCGCCGCGGCTTGTCTTACGAGGATCTGGCGCTAGGGCATATGGGCTTGATGCGGCGCGTGATGCAGCAGTGTCAGAACTATCAAGCTGCGAGTCTGGTGGTGGCGCAGAGTGATCTGTTGCTGACCATGTCCAGGCGGCATGCGGAGCTGGTGAACGCGTCTCTGGATAACCGCTTACTCGAGATGCCGCTACCTTTGCCGTCCATTGGCCTCAACCTGTATTGGCATGAGGCCGCAGAGCATGACCCGGTGAACCGCTGGCTGCGTCAGCAGTTACTGTCGCTGGCTCAGAACAGCTCAAGCGGTGTAACGGCGCCTTCGCTATCGTAACCGCCCAGTCCTAGTTCGCTGTACGGAGGTGGGGCATCTTCCTGTTTGAATATTTCCATAATGCCGTTACTGCCCGGTGGTGCGCTGCGACCAGTCTCGGAGTCGATGCGCGCGGTCAACATTCCTTCGGGCATACGTGGTTCTTCATCCGGTGCGCCTTCCAAAGCTGGGCCCATGAGGCTCATCCAAATCGGCAAAGCGGCGGTGCCACCGAACTCGCGTCGACCCAGTGTGCTGGGCTGATCGAACCCGACCCATGCGGTAGCAACCAGGTCAGGATTGAAACCTGAAAACCAAGCGTCCTTCTGATCGTTGGTCGTACCCGTTTTGCCGGCCAGGTCTTTGCGCTGTAAGGATCTAGCGCGCACCGCTGTGCCTCGTCGAATCACGTCGCGCAGCATACTATTGAGCTGATAAATAGTGCGTGGGTCGACCACGCGCTCTGCTTTCTCTACCTGCGGCAGAATGCCTTCGGGTTGGCGCAGATAGTAGGCGTCCAGGCGAGCCTGTTCCTGCTCCATTTGCGCCGGCGTTACGGCTGGTCGGGAATAGTCGATCAGTTGGGCGTAGCGGTTTTCTATACGGTCGATCAAGTAGGGTTTAACCGCGTAGCCGCCGTTGGCAAAGGTGGTGTATCCCTGAGCAACCTGCAAAGGCGTCATTTCGGATGTGCCCAAGGCAGCGGATAGGTGGCGTGGCAAGTCCGAGCGAGCAAAGCCAAAGCGCTCGATGTAGGTCATGGCGTGATCTACGCCCAGATCCTGCAGAAGCCGAATAGACACCAGGTTGCGGGAGCGATACAAGGCTTCGCGCAGGCGGATTGGGCCGAGAAAATCGCCACCCGAATTCTGTGGTCGCCAAATTGAGTCCATGTAGTCGTCAACAAACACTAGCGGCGCGTCGTTGACCAGACTGGCGGGCGTATAGCCATTGTCGAGTGCCGCGCAGTAAAGGAAAGGTTTGAAGCTAGAGCCAGGTTGGCGTCTCGCCTGGGTTGCCCGGTTGTAGTTGCTTTCTACAAAGGAGAAACCGCCGATGAGTGCCTTGATACTGCCATCTTGAGGGCCAAGCACCACTAGCGCGCTTTGCGCTTTGGGTAATTGCGAAAGTCGATATTGGTTTTCACCCTCAACGTGACTTACGCGAATAATGTCGCCGGGCTTGAGCACGTCAGCCGGCTTTCCTGGGCGCGGGCCCATGCTATTGGCGCTGAGATAGGGGCGAGCCCACTTCATGTTCTCCCAGCTGACGACGCCGGGAGGGTCACGGCGGAAACTCACTTCCACGCGGTCGGGATGAACTGCGGTTACCAGTGCCGGTTCGAGGCCACCGAGGCTCTGGTACTTCTTCAGAAAGCTAGCGCCTTGCTCTAGCGTAATATCCGGGTTGCGTGCCTCGGGACCGCGAAACCCATGGCGCTGATCATACTCCTCCAGACCGTTGCGCAGCGCCTGATTAGCCAGCTCCTGCATGTTGCTGCTAACGGTGGTGTAGACGTTAAAACCTTGGGTGTAGGCCTTGTCGCCGTAGCGGTCAACCATTTCCAGGCGCGCCATTTCAGCAATATAAGGCGCCTCCATCTCAGGATTGGCGCCGTGATTGCGGGCAGTGATGGGCGTGGCTATCGCTTCGTCGTAGCTGGTCTGATCGATATAACCGAGCATCAGCATGCGCTGCAAAATCCAGTTGCGGCGCAGCTTGGTCCGATCGGGATTGGCTATGGGATTATAGCGCGAGGGCGCCTTGGGTAGGCCTGCAATCATAGCTAGGTCGGCCAGAGGCAGCTCGCTGATCGACTTGCCGTAGTAAACTTGAGCGGCCGCTTCAATGCCGTAGGCGCGGTTGCCGAGGTAGATTTTGTTGACGTAAAGCTCGAAAATTTCCTGCTTGCTTAGGTTGCGTTCAATCTGCAACGCCAACAATATTTCGTTTAATTTTCGCGAGAACACTCGATTGCTGGACAGAAAATAGTTTTTTGCCACTTGCATGGTAATGGTGCTGCCGCCGGTTTGAATATGCCCGGTCTGTACTAGTTCTGCTACCGCACGCAAGAGACCAGCAGGGTCAACGCCATGGTGATGTAAAAAGTTGTCGTCTTCCGCTGCCAGCAGTGCATGTACGAAAGTGGCGGGCACCTCATCGTAGGTGATGGGGAATCGACGCATTTCACCAAACTCTGCAATCAGCTTGTTATCTGTGCTATATATCCGCAACGGTGTTTGCAATTCCACATCACGCAGGGTTTCAACATCTGGTAAAGCAGGGCTAAGATAGAGTGCGACCCCACTCAGCACCAGAACCGGGGTGCAAGCCAGGGCTAAAAGAGACCAGAATAGAAATTTTAATAAACGCATAAGGGATGCGGAATTCCCTGAATAATTAGAAAGTTAGCAGTATTGCTGCCCTTGAAGGGTGTAGCAGTCTGCATTATAAGCGTATTTTTTTTGATTTAGCTATTTGCGCTTGTACAGGGACTGTTATTTAATGTAGGAAAACATAAACCGTCCGTAAGTGTCGGATGCTGATAGGAAATTGGCTGTGCTAGGGCTCCTCAAGAAAAAAGCGAATACGCTACTGGGTATCGATATCAGCTCCACCACTGTGAAGCTGCTAGAGCTCAGTCGCTCCGGTAACCGCTATAAGGTCGAAGCTTATGCGGTTGAACCTTTGCCACCCGGTGCGGTGGTGGAGAAAAATATCGTCGAGCTCGAGGGTGTCGGCCAGGCTTTGGAAAAAGTCTTGGCGCGCTCGCGAACGCCGCTAAAACAAGCCGCTGTTGCGGTAGCGGGATCGGCCGTGATCACCAAAACCATTGAGATGGATGCCGGTTTGGATCCAGACGAAATGGAAGAGCAGATTAAGCTCGAAGCTGATCAATATATTCCTTACCCGCTTGATGAAGTTGCCATCGACTTCGAAGTTCAAGGTGTCTCCCCCCGTAACGCAGAACGAGAAGAAGTTCTTCTGGCCGCTTGTCGTCGTGAAAACGTCGATATCCGTGAAGCTGCGTTAGCGCTCGCGGGGCTCACGGCCAAGGTTGTCGAGGTCGAGGCCTATGCTATGGAGCGGGCGTGCGACTTGGTGATTCACCAGCTGGACGGCGGTGATGAGGCGCTTACCATCGCGGTGATTGATATCGGCGCGACTATGATGACGCTCAGCGTTCTCAGCCAGGGCCGTATTATCTACACCCGTGAGCAGCTCTTCGGTGGCAAGCAGTTAACCGACGAGATTCAGCGTCGTTACGGCCTTTCTCAAGAAGAAGCTGGCCTCGCCAAGAAGCAAGGCGGCTTGCCAGACGACTTTGAAAGTGAAGTGCTCAGTCCATTCAAAGACGCGGTGGTGCAGCAGGTTTCTCGTTCGCTGCAGTTCTTCTTCGCCGGTGGGCAGTACAACGATGTGGACTACATCCTCCTGGCAGGTGGTACAGCCTCTATTCCAGGCCTGGATCAACTGGTCCAACAGAAGATCGGTACTACCACCTTGGTTGCCAACCCTTTCGCAAACATGACCCTGTCGAACAAGGTTGATGCAGTGGCGCTTAGTAATGACGCACCTGCATTGATGATTGCGTGTGGTCTGGCAATGAGGAGTTTTGACTAATGGCTCGCATTAACCTGTTGCCTTGGCGCGAGCAGCTAAGGGAAGAACGGAAAAAGGAATTTTTAACCATTCTGGCACTGGTTGTGGTTTTTGCTGGCGCTTTGGTTTTTTTAGGTGATCGTCACCTGAATGGCAAGATTGAGCATCAAAACGCCCGCAATACTTTCCTGCAGAAAGAAATCACACTGTTGGAAGCGCGCATTAGCGAAATTGAGCAGTTGCAAGCGCGCCGTACTCAATTGCTCGACCGTATGAAAATCATCCAAGATCTTCAGGGTAATCGTCCGATCATAGTCCGGGTGTTTGACGAGATGACACGGACCTTGCCTGACGGGGTTTACTTTACTTCGGTTTCCATGAGCGGCTCATCTGTCAGTATCGAAGGTGGGGCAGAGTCTAATAGCCGGGTTTCCAAGCTTATGCGGCAAATGGATGCATCCGATTGGCTGGTTTCACCTAATCTGACTGCCGTACGCGCGATCACTTCTGGCGCGCTTGATCAGGCCAACGTGTTTGAGTTGACAGTGAAGCAGACCGAGCCGCGTGCCAGCGCCGCCGCTGAGGGAGAGCAGCAGCCATGAGTTTTTCTCAATCTATGGATAGTTTGAAGAAGATCGACCTCAGTGATCTGGATTTCAACAATATTGGTTCTTGGCCTGGCGCTTTAAAGGTCATCGTCTGTGTTCTGGTATTTGTGGTGCTCTTGGTGTTGGGTTACCACTTCCACCTTAAAGATTTGCAAGTGAGCTTAGAGCGTGTTGAGGCAACAGAAGTTGCGCTACGCAAAGAGTTTGAGGATAAGTCTTTCCGCGCAGCCAATCTTGAAGCTTACAAAGAGCAGCTAGCCGAAATCGAAGAGCGTTTCAGTGGTTTGTTGAAGCAATTGCCCAAGGATAGCGAAGTGCCTGGCTTGCTTGAAGATATCACTCAGATGGGCCTCAATAGCGGCCTTGAGTTCGAGTCGATCACGCTAAAGCCGGAAGTCGCCAAGCAGTTTTATGTTGAGCTGCCCATCAATATTGTGGTTCGAGGTAGTTACCACGACCTCGCTACTTTTGTCAGTAGTGTCGCCGGTTTGCCTCGCATTGTGACTCTTAATGATTTCGTTATTGAGCCAGTGAACGTGGCCAGTCCAGATTTGCTGACAATGAATATTGTGGCCAAGACCTATCGCTATAACGATGCAGGCGATACGAGCGATGCGGGAGGACAGCAATAATGATTAGCAAAAACATAACCTGTTTATCCCTTCTCGCTGTATTCGGTTTGGCGGGTTGCGGTAATAATGAGTTCGCTGATCTGCAGCGCTTTATGGATGAGACGCGTGCCAGGCCAGCTGGAAAAATCGAGGCCTTGCCGCGCTTTGAGCCCTATGAGGCATTTACTTATAGTGCTGCGTCATTGAGAAGCCCTTTCCAGCCACCCATCCGTATAGACCTGACTCAACGTCAGCGCGGCTCACAAGACATCAAGCCCGACGAGAACCGCGTTAAACAATTCCTCGAAGGCTTCAATATTGAAAGCTTCGAAATGGTCGGCACTTTGAGCAACAACAACGGCATGCAAGCCCTGGTTCAGGGTGCGGGTAGCGTGCACCGAGTCCAAGTTGGTGACTATCTGGGGCGAAACTACGGCCGTATAACGGGGATTCAGGAAAACCGTTTGGACGTAATCGAAATCGTGCCGGATGGTGAAGGGGGTTGGTTAGAGCGACCGCGGACTCTCAGCTTGCCTGAGCGCGGATAGGTCAACCAGGGAGAGATAATCATGAACTGCAAACAGTCACGCGTGGAACGCAATCAAATGCCTCTAACCAAAAAAATATCGCTGGCAGCCTTAGTGGCGCTACTGAGCCCGTTGGCTATGGCCGCCGATTTACAAAAAATGGACGTTGCCTCTCTGCCGGGCGATCGGGTAGAGCTCAAGTTGACGTTTGATGAGCCGGTTAGTGGGTCACCTAAGGGTTACACCATTGACGAGCCAGCCCGCATAGCGTTGGATTTACCCGGTGTGCAGAACAAACTGGGTGAGCGTAATCGTGAGCTAGGTTTGGGTAACGCTCGTAGCGTTACAGTGGTCGAGGCGAATGATCGCACCCGCTTGATCATCAACCTTTCCAATTTGGCTCCTTACACTACTCGCGCAGAAGGTAATAACCTTTTCGTACTGGTTGGTGGTTCCGCCCCTGTTGCCTCGGCGGCCTCAGCCCCTGTTGCTGCGCCCGCGGCGAATAACAGCAATTGGCGCGCAGAGTCAGAACCTGCAGTTTCCAGTGCTGTTTCTTCAGGGCGCGCCATCAGTAGTCTTGATTTTCAGCGTGGAAGTGAAGGTGAAGGCAACGTCATCATTGATCTGACGGATCCGACAATTCGTGTTGACGTTGAGGAGCAGGGGGGAAGGGTAAAGCTGAGCTTCCCTAATACTCGTTTGCCTGACGAGCTGCGCGTTCAGCTGGATGTGAAAGATTTTGCTACGCCAGTGAACTTCATTAACGCGTCTAGCAATGGTAATAACGCCAGTATTGTGATTGAGCCTACCGGTCAGTACGAGCACTTGGTCTATCAAACAGATAATCGTTTGACCGTTAGCTTTAAGCCACTCAGTCGCGCCGAAGTAGAACAGCGCCGCGCTGATTCTTTTACTTATTCCGGTGAAAAGCTGTCGCTGAATTTTCAAGATATTGAAGTTCGTTCGGTGTTACAGCTAATTGCAGACTTTACGGATTTGAATCTGGTTGCCAGTGACACTGTCCAGGGCAGTATTACCTTGCGCCTGCAAAACGTTCCTTGGGACCAGGCGCTGGACTTGGTATTAAAAACCAAAGGTCTGGACAAGCGTCAGATCGGCAACGTATTGCTGGTAGCGCCAGCTGACGAGATTGCAGCACGTGAACGCCAGGAGCTGGAGTCGCAGAAGCAAATTTCAGAGCTGGCGCCGCTGCGTCGGGAATTAATTCAAGTGAATTACGCTGACGCCCAAAAACTCGCCGAATTATTTAAATCGGTTACAGACACAGATGAGGACTCTCAGCGAGGCTCCTTAACTGTAGATGCGCGAACCAATAGCATCATTGCTCTGGAGACCCAGGATAAGCTTGATGAATTGCGTCGTATTGTTACCCAGCTCGATATCCCTGTGCGGCAGGTGATGATCGAAGCTCGGATTGTTGAGGCTAACGTAGGTTTTGACAAAGCGCTTGGTGTTCGCTGGGGGGGGAATTTCAGTCTTGGTGGTAATTTCTCTGCTTACGGAAAAGATGGCACTACATCTATCGGTGATACCCCGGACTTCCTTCCAGACGGCACCAGCACTGGTGGGTTTTATGGAATAGCTGAGAGACCGGTTAATACCCCATTTGTAGATATGGGAGTGATTGGCGCAACATCAGGAATAGGTATCGGTTTTATTACGGATAACACTATTCTTGATTTGCAACTGTCAGCTATGGAGAATACCGGTAACGGTGAAATCATCTCCCAACCTAAAGTGGTTACATCTGATAAAGAAACTGCCAAAATATTGAAAGGTTCGGAAATCCCATATCAACAGGCCAGCTCTAGCGGGGCAACGACCACTTCGTTCGCTGAAGCAGTGTTGTCGCTGGAAGTTACTCCTCAAATTACGCCTGATAACCAGGTGATAATGGAAGTTGTGGTGACGAAAGATGAAGCGGATTTTACTCAGCAAGTGAATGGCGTACCAACTATTCGCAAAAATGAGGTCGATGCCAAAATACTGGTCGCCGATGGGGAAACCATAGTGATCGGCGGGGTCTTTTCTAGCGAGACGCAAAGCTTTCAAGAAAAGGTCCCATTTCTAGGTGATTTACCTGTGTTAGGTCGGGCGTTTCGTCGTGATATCACTAGCGAAAGTAAGAATGAACTGCTGATCTTCCTGACGCCTCGCATCATTAACAATGGCGCTATTACTCTTGCTAGATAACGCGCTTGAGTAACGTTTTCCTGGTAGGCCCGATGGGAGCTGGTAAGAGCACCATCGGGCGTCTTCTTGCCAAAGAGCTACGGCATCCCTTCAAAGACTCTGATCGTGAGATCGAAGTGCGGACAGGCGCGGATATCCCTTGGATATTCGACGTAGAAGGCGAGGAAGGCTTTCGAGAGCGTGAAGAGGCCATGATCGCGGAGTTGGTACAGGAAGATGGGATCGTCCTGGCGACCGGTGGTGGTGTGGTAATGCGTGATGCAAATCGCGCAGCTTTAGCTGAAAACGGCTTGGTGGTTTATCTGCGTACTAGCGTAGAGCAGCAGCTGCAGCGCACGTCAAAGGATCGTCAGCGACCATTATTGCAAACCAGTGACCCGGAAAATGTGTTGCGGGAGTTGATGGCGAAGCGCGACCCGCTGTATATGGAAATAGCTGATTTGGTGATAGAGACCGATCAGCGAGGACCGAAAACTGTTGTTAACACCATTGTTACCAAACTGCTTGAAAGCTAGCTTTGCTTGGCGCCAATAATGCCATCAGTCGTGTTTGTTGATGCTTCAACCCGCCGCTATTCCCCTCCCTATTGACTACCTTTTCGCTCTAGAGCCGTTCAGGCGCGGCTGACGGCTTTTGCTTGGGCGGCATATCCGCGCAGAGCCGGTATGTTGTATGCTTTGCGGATGTTAGAGGGAGAAGCTGGATGCAGTGTTTGAACGTTGATCTTGGTGACCGTAGTTATCCTATTTATATCGGCTCTGGGCTTTTTGATAGCTCCGATCTGCTGGTCTCGCACATCAAAGGGAGGCAGGTTTGTATTGTCACCGACGATACAGTTGCGCCGCTCTATCTCGGCAATCTAGAGCACGTCTTGCAGGGCTTTAAGGTTACCAAGGTGATCTTGCCTACTGGTGAAGCGTTCAAGAACTGGGCTACGTTGCAACAGATTTTTGATGCGTTGCTAAATGACCTACATGACCGCAGAACGACCTTGATAGCGCTAGGCGGCGGGGTTATTGGCGATATGACTGGATTCGCTGCGGCGTGCTATCAGCGGGGAGTCGATTTTATCCAGATTCCTACTACCTTGCTGTCTCAAGTCGACTCGTCTGTTGGCGGCAAGACCGGCATCAATCATCCCGCCGGCAAAAACATGATAGGCGCGTTCTATCAGCCGCAGGCTGTGCTAATTGATACTGATAGTTTAAAAACACTGCCGGAGCGTGAGATTAGCGCTGGGCTAGCAGAAATTATCAAATACGGTTTTATTCGTGACGCCCAATTTCTTGCCTGGCTGGAAAGCAATATGCCTGCCTTGCGCGCTCTAGACTCCCAACTGATTACTGAAGCGATTCAACGTTCTTGTGCAATTAAGGCAGGGGTTGTTGCTGCAGACGAGCGTGAGGGCGGCGTCCGGGCTATCCTGAATCTAGGTCACACCTTTGGCCATGCGATTGAAACGCATCAAGGTTATGGAAATTGGTTGCACGGCGAAGCGGTGGGTGCTGGCATGGTGATGGCGTTGGACTTGTCCGCACGTATGGGCTGGATAAGCTCTGAAGACTTGGCTCGCGGGACTAGTGTTGTCGCTTCTGCCGGCTTGCCAGTAATGCCGCCCGAGAATATGTCGCAAACTGATTTTCGGCGCTTGATGGCGGTAGACAAAAAGGTTTTGGATGGGCAGTTGCGCTTGGTATTACTCAGAGCTTTGGGTGATGCCATGGTGACCACGGATTTTGACGCCGACGCGCTGTCGGGCTGCTTGGCGATGTCGCCAGCATGACGCAATACAAGGAAGAGGCCTTTACCTCGATGAGCGAAATCGACCGTTTGTTGGATTACTACCAGTTCACCCATGACCCCTTTGCACCGCGTACGCCGGGATTCAAGTTTTTTACTCCCAAGCGCAAGCCTGTATTGGCGGAGCTGCACCATTTAGCGCGTTACAGTAGCCAGCTTTTGGTGGTGACTGGCCCGGAAGGGAGCGGCAAGACACTTCTGCGGCAGGCTTTGGTAGCCAGCAGTAACAAGGAAAGCGTGCAGTGCATTGTGTTATCAGCACGCGAATTTTCTAATGAGGAAGCACTGCTTGGTTATATATGCCAGGCAGCCAACGCGGATGGGCGTGACGTAGGGAGCCTGCTGCGAAAGGCCCAGGACAGTGAGGCTGTTGGCATCCAGTTATACTTGGTTGTTGATGATGCCGAAGAGTTGGAGTCTTCAGCTTTGGGTATGCTGGCCGAGATTGCCGAAGCAGGCCAAAGTGCCCCTCGCGTTTTTCTGTTTGCTGACGAAGTGCAAATTGCCTCTGCTTTGCAGTCTTTGCAGACTTCTCCGGAAGATGGTGCCGTGCATATGGCTGCTCTGCAGCCACTGGATCTAGCAGAAACGCGCGACTATCTCGGTCAGCGTCTTGAGGGTGCAGGGCAGGGCATTGAGCTGCTGGCGGACGAACAAGTTGCTGCCATTCATACCCGCTCGCAAGGCTGGCCCGGCGGCATCAATAATGCGGCAAGGGAGGTTATGTTTGAGGCGATGGAGCAGGCGCCTATTGCTGCTGCCGCGCGAGTTGGGCGCGGCGGTTTGCCGCTTCGTACTTTGGTGGCGGTAGCGTTGGTTGCGCTGGGGGTTGGCTTTGCTTGGTATATGGGAGATCAGCCCAAAGAGCCGGAAACCACAGTGTTGGCTTTGCCTGACCCGATCCCTGAAGTGCGCTTGAGTGGAGAGGCAGCAGTTGAGCCTAGTGCTCCACCGACGGCCCCTTTACCTGCTGGTGCTGAGCCTATCGCGCCCTCAGTGCCCTCCCCAGCATCGCCGTCAATTCCGGTATCTGCGGATGCTACATCTGACATCAGCGTTGCTGAGCCTGTGCCGGAGCAGGTGGAGTCCTCCGCGGTTGAGGTGGAGGCAGTTTCACAAGCTCCTTCTGTTGAAGTGAAGCCCGCGCCGCCGGTGGTTACACCTAAGCCACAACCGGCGGAAGCAGCGTCTGCGCGGCCCCCGGTAGCGTCGCCTGCGGCGACACCCAAACCCGCGGAGGCGAGTGGCAGTATTCGCAAAACGGAATGGTATCGTCAACAATCGGCCAGCCGTTACGCCGTGCAGCTGCTGGGCACACGCTCAGAGCAGGCAGCAACCGCCTTTGTGAAAACGCATGCACAACTAGGTGATATTGGCTACTTCGAGACAATGCATCAGGGCGCGCCCTGGTTTGTGGTAACTCAGGGTAGCTATGGCGGACGCCAGGCGGCCCAGGCAGGGGTGGCCAATTTGCCGCAAACGTTGCGCGACAGTAAGCCGTGGCCGCGTAGTTTTGGCGATATCCAGAAGTCTTTACGTTGATTGCGGCCACCGGTGGAGGTCCGCTCCACCGGTGGCTCTAGTGTGCTAAAAAGGCATGGTTGCAGGTTTGAATTAGCGCTATAGTGAAACGCAAAGTTTCCTATTTACGACATTTGAATATGCTTATGCGGCATGGCTGTCTCAAAAAAAATTGTGGCCGTATAGGCTGCTGTGTACAATTACCCCCCTTTTGTCCGGCGCCTAGCCAGATCAATTCTTGTTTGATCCTTGTAAGCGCTTGAATTCAATAGCTTTTTGAGAGTGTGCCTATGAAAGCAGGTTTATACCAGCCTGATCAGTTCAAGGATAACTGTGGCTTTGGCTTGATTGCCCACATGGAAGGTCAGCCCAGTCATCACTTGCTCCAGACGGCTATTGAGGCCCTGACATGCATGACTCACCGTGGCGGTATCAACGCCGACGGTAAGACCGGTGACGGTTGTGGGCTGCTTATTCAGAAGCCTGATCGCTTTTTGCGCTCAGTCGCGCAGGAGCAGTTGTCTGTCGAGCTTCCCGAACAGTATGCCGTTGGCATGGTCTTCATGGGCGCGGATGCAGCCTCAACTAGCGCTGCCAAACAAGCGTTCGCTGATGCTCTGGCAGACCAGGGGCTAACGAGCCTTGGCTGGCGCGAAGTGCCGGTGGATGAAACTGTGCTCGGCCCACTAGCGTTAAGTAGCATGCCGCGTATTGAACAGGTGTTTGTGACCGGCGAAGGGCTGGACGAGCAGCAGTTCGGCGTCAAGCTGTTCTATGTGCGCCGCAAGGCAGAAATTGCCATGCAAGCCGACAGCAACTTCTATGTTTGCAGCCTGTCGCACAAGGTCATTTCCTATAAAGGTTTGATGATGCCGGCGGACCTGGATAAGTTCTATCCGGATCTCGGCGACGACCGCATGGAAACCGCGATCAGCGTGTTCCACCAGCGCTTCTCTACCAATACGCTGCCCAAGTGGCCGTTGGCTCAGCCGTTCCGCCTGGTCGCGCACAACGGTGAAATCAACACCATCACAGCTAACCGTAATTGGGCGCACGCTCGGCGTAACAAATTCACCAATGATCTAATGCCTGACCTCGATAGTCTGGCGCCATTGGTCAACACCACAGGTTCCGACTCTTCTAGCATGGATAATATGCTGGAGTTGTTGATTACCGGCGGCATGGATTTGTTCCGAGCCATTCGCATGGTCGTGCCGCCAGCCTGGCAGAACGTTGAAACTATGGATGCCGATCTACGGGCATTCTATGAGTACAACTCCATGCATATGGAAGCCTGGGACGGCCCAGCGGGTATCGTATTGACTGAAGGTCGTTATGCGGTTTGCCTGCTTGATCGTAACGGTCTGCGTCCTGCGCGTTATGTGGTCACCAAGAACGGTTACATCACCCTGGCCTCGGAAATCGGCGTGTGGAATTACCAGCCCGAAGACGTGATCAGCAAGGGCCGTGTGGGTCCTGGTCAGATTCTGGCGGTTGATACTCAAACGGGTGAAGTGCTGCATAC
>Ga0209482_1001790_pt1 | contig 14113 bp, 20 predicted proteins | sample CoawatmetaG10DNA_FD_187512 | JGI IMG/M metagenome (GOLD analysis project Ga0209482, IMG submission 187512) | Marine microbial communities from the West Antarctic Peninsula - Coastal water metaG104-DNA (SPAdes) (version 2) | ecosystem: Environmental > Aquatic > Marine > Coastal ...
TCTCAAGCCTACGCAGTGACGTTTTAAAATCAAAACCTGTTTTAGATAATATGATTCCGACTGAGGAAAATTCCATACCATTTTCACTAGATCGAGAGAAGACAAAGAAGTATGCGATCTGGGGTGGTGCTATACTGGCTCTAGGAGCAGCTCTCTTGGCTGAAAGGCTCCTTTGATGCACGACAGTGACCTGACAGCGTTTCAAGCCTCTCAGCTGCAGTATTTGAAGACTGAGGTTGAGAGGAAGCAAAATGATACGAATAGGCGTGATTCGTTTTCGGGTGCAGAGAACGCATTATTTCAGGCTCGAAAGGAGCTGAAGGAGTTTCTGAGTAACCTTAGAGTAGCTGGTAAGAACATATAAACCATTAAAAACAAACGATAATAAAAAAGTTTTCTTTCTGCCCTTGCAATATCTGCGAGGGTAGCTATATAGAGTGTATAGTTATTTAGAAAGGGACTTAGAAATGACACTTACAGAAAACCAAGCCGCTGCAATGACCGCCCTGATTAAAACTTGCTTGGGCAACATGAGCGGCTCAAGCATCGCTTGCCTAGAAGATGATCCATGTGTGTGGGTTGATGCATCTGATCTTGTAGACGCTGGTTGGGAGCAAAAACAGGCAGAAGGTACATTTGGTTCTTTAGTAGCCGAAGGATTAGTTTATTTGGATGACGGCGCAAGGCATTCATCAGAGCCACAACCTTTTGCTTTAACGCAAAACTGGGATGAGCTTCGCAAGTTCCACGCCTAATCAACTGGGGAGGGAAACCTCCCCACCCACCTACTTAGAAAGGACTACCCTATGAATACTCTTTCTTTCCTACTTTCCGCTGAAGCTGCTGACAAGCGCATGGTTGAGCGCAAGCCTTCGTTTGTTGTCCATGTTGAAACGCATGGCGATATAAATGTTGCTGATCGTTTTGTTGAGCTTGATGCTGAAGATATTGTCCATGCAGAAAACATTGCAATTGCTTGGATTATGCGCGGAAATACTTCTGCAGCAATGCGGCGCACTTTACACGATGGAACGCTGACTGATGCAATTGGGCCAATTATGGATCAAACTTTCATTAGGCAACCACTCAACGCGGATGTGGATTGGGATCAGTCTTTCGACACTCACAACTAATCGGGAGCTACGGCTCCCCACTACCACTGAGAAAGGGACTACCAAATGGCAAAATTCCAAGGCTTTCCGTCATCACTGGCTATGGAGAACCATATGCTTGAAGGCAATCCAATTTCGCTGATCGAAGCGATGAATATGTTTGGTGTGTGCAATCCAGCAGCACAGCTAACCAAGCTACGCAAGAGTGGATACATCATCCATTCTCAAAGAGTACCAATGACCAAACTGATTGTAAGAATGAATCAGTTTATGTCTATGAAGCCACCATCTGATCTTCCTCACAAGGAATGCATGATGATGGAATACTGGATATCAAGGTAACAAAATAGGGGAGGATAACCTCCCTTAACGCCTCTGAAAACAAACGATAATAAAAAACTTTTCTTTCTGCCCTTGCATTCTGATTCGGAATGCTTATAATAGAGTTATAGTTATTTTAGAAAGGAACTATGAAATGAAAGTCTTCGATTTTACAAACGGCGAAAAAGGCGATCTTCTTGGTAACATAAAATCTGCTGGTACTATGGGTGGTTGGTTTGTCGAAAAGAATGAAAAAGTTTTTCGAGTAGAGCTGGTTAATCCACGCAATGTTAAGGCTGTTGCTGGCGGTAAATCTGGCGTTGAGTGGTTATGGAGAAATTCAGCCTTTAACCACATTGATGGCGAGGACAAGCCAATTAAAGCAGAAGACTTTGGCGTTGAGGCAATCTGCTTTTGTGATGCTGAATATCATGTCAGGTGGTATGTAGGTCATCCAGAGTGTGAATCTCAATGGCAGTGGAGCGTAATCGGAACCACCGACTGGAACCGCCAAGCCTGTAAAGATGGCATCTTAAAGTCCACTTACTCATTTGATGTAGAAAAAAAGGTGGAGGCGTAAGCCTCCCCCACCACCCATTTAGAAAGGAATATAAAATGAAACTATATACAAACAATCGTGGAGACTGGGCAGGGACTCAGGCTGACGCTCGCAAGCAGTTTGGCAAGGAACGGAGAACCATCGAGGTTCCAACCGACAAGCCAAACCTGATGGCTTTCCTCAATCAAAACAAAGTTGGATCTTCTGTAGTGCAGAATGCACCAGAGCCTGACGTACAGGCACAGCCAGAGCTGTTGTCTAGGAACGCGACCAGTTGGGTTGCTTGGGCTCTTGATAAGCTACGTCATGGCGAACGGAGAGAGGCTGAAGCCATGCTCAAAAGGGGTCTTACTATTCAGTATGCAATGCTGAAGGGAGAAGCATAATGAACTATACTCTATCAGATAAAATTCGGTTTGATGCCTCACCAGAAGGTGAGATCATGCTGAAGGATCTAGTCGGACGTTATGTATACGTCCCACTGGGAAAGGCAGCTAAGACAGTATGTCTGGATCACGTTGCCTCTGATGACACAGATAATGTCTTTTACAATCGTGATAAAAGCAGCGGGTTTGACCTCAATTATATTTGGCAGTGCCTCATTTACACAGATGAAGAGAGAGCACATTTCAGAAACTTTTATGAGCAAGCAAGGGAGAAGCATAATGGAAATTGAGAGAAAGCATGGATGCCCTTTCGATAGGGGTGGAGCTGACAGCTACTACGGACGCAGTTACTCACCTCACTATTGGCCTGAAGGAACAGGGCGCGGCATTAAAGTCGTAGACCTGAATGATGAGCAGATACAGCGATACCGTGAAGGCTGGGATGATAACGAAGATCTTGGTCACTTTAAGGATTGGGGATAATGGAAAAAGGTCAGGATAACTTACGCATTGCCCTCAGAGACAATCTGAATATGAACTTCTACAAGGTGAATGGGAATGGAGGCATTCCCAACCTACACTACCTTGGGTCTGGAGACTTCCCTTCTGGGTGGATGGAAATCATTCACCTTGATGACTGGGGCAAGAGGGTTAGCTCTGGACTGCGTCTAGAGCAAGCTCAGTGGATACATGACTATATCGAGCGTGGTGGTAGTGCGTGGATCGTTATACGCATAGAACGAGCTCTCTGTCTGTTCTGGGGTGGATCTGTCTTTGATATATTAGACAGACCAAACCCCAAGAAGTTTATGGATCTCGCCACATGGAAAAAGAATGGTAACCTGTCTAAGCACGACTGGAAGGAGGTAGAGAATATAATTCTCAATGCGAACTCCTAGTTACTTTTCTTTCTCGTAGGATATAGATGTCTTGTTTGCCTTTGCTGACATACTATTGAACCCAATAAATGCCCCAACGATTCCACTCGCCGCGATCACGTAAACGGAGGCGATATCAGTTATAAGAGAAGCTGCTTTGTCAAAACCTAATACAGAAGCAAAAAGTATTATCAAAGGATAAAGCAGCATCCCAGCGAGTGCAAATCCTGTAAAACGTCTTTCAGCGTTTCTCTTGAGGTCTTGATCAATTACTTCAAGACGCTTGTCCTCAAGAGCCAAACGGTTCCATTCAGATCTATCAATGGAGCCATTAGAGTCTAGATCTGCTTTATCAAATTCTGTCATTTCTGTCTCCTCGCGTATTGGACGGCAATGTTCCTATCTACAGTGATTATAACAACCTTTTCGTCTTTGTCATATACAACGTATTTTCTGCCTCTTTGTATCATCACCACTTGCCTTGAGCGCTTCCAATCCACCAGAATAATCCACCTGCAATCGCTATACCCACTGCAAATATTAAGGTAATCAGGACCCCATTTATTAAATTATCCATAGCTTCTTTTTTTGCGTAAACTAAAGCTCTTTGTTGTTTTCTTTGTTCAGCCTCGATGCGGAGAATTTCCTTCCAAGCAGATGGACCGTAAACGAACGAAATATGATTCTGAATTTCAGTTCTCATTTCCTTTAATTTCTGGCGTTTTGACCAAATGTCGAGAGCATCAGCCTGATGATTTGAAAACATCTTATGATACAGTGATGGGTTTTTTGTTTTTTGTTCAAGAAAGTCTATGTCAGCGTTTGCTTTTGCAAACTGGGAAATAGCACCAGTAAAGCTGGAGATTTCTTTGCCCATCTCGCAGGCTTTTTTAATGCCGTTATAGGCTGCTGTCGCACCAGCAATTACAGAAATAGGATCAATCATCTACATCAACCTTCAAACAAGCGACTGCAATTCCGTTATGAGTTATCATAACTTCTGCTCTGTTTTTTACTTGTTCACATATAGCTTGGCTTTGGTAAGAACCCAGTTGAAAATAATCTACTGGCTTACCTGAGATTAACTGTATCCAAACTAGAACCCACACATCATTTCAACTTCATCGAGGCTGTGCTGCCATGATCTTTTCTCGTGTCGATGCATCAATAGAGTCTAGTATGCCTAAGACTGCTGGAGATGTCTCTACATCGTCCTCCTCAACTACTGTCTCCCTTGCCACTGTCTGACCAGCTCTTGATGCGTCAGCAGGAATAAGAACGTCAACGTCAACTCTTTTGTTTGTAAATGGCACTCGACCACCAACACTTAATAGAGGTCTATTAGATCTATCGACATATTGGCTAATGGCTTTCATAGCATCATTCATACTAGAACTTCTGCGAATTTGAGATGCAGCACCTTCAGCACTGGTAAGCCCTGCGATAACAGGAACTCTAGCGACACTGCTTAGAATACCTGCCATTCTACTAGCACTTAGAAGTGAGTAGCTTGTACCTGATGCATTTAACATCAGACTTGGGTCAGCCCACATGGTTGGAATAACATTCTTGCGGAAGTCTGCTATCCTTGCAACTTCATCTGGGGTGAACAATTCGTCAATAAGATTTTTGTTTTTCAGGAATACATCTTTATAGTTATTGACGATATTAGCTCTGGTTACACCAGATCTCCCAGCACCAGAAAATGCCTTCTCGATTACTCCATCTTTTATAAGAGAAATGACTTCATCATATTTCTCTTGCGGAAGATTGGCTTTGTAGTTTTTTAGAACCTTTGTCATTTCCTTTGAAGGATTGAACTTACTATGTCCAAATAAAGAATTAACAAAAGACTTAGGATCGTAGTCTGGGTTTGTTATCATTTTAAGAATGTTATTAGCTGCGTTGTCATCTTTTTTTGCAGCTTTACCAGTCAACCCAATATACTTTCTGTAAGCCTCTTTGGACGCAAATAGAGTATCGATTACTTCTTTGTTGCCAGTTATAAAGCCTTGCTCAATGCCATTAAATACTGAGTCATCAATAACTGACTTTATTTGACCAAATGCTTTTTTCTCAGTGTCTGTGGCGGCGTCCCTCATCAACCTGTTTATGGTCTTCTGATAGCCAGAAATAAGTTTAAATGGAGAACCCTTAAATCTAGGGTTTGCACTCATTTTTTTAAGTTTTTGGAGATATTTAATTTCTCTTGCTAACTGTGGAAAGTCTGCAAGTTCTCGTGCTGACAGCTGGAGATCTGCAATTGTTTGAAGAGCTCTGGTTGTTGTCTCATTCATTCCCTTGGGAGTTACAATTGGTGGATCTACAGCCTCTCTGACTGCTTTATAACCAGAGGTAGCTGTGCCTTTTAGCTTATCTGCTTCTCCAGTGACAATGTTTTGCACACCTGTCGCTGATTCATAAGGCACTAAGTCAGAGTCAAGAGATCCAACTTTGCCAGAACCAAATTGATCTCGAAGCATAGTAGCCTCTTGACGTATTTGATCTAGCTGATTGGCATCGAACTCACGAATGGTAGGTCCACCACCACCTTCAAGTTTAGATCCTCTAAGAATGTCTTCCTGAGTTATTTGCTCAGATGCCTGAGATTGCTTTATGGCACTTGCATTTGGATCAAATGCTGCAGATGTCCGTTGTCCTTGGGTGAGTGGGAACCTAGAAGTGTTCATTATCTCACGAGTTATTCGAGGGAATAGGTTTTTAACAGCAGTTGGAGTTACTGCCTTTGCACCTCCAACAATAGCTCTCTTAGCCAATTTAGCTGCTGGCGGTAATACAACATCAGTTGTGACACCAATAGCTGTAGATAAGGCAATGTCATCTCTAATGCTTGTGGGAGTAACTTCTCCAGATGTTTTTTTAGCATCTGCAACATCTGGAGCCAATTTACCTTCTAAAAGTTTGCTTGCACCTTCAGTTGCTGAATAACCCAAAGCACCCCTACGGAGAACTGACCAGACAGTTTTACCTGCATTAGCAATTTTTGTTGCAGGAAAGAATTTTGTGATTTCACCAATAGCAGTGCCTAGATCTTGGCTAGAGGCTCCTGGCTTGTTTACATAGTAAGGTTTTTCATTCCACATAATCATGGGAAGGCCAAATTTATCTACAAAGGTTCCACCCCATCGTGGATCATTTTTAAAAGATTTTTCCATAATTTCAGCTTTACCAAAATCATCTCTGACTGCCATAATTTTTAAGTTTGGGACAAGACCCTCCCAAAAATTTGGACCTTCATCTGATCCCATTGTGGATGTCTCTGGCACATCTGGGAACTCAATATCCTGACCTTCACCAGTTATGGCATCACTAATTGCTTTAGGTGCAGCTTTAATTCGTTCAAATAGTGAGCGTTCTTCTTTTTTATCTATTTGATCTACATTAATATCACCAGTTTGGTTGGCTTCTGCATCGCCACTTTCAGCATCTAATGCTTTAAGCTCTTCTTCTGTAAAACCAGCCATTATTCTGAACCTCCCCAACCCTTAATAATAAAAGTTCCTGCATTTGGAAAAATCTTTCTGCCATTTTCATCTTTATTTAATATAACAGATCCACCCCTAAGGCTGTTTTTCCAAGAATTTCTTGCTGCTACATATTCTTCAACATTATTATATTTAAGGTCACCATCATCGTCTTTAGAATCCATCCCCTCAAATTTTTCATAAATTCCTTTATCAAGTTTTGCCATTTCGTTTGAAATGTATGTTTCAGATTTATTTTGACTAAGAAGTGTTTTTCTTAATTGCAGTTCTTCAGCAGCATTTCTTGTTGTCTTATCTAAACTGTAAAGGGTTAGATAGTTTGCTTTTCCTGTATTACCCATAGTTAAAATTGCAGATTTATAAGCCTTAAACTCCATATCAGAAGTTGAACCAGATCCAACAGGACGCATTTGTGGAGCTAATTTATTAGAGATAGCATTTAATAAAAGTTGATCTGATAACTCTTCATTTGAAAAACCAAATGCTGAAGACAAAAAGCTACGAATAGGCAATGTAAATTCTTGAAATGCACCAGTAGTGTTTGGATTATCAAATATCACTTGCATTGCACTTTCAAGAGTTGGCAACAAGTCATTCATAACTTGACGCTGTTTAAACGCAATTGGAACAAGTTTTTTCAATTCTTCATTTCGCAGAAGGACTTCAGCAGGGACTGCTGATCCACCAGGAGTTCTAGTTATCACGTTAAACTCAGAATCTTCACCAGCTCTAGGGACATAAAAACTTAAATAAGCATCAGCCTGAATAACTGGTCTTCCTATCAATTCATCGTCATCTGTTGTTATCAAGGCTAGAAGATCTGCAAATTCTGCATCGTTTTCTTCCACGCCAAAAAGTTTAAGTTTAGCTTTAGCGTTATCTTCAGTCATGTAGAGAACACGATCTTGCTGGAGATACTTTTCGACTCCCTCTTTTGGAGCAGCTTGTTTTGGAATTATTAATCCTTGTGCTGTAGCAGTAGCAACTGCACTATTTGGTATTCGCACATTATTATTTTTATCTGCTTGCAAATTAGGAAGATTTAGCAATGTTCTCAACGCTACCAAATTGTCTGGGTTAACACCAACGTCTGTACTTCCTGATGATTGAGGAGAAGTCTTACTAAGATCATAAAACCTACCATTGCTGTCAACCTGACCAACAGTTGCTCCGTATTTTTTTAATTCTTTTTCTGTCGCTGGGCGATATGAAGTTTTAGCAGATGTCTTATCTGGCTTCAGAGCACCAGCAAGAGTAATAGCAGTTTGAGGAGCAGAGGCTGCTATTTTATCATTAAATTGATTTACTTCCTGTAGGTAAGCTACTGGACTTGCAAATGCCTGTGCAGCAGACCCAAAGACTGTAGCTCCTGGTTTGGAAGCTGCCGCAGTCATTCCTGTAAAGTATTTCATGGCTGCAATATAGGGATCAAACTCCTGAAGTTTAGGAGTGAGTGCAGCAGTTAAAGCCAGAGCCTGTTGAGCTTGGTCTTTTCCACCTGCCAAAGTCTCAAGTGCGCTCAATGCTGGTCCAGTAAATAAAGCTGGGTTGCTGTTTGCTGATCCAAAAGTTACTGCCATATCTAAACTCCTACTTACTTTCTAGATGCCAAATATCCAGCACCAAGAGTACCAGCTGCACCAAGGGTCTGTCCAAATATGCTTGGACTTTGAGCAGTTGATGACCCCATATTATATCCAAAAGTCTTTTGCTGATATGGGACGCCCTGCAATGCACCCAATGCAAAATTCAATCTCTCAAACGATTTGTTTTCTTGTGACAACTCTTCTTCTCGTGCCAGATCCAATACAGCCTGATCAAGCCTCCTTCGAGCCTCGCCACTAGAAATCAACCCTTGGGCTGCTGCTTGCTGTAGGCTCTGAGTTAATGGCCCAAGATTTTGATAGGCTGACATTTGCTGGATGCGTGAAGCCTCATCAGATTCAAACCCTGACCTCAATGTATCTTCAGCAGCAAACCTAGAAGACCTGTCAGCATCGTACTGACCTCTTCTCATGCCCTCTGTGTCAAATCGAGATGCCCTGTCAGACTCATACTGACCACGCATTACATCTTCTGCATTAAATCTAGCAGTCCTATCTGTATCAAATCTATTCGCTGCAAAGCCTAGACCTTCAGCTGCAGCCCTCGATCTAAGGTCAGCTGCACCCATAGCACCTTCTGAGCCAAGCATAGCTTCTGAAATACCTAAACGAGATCCACCAAAGGAACCTGATCGAGCAGCATTTGCACGAGTTTGCATTTGGTTTCTGGCTGTCTGCCTCTCTAGCTCTCTAATCGATGCGTCTTGAGCTCCCTGATAGATATCTAAATAGGGCTGGGCTGAATCTAAACTAAATCCACCACCAAGCAATTCATCTCTTGTTGCACCAGTATAACTACCCTGCAAATCCTCATTGCTCATTCCAGAATATTGGTCACCCAGAAGTTCACTTCTGGTTGCACCGTCAAAGCCTTGACCTAATGTATCTGCAACTCCAGATGCCTTATCTAAGAATGGCTGAAAAGATCCAGCACCATCTCTTATGATTTGTGCAGCAAGTTGTTCATCTTCTGTCAGTAGGTTGCCTTCAGGACCATAACTTGCGAGCTTGTCAATGGTTGAGGCTTTTTGGGGAGAACTTGCTAATCCAACAGCCTGATCAAAAAGAGCTCTACCACCAGCACTTACCCATGCAGGTAAGTCAGTTGTTGAGAATGTTTCACCATATGTAGGAAGCTCAATTGTTGATTGACTGCAAAACGTACCACCCATTTAATTCACCTCCGTATATAAAGATCCAGCCTTTACAAAACCAAGCCTATCAAAGAACTTATCTTTTCTTTCAATATCTCCAGAATAATAATGTCCTAGCTTGACTTTCATCTTAATCTCTTTTCCAATTTTAATAAAGCACTTTACCAATTTAACCGCTGCACGAGAATTTCGCTTGTCTGGAGAGACATAAAACCAAATGTCACTTAGGTGCTTTTGCTCTGACCACCAATCGGAATTTGCCATACCGCCAAGTGACCCAATAATCTTTCCCTCAACTTCCGCAACAATAACTATGCCTTTTTCCATTGCTGACTTCACGACATCCAATACCTTTTTCTCGCTCAGTGGCGAGGCAGGAATTTCAATTCTGCTATACATATCAATCAGCATTTTATGTATCTCTGAGACATCTTCTGGCACAGCTCTCCGTATTATCATCCCATATCGCCAAGGGCTCCCATTTGCTCTTCAGGTGCAGCCATTTGAGGTGCTTGACCCTGTTGAGGTGCTTGAGACATTTGAGATATGATTTGTTGTAATTCAGGAAGCAACTTAACCAGAACTCTAGCAACGTCTGGAGTTATAGCCTGATCAAGCATTATAAGCTCTTCTCGTTCCATGTTAGCTATACGAGCGACAAGAACTGCACCAATCTCCTCAGAGGGTTGCATAAGCCTTGCTCGTGCCTCTTGTGGCATTTGCCTTACCATGTTTGCACCATCCATCTCTGGCATTGGTGGTCTTTCACCCATTTCGTCCATATTCATTTCTTCAGCCATAATTATATCTCCTTTTGTTTATAAAGAACTGACCAGTCTGTTACCTTACAGAAAGAACCTACAACCCAACAAGTTGGCTCTAGAATTTTCCTGTATACTTTGCCCAGATAGTCAGGTGTATCTCTTTGACCATATATATAAGCAATTTCATTAGCTCGATGTCCTGCAACGTGCTTCCAGAACTTGACGAACTTACCCTTACGCATTTGCTTAACCATCCACACAGCCCACACATGATATCCATTGACATGGGTTGGAGTTAAATAATCTCTGGTAAAGCGATAGTCTAGGATTACTTCTTTCCTTGTGAGCAATCCCTGACGCATAAGTTCATTACAGATTACTCTTCCACCAAGAATGCTACCTAGAGCACCACCGATAAAGCCACCGATTGGTCCACCTATTGCCGTTCCAAGCATTTTACCAATAGCACCAGCCCCTGCTGATTTAGCAGCCTTTACTGGATCTTGACCTAGAGCAAGTTGGACAGCGAAGTTACCGACAGCTCCACCTGCTGCACTTTTAAAGTTTTGCATTCCAAGGTCTTTACTTAAATTCAAATTATCAAGAAAACTTCCACCTTGTAAAAAACCACCATCAGCTACACTTGCACCAGTAACACCACCAAGTTTATCTACATCAATTCCCTCTGGAATATTAGCTGTCTCTATTAATCCATCTTTCATTCCAGCTGTTTTTAAGGCATCAAAACTATCAACCGTAGTTGGTGTGCTTTTAAGAGCTCCAAAGCTAGTAAATTTATCTGGAACGTCCATTGCTCCTTCTACAAATGGAAGACCTTCATAAATAGATTTTCCAGAAAAACCACTAGTAGCAATACTTGCTCCAATACCTTCGCCAAGTTGTGCAGCTACAGGAGTGACTTCTGCCATTATTATGTCCATAGGGTTTTCCAACCCAGAACTAGAACCACCAGCTGCATCGTAGTCAGCTTTTGCTTTAGCTAACAGTGCTCGATCTGCAGCACTTGTGTCAGTGTAAGTAGCCTCTCCAGTCTTGATAGTTTCAAGCCACTGGTAAGATGGCATAGATCCTCGACCATAAACGTCTTGGAGCTTTTTCCCACCTAAGTCTGGAGTATTTTGTTTCAGAGAATACAGGTCATACTTAAATGTCTGTGGATTATCAGTTCCGTCATCTACTGGCGTTGCACCTATTTGGGGATGTCCTGCTATGTGTGCCATAATACTCTCCTTTAACTTACTTCTAACAGACTAGCCACAACGTGGAGCCTGTTCGCAGTAGCAGCTGTTACTTTTAAAATCTCGTTTTCCTGTACCACTAAAGGTGCTGTTAATAATTCTATAGTGGTATTTGCAGCCACTGCCTTAACCTTAAACAAACTAAATGTAGCTGGGGTAGATTCAGCATCCGTAATCGTTACAGTTATGGTGTCTGCATTCCCACTATCTTCTGATACTAGAATTGATTTAACTAATCCAGAAGTGGCGTTTGGACAAGTATAGAGCACAGTGGCGTTTGTGGTTGTTAAGTCTAGTTTTTTATTTTTATAATTATTTGCCATTTATGCCATAAACCACGCTGTAGCTTCTGCCTGTTCAACAACATTATTCAACGCAGAGTCAGCTGCGAAGTAAGTCATTTGCTTGTCAATCTCAAGGGTATTGGTCAAGCGAGCCATATAGCCTTGCTCGTAGTCCCTTGGTGGACTGGGTAGCCTTAAATGACCTCCTACGCCACTCATCTCAATCCATCCTCTCGTGCATTAACTCTAAAAGTTCCCAAGCTCCAGTCATCCAGAGTTCCAGAACTCTGCAACTTCACACTCATTTGCCGACCTTTAGCTCTCGTGCTAATTTTTGCTGTCGAACTGGTTATGGTAAATGGACCTTTCACAACCTCAGTTGCGTTTGGATATTTTCGTGTATTTATAAACATCGACAGAGATGTATTTGATGTCATTGTTACGTCAGGTATGACCTTATCAACTAAATATAAATTCTCACCAGTATTTGGTATTTCGCTTGGTGAGCTCTCGATAAATGAGTTCATGGCAGATCCATTGTCACTGGTTCCAGTCTCGTGGTTGTAAAGCAATCCACTGGGATCAAAGGCAAAGGGAACTGTCCTAGAGCCAAAAGAATCTTGCCAAGCTGTTCTATCCATAGTTCCAATTGACCAGGCTGCTTCAGCATAGTTGTATGTAACATAGCTGTCGTTTTCGGGATTTGTGGTTCCAGCAGTATTGTCATTAGACACATACCACCAAGTCACTTCTTTAAAAGCCTTCGAATGCCCCACCACGACCTTGTCGATATAGCGTTTCTGCATACGATCAAAGACGTAGTATTGCACTGAGGAAGGAAGCTCTTTTACGACACCATCATAGGCAAAAAAGTTTCTCTTGCCCATCCAAAAGACATTACCATCAATTGATATCATGGTATTCAGACCAGCTGCACCACAATCAGTAGCCAGTAACCTGAAGCTAAATATAAATGGTGGTCCGACAAACGTCATGCCGTACACAGCAGCATCTGTGGATATAAGTGTCTCTTCTCTTGCACTCACCATAGATACAATTTTAGTACCAACTTCTAGTCTCTGGTCACCTGCACTATTTGTTGAGGTGGGACCAAAGTCAGTAAAGTCTTCCTGATCAGACCACCGAATAAGCATTTCATCTAAGTTTCCACCACCTGCATACTCAGTACATCCACCAGCGATAAAGTGACGATCAGGGAATGACACTGTGGTTACTGTGGCAATGGCTGGGACACTTAGTGCTCCAGAGAGAGATGAAACCAAGACAGCTCTGGTTGAGACTGTGCTGGATACTGACCAATAGAAGATACCGCCGCCACGAATAGTTGCGATTAGGTCTTCTCCCCAGAGATTTAAATTCCAAGAGGAGTTGGTTAGATTAACATCAGACTCTGATGCAGATCTAGGCTCATTCCATGCCTCTTGCCCCCAACCTCCAACACCCCAACCTAATGCTGGGTCTGAGCTCTGAGTTCCTAAACCACCAGCAATTCCGACAAGATAGCTTATGACAACTGCATTGCCACCACCTGTCGCTGTGCTTGTAGCTGCAGTTGGAGAGGTCACTGTGTATGTATTAGCAGTCTTTGATGTTATTTGGTAACCAGCTTTCCTGTTTAAGTTTTCAGCAGTCACTCCACCGACAGCAGCAGCCCCACTAAATACAACAAAGTCACCGACAGCTGCCCCATGTCCACTATCAGTTATTGTTAAAGTTGTGGTTGTATTCGCTGTTGTTATCGGAGCAATCAATACTTGAGTTGCAACAGCGCCACTGTCATGGGCTGCAGCTGAAGTGCTGTTAGTTCCCCTAGTACAGCCAGTCAGAGTTAATGTGCTTATTCCTGTGTAAGTTATTATTTCAGAGCCAATCTTAATAGCACCAGCAGTCTTAAATCCTGAAACACTTACAAGGTCTATTGCTGTCTCGCTGTTGTCTAGAGCCTCAGAAGTTGCGCTGGATGCATCTGTCTTGTCTCTGAGAGGTGTAATATCATAGAGAACTTGGTCTTGGATAATATAAAGGTGGTTGTGAGTGCCTACAGCAATTCTGTCTTCACCATCAGTTATGGCTCGCCAGTTAATCATCTTGCGAGCTATGCCCTGTGGAGTTGTCTCAGTGCTTGTTACAGTTCCAGCAGAATCTGTCTGGCTGATTGCATCTTTTTGCCATCCACCAATTTTTGTGGGGTAGCCATTACGAAATCTCACAAGATCTCCGTCAACCCAGAATGGTCCGTTCTTACCAGCAGAATACTCTGTGATG